>WNGL01014128.1_pt1 | contig 16647 bp, 13 predicted proteins | sample 5400591 | NCBI WGS metagenome assembly WNGL01 (sample SAMN13153377, study PRJNA577476) | soil metagenome | isolation source: 80 cm soil or saprolite under Garry oak tree replicate 1 | place: USA:California | collected 2016-06-15
TCGCGGCGGGCGTGGCGGTCTTGGTTTTTCGAGACTATGGCCTCGGTTGGGACGACTACACCCATGCCGAATACGGCGACCTCCTGGTTGCGTTCTATGCTTCCGGTTTTTCGGACCAGCGTGCCCTGTCTTGGGTCAATCTCTACATGTATGGCGGTGGATTCGATCTCGCTGCGGCGCTCGCCGCCAAAATCCTCCCTTTCACCGTGTTCGAGACCCGCCGGCTTGTGGGGGCAGTGGTCGGGCTGATCGGATTATTCACCACCTGGCGGACGGGCCGTCGCATCGGCGGCCCGCTCGCCGGCCTCCTTGCGCTCGTCCTGTTGGCGACATGCCCGCTCTACGTGGGCCACGCCTTCATGAACGCGAAGGATGCGCCCTTTGCAGTCGCCATGGCGATCCTGCTGCTTGCTCTGGTGCGCGCCTTCGAAAGCTATCCACGGGCGTCGCTCACAACCGGCATGCTGCTCGGCATCGGATTCGGACTGTCGATCGGATCGCGCGTGATGGGCGGCTTCGGCGCAATCTACGCACTTGGCGCGCTGGGGTTGGTGTTTGCCGTCGAAGCCAATTGCGACGGCCTGTGGCCAGCTGCTCAGCAGCTCGGACGCTTCGTGCTGTCGATGGTGCCCGCATTCGTGCTTGCTTATGCAGTGATGGCGCTGGTGTGGCCCTGGTCGGTGATCGACCCGCTCAATCCGTTGCGCGCGGTCGAATATTTCTCGCAATTCTTCGAGCAGCCCTGGCACGAGCTCTTCGGCGGCGCCTTGATCCTCGTCCCCGACATGCCGCGCAGCTACGTGCCGACGCTGATTGCGCTCAAGCTGCCGGAAATCTTCGTCGCGCTCGGCTTCGGCGGCGCAGCCGGTGCACTGATCGGGGCGCTCTCCCGCGACATCGCGCCGAACCGGCGTGCCATCCTCCTCCTCGTCATGCTGGCGGCGATCCTGCCGGTCGCGGTCACGATCATCGCGCGGCCGGCGATGTACAACGGCATTCGCCATTTCGTGTTCGTGTTGCCGCCGCTCGCGGTCCTCGGCGGCCTCGCCGGCGCCTGGCTGTTCGATCGGCTGCGGCAGCAATCGCGCCTGGCTACGCCCGTCGCTGCCCTCGTCTTTGCCGCCGGCATTGTGCTTGCGCTCGTCGAGATGATCCATCTTCACCCCTACGAGTATACAAATTTCAACTGGCTTTCCGGGGGCGTGCGCGCCGCGCGCGGGCGTTATATGCTCGATTACTGGGGTCTCTCGTTCAAGCAGGCCTCGCAGGGGCTCGCTGAAAAACTCGCCGAGCGCCACGAGAAGCGACCGGCGGATCGGCGCTGGAAGCTTGCGGTCTGCGGCCCGCATCGCTCGCCGCAGGTCGAACTGGGGGCGGATTTCGAGACCAGCTGGGATCCCAGGGGCGCCGACTTCGCCATGATGCTCGGGGAGTTCTACTGTGCGAGTTTCGATGCACCGATCCTGGTCGAGGTGGCGCGCGAGGGGGTCGTCTATGCCCGCGTCTACGATATCCGCGGCCGCTCGTTCTCCACCCTCCTCACGGTGCCTGGCCTATGACCCCGAGCGCGCGAGTACGCGCCGGGCGAAACGTCCGCTGGGCCCTTTGACGGCAGCGAGGCGGTCGCATTACGATAATCCCGCGAAAGCAAACGACAGGGGGGAAAAATGTTGCGATCCTTTCATCTCATATGTGCCATGGCGCTGATGTTGCCGTTCGCCGCGCCAGCGGCTCGCGCGCAGGGCGCCGCTGACCCGACCCTTTTCGTCATCCGCTATATCGAGGCCACCCCGGAGGCGAGGACGCGGGTGCCCGCTTTGCTCAAGCAACTGGCGCAGGAGAGCCGGAAGGAGGCGGGGGTCGTGCGTTTCGAGATTCTCCAGCGCACCGCGCCGTCGAGCCAATTCGCGACGCTTGAGCTCTGGAAGGACCAACAGGCGCTCGACGCCCACATGGCTTCTGCCCACAACAAACAATTCGTCGACCAGGTGCAGCCGCTCCTCCTCGCGCCAATCGACGAGCGCCTGTGCATCGCCGCCGACGTTAGTCCGCCGCCAACCGGCCGACAACCCCGCGGGACCCGCTATGTGATAACCCATGTCGACGTCGGCCCGCCGAACCGAGACGCTACGATCCCCATGCTCAAAATGATGGCGCAGGAGAGCCGCAAGGATGACGGCAACCTGCGTTTCGATGCCCTGCAACAGAAGGCGCGCACCAACCATTTCAAGCTGGTCGAAGTCTGGCGCAACGCCAAGGCCGACGAGGCCCATGAAGCCACAGCGCATATGAAGGAGTTCCGGGCGAAGCTCGCGCCCCTGATCGGCGCGCTCTTCGACCGGCGCTGGTATCGGCCGCTGTAGCGGCTGCTCTTCAAAGAGGACCTGTTTCGTCAGTGGGTCTTCCACCGCGCCCTGGCCTCGGCGCCGGACTGTTTGAGATGAACCTTGGCATCGACGTGGTCAACCCAGGCGAGCGGGAGGAAATGGTGTTCGCCGTGAGCGTCAGCGTCGTCCTTGGTCAGCTTGACCTCGTCCGCCCCTTCCATATGGTCGACGATTCCTACGTGGACGCCGTCGCAGCCGAGGACTTCCATGTGTTCCTTGATCATCATCGGTGCAACCATGAGAGCCTCCATTGCTTTGTCATGACAACGCGAAACCGGGGTGGTGAGTTCCCCCTGGCTTTTGGGCGTAAAAGCTTTGCGCCGCCGTACTGACCGCATCACGATCCCGTTCACAACCACATTAGGAGGGGGGAACATGCGCCTATTCTGTCATGTCTTGCTTGCCGCTGCGCTGACGCCGCTGGCCGCGACGCCCTCGGCACTGGCACAGGATACCAACAACGCGGCCGTCTACACGGTGAGCTATATCGAGGTCATGCCGACGGCGACGAGCCAGACGCCGGGCTTGCTCAAGCTCTTGGCCGATGCGACTCGCAAGGAGGCGGGCGTCCTACGCTTCGAGGCGCTCCAGCGCACGGTGCCATCGAATCACTTTGCGCTCCTCGAGGTCTGGAAGGACCAGCAGGCGCTCGACGCGCACACGGGTGCTGCGCACACCAAGCAATTCCGCGATCGGTTGCAGCCACTGCTCGTTGCCCCGGTCGATGAGCGGCTGTGTATTGCGATGGAGGTCGGCGCGATCGAGGCGGCCCGCGGCGCCCGCGCACGCTATGTGATAACCCACGTCGATATCGGTCCGCCGAATCCGGCGAACCGGGACAATGCCATCCCCGTGCTCAAGGCATTCAGCGCCACGTCACGCCAGGAGGCGGGCAACCAGCGCTTTGACCTGCTGCAGCAAAAAATGCGCACCAACCATTTCGAGGTCGTCGAGGTCTGGAGGGACCAGAAATCCGATAACGCCCATGAGCTCGCCGCCCACACCAAGGAATTTCGCGTCAAGCTCGCGCCGGTGATCGGCGCGCTCTACGACCAGCGCTGGTACAAGGCGCTTTGACAGCACTTCCGCAAGTTTGGATCACGGAGCCCTGGAAAATCGCGATTGTCGGCAGGATGATCCGCTCACCCCGCCAGCGCCGCGAGGATCCGCGCCCAGCTCCGGGTGCCCTTGTGGAAGCTTGTGAGATCGTATTTCTCGTTCGGCGAATGCACGCGGTCATCGTCGAGTGCGAAGCCGACCATGATCGTGTCCATGCCAAGGACGCGCTTGAAGTCGCCAACGATCGGGATCGAGCCGCCCTCGCCCACCGTCACCGCCTTCTTGCCCCACTCCTCGGAGAGCGCGGCGCGCGTCTTCGCCAGCATCGGATTGTCGAAGGGAAGCTCGATCGCGGGCGCGCTGCCGAAATTGGCGAACTCCACCTTGCAGTCGATCGGCAACCGCGCATGTACGAAGGCCCGGAAGGCGTCGCGGATCTTTTGCGGGTCCTGCGCCCCGACCAGTCGGAACGACACCTTCGCCATCGCCTGGCCAGGGATCACGGTCTTCGCGCCCTCCCCCGTATACCCGCCGATGATGCCATTGATCTCGGCGGTCGGGCGGGTCGCGATCTGCTCGATCAGCAGGCGGTCCTTCTCGCCTGCGGGCGCCTTGAGGCCGACGCCACCGAGAAAATCCTCGGGCGTGAGCCCGAGGCCGGTTAGGTCAGCCTTGATGTCGGGCGGGAGTTCCTTCACGCCGTCGTAGAAGCCCGGGAGGGTGACGCGCCCGCCGTCGTTGTGCAGCGCGGCGAGAACGCGCGCGAGAACGCGCAGCGGGTTCTGCGCGGCGCCGCCGAAAATGCCGGAATGCAGGTCGCGGTCTGCACAGGTGAGTTTCACCTCCTCATAGACGAGGCCGCGCAGCGAGGTGGTGATCGCGGGCGTCGACGGATCCCACATGCTGGTGTCGCAGACGAGCGCAAGATCGAGGCGGAACTCGTCGGCGTTCTCGCGCACGAAGCCGAAGAGATGGTTCGAGCCGCACTCCTCCTCGCCCTCGATCATCATGGTGATTGGCAGCGGCAGCGCGCCCGTGACCGCTTTGAAGGCGCGGCAGGCTTCGACGAAGGTCATCACCTGGCCCTTGTCGTCGCAAGCGCCGCGCGCGACGATGATCTTGCGGCCGTCGGGAAGCGTCGCGATCCGCGGCGCGAACGGCGGCGCCTCCCACTGATCGAGGGGATCGACCGGCTGCACGTCGTAATGGCCGTAGAACAGGACCCGCGGGGCTTGTCCGTTCTCCCGCCCGTTCCCGCCCTTGCCGATCACGACCGGATGGCCCTGGGTTTCGCGCAAGCTGGTGTCGAAACCTAGGCTCGCTAGATCCCGGGAGACGAATTGGGCCGCCGTCTTGCATTGGTCCTTATAGGCCGGATCGGTCGAGATCGACTGAATCTTCAGGAACTCGAATAATCGCGCGAGACTCTTGTCAAGGTCGGCGTCGATCCGGTCAAGGACGGCGGGAAGGGCTTGCGAAGGACTCATGTGTGGCCTCGATGGTCTGTTGGCGCGCGCGATCCCAGTATCCTTGGATGACGCGCGGCGAGCAATGTGTCGAAAGGACCTGTGTCGCCCGTCCCAATGGGGTGGCCGCGTTGGTCACGCCACCGCTTCGTTCCAGTCCTGGTTCACGCTTAGGCCGGCTCTTCGCTCGGCGGTGCTCGATCTCGCATTTCAGTTGTTCGATCAAAGCCGAATGCGCATGTGCTGGCGTCCACTTGCGCGAACGCATTCCGCTTCGATGCGGGAGCGGACACGCAACACACACTGATGCACGAATGCAACGCCTGGCGACATTCGATCGGGCGCGCCCTTGCGCGGCGGTCTCCAGCTTGTTTTTTTCAACGGCTGCCGACCATTATATGGTTAATGCCGCGCATACGAGGCTGGTGAGGGGCAGATGGATGAGCTCATCGGGCGTCTCGTCGCCAGTGTTGGCGTCGACCGGGCGGCCGCTGAAACGGCCGTTGGCATTATTCTGCAATTCCTACTCAAGGAGGGTCCGGCGGACAAGGTGCAGAGTCTCATCGACAAGTTGCCCGGCGCCAACGCGGCGATCGAGAACGCACCAACCGATACCAATTCCGGCGGCCTGTTCGGCGGCGGCGTGATGGCTGCCGGCAGCCGCATGATGGCCGCGGGCCTGAGCATGAGCGAGGTCCAGAGCGTCACCCGCGAGACCATCGCCTATGCACGTGAGAAAGTCGGGGAGGACGCTGTTGGCGAGATCGTCGGCGCGATCCCCGGCCTCGGCCAGTTTGTCTGACGCTGGGCAGGAAGCGGACGGCTGGCGAGGGAGCTGAGGAGAATTCGATGTCCTACCCCATCACCGCGATCGAGGGACTCGATGCGGATGACGCCAAGACGCTCAAATCGGTCGGGATCAGAACGACCGCGAAGCTCCTGGAACAGGCGCAGAGCCCGAAAGGGCGCAGGATCCTCTCCGCGAAAACCGGACTGAGCGAGAAGGTTCTGCTGCACTGGGCCAACTGTGCCGACCGCATGCGCATCAAAGGCATGGGCAGAGGATACTCGTCGCTCTTGCACGCGGTTGGCGTCGACACCGTGCGCGAACTCCGCTTCCGTAAGCCCGCCAACCTGGCCAAGGCCATGGCCGAGGCCAATGCGAAGCGTAAGCTGGTCAGGTTTCTGCCCTCCGAGAAGCTGATCGTGCGCTGGGTCGAGCAGGCAAATAAGCTTCCGCTGAAGATCACCTATCGCTGAATTCACCCTCCGTCGATGTCGCAGGCGCCGCTTGACACCCCTGCTTGGGGCGGCGCAAAGCCACAGCTATGAGCCTGCCTCGCCAATCCTTTTCCACCTCCCGGAGCGCCAGCAAGGACGTGCCCCATGTGCTCGGCCGCCTTATGGCTCTCGGCCGCCCGGTCGTGATGGGCGTCCTCAACGTGACGCCCGACTCCTTTTCTGACGGCGGCCGTTTTCTTGAGCCGGAGCGCGCGATCGAGCAAGCCCGCCGCATGGTCGCAGACGGGGCGGATATCGTCGATATCGGCGCCGAATCCACCCGCCCCTATGGTGGCGCGGTGGCGGTGCCGATCGAGGAGGAAATCCGCCGGCTCCAACCCGTGCTTCCGGCCGCGGCAGCGCTCGGCACGCCGGTGTCGATCGATACCATGAAGGCGCCCGTGGCAGAGGCGGCGCTCCTCGCCGGCGCTAGCATCGTCAACGACGTATGGGGCCTCCAGCACGATCCTGACATGGCCCGCGTGGTCGCCGAACACTCGGCGCCGGTCGTTATCATGCATAACCGCGAGGCCATTGATCCCGCGATCGACATCATGGCCGACATCGCGACGTTCTTTTCCCGCTCGCTTCTCATCGCCGAGCGCGCTGGCATCGCGCATGACAACATCGTGCTCGACCCTGGCATCGGCTTCGGCAAGACGCCCGAGCAAAGCATCACCGCCATTGCGCGCCTGGCGGAACTTGAATCCTTCGGCCTGCCGCTCCTTGTCGGCGCCTCGCGCAAGCGTTTTATCGACCGCGTCTCGCCTGCCCCGCCCCACCAGCGCCTGGGCGGGTCGATCGCAAGCCACCTCATCGCGGTCGCCAACGGTGCCACCATCGTGCGGACCCATGACGTCGCCGAGACCGTGCAGGCGCTAAAGGTCGCAGCCGCCATTCGAGGCGCGCGATGAGCGACGTCGTATTCGTGACCGGGCTCCTTATCCACGCTCATCACGGCGTCATGGAGCACGAGTCCAAGGTCGGCCAGCGCTTCATCCTCGATCTGGAACTGTCGATCGAGCTTAAGGAGGCAGCGCGTTCGGACAAGCTCGCGGACACGGTGTCCTACACCGCGATTGTCGAGACCGCGAGCCGCGCCTTCACCGCGCGGAGCTACAAACTGGTCGAAGCCGCCGCCGGCGCAGTGGCGGAGGCCATCCTGGCGGCCTTCGCGCGGACTGTCTCGGTGCGGGTGACAGTGCACAAACCGCAGGCGCCGATCGCCGCCACCTTCGCCGATGTCGGCGTGACCCTTGTGCTCACCCGCCATGGCTGAGGCGCTGATTGCGCTCGGCGGCAATGTCGGAAATGTCCGCGACACGCTTGAGCGCGCAATCGCAAGATTTTGCGACGGAACCGAGGTGCGGCTCAGCGCCCGCTCGTCGGATTATCGCACCCCTCCTTGGGGGATCGCGGACCAGCCATCATTCGTCAACCTCTGCATCATGGTCGAGACGAGCCTCTCGCCGCACGCGCTCCTCGCGCGCGCTCAGAAGGTCGAGCGCGCCTTCGGCCGCGACCGCGGCAAGGAGCGGCGCTTTGGGCCGCGAACGCTCGATATCGACATCCTCACCTATGGCGATATCTCGCTCGACGAGGCTGACCTCACCTTGCCGCATCCACGCCTGTTCGAGCGCGCCTTCGTGCTGGTGCCGCTCGCGGAGATCGCGCCTGAACGGGTGATCTCGAACACCCGTGTCCGCGATGCGCTGGCCAGGGTCGATGCGACCGGCATCGAGAAACTGCCGCCGTAGCGGACTCAAACCCTTCCCCGCAAGCGGGAAAGAGATCACGCTGCGGCGCAATGTTGGATTGGCCCGCCTCCCTGGCCATGGCATTTTGGTCCTATGCGCGACGCGCCCGCCGACGACCTGCCGCTGGCCGCTGAGTTTCCGGCCGCGACCTATGCCCAATGGCGCCAGCTCGCCGAGCGCGTGCTCAAGGGCGCGCGGTTCGAGGAGCGGCTGGAGAGCAGGACTTCGGATGGCCTTACGATCGAGCCGCTCTATCCTCGGGCGCGGGAGGCGCGCCACGTCGCCGGCCGTCACCCGGGCGCACGCTGGCAAATACTCCAGCGCATCGATCATCCAGACCCCGCCGCCGCCAACGCGCAGGCGCTCCACGAACTCGAACACGGCGCGAGCGGACTCGTCCTCGTCGCGGCCGGCTCAGTCGGCGCCCACGGCTACGGAATCACGATGTCGCCCAGCGCAATCGAGTGCGTGCTCGACGGCATTCAACTCGACGCCAGCCTGTCGCTCGAGCTTGATCTTGCTCCCGATTCGACTGCGACGGCCGCGACGGTGCACTCGCTGCTGGAACGCCGAGGCATCGCGCCGCAAGCAACCGACATTCGGTTCGGCACCGATCTCGTTGGTACAGGTCTTTGGCGGCCTCCCGAAGCCATTGCCAAGCTGAGAGAGGACTTGCTCTCGCGCTTCTCCTTCATGGGTTTCAAGGCCGCACTGGCGGCGGATGGGCGCATCGTGCATGCCGCTGGCGGAACCGAGGCGCAAGAGCTCGCCTTCGTCCTCGCCAACGCAGTGGCCTTCCTGCGCATGTTCGAGCCCATGATCGGGCTTGCAGAGACGCGCGACCTCCTCTTCTTCCGGCTGGCAGCCGATACCGACCAGTTCGTGACCATTGCCAAGTTCCGCGCCTTGCGCAAGCTTTGGGCGCGGGTCGAGGAGGCTTGCGGCCTCGCTCCCAAGCCGGCCTTCGTCAGAGCCGAAACCGCTTGGCGAATGATGACCAAGCGAGACCCGTGGATGAACGTCGTGCGCACGACGATCGCCGCCTTCGCTGCCGCTGCCGGCGGCGCCGATGCGATCACGGTATTGCCGTCGAAGCCGCCGGCGGCGCCACGGCCGCGCTTGAACGCGGCCTGATCCAGGCCAAGGTCAAAGCCGCGCGCGCCGCGCGCGAGCGCGCAGTGGCAACGCGCCACGATGCGCTCGTCGGCGTCAACGAATTCCCGCATCTCGATGAGGCGCCGGTCTCGGTGCTCGATGCAGCGCCGATCGCCGCGCCATCGCCACGCGCCGGGATCGAGCCGATGCCGCCGATTCGGCTTGCCGAGCCATTCGAGGCGCTGCGCGACCTCTCCGACCGCCGGCGCGCAGCGACCGGCGCGCGGCCGAGGATTTTCGTCGCCCATCTCGGCTCGCCCGCCGATTTCGCCGCCCGGTCGACCTTCGCCAGGAATTTCTTCGCGGCCGGCGGTATCGAGGCGGTCGGCGATGACGCCTCCGCAAGCCGTGACGAGATGATCGCCGCCTTCAAGAGCTCGGGCGCCAAGCTTGCCTGCCTGTGCTCATCGGACCGAGTTTACGCCCGCGAAGCCGTGGAGGCCGCGCAGGCGCTCAACGCGGCGGGCGCCCGCCACCTCTATCTCGTCGGCCGTCCCGGAAGCAGCGAGACGACATTCAAGCAGGCCGGCATCGAGACATTCATCCATGCCGGCTGCGACGCGCTCGCGATTTTGCAGTCCGCAAATCAGCGATGCGAGTGATCGATCTGCCATTGGCGGCAGCGAAGTGCTGCGGGGTCAGGACCTGGCGACGCCCGAGCTCGCGCATGATATTTAGGGGTGGATCATTTTGCCTTCCCGCAAGCGGGGAGAGGGCGAAGAGGAACGCGAAGCCATGAGCCGCATTCCCGACTTTGCACGCGTCGATTTTTCCGATGTCGCCCTATCGGCCACGCCGGACCACGCCGAGCCGTGGCTCACGCCCGAAGGCATCGCGGTGAACCCCATCTATGGCGCAGACGACGTCGCCGGCCTCGACTTCCTCGACACCTATCCCGGAATTCCGCCTTATCTGCGCGGCCCCTACCCGACCATGTACGTCACCCAGCCCTGGACGATCCGGCAATATGCCGGTTTCTCCACGGCCGAGGAGTCGAATGCCTTCTACCGGCGCAACCTGGCGGCCGGGCAGAAGGGGCTCTCCATCGCCTTCGATCTCGCCACCCACCGCGGCTACGACTCCGACCATCCGCGCGTCGCCGGCGATGTCGGCATGGCTGGGGTGGCGATCGACTCGATCTACGACGTGCGCACGCTGTTCGCCGGCATCCCGCTCGGGGAAATGTCGGTGTCGATGACCATGAACGGCGCCGTGCTGCCCGTGCTCGCGCTCTACATCGTCGCCGCCGAGGAGCAGGGCGTAGCGCCGGAAAAACTCGCGGGCACGATCCAGAACGACATCCTCAAGGAGTTCATGGTCCGCAACACCTATATCTATCCGCCCGGGCCGTCGCTGAAGGTCATCTCCGACACCTTCGCCTTCACGGCCGCGCACATGCCGAAGTTCAACTCGATCTCGATCTCCGGCTACCACCTGCAGGAGGCGGGTGCGACAGCGGATCTCGAACTCGCCTATACGCTCGCCGATGGGGTCGAATATGTGCGCGCCGGGCTCGCCGCCGGGCTCGCCATCGACAATTTCGCGCCGCGCCTGTCGTTCTTCTGGAACGCGGGGATGAACTTCTTCATGGAGGTGGCGAAGCAGCGGGCGGCCCGCATGCTGTGGGCGAAGCTGGTCAAGGCCTTCGAGCCGAAATCGGAGAAGTCGCTCGCGCTGCGGGCGCACACGCAGACATCGGGCTGGTCGCTCGCCTCGCAGGACGTGTTCAACAACCTGGTGCGCACCACGATCGAAGCCATGGCGGCGACCCAGGGCGGCACCCAATCGCTGCACACCAATGCGCTCGACGAGGCGCTCGCGCTCCCGACCGATTTTTCGGCCCGCATTGCGCGCAACACGCAACTCGTGCTGCAGCGGGAATCGGGCACCACGCGCGTCATCGACCCCTGGGGCGGCTCGTTCTATGTGGAGCGGCTCACCTATGAGCTGGCGAAGCGGGCGTGGGGCCACATCCGGGAAGTGGAGGAGCTGGGCGGCATGGCCAAGGCGATCGAGGCCGGCCTGCCCAAGCTGCGGATCGAAGAGGCCGCGGCAAAAACCCAGGCCCGCATCGACTCGGGCCAGCAGGCGATGATTGGGGTCAATATCCATCGCCCGGAGAGCGAGGCCCCGGTCGAGCTGCTCAAGGTCGACAACACGGCGGTGCGGCAGTTGCAGGTCGACAAGCTTCTCCGCCTCAAGCGCGAGCGCGATCCGAAGCAAGTGGAAGAGACGCTTGCCGCGCTCACGCGCAACGCCGCCGGTGGCAACGGCAACCTGCTTGCGCTCGCGATCGACGCCGCGCGGGCGAAGGCCACGGTCGGCGAGATCTCATCGGCGTTGGAAAAGGTCTTTGGCCGCCACCGGGCGGAGATCAAGGCGATCGCGGGCGTCTACAAGCGGGAGGTCGGCATGGCCGGTTCCATCGAGCGGGTGCAGAGACTCGTCGCCGCGTTCGCGGAGAACGAAGGCCGCCGGCCGCGCATCCTGGTCGCCAAGATCGGCCAGGATGGCCATGACCGCGGGCAGAAGGTGATCGCGTCGGCCTTCGCCGATCTCGGCTTCGACGTCGACATCGGCCCCTTGTTCGCGACCCCCGAGGAGGCGGCGCGCCAGGCGGTCGAGAACGACGTGCACATCCTCGGCGTCTCCTCGCTCGCCGCCGCCCATCTCACGCTGGTACCCGAGCTCAAGGCCGCGCTCGAGCGGGAGGGCCGCGGCGACATCATGATCGTGGTCGGTGGCGTCGTGCCGCCGCAGGACTACGAGACGCTCAAGCGCGCCGGCGCCGAGGCGATCTTCCCGCCCGGCACCGTGATCGCGGACGCGGCCGGCGAATTGGTGAAGTCTCTCAACCGGAGGCTCGGACACGGGCGGGAGGCGGCGGAGTAGCCCCTTGGATGAGCTCTCGCTCATATCGAAGACGGCTGTGCGACCATGCGCTTCGGCGGTCGGGTGGATCGCCCCGCTGTAGAGGCCCGCATAGGCAGGCTGCAGGATGTCGAAGGGCGAAACCCCCTCGCGGTGGGTATTGGCGGCGAGGAAGGCGTCGTTCGGGGTGCGGAAGAGCCGCCAGTGGTGGGCATAGGTCAGCGTCCCGACCGGCGAGAAGGGCTTCCATTCGTCGCCAGTCGCGGTCTTGCGCGGCACGCGCATGTTGACGCCGTCGACCAGCGAGCGCTTGGGATCGCGCGCGCACATCCCGCGCTTGGTGAATTCGGGGATGTGGTCGGTCACCAGCGTGAAGCCGGTGCCGGCGCCGGTCGCGAGGTTCGCTGGGCAGCTGTGGCCCTTGGTGCTGGCGATGCATTCGAGCCGGCCGAGGAAATCGCGCAGGAAGTCGGCGGTCTCCTGCAGGCGCTGCTTGCTGAGCTTGAGGCCGGGATGCACGTCGAGCCCAAGCGTCGGCTGCGACCCGCACAGCGCGCCGGTCTCGTCGTACTGAATCGGCTCGTAGGTAGACTGCAGCACCCGGGCCGGGGAGACCCCGAAGCCCTCGTGCAGCGCATCCTTGAGCGCCTTCATGCGCTCGTCGAGGACTTCCACTTCCATGTAGACGCGCGACACCTGCGGGCTGAAGCGGATCTGGCTGCCGATCCAGATCGCGATCGGCGCGAAGTCCGCCGCGCTCTCGGTCATCGAATAGGCCACCAGGCCCCCGAAGCCGACGTCATTGCCGCCGACCGACATCAGCACGACGTCAATCGGCCGCTTGCGCAGTTGCGGCGGGCACCAGGTCTTGGCCACGCGCTGCGCCGAGATCGAGGTGCTGCCGGTCGAGAACAGCGGCAGCGTGTAGCTCGCCTGCTGGGTGCGGGCGCCGGCGCCGCCGCGGCAGATGAGGTCGGCCAACTGGTCGAGCTGTGGGCGTACTTTGCCGCCGCCTGTCTCGCTGAAGCCCTCGCGCGGGTCCATTTCGAGGAAGAGGCCATTGGCCACTTCGGCGCCCGAGCAGGTGAAGCTCGCGAAGGTGATCGAGCGGTGGCGGTTCTCGAGCGCAAGCTCGATGCCGACGCGGAATGGATAGCCATATTGCGAGCGGTGGCAGTCGCGGCTCAGCCACTGCGCCCCGGACTTGTCGAAGGCGGTCTGGAAGGCGGCCGAGGAGAGCCGGTTGTAGCGCTCGGCAAGCTCGTCTTCCATGAGCCGCCGAGGCAGGACCTTCGGATTGTACTGATCGTCCCCGGAGGCAAGGCCGAAGGCCGGCATGGTGGCCTGGGCCGGCGGTTTCTTCGATGGCCCGAGCGAGGCGACCTCGTCGCGCAGGAGTTTCGGGTCATAGACCATCTCGCGGGCGGCGCTGAATTGCACCGGGCGGTCGGGATTGCTTTCGCCCGACGCAAAGGAATCGCCGAGCGCCACGATGAAAAGGTCCTCGACTACGACCTCGTTGTCGGCGAGTTCGCGCCCATCAGGCAGCTTGACGGTGACCGACACGCCCGAATTGGCGCGGTCGAGCGCATAGGGCACGCGCGCGATGGTCAGAGGCTTGTTGCAGGCCTGCTTGCGCGTCTCCGCCTTTCCGCCGGCCTTGCGCGGATGCCAATTCCAGCTGCAATCGCCGGTGACGCCATTGAGCTGCTCGGGCGCAATGCGGATCACGACCGTGTGGGCGTCGGGCAGGATGTAATCCTCCTTCGCCGACCCCCATGAATACTTGCGCTCGCACACCGGTGAATAACGGCGCGGGTGGCCGTTGACCTCGTAGCAATTGTCGTTGAGGGTCTGGGCGGCCCAGCCGAGCCTGCTCTGCTGATAGCGCGGCCCTGCCGTCGCCGCGCACCTGTCCGGCGAGGAGGAATCCTTGCAGTCGGGATCGTTGAGCTTGCGTTCGATGCGCAAGATGATGTCGGCTGGCAAGGCGCCGCTCGGAGCGCCGCGCACGGCGTTATAGGCGGCCTCGTGCATTGCAAAAGAGCGGGTACTCTTGAAGAATCGGAACGGATTCTCGACCTGCCAGGTCAAATCCCCGGCCTCGACCGAAACTGCCCCGAAACTGGCGAAAATGCTGACAAGACAAGCGGTCGTCGCGAGCGCTTCTCGACGCATGAGATCTCTCCCCCGCCCCCACCGGGAGGCTATGATACAGATTTAGTCGCAAAGCGCAGCGGGAAAGTTCATCATTTGGTCAGCAAACCCGGGACAGGGGTCGGAACGACAACTATGTTCATGAAATTCCTTGAGAAAGTTCTCATGCTCGGGGGCCGAGGGACGTCCGCGATTGCGGTTGTGCTGACCGCTCTTACCCTTACGGGATGCATCAGCTCCGCGGGACCCATCCTCACCGATGCCAATGCGATCCTCGGCGAAGGCGGGGAAATCCACTTCTTCAGCGCCACCGGCGAGAGCGGGCGGAAGCATTCCGTGATCACCTTCCAGTGGAATGGCAGCCGCTACCTCGTCCGCAACCGGGCCGCGGACATCAGCGACTTTACCGTCCATCCCTTCGAGGGCCGCGACCTGATCGTCCAGAGCACCGCCGCCCGCGCTCCCCGACCGACCGAATATGCGCTCGCGCGCAGGCTCGCCGAGGGGGTCTACCTGCTGATGCCGATCAGCGAAGACGATGCCGATGACTCGACCCGCGACCGCTTCTGCACCAAGACCCAGGATGCCTCCTGCCGCATCGCAACGCCGGAACAGCTGTTCGTACTCGCGCGCGCGACCGCCTCCAAGGACGAGGAGACGGGCGGGATCGCCGTGATCGTGCCGGGCGGGCGACGTTAGCGAGCGCCTGGATCGGCTATAATGCGGACGAAATGATCCGAGCCACGGATTCGAGAGATGGACAGGGAGGACCTTCGATGAAACGGACTTTGACATGCGCCAGCGTCGTCCTCGTCGCCATGACAGCGGCGGCGCAGGCGCGCGTGACCCGCATCGAGATCAACCGGCAGGAACCGTTCGCGGCCGGCCAGACCTTTGGCAGCGTCGGAGCCTATGAGCGGGTCATCGGCCGCTTCCATGGCGAACTCGATCCGGCCCAGCCGCTCAATGCCGACATCGTCGACATCGACAAGGCCCCCCGCAATGCCCGCGGAATGGTCGAATACTCGGCCGACTTCTACATCCTCAAGCCGGTGGACCTGGGCAAGGGCAATGGCGCGCTGTTCTACGAGGTCAACAATCGCGGCGGCAAGGCTGCGCTCGCGCGGTTCAACAACGGCGCCCGCAGCAACGACCCCTCGACCGCGGAGCACGCCGGCAACGGCTTTCTGATGCGCGAGGGATTCACCGTGGTCTGGAACGGATGGATGCCCGATGCCCCGGCCGGCGACAACGCGCTGCGCATCGAGGTCCCGGCTGCCACCGGTGCCGGTCTGATCGAGCAGACGGTGTGGGACGAATTCCTGTTCAACAACAAGACCACGAAGGAAGGGCGCCTCACCTACCGCGCGACCTCGACCGACAAGAAAGACGCCACCTTGCTCGTACGCAACCGCAACAGCGAGGAGCCTGCGGCCGTTCCGCCCGAGCAGTGGGAGTTCGTCGACGCGCGGACGATCCGCCTGTTGCCGGCGGGCACTCCGTTTCGCATCGGCGCGATCTATCAGCTCATCTACAAGGCGGCCAATCCCCCGGTGAATGGCATCGGCTTTGCCTCCACGCGGGACTTCGTCTCGTTCCTGCGTTACGCCGCCGCCGACGATGCCGGCACGCCCAATCCTTTGGCAGCCGGCGGCCGCCCGGCGATCGCCCGAACGCTGTCGCACGGCAACTCCCAGAGCGGCCGCTACCTGCGTGATTTCATCTACAGCGGCTTCAACGAGGACGAAGCGCATCGAATCGTTTTCGACGGAGCCAATCCGAATGTGGCGGGCGGGCGGATTTTTCTGAACTACCGCTTCAGCCAGCCCAACCAGATCGTGCCTGCCGGGCACGGCTTCATGTTGTTCCCGGGCGCGAGCTTCCCGTTTGCCTACGAGACCCAGACCGACCCGCTCACGGGCAGGAGGGACGGCAACCTCGCCCGCTGCTCGGCGAGCCGCACCTGTCCCAAGATCGTCCACACCCACACCGGCACCGAATACTGGCAGGGCGGGGCATCGCTGATCACCACCGACGGGCTCGGCCGCAGCGACTCGACCATTCCGGACAATGTGCGCATCTACCATTTCGCCTCGACCCAGCACGGGGGCGTCGATGGATCCATGCCCAATGGCGTGTGCGCGATGCCCTCCAATCGGACCGACTACCGTCCGCTGCTGCGCGCCGCCGTGGTCGCGCTCGACCGCTGGGCCAAGGACGGAACGCCCCCGCCGGCGAGCCGCTACCCGCGCATCGCGGACGGCTCGCTGGTCGACAAGATCGCGCTCGGCCCGGATCCCTGGCTTGACGCCGGCGAAGGGACCAGCCGCACGGCCGCTGGTCGATTACGGGCCCCAGTTCGACAAAGGCATCCTCGGGAAGGCCTTGCCGGTCGTGCTCAAGGACTCCTACCGCGTGCTGGTGCCGAAGGTCGATGCCGACGGCAACGAGGTCGCCGGCATCCGCCTACCGGAGGTCAGCGTGCCCACGGCCACGGGCATGGGCTGGAACGTG
>WNGL01014473.1_pt1 | contig 16647 bp, 13 predicted proteins | sample 5400591 | NCBI WGS metagenome assembly WNGL01 (sample SAMN13153377, study PRJNA577476) | soil metagenome | isolation source: 80 cm soil or saprolite under Garry oak tree replicate 1 | place: USA:California | collected 2016-06-15
ACATTGCCAACACCCTAACGAGCGAGCCTTCCAGTTCTCTAATGTTGTGCTTGCTATTACTAGCTAGAAACATGGCCACATCGTCCGGCAAATCAACTCGGTGGGTTTCGGCTTTTCTTTTCAGGATAGCGATCTTGGTTTCGAGATCGGGCGGCTCGATGTCCGCGATCAGTCCCCACTCGAACCTGGAATGAAGGCGCTCTTCGATTTCTGGAATCTCACGCGGTGGGCAATCTGATGTGAGTACTATTTGCTTCTGTGCGTCATAGAGAGCGTTAAACGTGTGAAAGAATTCTTCCTGAGTTCGCTCCTTCCCGGCGATGAACTGAACGTCGTCGATTAGCAGAACATCGATTGAGCGGTACTTTTCCCGAAAGAGTTGGGTCTTATCGTAACCATACCTGATCGCGTTGATCAGTTCATTCATGAATCGCTCGAGAGAAACATAGACGACTTGCAAGGCGGGGTTCGCGGCCCTGATGGCGTGACCGGTAGCCTGAATAAGATGCGTTTTGCCAAGCCCCACTCCCCCATAAATGTAAAGTGGATTGTAGGTCTTACCGGGACCATCCGCGACAGCTTGAGTGGCGGCATGAGCAAAGCGATTGCAAGATGCGACAACGAAACTGCCGAACGTGTATTTCTCGTTTAGCGATGAAGACGAAAGCGCAGAAAGATTAATAGGAGGTGATTCCGGCACATTATCCGGCTCTCGATTGGAGGTACTGTTTGTTGGCTGCGCTTTAGAGTAAACGGCGGCCGAACTATTCTCCTGAGCAGAGGGAGTTACAATCCACTCGATTCGGTCGGCGCTGAGACTCAACTCCTTCAAAGATTGCTCTAGTGCAAAGGCATAGTTCGACAGAATCCATTCCTTGGCGACCGCGTTCGGAACAGAAACTCTCAGCTTGCCCTCGGAAGCCTGTCTTGTAACCGTCAGCGGTCTGAACCATGTTTCGAATGCTTGCCTGGTCAAGTTGCGCTCAAGAGCTGCTAGAAATGCAACGCTCGTGGGGTTGTCTCGCTTGATTCCCATTAGAGAAATAACCAGAAGTACAAAGTACAACGACGAAAGCTACGCTGACGAACAATGTCAGTGAGTTCGAAGAACCTAACACAACCCTCTTTAGCGGGCAAGAAAAACAGGAAGATTTCTGCGGCGGCTCGTGTGGCATTGCCAGGCAAAGAAGTTGGGAGCAGAGTTGCGGAAAAGGGCTTGGCGATTCGGCCGACTGCTGCGTTGTATATAGTAGGACTACGTAGCGTACTCTTTCGTTTCCGAGAGCTATGAGATTGAAGCCGCTAACGTCTGCTCTTCGCTGGCGAGGATTATGGTGTAAATCCGATCGAGATCCGCGGCGTTGTAGTACTCGATTTCAATCCTGCCGGGGGCGCCCGATTTGCCCGAGATTATTCGAACCTGAGTTCCCAATCGCCGACGAAGTTTTGCTTCTGCAGCGCGAATGTTCGGATCGATTTGAAGCTCCCGGGTTCGGCGCGCAGACGACTTGGCCTCGTGAGCAGCGTTTCTTATGCGGCGTTCAGTTTCCCGTACAGACCAACTGTGCTTAACGATCTTCTGAGCGAAACGTCGTTGAAGAACGGCATCAACCAGACCCAAGAGAGCGCGTGCATGCCCAAAGGAGAGTTTTTCGGTTTCAAGGAGCGATTGAATCTCGGAAGGCAACTTTAGAATACGGAGATAATTGGTGATGAAAGTGCGGTCCCGACCGACTCGCTGGGCGACCTCTTCTTGCGTAAGGTTCAGCGATTCGATCAGTCGTTTATAAGCATTTGCTTCCTCGACGGGATTTAGTTCCTCGCGCTGGATGTTCTCGATCAGGGCGAGCTCGAGGAGTCGGTCATCGGGGACATCTCGCACAATTGCCGGGATCCTAGAGAGTCCGGCGATTTGTGCCGCCCGCCATCGTCTTTCGCCAGCGATAAGCTCGAAAAGGCCACCGCGCCGTCGCACAAGTACGGGCTGAATAATGCCGCTCGTACGAATAGATTGAGCCAGGTCCTGAAGTTTCTCCTCCGGGAAGCTTGTTCTCGGTTGCTGTTGGTTGGGTCGAACAAGATCGATCTCAACATCACGGATCTCTTCGTTATCCGCTGGCAGCGAGTTCACCGAGAGCAGTGCGCTCAGCCCGCGGCCTAACGGTTTCTTGGTCATGTGCCAGAACCTCCTTGGCGAGTTGTAAGTACGATTCAGCGCCACGAGAGCGGGGCTCGTAGTAGATAATCGGCTTGCCATAGCTTGGTGCTTCGGCCAGCGCGACGTTCCTGGGAATAGCAGTCTCGCAGACCATGCTCCCGTAAAAACTTCTGAGATCTGCGGCCACGGCGGAGGATAAATTAGTACGTTCATCGTACATCGTGAGGAGCAAGCCTTCGATTTTGAGTTGCGGGTTAATGATTCGTCTAACCTGGCTCAGCGTATTGAAGAGATCGGAGACGCCTTCAAGCGCGTAGTACTCACATTGGATTGGAATCAACAGGGCGTCAGCGGCTGCCAGAGCATTCAAAGTCAGAAGGTTTAGTGTCGGCGGGCAGTCAATTATAATAAAGTCATACGCTTCGCGAATTGGCGAAATGGCGCTTCTAAGGAGTAGCTCGCGGTCAGGGAAGTCAACCAGTTCAATCTCAGCTCCAGCAAGGTTCCTATCTGACGGGACGACGGCGAGCCCAAAACGTGTCGGCAAAATGAGATTCGTTATTGGCTCGTTCAATACAAGAAGATGATAGGTCGAACGGTCGAAAGAAGCCCTCTGGATCCCAAGCCCGGAGGTAGCGTTAGCTTGAGGGTCAACATCTATTAATAGAACCCGCTGACTAAGCTGCGCAAGTGAGGCGGCGAGATTAATAGCCGTGGTGGTTTTACCAACACCGCCCTTTTGGTTTGCGATGGCGATGGTCCTTGCCATTCAAATCCGACCGCACGCTAAGCTGGGACACATTAGCACAGATAGGGAGCCCGAGACTACAGACGAAGTCGTCGTTCGCGGTGCATCGCAGAAGTGTTTCACGTGAAACACTCCAATTAGGCTTGAGTTGAAGATCGAGCGATGGTGAGCTGCACGAGAAGATTAGCCAAAGCGGCTGGAGTTATTCCCGGAACTTCCCGGGCCTGACCAAAGCTACTGGGACGCGCCCGCTCGAGACGCTCGATCATCTCGTGCGAAAGGCTATTAACATTTCGAAATGAAAAGCCGGGCGGTATATTGAGGTTGTCGTGTTGGTTAAGCCGGCGCAGCGTATTCTCCTGAGACCTCAGGTATCCAGCATACAGATGATCGGCGAGTGCGGACTCAAAATCTGAGATGGCGACCTCGCTTTTCGCATCCGCCGGAAGAAGATCGAAAAGGAGTTCAGCATTCATATGGGGACGAAGCGCAAGTTCGGCGAGAGTGATTGAGTCGCCGAGGTCCTGCCCTGCCATCTGTCCAAGTGTCCGATGTTGCGTGTCCGATCGATTAAGCCTGTGTTCCTTAAGAATTCGACGAGCAGTGGCTAATCTGGCTCTGCGTTTATTAAACCGTTCCCATTCTTGATCGCCCGTTAAACCAAGCAGACGTCCGTGTGGCGCCAGGCGTTCGTCGGCATTATCGTATCTCAGGGCCAGACGGTACTCGGAGCGCGAAGTAAACATCCGATAAGGCTCATCGACACCGTGGCGAATGAGGTCGTCTACCAATACGCCGATGTACGACTCTTTCCGGTCCAAACGAAACAGCGGTCGGCCTAACGCCGTTAGCCCTGCATTGATGCCGGCTAGCAACCCTTGACACGCGGCCTCCTCGTAACCAGTCGTTCCATTGATTTGGCCCGCCAGAAACAGCCCCTTGAAGCGAATCGTTTCCAAGAAAGGAGATAGTTCCTTCGGATCCACGAAATCATACTCGATGGCGTAGCCAGGCCGAATGATTTGACTCTGGTCAAATCCGGGAATCAGTTTTACGAGTTCTTGTTGAAGCTGAGCCGGGAGCGAGGTAGAGAACCCGTTTAGATAGACTTCATTCGTGTCGTAACCTTCCGGCTCAACAAACAATTGATGGCGTGTCTTCTCAGGAAACTTTACGACCTTGTCTTCAATCGAGGGACAATAGCGCGGGCCAACTCCGGTAATCTTGCCGGAGTAAAGGGGTGACTCATGTAAATTATCGCGAATGGCTCTATGTACGTCATCATTTGTGTAAGCGAGGTAGCAATTCAACTGTCTCTGACTGATCTCTTGAGTCGAGAAAGAAAACGGAACCGCCCGCTGATCCGGCGGTTGAGGTTCGAAAGCATCCCAATCGATAGTTCGGCCATCGAGGCGTGGCGGTGTACCAGTCTTTAGACGACCTACGCGAAAGCCGAAGTTTCGCAGTGCTGCCGCGAACTCCAGCGATGCCGGCTCGCCTGCGCGTCCGCCTTGATAAGTCTGTCGGCCAGTATGAATCCGACCGTTCAGAAAGGTGCCGGTGGCAATCACGATCGCTTTGGCGGCAATTCTCCGAGCGTCTTGTAACTCAAGGCCTAATAGACAGTCTCCTTCGACGAGGAGATTCGTAACCATGCCTTGCCTCAGACTGAGATTCGGAGTGCCCTCAAGCATATGGCGCATCTCAAGTCGATAAAGCGCTCGATCTGCTTGCGCTCTAGGCGCTCGTACGGCTGGCCCTCGCGATCTATTCAGGAGACGAAACTGTATGCCTGTGCGATCGATGACCCGGCCCATGATTCCCCCGAGTGCGTCAATCTCGCGGACCAGATGACCTTTTCCGATTCCGCCGATGGCGGGATTGCAGGACATCTGTCCTATTAGATCCAGGTTAAGAGTGAGAAGCGCGGTTCTCGCTCCAAGCCTGGCCGCTGCCGATGCGGCCTCACATCCAGCGTGTCCGCCGCCTATTACGATCACATCAAACGCCTCATCGAAAATCATAAAGACTTCTCTCTTGTTTGGAATGCCACAAATGCAGATTGTCACTTGCCGATGCAGAATGTCGAGAAGATTCGTCCGAGGATCTCATCGGCTGTCGTCTCACCAGTTATTTCTCCCAAACTGCGGAGCGCGTTGTGAAGCCCCACAAGTACAAGTTCCTCGCTGGCCTGCGCCTGAAGCAGGGAAAGGGACGACTCAATGGCGTCGACCGAGCGCTGCAACAGATCATGATGCCGGGCATTTGTGATAAGCAAGCCCTGGCTCTCCCCGTTTCCGTTCGCAAAAAGTTCCAGTACGGCGGCCCGCAAACTCTCTAGTCCCGCCCGACTCTTCGCCGAGACGGAGACGATTTTGGAGCCATTTCTGTCATGGCCGTTTTGGAAGCTAACTTCGGAAAAGTTAGCGAGGTCACACTTATTCAAAGCGACTATGTGTCGCGCATTGCGAGCCTCACACAGGACAATATGGTCTCCGTCGCCCAGAGGTTCGGAACCGTCGATTACGACGATTAAAAGATCAGCGTCGGCAGCTTCACGTCTGGCGCGATCGACACCGATGGACTCTATGGCGTCTGTCGACGCGCGGATTCCGGCGGTGTCAGTTAGCAGGACCGGGAAGCCGCTGATGTCAATCCACTCTGTAAGCGTGTCCCTTGTGGTTCCCGGAATATCGGTTACAATGGCTCGCTCATGTCCCAGTAAGCTATTGAAAAGACTTGACTTACCGACATTTGGCCGACCAACCACAGCTACTTTGATTCCGTCGCGAAGAAGCCGGCCGGAGCGAAACGTACGAGCCAGTCGGGACAAGTCTGCGGTCAGCCCACGGAGCGATTCAAGAATCTTATCGTGTTCAAGCGCGGGAAGATCGTCTTCGACGAACTCGAGCGAAGACTCGAGCCGAACTATTATCTTCAGGAGGTCTTCCTTCGCCGGTTGAATTATCTTTGAAATCTCGCCCTTAAGTTGGCGCGTCGCTTGATGTACCGCGGCTTCAGTGTGTGCATCTATAAGGTCGCGAATGGCTTCTGCCTCGGTAAGTTGCATGCGACCATTGCTAACGGCACGCAGCGAGAATTCTCCGGGCCCGGCCAGACGCGCATCGAGAGAGAGCGTGACGTCGATAATCGTGCGCAACAATACTGGAGATCCGTGACAGTGCAACTCGACGATATCCTCTCCAGTGAAGGAGTGAGGAGCCTTAAAAAAGCAAACTAGCGCTTCATCGAGAGTCCGGCTGTTCTTGGGATCGATGAGGGTCTTCAAGCTCAAAAGATTGGGTGAAGGTTCAAATGAATCTGACCCGACGAGCGTACGCAGAATACGAAGCGCCTCTGGGCCGCTGAGTCTGATGACCCCGATCCCGCCACGGCCGGGAGGCGTTGACAATGCAACTATGGTGTCAGTTTGGGTGAACACGGCGCGATTGGTTTTATCGACAGTACGAGATGAGTTCGGCAAGACGATCACTTCAGAGTGACTCGCAGTCGGCGCGAGTTACCTTCGCCGATCGATTCGGTAACAAGGTCATGCTCCTCGGCGAGGCACAAATGAATCACACGTCTCTCGCCGGGCTCCATGGGGCCGAACACAAAAGGGGACGAGGTGTCGCGGACCTGGCGCGCCGCATGTTGGGCCATGGCGCGCAACTCAGCCTCTCTGGATGCGCGATAATCGTTCGCATCGCAAACTATGCGCTGACCTTTGGGCAACGTGCGGCCGAATGCCTGATTAAGAATCTGTTGCAGGGCGTCCAGTAATTCGCCGCCTTGACTCAACAACAAGGCACTATCTGCGCCATCAATCGCGAGCAGGCAACTCACGTCCGAATCACCCACGGACGCATGCAGATCAAATCCCGCGCTGTCGAAGATCGAGTTGAGCAACTGCTCAGCGTTGTGGCAAGTATTCTCCATTCAAGTAAGGGAGATTCTACCCTAAGAACAGGCGGAGTTACTATGAGCGGCGGGGGAATTTAGCAGAGCGGCGATAAAGCGTGCAGCGCAGGTTACGGTTTCTTCTTTACAAAGACCTGACCACGTTGGGTTAAGCCGGCCTTTCCGGCGAGAGTGGTCAAGACGGAGTCGAGTATGTCTTTGTTTTCCAGCTTGAAACTGGTAACTCCGGAGACGTTACTGTCAGGATCTTTGTATTGAAGCGTCAGATATCGCACTTTGGTTTTAATAAAGGCTGCAGGAATTCCATATAACGGAATGTTACTGGCTGCAGTTGCAGCAGCCGGACGAACCGAGTGAGTGTCCGCGTAAGCGCCAGTGATTGCGTTGTAGGGAACGAAGAGAATCTCTTTTTGTTTTTCATTACGAAAGACCAATCGCTGATTAGGGTCGTCGAGAGTAAGCGTACCCTCCATCTTGTGGTTATATCCGAAGACACCCCCTTCATATTTGGCTTTGACTGTCTGTGGCGCAGGTGGCGGCGTCGGCGTATTTGTGGCCGGCTCAGCACTGTCTTGACTAAGAGTACGCGGCCGTTGCGCTAAGGCAGCGAAGGTAACTGCGGTCAAAAGAAAGACCGCCGTCAGTAATAAGAGTTTTCTGAACATCGGGTTTGTCTCCGCCTTATCTGATTCCGGTTGATGACAAATAATGATCGAAAGCGGCCTAGCAATCGCCTGCTAATCAACTACCACGCGGGCCATTTTAGACGACAATGCTAGTCGAAGGCTATGATTTTGCAAAGGGCCGAACGCGCTCCTGAGATTCTTTGAAATCGGCATCGTTCGGCGCCACTTCCAGTGCCTTCTGATACAAGCTGAAGGCCTTGGCATATTGTTTGGTCTTTTCGTAGTCGTAACCAAGTTCGCGATAGATATTCACGTCGGTGGGCGTCTTCGCCAGAGCGCGTTCCAACGCCGCAATCGCCTTCGGAAAATTGTTCGCGCGAGAGTGAGACAGTCCAAGAAGATAAAGCGTGATGCCGTTTGCGTTTTCGTTCGCAGCCACTCGTTCAAGTGCCACCGCGGCACGCGCATATTGTTTAGCGCCGATTAGAGCACGGCCGTACATTCCGATCGCTTCTTCGTCCGATCGCAGACGCGTCAAAGTTTCTCCCGCTCGCACCGCGCCCAAATAGTCGGCAGTTGATTTCTGTTCGTCGGTAGCCGAGGCAGCGCGACGCAGATACGCTGAAGTCAACAACAACCAAGCCGAGGCAAGTCGCGGATCGTTCAGCGTGGCGCGGTTCAGGGTTGAGATTGCTGTATCGAGGTCATTACGACCAAGCGCAATCTGTCCCAGGAACAAAAGTGACGCGGTGTCTTTTGGATTAGCTTTGACCGCGGCATTGAAAGAACGCTCGGCATCGGCAGTTTTTCCGGTCTTGAATTCGGCGAGCCCGCGGTAATACAAGAACAAAGGATCTGGTTTAGCACCGGCTCGCGTAGTCACAGTCACCAATAACGGCAAAGCGCGATCGAACCTCTCTCCCAACACGTAGCTCTCGGCGAGCGCATCGACAGTATGTGAGTCTTCCGGCCCGGCGCGACGTTGCAAGTCAAGCGCCTTTTGCAGATCGTCGGACGCGTCGGCGTACTGTTTCAGATAGAATTCCGAAAAGCCCGCGAGTTTCCAAGCCTCAGCATTACCCGGATCGGCGGCAGCGATCTCCTTCGCTTCTTTCGCAGCAGCGGCGTACTGCTTTTGCTGGAAAAGTTGAAACGCGTGCGTAGTGTCCGACGAAACCGGAGCGCTGCCGACTGGGTTTGCGGGTTTCACGTCGAGCAGCGGCGCATTCTTATCCGTAGCCGGCGAAGACTTTGGTTCCGGCCCCAATAAAGTATCAGGCGGGCTGACGCGACGCGGTCGGGACTGTGCCGCGACTGTTACCGCCATGGCGACGACCGCGCAGAGACTCAACAAGATGAGCGGGGATTTCCGGTTTTTCATAAACGCGATTGTTTCAGATTCCGGCCCTTACTTTCAATGGCAAACGAGGAGAGAACCTGAGACGGTACATCGGATGCGGAAGGCTCTTAATAGTTCGAAGCGTTTTTGACAACTCAGTCATGCAATTTATCGCGTTCATATTCGCGCGCGTCGTCATAGGTGGCTTGGCGACACTCGTAGCTATTGGGGACCAATGAATCACATGTTGTCAATCGTTCTGTTAATTACTTTAACAACGTCGCCTTGTCACGCTCAGGCTAACAGTAAAGGTAAGCCATCGAACCGCGCTGTCGAAGCCCAGTTGGTGGAACTGGAGCGCCAGTTGTCTGAGGCTCTTGCCAGGGAGGATGCCGCAGTGCTGAACCGCCTGTGGAGTGACGATCTCGTCTTTACGGCTCCCAACGGCCACGTGACTAATAAGGCTCAGCGACTTGCTGGCCAAAAGCCCTCTGCCCAGCCCGCGCAGTTGGCCAACATCAACGATGAAGTCAAAGTGCGCGTGTACGGCAATACGGCGGTGGTAACAGTGCTCTCGACGTGGAAGGGCAAAGCCGGCACGCGGGAATTCAGCGACCCGTATCAAGCAACGCATGTCTGGGTGAAGCAGAAAGGAAGATGGCAACTCGTTGCCGCGCATGTGACTCCTGTGAAGAAGTGATATTGCTAAGCGTTCAGAGCGCTGGTAGTTGCCCTTGTCATGGAAGAGAGCCCTTGAATCAGTACGCAGCCATAAGCTTTCGGCAACCGGCGAAGGAATGAAAGCAATGCTGAGGAGTCCGCCAATGAACATGCGAGTGAGATTCTTTTCGATTCTGATTTGTGGCTTGACGCTTTTCAGCGCGCAAACATTTGCTCAAAGCGTCCGTCAGGGAACTTCCACGCCGCAGGGCCAGGAACAACTGGCCAGTCTGCCGCCGAATAGCAATTCAATGGAAGCGGTGGCAAATGAGATCGATCTCTTACGCAAGTCGGTGCAAACTTTGAGCACCCGGTTGCGTGAGATCAACGACAAACTTCTCGGGCCCGAAGCGAAAGAAAACGATAATTCGAATGACAAGGTAAAGCGCATCTCGGCAAACATGGAGTTGCTAGCACGGGTCGAAGAACGCGCGGAAATCCTGCGCAAACAGCTTCTCGAATTAATCGAAAAAGAGACTGCGTACAAAAGCCGGATGGCGCAGATTGATGAAGACATTCGTCCCGAAAACATCGAGCGTGCCTTGAGCGGGATTGGCACGACCCGCACTGTCGAACTGCGCGATACTCGACGGCGCGTGCTGGAGAATGAGCGAAGAGGACTCGAGAGTCTGTTGAATCAAACTACTTCAAGCCGTATCCGACTCGAAGAAGATGTGCGACAAGCGGATCTGTTGGTTACGAAACTCCGGCAGCGTCTAATGCCGCTGATTGAAAAAGAGATTGAGAAGATCAATCCGAATTAGAAAAAGCCCTCAATCGGGAAGTTAGTTACGTTCCCTCTCCCTTTGGGAGAGGGTTAGGGTGAGGGCTTAGTCACGCAAGCCACCTTTTAATCCTCTTCTCCCGCCGCCGCACGACTAAGAAATAAGGAAGATGAATTCTTACACTGCTCTGCTATGCCCTCACCCCGGCCCTCTCCCAAAGGGAGAGGGAGCATCAAAAGCTGAAGTCTGTCGGACTTCGCGGCTCGAATCGAAAGCACCAGGCCCGCGGCCAGCAGCGCTGACAACGAGAGATAGAGTACGCCCCCAAAAAAAGAACCCGTAGCCGTGCTCAAATAACCAACCACGTGCGGACCGGCGTAGCCACCGAGATTCCCAACGGAATTAATCAAGCCAATGGAAGCCGCGGCTGCCGTGCCACTCAGAAAGCTGGTCGGCAAAGACCAAAAGCCAGGGCAATACGCATAGATTCCAGCGGCCGCAAGACAGAACATACCAACACTGAGCACCAGACGATCCTGGAACATCACCGCGAGTATCAGTCCCACGCTCGCCGCGATCATAGGAAGCGCCGTATGCCAGCGGCGCTCTCTGGTTCTATCAGACGACCATCCCACCAACAGGATCGCAATCAGGCCCACGCAATAGGGCACGGCTGAGATCAGACTGACACGCAAATTTGATGAGCCGGACGCTTTCTTGATGATCGAAGGCAGCCAGAAAGTAAAACCATAGACGCTGCTGACGATGAAGAAATATGTGAGCGCCAGAAGAATCACTTCTCGATGTCGAAATGCCTGCAGGATGCGGTGCAGGCCGATCGAGTGTTTTGCCTGTCGCTCGCGATCCAATTGCGCAGTCAGCCAGGCGCGCTCGTCTCTGGGTAACCACTTCGCCTGATGCGGCCAGTCCGTCAGATAGAAGATCGTGATCACGCCAAAGATCACCGCCGGCATTCCTTCGATAATGAATAACCATCGCCAGCCGGATAATCCGAGCCAGTTGATACCCAGCAGCAGCCCTGACATGGGCGATCCGATGATGTTCGCGATGGGCTGCGCGGCCATAAACATGGCGATGACTTTGGCCCGGTCTTGATAACGGAACCAATGGCTGAGATAAACAATCACGCCGGGGAAAAAACCTGCCTCGCCCAGACCGAGCAAAAAGCGGAGCAGGTAGAATTGGTTCTTCGTCTGCACGAAACCAGTCAGAATGGCAATCACGCCCCACGAGATCATTATGCGGGCAATCCAACGGCGTGCGCTCCATTTTTCCACCAGGATGCTGCCGGGAATCTCCAGTAGAAAATAGCCCCAGAAAAAGACGCCGGCGCCGAAGCCCAGGACCTCGTCGGTGAAAGAGAGTTCGCTTTTCATTTGCAGCGCTGCGTAACTGACGTTTACGCGGTCGAGGTAAGCAATGACAAAGAGCCCGAAAAGATAAGGCATCAATCGCCGCATGATGCGGCGACGAGCGCGATCGGCGATTGAGGTCGTGTTCAGTTGCACGGATCAGCCCAGAAGAAATTTGTCGTGAGCGCCCTTCCAGTCTCATCAACCCTTTATCGGTTAGCTGCCGCGAGAGAAGCCGTTAAAACGGTTCGCTGGTTGGGTTCGTTATCCGGTCCGCTTAAGGAGTCTGTCGGAAAACCGCGTAGCGGCGAAATGTTTATAGAACACCGTACTGGATTGAGATCTGGAAGCTCCTTTAGGAGCGCAACCGAATACCTTTCGCCCATAAATGGGCTTTGCATTGGAGGCCTAGAACCTTTTCTATAAACATCGCATCCCTACGGGATTCTCCCGACAGACTCCTTAAGCAGGGCGTGAATGAAAAGCGATTGCCTCTTGCGCTCCCTCACGGCTGCGTGAGTTTTCGTTTTCCTTCGACGGCATTGTTGTAGGCGGTCTTGTCCACCGGGCCAATTCCGATCGCCGCTTCAAATTCCTTCAGCGCTTCCTCATTTCGTCCCAGAAAAGCCAACACTCGCCCCATGGCTTCGTGCGCGCGGAGACGCATCACCGCATCATCCGGCGAAGCCGCCGCCACTGCCAGCCGATAATTCGCCAGGGCTCGATTCAATCGTTGCGTCTGTAAGTCATCATCGGTTGTATCACGCGCCCATAAACTCGCGGTTTGCCCCAGGGCAAAAAACAGACGCGCCTCGCCGGGATACTCCTGGAGCAAGGCTTTCAATTCATTCTCAGCCTCATCGTAGTGTCTCACTTGCAGCAGCTTCTCGATTTCGCCGAGTTTCTTTAGCAGAGCCGAAACGCGCGCCTGGTTCGCTGATTCGCGTGCTTCCGCACTGGGGTCGATTAACCAGACCGAGTAACGCGGGTGAGCTTTACGCGCGGCGGCGGCGCGAGCGCGGGTGGCAGCAACTTCTGACAATCTCTTCCCTTCGCGCGCTGGATCGAGTTGGCTCACCATGTCGCCAAAAAAGTTGGCGATGTCAAAACCTGAAGCCTGGATCTCGCGCAATTGATCTGCAAAAAAGAAATCGAGCACCGCGCCTTGCTCGTAGTCTTCGGCGAGCCGAGCAATCGTTTCGTCGGCAATGGCAGCGCGCGCGGTCTCGGCTTCATTCGCTATTGCTCTTCGCCCCGCATCATCCTTCGCTTGCTGCAAGCGCCGTCGCTGAATAGCAGTGGCTGAGCTCAATCGATTGGTTTCTTCAAAGCGCGCATCGGCGGCGGCGACCAGCGATCGCGAAACCGTCAGGAACACATCCGGCGATACCGTTAACCCTTCATTTGTGCGGGTCTCGATCAGTTGTTTTATCTGATCCCGATGCGTAGCGATCTCCTTGTTGAATTTCCGCACCAGCGGATCGAGCACATACTGCAAAAACGCGCGGCGCATTTCAGACGAAGACGGATCGATGCCTTCGGGAACGATGGCGTAATAATCGTCGGCGATGACGCGAAAGTTTATCGTGCCTGGGGTGGCCATCAGATCGGGCACGATGAAGAATCGCCGCTCATGCTCGCGCGTCGAATACACCACCGTTGAACTTTTCTTTTTCTCCGGACTCTTGACGCGCACTCGCTCAGTGGTCACGACTATCGGCCGCGTGTGCAGATAAGACAGCACGGAGCGTACCATCTCGGCCGCGGGCTCGCGCAGGCGATCGCCTTCGGTTTGATAAGCATGCAGGTACGAAGCCAGCCGTTCATCGATGCCGGATTTTTTGTAGAACTCTCGCACCAAGGGGGCAAAGTCGAGCACTTCAAGAGCGCCGCCTGGAAGATCGTCGGCCCGATCAGGAACATCGAGCAGCGGCGGCGGTCCGAGTACATAAGCCAGCGATACATAACGCGCAGCTTCATCGGCAGCAGTCGCGGGCGCCGGGAGCTCGGTGTGCTGGACGTATGTTTTCATCCGCTCGCGCAGATTGGCGTCCAGATTCGCTTGATCTTTTCTCACCAAAGCGCGAAACGGCGAAGGCTCTTTGCCTGGCGTCGGATCGAATCCCGCAGCGTCGAGCGCCGCCATCACGATGATTAGCCGCGCATCGAGTTTCACGCTGACGCCGTATTCCGAAAGATCGAAGGGCGCATTCTGTGCAGTTTGCGTACTTGGTGGCGCTGATGGACGCACTTGGGCGTGAAGTGCGCCGGATAGGGTTACGAATAATGTTAGCGGTAGGATTCTTCTAGACACGATTGCTGGTTTCCTAATTACAAAATGGCGACGAGAGTCCTAATGTTAATCGACGAGGGCCAAAGGCAACAAATGGAGTTCAAACCGGCGTGTCAGAACCGCGAGCGGTAGCGACCGGAAACCACTACATACCTAGACAAGACTGACGCGACTGTGCTGGATGCCTTTCAAGTGGATCCGGTCGCTACCGCTCGCGGTTCTGACACGACGATTGCAGTTCGGACCTCAAATCTCCGGTGAGGTAGGCGAGATGCCAACGCCCTCATCCAACATCCGGAATCCAGAATGTTTGCTCATACACTTCGGTCCTCTTCAATCCGCGGTCAGGAAGCTCGGCCTCTGCCAATCCCAGAAAGGTGAAATGCGGCAGATCGCTTAGCACGGTTTGAAACCAACCATGTTGGGCGAGAATCTCGCGCACTCGTCGATCTTGAAATTCATTCGCGTCGAACGCCAGCATCGCGATGTGCTGCGATGTGCCCGGAGCGGCGATTGAGTACAGCACTGATTTCGAAAAATCCTTGCTGAAAAATATCCCTTCTTTCTCAAGTTCCAGCACTGCCCGCACCTGTTCGGGGATGGGCAGAGAACGCAAGGCTTCAGTTTGTGATTGGGTCAGCCGCCCAGCTTCCCGCCAATGATCCAGCGCCGGCAGAAAACGCGAGTTCCATAAACGCACCGTGTCGGCATAGTTTCGGCGCGCGGCTTCGGCGCCATCGCGTGGTGTGATATTCAGCCCCTCGCTCAGCGCCGCCTTGCGCGCACTCAACAGCGCAGCCATCGCCGCCGGCTGCAACTCAATAACCGAATCGTCGATCGTGGCCGCCGCGCAGCGGGCTGCTTTTTGAAAACGCGAGACCTGTTCCTCGTTCGAGAACACGCAGGCCGGAGGCGGCGCCACTTTATCGCCGGCTATGAAGATTGCTCCGTAGTCATGCAGCACGCGGAGAGCTACGTGATCATCGGGTGGGCAGACGACGGCGATCTTTGTCCCGCGCAGACTAAGTGCCTGCTTCAATGCCACATAGAAAGGCGATGTTTCGTTAGCCGTTGCGGGTTGATTTGAGTTGGGCATTATGAGCGACAGTTCGATCGGCGGCAGAATAATAGTCGGCCCGAGGTCGTCTATTCAAACCCGCACCGATGCGTCGCGAAGCCTCGCAGCTATAAGGTACTAAAGGGAAGATCTAACCGCGGGTGCGCCGCTCTTAGCCAGCGATTGCTGTTGCGCGCCGGCAAATGGGGTGAACCCCGCTGCTGAGAAAGTATTACGGCGGTGGTGCAGCTGAGCGCACCGTGTCCTAAAAATCAATAATCGCGAAGAGTTTTCGGCGAAACGGACGTCTCTGACTATGGGGAAAATTGTGTCGGTCTTGAGGGGACGTAGGTCAAAATAGGCGCTTGACAGGATCAAACGAAAATGAGCCGCGATCCGCGTAAACGTTGGCTAGGTGATTACAACGTCATAGGCGCGCTATCCTGAATATATTAGGACACGCCACCCCCGAAAATCGTGGCGGTGGCATATACGTTTGTAGACAAAATGTCTACATTGTCTACTGGCAGGAACAAAGGACTTAGGTGATTCCTGCTTACAGTTGTAGACAAGCCGGTTAACAAAGTTAACAGTTTGTAGACAGCATTGTGAACGGCTTCAAAGCTGTGGGAGAACAAAATGATTAGCCGGCGAGAGTTTTGTTTAGCCATCGGCACAACTTTATTGTTGCCGCTACAACTCGCAAGGGCGGCAGAGAATGAAGTCTTTGCTCCTCGCGTTTTTCGAAATGGCCGAAATCAGACGATGCCATACCGTCTGTTTGTGCCGGCGTCATATGAACGGCGAGAAAAATACCCGCTGGTGTTTTGGCTTTCCGGGTCGGCGGGTCGCGGCGACAACAACCTCAATCAAATCTCAATCGGCAACGTGATTGGCAGTCACGTTTGGACGACGCCGGAGAACCAGTCGAAGCATCCCTGCCTGGTCGTGGCTCCCCAATGTCCGGAGAACCAGACTTGGTCCACCAGCGGTGTAAAGCCGGACACGCCGCTATTGCTCGCGCTGGAATTGCTGTCAGAGGTGCGAAAAGAATTTTCGATCGATTCACAGAGGCTCTACATCACAGGCCAGTCGATGGGCGGGTTTGGCACTTGGGCGGCGATCTCCGCTTATCCGAAAATGTTCGCGGCCGCCATTCCATTGTGCGGCGGCGGCGATGAAGGTCAAGCCGCAAAGCTGACAAGGATTCCCATTTGGGCATTTCACGGCGCCAAGGACGAGGCCGTTAGTGTCGAACGCTCGCGCAAAATGATCGCGGCGATTCGTAAAGCCGGCGGTCAACCCAAATACACTGAGTATGCGGACGAAGGCCACATGGTTTGGAATAGAGCCTTCAACGAGCCGGAACTGCTGCCGTGGGTGTTCGCGCAGAAGCGCAAACTTTGAGCAGATGCAAGAACTGGAGTTGCTATTTCAGTTTAGCCAGTTCTACGCGTGCTTGGCGCAAGATAGATAGATCGGGGTCGGCATCTTTCCACACCGCCAGGAAGTCTTCATAAGCTTTGCGGCTGGTCGATGCATCTCCATTGAGCACCGCGGCGCGACCGAGTCCAATATCAGCCAGCGGACAAAGCACACTTATCGGATTCTGCCCGCGCTGATCGAGAATCTTTTGAAACTCCGTTAGGGCCTCGGCCCCTTTGTTCAATTTCAAGAACGCCTGGCC
>WNGL01015779.1_pt1 | contig 16643 bp, 14 predicted proteins | sample 5400591 | NCBI WGS metagenome assembly WNGL01 (sample SAMN13153377, study PRJNA577476) | soil metagenome | isolation source: 80 cm soil or saprolite under Garry oak tree replicate 1 | place: USA:California | collected 2016-06-15
CTCCCTGCCGGGGCGTGGGGTGTCCCCACTTTTCTCTTTTTCCCCCTCTAGGATGGAGAGCAGGGAGGATAAAACTCTGTAAGGAAGAAAGGTATTTGAAGTGCAGTTCACATTCACCCTGATGAACGAGGCTGATGCACAGGCCATAATGACATGGCATTATGAAGAGCCATATGCTATCTACAATATGGACAGCGACCTCGAAGATACTGCGGAGATGCTGGATCGGCGCAGTCCCCACTACGCAGTGCGCGACGAACAAGGCGAACTCATTGGCTTCTTCTCCTTCGGCACCTCAGCTCAACCGTGGGACACCAATGAACCCGCACTCTACACAGAAAACAAAACAATTGACGTGGGCCTCGGTATGCGCCCCGACTTAACTGGTAAGGGGCTTGGACTCGCGTTCGTCAATGCAGGTCTTGCCTTTGCCAGGGAGCAGTTCGCCCCAGAGCATTTCCGCCTTTTCGTCCTCACATTCAACGAACGCGCTATACGAGTCTACGAGCAAGCAGGCTTCCAGCGCGTGCAAGTATTTACTCAGCCTAATATTCACAATGAGTACGAGTTTTTGGAAATGAGCCGTAAGGCGTAGTACAGGCTACACCTGTAGCAACAGGAACCGTTCTCGATCTCGGGCGATCTGCGTCAACTGCTGTATAAGTTGTCGCAGCGATGACCCTTGCGATAGTTCTGTGAAGGGCTGGTTACTCGCCTCCTGGCTGTTCCAGCCTTCAGGGGTGAGTTGCGATACATAGTAATAGATCTGTTCGCTGGTGCGTACCAGCGCGAGATCGAAAGAGAGCAACTGTGCCAACAGTGTCTGCTCCTGGCGGAAGCGCCACCAGATGCGGTCCTGCGCCGGTACCGACATACCACGAATATGCGCCTCCACATTGGAGAGGGCCTGCTGCACTGCCTCAATCTCACGCGCCTGGGCCATGACCTCCGGAGGTGGGTCAGGATTAGCGCGTGTCAACGGTGGAATAAAGCGACGCTGGTAATCACTACGCAATGTCGCCAGCATATTTACCGCCTGGTTCAGATGGTACGTGGCTCGCTCGCGCACAAGCAGATCATCAGCCCGCGCCTGGTTTGTTGCACTATAGAAGTTGTAGCCGTAGCCTGAGAGTAGCAGTTGTAGCTGCTGCACCACGGGGTCGCTGGAAGGTCCTGAACTCATTGTATCCACCTTTGCTTTGTTTGAGAGAGGGGCGAATACGAGATTCGCCCCATATCTATACTACTATCGTGGTGCCTATTTATGCGAGGGTGGGGCCGCAGGAGGTGTAGGTGAATGCACCCCGTATCCATCTGTGCTGATAGTGCTCTGGGCACCACTGATGTTGAAGGGCTGACCAATAGCCATATTGGGAGCGGAGACGATGCCCCGTTCTGCCATGAGCATAGCGGTGTAGTAGCGTACCGCATCAATCTCGCTTAGTCCGAAGGCCTTGAGCGAAATCAGCGACTTCATGCGCTCGTCACGCGGGAAGACTAAGACTTTGACCGTATCTAGCGCGATCCCGTAGGTTGCCAGGAATTGCTGAAGGTGCTGGAACACGATCTGCGACAAGTCGTGAATCTTTTCATTGACCTGCTCAAGTGGGGTAATCTGCACCAATTGATTGACGGCCTGCTCAATGACGGGTCCGGCGTAGGTGTTGACTTCCTGAATGTTCAAAGTATGCCCACGATAAGGCATATGCTGCACGAGGAGAACGGCATTTTCTCGCGTCTCGACATGGATATAGTAGTCCACGCTGTAGACCATCTCCGCCATCTCGCGTGAAAGTGCCAGGCCATTCGTCTTCAATACCAGCTTGGCGCGGTTAATGTAAAGTACTTCATACTGCCAGGGACTCTGCCCTCCGTAGTAATCCTGCACCAATCTGCCAAAAAGGGGACGGTCGGGTGTCTGGAGAGGGTATTGACCCGTTTCGTAGACGCTAAGAATTGCGCCACGCGATTTGAGCACACAGAAGTGGTTGCTCTCAACAGTCAGTAGGGAGCCGCTAATAATACTGGGATCGGGATAGTGCCAGATTAGGATATCTGGTCCCATGATCTCTTCGCCATTGGCGGTCAGGGTTGTGATAACGCTGCGTACACCAGCCATGGTAAACTCCTTTACTATATTCAGACTTTGGGGTAGCTAGTAGCAGTTGCTACTAGCATATCCTTTTATTACAACGTACCACTACCAGAAAAATGCAACATCGATTTTGTTATGCCTGCTTTGAGTGCGCTTGACTTCTTAAGCCCAGCATGGTATAGTCCTGAATAAGAACATAAAACGGCTATGAGAGGAACATATTGGGAGCCTCCACCAACGTTTAGAGAGCGACGCACCTGCTGGAAGCGTCGCCGTTGTCTCTTCCAATGACACCCTTGAGCCAATTAGAGATTCCGATTCAGGAATTGAAATCGGGCCGCACCCGTTATAGTGTGACGGCTTACTCTCGGTAAGAGATGAACCGACAGAGGCCCCGCATGGGGTAAATGGTGGTGGCACCACGAAGGCATATTTGCCCTCGTCCTCCAAAGAGGATGAGGGCTTTTTGTTATGCGCTTAACGGCGTATGGAGAAAGAGGAACCTAAAAATGGAACGTATTCGTACAACCGAGGTCAGTGTGCACATCGGTGAGCGCATCCGCATAGCTGGCTGGCTACACTCGTTGCGTCACCTGGGTGGCATCACTTTTCTCGTTATTCGCGATGGATGGGGAATAATACAGGCAGTAGCCAAGGCCGAGGCCGAACCGACTCCACAAGGGATACACCTACATGTCAATGGCGAGATTGGCGTAGAAAGCGTCTTAGCCGTCGAGGGGCTAGTTGTCTGTGAGCCTCAAGCACCTGGTGGCATCGAACTACACGACCCGCACATCGAAGTGATCACGCCGGTGACAGAGGTACCACCAGTCTCGTTGAACAAGCGCAAGATCACGGCAAATATTGCCACGCTGCTCGATCATGCAGTTGTCACAAACCGCCATCCAGCACGACGCGCTATCCTGCGGCTCAGTGCTGGTGCCATGGCAGGTTTTCGCAGCACACTCATCGCCCTGGGTTTCACGGAGATACAGACGCCAAAGATCGTCGCCACTGCCACCGAGAGCGGTGCCACCGTCTTCAAACTCGACTACTTTGGGCGACCAGCATACCTGGCGCAAAGCCCGCAGTTCTACAAGCAGATCATGGTAGGCGTCTTCGAGCGTGTCTTCGAGGTGGGACCAGTCTTCCGCGCAGAGCCGCATGACACTACGCGCCACCTCAACGAGTATGTCAGCCTGGACGTCGAGGTCGGCTTCATTGAAAACCACTTTACCGTAATGGCCTTCCTGCGCGACATTCTTGCTGGTATTCTGACTACGTTCAATGAGCACTATACTGCTGAACTGGAGCTACTACAGGTCGAGATGCCCACCGTTCCAACGGAGATTCCGTATATCCATTTCAGCGATGCACAGGAACTCATCTTCCAGCGCTATGGCACGGATGTGCGTGGCGAGCCTGACCTCTCACCGCAGGACGAGCGCTGGCTAGGTGAGTGGGCACAACGCGAATTTAGTAGCGATTTCCTATTCGTCACTGGCTATCCAATGCGCAAGCGTCCATTCTATACTCATCCTGATCCCGAGCGACCGGAGTATTCGAACTCATTCGACCTGCTCTTCCGGGGGACCGAGTTGGTGAGTGGTGGGCAGCGCTTACACCGCTATGGCGACTACCTGGCAGCGTTGGAAAAGGCCCACCTACCCATCGAGCCATTCGAGTCATTTCTGGAGGCGTTCAAATACGGTATGCCACCCCATGGTGGCTTCGGTATGGGGCTGGAGCGACTGCTTATGCAACTTACCAGCGTTCCCAATATCCGCCTGGCCACGATATTCCCGCGCGACCTGGCGCGCCTGACCCCATGAGATTGCCACTTACTCGGCTAGAAGAGCCCTGGTGAACACCAGGGCTCCTTAAACTGATACATTGTGAGCGTGATAAAGCAGCCCCTAGCGGCCCTTCTCCTTTTCTCGCTTAATGCGCAGAATCTTCAGCATATATTGCTCTGAATTCAGGTAGTACGGGTTGCGCCTGATATACTTCCCGACGACCGAAATAGGATGCAGCTTGAGCATCTCCACCACCAGGGTAGGTAACAACTTATTATAATCGTAGTGCATCAAAGCAATAATGGGGGCATTTTGGAAGGTAAACACTGCATCGGAAGCTGCCTCATACTTGAGAATCTGCTCAGGAGTAGCAATATCTCTGCTGAGCCAGGTCATATCAATCGAAATACGTACCGCTTGCCACCCCTCACGAAGGGCCTGGGCAATAAAAGTTTGATGGGAAGAGAGCAAAAAATAAGGATCAAAGCGTTTGCCATTCGCTAGAAACATTTCTCGTTCCTCATGTAACACCAACTGCCCTGACCCAACCAACTCGTTCACATTTACCTGTAACTTGGCTAATTCCTCGCGTAGTTCGTTCACCTGCGCTGGAGCAGCCGCAAACATGCATTTCTCCGAGGCTGAAAGACCTACTCGCATGAGACGCGCTGTCACAGCAGGAATTTCTGTCACCTTACTATAGAGTTGGCAGATATGCGAGCCAGGAGGAATACGCTCAGTTTTGCCTTCGACACTAAGATCCATATCTACCTCCATTGATTTGCTGGCCCTGACGGGCTCTCCGGGTCTGCCGAATATAAGCTGCCCGGTTGCTCATACTCACAGCGATCCAACCCAGGCTACCAAAAATAAAGACGCCTGAGAGAAACGCGAACAGGAAAAGGATGGCTACCCTTTGCCAGGAAGACGACGCTGCAGCAGTTATTGGCAGTGTGCAAAGAGACATAGACGAGGGAAAAAGTAATCCCCATGTCAGAATGACTCGCAAACCTTGCTTACGCGAAAGCGGCTCCTCTCCACTGTAAGGAAAGAGGATACGCCGAGTGAGTGTGTAACGCGGCGGGTTCGGCATACGCTTACTTTTGTCCTTCCTTGCGCCGATGCTGTAACCAACGCTGCAAAACTTCTTCCGCCTGGTAAAGGATGTTTACCTCGTTCTGATAGGTCAGGCGGCGACAGGCTTCGGATATGGGAACCCATTCCACCAGGTCATATTCGTGATCGTGCAGAGCTGTATCACCACCGATGGCCTCAAATAAGAAATGGCGTACCTGCTTATGATAGCGCACCTGGTGGCGCACAAAGGAATAGGAGATGCTGCCAATGTAGGCAATCAAATGGACCTGTAATCCCGTTTCCTCTTGTACTTCACGTACCGCTACTTGTTCGATGGTCTCACCAGGTTGAGGGGTACCTTTGGGTAAGGCCCAGATACCCGCATGGCTGCGTCCCACAAGTACCACTTCTACTGTTCCAACCCCTTCAGTACCTCGGACGCCCTGCTCCAACCCCTGTGAGCTTGTTGCGGGGCCGTGTTCAGAGGAGGGTATTGGAACAAGACGGAAGACCACACCGCCTGCTGAATAAGCTCGCAATGTTCGATATCGCTCCATTTCTTGCGATATACCCTCTCTATACTACAATACCGTTGTCAGTCCCCTTTTTCGTTGTCTTTTATAGGCAGCTATACAGGACATCATCTATAAAGAATGTGGCGCGACACAAGTCGCGCCGTACACATTTGTGCTCTATCCTCCCGATGAAGTATAGCTAATGTGACCACAAGTGTCAAGACAGCGCATCGCGAATAACTGCCAGGTTCCTCGCAGGTGTCTCCGGAGGGATAGAGCAACCGGGGGCAAGGAGGAAATGCCTACCAGCCGTGAGTTCTATCGCCTTCTCCACTTCCTCGCGCACCTCGTCCGGGGAGCCATCCTTGAGCGTGGTCTTCTCGCTCACGCCACCCATCACCGCTTTGCCAGAACGCATCTTGCCTTCACGCAGATCGGGGTTGCCCTCAAGCGTAGCGGCCCAATTGATTGCCTGGACTGGATATGAGGCAAGCAAGTCAAAGTAGATAGGCGCACCACAATTGTGTAGAATGTTGAACTTGCTTCGGCTCTTGATGCCATCCAGGAACTCTAGATCGTATTGCTCGCCAAACTCGCGATACTGATCGACGGTCAGCATGCCTTCGGTGGCCCAGCCATTTGTTGCATAGAAGATACCACTGGCTCCCTGCTCCATACAGGCAATTGCATAGGTAGTGAACGTTTCAGTGATTACCTGTAGCGCTGCGTGCATAGCGGCACGATCTTCGCGAATTGTCTGTAGCACTGGTTCGTTTTTATTTCCGACCAGGTATTTTGCAACACCCAGGGGACAAAAAATCGTCTGCACAAAGTAGGCATCAAAGCCGATCCCATGATTGATGAGTTGGAGTGCATGCAATTGCTCGCCCAGTGTACCTTGATCCGGCTCTAGTGGGCGAATACGTTTCCAGTCAGAGGCGCTCTTGATGGGAGTATCCTCGATGATAGGTGCCTTGTACGCCTCGCCAGAAGGACGTACTTTGACCCCCCAGTCTTCGACATGGTAGGATGCACGCGGGTTCACCTTCATGTAATCCCAGTCGTAGCGAGTAAAGTTCTCTATCATCGCTTCGGCCAATGACTGTGCATTCCACTCGCGCATAAAGTCATGGCCCCACATGCTCGCTGGCACACGATCTACTAGATCGCCACGCAGGGCGGCGTCAACACGCTCCTTTTTATTCATCTCTACTCTTCCCTTCATGTTACATTTACATTCAATTGGTACTGAGCCACTAGCGTCGTCTCCGCAGCATAGGCGGAGATAATCAGTACTACCCGGGTGATATTGGAGCCAAAGCCAGATATCGTCAATGTCCCTTGAGCAGTTGCAAGGTCGATTGGTATCTCCTTCACCGTAAACTTCTGGCCCTGATACACCAAAGCCTGAATATCATAGTGTTCTGGCAACTCATTATTAGAGCGGATGAAGCCGTTGCTCACCCAGCCATTATCGCTATCGACTCTATCCTGAAAGTGCAACTCTGGAATACTCATCTGATCAACCGCTAAGCCTTCCAGGTTCACAGCATCATCGGTGACCTCCTCGAAACGAATCTGTACTTTCTTGCCAGCATAGGGGGTCAGATCAACGCTCTCCTGTACCCACGTCGGCGCATTCCCTCCACCACTCATGCCGGTGTAGCCATTGCCCCAATTGGCACCGTTGGGATTGCTCTTTGTTGTATAGTGACCTTTTAACGTCGTCCAATTCACTCCGTCGGTAGAGACTTCGACAAAGGCATAGTCATAATCTTGCTCTAAATCGAACCAGGTAGCAAATTGCAAGGTCGCCGACTTCCCCTTCAGGCTGGTCAAATCAAAGCTGCGGGTGAGCGTGCTATCCATATTGTCATAGCGATTACTCCACCATTCATTGCTTGCCCCCCCATAGGGGTCATTACCAATAATACGGATAATGGGTGAACCTTTGAGGCTAACTATGAGTGTGCCATGATGTCCTTGCGGTTGGATGTCGTAATATTCAGCGGCATACTGATGCACCGAGTCGATTTCAGACGCTGGATAGCTATTCACGGTGTGTTGCAGTGTCACACCCGGCAAACGGATAGTGGGGTAGCCATATACGCCATGACCAATACTTGGGTCTTCCACAAAATTTGCGATGAACCACTTGTGCAGCACATCGATAAAGCGATCCCGGTAGCCATGTTTCGCCAGGACATGATCGAAGTTGACCGGAGGGGATGCTGGATCTTGTAACAGCTCTTTGAGCACCCCATAGCCGCCATAATGCTCGGCGAAATAGTCCATAAAGAGGTAACCTGCGCCATAATGAGGAAGGTCTGCATTTATATTATCAGACCAATCGTTGAGTTGAGTATCTGGTGTTTGCACAAAACTTTGATCCACCCCCGTAGCAGAAAACCCATTGATGTGCTGTGCCAATATTGACATGCCCTCATTTGTCCAACTCAGATCGACAGGGTGCTGATACCAATGAATCATATGCTGGAATTCATGTGCCAGCGTGCTGTTATAATTAGCGGTGCCAGGAATTGTTCCCTCAAGACTGACGTAGAACATCTCACGCTCATTACTGTATGGGTTGACAGTGGTTGGGTACTCGTCCTCAGAGGAGAAATAGCCACCAACGCCATTGCCCAGACCGACTGCATTGAGTATCTCAGGTGGACGTCGTCATCAATGCCAGGGCTCCATTCACTTCCGAAGGTGTTATGATCAGTTGGATAAATCTTTGTCTCAAAGAGGTTGGCCGATGATTGCAGTGCGGTCAGGTCCACCTGCTGTCCATCCTCGACGTACATGTAGACATGAGCAGTGATATAGACGAGCTTTGCCGAAATACGAGTATAACGGCGAGTGTCCAGGTTACTAACCCAAAAAGCATCCTCCTGTCCAACTTGACCATTGATGGGCGTGGTGCGCCCGACATGCGGAATAGGCGTGGCCGTATGGAGTTTGAAGCGCTGAGCTAAGCTGTAGAGGTCACGTAGAGGGTGGGGCGTCATCAGCATTATTTGTTCGGTCTGCTTCAGACTTTGCAAGTTCCCCGGCGTAAGTGAGGGTAAATTGCTCCTATTAGCCATTGTTGGCGTCGCTGCCCCTTTGGGCTGTCCGCCAAATGAGCAGGATGGAAGGAAAAGGAGAAGACAGACCAGGAGTAGGAAGCCATGCTTCTGTTTGACCATACGCTAGCCTTCCAATTCTTTGAAGCGGTAGCCCACGCCGCGTTCAGTCAAGATATACTTGGGATGTGCAGGGTCTTGCTCGATCTTTTGCCGTAAATACGTGATGTACAAGCGCAGATAGTGTGCCTCGTCACGATATTCCCATCCCCAGACCTTGGAGAGAAGCGTCTCATGTGTCAATAAGCGCCCAGCATTGTTCACCAGGTGATAGAGGAGGCGATACTCCGTTGGGCGCAGGACAACCTTTTCTCCTCGCACAATCACCTCGCGCCGCGAGAAATCAATCTTGAGATCAGGATCAACGATGATCTCGGTCTTACGTGCTGGCGCGGGCATAAACGAGCGACGCAGAAGCGCACGAATACGTGAGAGCAGTTCACGCGGGCTAAAGGGCTTCGAAATATAATCATCGGCTCCAAGATCCAGTCCGCGTATCCTATCGTACTCATCCTGGCGCACCGTAAGCATAATGACCGGCACTGTTGAAACCTCGCGGATACAGCGCAATGTCTCAAAGCCGTCCATTTCAGGCATCATTACGTCCAGCACAACCAGATCGGGGAGGTGTTCGCGCAGTTGATCCAAAGCCTCTATGCCATTGCTCGCCTCCAGAACTCGATAATGCTCCAGTTCGAGGTTCATGTGCACAAAATCGCGGATACGCGGTTCATCATCCACGATCAAAATAGTCATGTCACGCTGATCAAATACTTCCTTCTCCATATCAAAAAACCACCATCGGCAAATGTGCTTTTTCCACACGCGGTAAACTAAACGAAAATGTTGATCCTTCGTGGAGGGTACTCTCGACCCAGATATGCCCCCCATGAGCCTCAACGATGGCACGGCAGATATATAACCCTAGTCCAGCCCCAGGCGTTGAGAGCGTCGTGCGATTACTCACGCGATGAAAACGGTTAAATATCTGCTCCTGGTCGCGTACTGCGATACCCATACCCAGATCCCTTATACTGACAATTACTTCTTCACCGGTCGCTCGACATGCAACCGTCACATCACGACGACGGGGCGAATACTTGATTGCATTATCCAGCAGATTTTGCAGCACCTCTTCAATACGATCCCTGTCAGCCATTACCGTCGGCAGATTCGCCGGGAGATCAAGCGTCACCGTAACATCCTGGCTCTTGGCACTCAGACGGCGAACCACCCCTTCTACAAGACTCGCCAGGTCAAGAGATACCACCTCCATCTGGAGGCCACCAGCCTCAATACGCGAAGCATAGAGCAGATTACCCACCATTTTATTCAAACGATCTGCCTCTTCTTCTATCGTAAGGAGGCGCGAATGTAACGCTTCTCCATCAAGCGCTGCATCAGAGCGTGTCAGGGTCGAAGCATAGCCCTTAATGATCGCTATCGGCGTCTGCAATTCATGCGAGATCACAGAAATAAAGGTTGAACGTTGTTCGTTCACCAGCGATTGAGATTTCAACGCGAAATGCAGACTAGCAGCGAGTTGTGCGATGAATAGATGCAGGGTATCCCCGAATCCTTCACCCTGTTCAAAACATGAGCGTGTACCGGCGGGTCGCAAATAATGTAGTACGCCTAATACCCCTGCCTGGTCATGTAAAAGTAACGAACAGCGTTCAATGGGCATGGCCTTGGGCGCAACAGTGCTAGGCGCGGGTGCAGCAGGGTTGGGCGCAATGAATTGCGCCCCTCCATTGCCGTTACTACAGAATTCAAGCTGCGCAACCGCCCCTGGTGGCAATGTACTTACGACAAGAGGGTGTTCAGGGTTGGGCGCAATGCATTGTGCCCCTACATCTTCCGAAATACTCGCTAACAGGATTGGGAGCGCCGACTCGCTGAGACGGTATAAAGTATACCCCACAGTGCTCTGCGGGTCAAAGGCCTCGTTCGATATGACAAAGACGCCAGCTACACCACACAGCAATCGGATGGCACTCCCAACCAGGATGGTCATCTGATCATGCAAATCCTCTGATTGCTGCATTTGGGACAAAGACATAACAGACTCCGCGTAGATGATACCACTTGCCAGTAACAAGCAACGGTGTTATTGTAGCACATAAATGGAAGTAAGGGCACGATGGACGCCATGCATTTCGACATCTTCACACTTTTTCCAGGTATGTTCCAGGGACCATTCAATGAAAGCATCCTCAAGCGTGCGCAAGAAGCGGGACTGCTCAGCATCGCCCTGCACAACATTCGTGATGTCACCACAGATAAACATCATATCGTCGATGATTACCCCTATGGTGGCGGTGCTGGCATGGTAATGAAACCAGAGCCAATTTTTGCCGCCGTCGAGGCCGTCTATTCAGGTGGCCCAATTATCCTACTGACTCCGCAGGGGCGGCTCTTCAATTCACAGATTGCCCATATACTCGCCCAGGAGCCGCGTGTGACCCTGCTCTGTGGGCACTACGAAGGCATTGATGAGCGTGTTCGCCAGCACCTTGTGACCGATGAACTCTCGATTGGCGACTATGTGCTCACAGGTGGCGAGTTGGCTGCTATGGTTGTCGTCGATGCCGTCAGTCGCCTCATCCCTGGCGTGTTAGCTGGCGAGTCCACACAGGAAGAGTCTCACAGCGGCTACCTGTTGGAGTATCCACAATATACGCGCCCACCCGAATTTAGAGGATGGCGCGTCCCCGACATACTGCTTTCGGGTCACCACGCGCAGATTGCCCGCTGGCGTCGCAAAGAGTCGTTACGCCGAACTCGTGAGCATCGCCCTGATCTGTTCGCGAAGCTCGATTTGAGTAGTAAGCTGGATATGAAGCTGCTGAAGGAGTTGGAGGAAGAGAACTGAGTCCCCTTACTTCTTGCCTTCATCCTTCTCTCTTCCACGCGAGGAACCATTACCCTGCCCAGGCGAAGGCGGCTGGCCTTTCGCCGCCTGCTTCTTCAGAAACTCTTCGCGTGCCCGCTCTTCAGCCACAATATCGGTCACCTCATCAGCCATCGTACGTCCCTCGCCACCACGTCCGCTGCCGGGCTTACCACTATTGTTATCCAGCACTTCGCGGGAACGTCCACCCATCTCGGAATGGCCGATGATGCCGCGTGCCTCCAGCAGGTCAATCAATCGGGCCGCACGTGAGTATCCGATACGCAGGCGACGCTGCAGCAGCGAGATGGAGGCGCGTTCATACTCGCGCACCACCTGCTCTGCCTCTTCCAGCAGGTCATCATCTAGCTCGAACTCATCCGAATCACGCTGGTTGCTGATCTCCCAACCGGGTTCGACCGCAGGCGCGGGTGGCGCAGCAGCGTTTGCTTTGCCACTAGTGACAGCAGCGGCGTGCTCTGCTGCCTGTTGTCGCCAGTAGGCGATCAGTTTTTCTGCCTCATCATCTGCCAGGAACGCGCCCTGGATGCGCTCTGGCTTTCCCGCCTCAGCCGGGAGATAGAGCATATCGCCGCGCCCCAACAGGCGTTCCGCTCCGCCCATATCAATGATGGTGCGCGAGTCGATCGCTGAACTGACCATAAACGAGATGCGCGTAGGGATATTTGCCTTGATCAAGCCGGTGATGACATCGACCGAGGGACGCTGCGTGGCAATCACCAGGTGGATGCCGGTGGCGCGTGCCAGTTGCGCCAGGCGGCAGATCAAACCTTCCACCTCTTCGGGAGCTGCCATCATGAGGTCCGCCAGTTCGTCAATCACAATGACGATCGCAGGAAGGTTCTCCAATGAGGTATCACCACGAGCCATCATCTCGGCTCGCTTCTTGCGATAGCCATCAAGATTGCGCACACCCAACTTTGAAAAGAGGCGATAGCGTTTCTCCATCTCGGCAATGGCTCGCTTGAGCAGTCCCACTACTTTATCGACCTCTGTTACCACGGGCGCAAGCAGATGGGGAATACCATTATACATCACCAGTTCCACCATCTTGGGATCAATCATCAACAGACGGACCTCGTCGGGAGTGGCCTGAGTAAGAATGGCACCAACCATGGAGTTAATGCAGATACTCTTCCCAGAGCCTGTCGCCCCTGCAATCAGCAAATGCGGCATGCGCGTCAGGTCGCCAACGCGCACTGCCCCCGCTACATCCTTGCCCAACGCGACTGCTAATTTTGATTTGGCCTTTGCCGCCTGGTATTCTTTACTCTCCAGTACCTCGCGCAACGTGACCAGGCGACTATTCTTGTTGGGAATCTCCACCCCCACGTAGGGGCGGCCAGGAACGGGGGCCTCCATACGGATGCTTTTGGATTCGAGCACAAGTGCCAGGTCATTTTGCAAGGCCATGATGCGGCTCACGCGTGTGCGCATCTCGTAGACGATATTGCCCGTAGCGTCTCGAACCGGGACAGGCTTGCCTTTCTCATCGAGTTTCATCGCTGGTTTGCCCGTTGGACGAATCCCAAAACGAATGACGGTTGGACCGATGCTGATGTCCTCCGCTCTCACCTCCGCCTCTACACGGAAGCTGCGCAGGGTGTCTTGAATAGTCTTTGCCAGCGCGGTCGTATCGTCGCCCAGCAATTGCTGCTTGACTTCTTCGGGGTTATTGAGCATCGTGATGTCGGGGAGTTTCCAGGTTGATCCACTCGCCGAATTGGATAATGCGTCTGCTACACGGCTAAAAACGCTTGACAGCCTCTTGTGTAGCGGATTGGGGGCGAGCGGTTCCATCTCCGCCTGGTTCTTCGCTCCCCTATTTGCAGCAGCCTGGGCAGCTCCGTTAAAAGGCAACTGCTGCTGACGAGCTCCCTGGATGGCGACGTTATGCTCATTGGCATCCATCGGTTGAGCCGGGCGCGAGCCACGCGGAACCTGGCCGATCTGTTCTTTGTGCAGGTTGATGTCGTTGAGCGGATCGTCTTCGTCTCCAAAATCCGCTTCAAAATCAATGATAATTTCGTCATCTTCGTCGTCTTCGTTTGTCGCTGTGGGAGCCTGCCCAGGATGGGCAGCTTGCCTGACGGAGCGATTTGCTGCTGGTGTGGCTGGCAATCCGTTCCCATAGCGGCTATATTGCGGGCGCTGGCCGAGATACGGCGAAGGGCGCACTGACCCGCCTGGTGATGTTTTCTGTCCCGAAGATACGAGTCGTCCGAGAGCACGACTTGCCCACAAGACATGCCCAAAGGTGATGCGGAACGTCACAACAGTGGCAATCAGGAAAAGCCCGATCAGTAAGACTTGCCCCGTCAAGGGAGGCCAGTGTGAAAGCGGATATACCAGCAGGGTAGCGAGCATTCCACCTGTCATCCCACCCAGAAGTAGGTGACTCTCGGCAACCACTACCAGGCAGAGGAACGCCAGGCCGATTATCAGTGACCAGCGAATGAACTGTCGATTACGTATTCCTTCGATGAGGTGCGCTATGGAAAAGGCTATCAGGCCCACTGCTAGAAGGTAAGCCGACCAACCAAAGAGGGTGATGAAGAGGTCACGCAGAGATGTAAAGAGCGGAACAGTGCGAAACACTGTGAGCACAGCGAACAGGAAGAGCGATGGTATAAGTAATAGGACAGCATTGACACGCTGCTGCTGATGTGGCTCCATCCGCTCCCAATTGACACGCGCTTTGTCAATGAGGCGTGAGTCGGCAGTACCGGGGGTGGCCGGAACAGGCCGATTGGAAGACGTGCCTTTTTTCGTTGTCTGCTTATCGCTCTGCGCTCGTTTGGCAGAAGATTGACCGCGAGAGCTTTGCTTCGTCGCAGGCATATTAGAGCGCTGCTCAACATGTGTACTCTGTGAGCCAACGCTACCTGCTGCCCTGCTAACGCGCGAGGCTCCCTGTGCTACGTTTGCGTTCACGCCCGGCACCACTCGCTTATTCTGCGGCTTGCGCTCTTTGCCCTGGTCGCTGCCTGCCATTCTGCTCCCCTTCTTAATTTTATTGGACGAATTTGCCACCTGTATCATAGCGCAGATGTTCGATTGGGGCAATAGGGGATATTAAGAATGAACATGAGTTGTCCCAAATTCGGGACAACTCATGTTCATTGGGCCAGAAGGAGAAGATAAATTCGACTCATGTTACAAATGGCCACCCGTCATTAGAATGCCCAACTGCTCCTCGGTCGCCTCTGGTGAGACGATATCGACGACCTTGCCCTCGTACATGACCGCGATGCGATCAGAAAGCGAACGAATCTCATCCAACTCGGCTGAAATCAGCAACACAGCTTTGCCGGCATCACGCTGCTCAATCAGGCGGCGGTGGATAAACTCAATTGCTCCAATATCGACACCTCGGGTGGGTTGTGCCGCAATCAGCGCTAGAGGATCGCTGGCAAACTCACGGGCGATGATAACCTTCTGCTGATTGCCACCTGAGAGCGAGCGTGCTGGCACCTCGACTGAGGGAGTACGAACATCAAACTCTACAATAAGTCTTTTGGCCCAGGCAGCAATGTTGCGCAGGATGAGCACAATTCCTTCCCACGAGAACTGCGGCCAGCGCTGCCGCCCCAGGATCGTGTTGTCCTCGATAGATTCCGCGATGACCAGGCCACTACCACGACGATCCTCTGGAATGTGGGCCATTCCAGCCCAACGCACCTCTCGTGCATTCATCTGCGTAATGTCTTGTGTCTCACCCGTTTGCCCATCCTTGACCTGGGTAATCGTGATCTTCCCACCTGAGACCTTGCGCATCCCTGCCAGTACCTCGATGAGTTCGGACTGGCCATTGCCCTCAACACCGGCAATACCGAGAATCTCCCCTGCACGTACATCCAGGCTTACGCCATGCAATACCTCTAAGTCGCGATCCGATTGTGCATGTACATCCTCCATATGCAACACCAGAGGGCCAGGATGGGCGGGAGTCTTATTGACGCGCAAGAGTACCTCGCGTCCTACCATCAACCGTGCGATCTCAGCCTGGTTGGTCTCGCTAGTTATCAATTCACCCGCGTTCTTGCCTCGACGTAGCACCGTAATCCGATCGGAGAGTTCCAGTACTTCGCGCAATTTGTGACTGATAAAGATGATGGTTTTGCCCCTGGCTACCAGGCCACGCAGGACACCAAAGAGTTCAAATGTCTCCTGTGGTGTCAGTACCCCAGTAGGCTCATCCATAATCAGGATATCTGCTGCACGATAGAGGACTTTGAGTATCTCGACACGCTGCTCCAGGCCCACCGAGAGCCTTTCGATACGGACATCGGGATCTATAGGTAGACCATACTGCTTACTCAATTGGAGAATGTTAGCTCGTGCTTGTTTGATGTCAAAAACGGAGGCAACATTGCCGGGCTCATGTCCCAGTACGATATTCTCGGCGACGGTCAGCGGGGGGATGAGCATGAAGTGTTGATGCACCATGCCAATGCCCAGGCGAATAGCATCACGCGGCCCAGTGATATGAGTTGGCTGCCCGTTGATGAAAATTTCACCACTTTCAGGGTGGATCAGGCCATAGAGGATATTCATCAGGGTAGTTTTGCCCGCACCATTCTCTCCGACCAGCGCATGAATCTCTCCCTTGCGCACCGTAAGATTGACGTGATCGTTGGCAACGACGCCCGGCCAGGCTTTGCAGATGTCGCGCATCTCTACAGCAAACGGTGTGGCACGCTCTTCAGTTGGAGCCAGGGCTGTACTTTCCTGCATAGGTCACCTTCCTCGGTTAGGGGGCGCGATCAATCGGGCCCCTACAATTTATTCCCCTCCTGGCTCATAGGGAATGCCATCGGCGGCAGGTGGTATGGTACGACCGACCAGGCCAACCAATGCAATCAGTGTGAGCAGGTAGGGTAATGTACTGAGCAGATTCGCGGAGATACCCGAGTCTTGCAGGCGCGTGCTGAGCGCGTCTCCCAGTCCAAAGATGAGACAGGCGATGGCAGCGCCCAAAGGGGTGTATTTGCCGAAGATCATAGCGGCCAGAGCGATAAAGCCTTTACCAGAGGTCATATTCGTGTTGAAGATACCCGCAATACCCAATGACAGGAACGCACCGGCCAGGCCAGAAAGCAAGCCACTACTGAC
>WNGL01006635.1_pt1 | contig 16642 bp, 17 predicted proteins | sample 5400591 | NCBI WGS metagenome assembly WNGL01 (sample SAMN13153377, study PRJNA577476) | soil metagenome | isolation source: 80 cm soil or saprolite under Garry oak tree replicate 1 | place: USA:California | collected 2016-06-15
GTGGCAGGAATCGCGGGACTGTTCCTCCCGGTTCCCGGAAAGGTTTTGTTCCTACTGCTCGGGCTGGTGATCCTGTTGAAAAAATAAACGGGGAGTGTATGCGGGTGAGAGCCTTCCGCCCAGCGATTCCCTAAAGGGGACGTATGGCCGGCAAGAGCACGTTCGAAAGACTGCTTGAAAATCCCAATAGGCTTTAGGTCGGATACCTGGGTTCTGATCACTGTCCTTATAGTGTTTTGTGCAGTTTCCTGAGGAAATACTTGACGCACCCGATCATGAATATCACGCCTCCAGCGATGAACGTAAGCGTTGCGCCGTATCCCCCGCCGTATCCCAGCGAATGAAGAAAAGCGGAAACTCCAATTACCATCAGGGCAAGGCCGGCTAGCACCAGCTTCGTGGAGTTTGACATGTTGCTCACCTGCCATCCTTTCCGTTTCGCAGCAGTTCCAAATATGCTCCCTTGAGACCGTCGCTCCTAGAGGGCTACAACATCCCACCTGTCGGTTCGGTCAGGATACTCAAAGCCGTTTCCAGCTTTGTAATTGCTTCCTGCAGTTCGGGATAATTCTCCAACGGTCGGAGCGTGTCACTCAAGTTCTTCAATAAATGATGAGCACGAGCGATCTGTTTCGCCGCCTCGGTCTGGTGTTCTTCTTCTTCATAAACGTTAACCGGAGTGGTTTTCATTTCACACCTCCAGATCGTCCTGTTCTTAATCCGCACGAATTCTATAGCTACCTGAAGTTTATGGGCGTGAGTGAAATCACAGATCGCAGTGATGGGCCTCATATCGAAGTTGGAGGCCGGTCTGGTAAACACAATTGTGCCGCCTCAATAAGCAGCAGCGGTGAAACGAAGACGACCACGCTCAAACTGAAGAATATGTTGTTCGCCACCGACCTTTCTCCTGCATCAAGAAAGGCGCTGCCCTACGCTACAGAGCTTGCTCGCCGATATCGCGCCACACTCTATGCAGTTCATGTGATCCGCCAGGATGTCTATCCCTTCGAACTGCCGTATATGTGGCCACTGCAGGCGGAAGCGGAAGAGCAATTTCGAGAAACAGCCAAACAGGAATTGGAAAACGAATTGCAATCCATCTCCCATGAACTGATTTTTGAGGAAGGCGCGATCTGGCCAACTCTCTCCAAAATAATCCACAAGAACAAAATCGACCTGCTTGTCCTCGGCACTCACGGCCGGTCGGGCATAGGAAAAGCCTTGATGGGGTCGGTTGCGGAGGAAGTCTTTCGCCAGGCAACCTGCCCCGTCTTGACCATTGGTCCTTGTGTTCGTCCGCCAACAGGAGACCCCATAGCGCTGAATCGCATCCTCTATGCGACTGATTTCAGTCGTCAGTCTTTGGCCGCAGCCAAATACGCGATATCTCTTGCAACAGAGAATCGCGCGCGACTGATCTTGCTCCATTGCATCCACCGTTCCGAAGATCTGGAGCCAATGCTCCAAGCGCTCCGTCAGGTGGTTCCGTTAGGGGTCGACCTTTTATACGCGCCGAACTGCATAGTAGAGCGCGCTTCACCTAGAGATGAGATTCTCAAAGTGTCTGAACAATACGGTGCCAATGTAATCGTTCTCGGAGTACGTAGCGCAAACTGGCGACTTACAGCAGCAACCCGCTTCGCTGATTCGACGGCCTACCAGATTGTGACGAAAGCAGCTTGCCCGGTGTTGACAGTGCGCGGCTAGGCTTGGCGAAAGGGAGGAGCGGCAAAACTGAATGTCCGTGGTACTCGTCTTGCACCTGTTAAAAGGTGCTGATAGAGAGGGGCTGGATCCTGAAGATTACGACGGCTCACGGTGGGACAGCCGAGGTGAGCCGAACGCTTCGAAGCTGGGGTTTAGTGCCCCCTTTTCTCGATCGCGTAGTTAGGAGAGGCACGCAACATTCTTACAAAAATAGGGCGGATTGGGAAGGTTGTTGACAACAATCAGAATGGCGGTATGAGCAGGAGTCGTCGTCAAAGACGAGAGATAGGCTTTTACAACTCCCGTTACCCCGGGCAGGAATGTCTTAAGGATGTATCAAAACTCCAGTGGCGCACTGACCGTCAGCGCCTGCAACGCAGTCGGTCCACCGTACCGGCCTTTCATGTCGTGGGATCGATCGACGGACGCGTTGACCACATTAGAAGCCACTACGGCGTTTATCGCGACTAACGCTCGGCATCAGCGGCGGCGCGAAGCGCCGTCATCTGCATGCCGTTGTTACGCCGCTCCTGATTTAAGCGATCACGCGTTGCGCACGAGCACGATCTTGCCTGTCACGCCTCCCTTGCCGAGCAACTCATGCGCGTGTCTTGCCTCGGCAAGAGGAAATCGCTGCGCGATTAGCGGCTTAATCTTTTGCTGTTGAAGGAGTTCAAACAGAGCGATCAAGTCCTGTCGAAACAACGCCGGTTTCAGCCGTTTGAGCGTCTGGATGCTGTAGGGGACCACCCGTTTCCGGCCCGGGAGAAGCCAGCTGCCGGCAATGTACAGCCCGAAAATCAGGATTGCACGATAGCGATGACGACCACCGGAACGACCTGAGGCCAATCGTCCCCCACGCAGCGAGGAAGTAAGGCCATAGGCCACCACCCTCCCGCCAGGACGGAGAGCCTTGCGGGAACGCCAGATGTTGGTGCCACCGATGCCGTCAAAGACGACGTCTACACCCTCGCTCGTGAGGCGGTGAATTTCTTTCACGAAGTCCTGATGCCGGTAATCAATTGGGATACCGCCCAGGTCGGAAACGGCCGACGCCCCTCGGGATGAACAGGTACCGTGCATCTCCAGCCCGGCGAGGCGCCCAAGCTGCAATAGAGCCGAGCCGACCCCGCCTGCCGCGCCGTGGATCAGCACGCGCTGGCCCGATCTGACCTTAGCGGAACGATGCAGCATCTGGTACGCCGTGACGTAGTTCAGGATGAGGCTAACGGCCTCGGCGGCGTCCAACCCAGATGGGACGGGAACCAGTTCACGCTGCGGCAGGCAGACGAACTCCGCGTAAGCACCGTGGATCGGCAGCGCGGCAACTATCTCGCCTGGTTCGATTCCGGAGATACCGCCGCCGACCTTATCCACCACGCCAATCAGATCCCACCCTGGCGTGAAGGGCAGCCGGGGCGTCTCGGGATGAACGCCCTCGCGCATCAGCAGGTCGGGCAAGGACACACCTGCGGCCAGCACTCTCACCCGCACTTCACCATCCTTTGGCTCGGGGCACTCTTCTTCGACCACCCGAAGTGCATCGGGTCCGCCGTAGTGGGTGACGATGATGCGCGTGTGTCTCACGGACCTCGTCCTCCCTTGGCGCAGGAGCTGGTGCGGCGTAATTAGTATTGGAGTAGACCGCGCTGCCTCCTCGCAGCCAACGATCCCGGCGAAGGCGCTGATTCTAAGTGCGTCAGCCTCTGACCGTCAGTACAGGACACTTGGCTTCACAAAGGACTTCGTGGACGAAAGCCCAAGGGATATGCGCAGCCACGCGCGCGGACACTCTCTGGTTGTTCGCTCCCATGACGATCAAGTCGACATTGTGCGCCATGGCCGTGCACAAGATACCTTCGGGCAGGAAATCCAGTCCAACAACGTACTCGGGTTTGCTGGTCAGCTTCGCGTCTGGTGGAACCAATCTCCTCAATTTTCGTGCGCTCTCTTCCTTTGTTATGGCCTGCCATTCCGTCAATTCTTGGGCGACGTAAACTCCGGGACAATATGCACCTGGGCCGATGTCGACAATCGGCATGGGCGGGACCATGTGCAGAAGAATGAGCTTCGCTTGGCAGTCCTCTGCCAGCGACAAGGCATATGGAAAAGCCTTAGCCGAAGCGGGCCCAAAATCTGTCGCGAAGAGAATCGCCTTGAATTCGGTCCGCGTAGGGTCTGTCGGCGGAACATTGGGACCGATCGTGAGCACCGGGCACCCAGCAAGACGCAACACCTCCTCCGCAACCGATCCGAGCGCGAGTTTCTTTAGTCCCCCGCGTCCATGAGTACCCAGGACCAGCAGATCAGTGTTCTCACACTGAATGATCGACGAGAGTACATCCCATACCCTGCCTTTCTCAAGCAACATATGCGGATTGAGATCTTTGATAACCGCTTCTTCGGCAAGGCGCCCCATCTCCTGCTCTGCCTCAAGTCGCTGACGGTCGAATTCCCGCGGTAGCGGGTCCCAAGTGATCGACTCTCGCGGCTCGGGGAGAATCGCATGCACTATCGACACCATGGAACGGTTTCGCCGCACGATCGGAAGGGCATAGGCCAGAGCTCGCTCCGAAGTGGCCGAGAAATCTGTGGCAATCAGAACGCGCTTGAACCCCACACTTTGCTTCTGCTCTCGTATCTGAGCAATGGCTGACATAAATACCTCCAGGCGAACATCTCCAAACTAGCGCTAAATGAAGAAACAATGACGTGATAGGACGTACCATCGAGTGTGATTTCCATCACCGCTAGCATCGGAGAGGGATGCGACAGTTAACAATGCTGGAGGGTATATGGAACTACTGGAAGCGGTAACCACGGTGTCGAGTCGCAAGTCAGTATCCAGGCCACAAGGCGATACAGCCAAAGGCATTAGCCTGGCAAATGCGTTGTTACTCACTGATTTCTCCCCGAGTTCAGAACTGGCTCTTCCTTACGCTCTGGCTCTGGCCCGCCAGTACCGTGGCAAAGTCTGTGTCGTCCATGTAATTTCACCAGAAATGTACGAGTATCTTCCGCCCGAACTGGTGCCACGGATTCGAACCGAAATTCAGAATTATGGACAGGGACGTATGCAACAACTGCTTGCCTATCCAGAACTCCAGCAGGTCCCGCATGAGGCAGTGGTACGTGAGGGGGAGATTTGGGAAACCTTGAAAAAGATCACCGAGGATTCTCACATCGACGTGATTGTCGTCGGGACGCGAGGACGGCGTGGGCTGAAGAAAGCACTTACCGGCGCCGTCGCCGATGAGGTTCTTCATTTGGCCAGCAGCCCCGTCCTCACCGTAGGGCCGCGATGTCGTGGAATCCCGCCGCCCGTCCATAAGCTGAAGAGAATTCTGTACGCGACCGATTTTTCAGCGGATTCAGTCCGAGCCCTGGGGTATGCGGCTTCCCTGGCAGAGACGTTCGAGGCCTCGCTGGTTCCAACCTACGTTGCATCTCAGATCGCGGAGGACCCTTCCGCCACAACAAGATTTGAGCAATTCTTTGAAGAGCGTTTGCAGGAACTCTTGGCAGGGCAGATTTCACGCGCTCCCGTTGAGTACCGGGTGAAATTCGGAACTCCAGCTGACGGCATTCTCCAGGCGGCCGCCGAAGGGAACGTGGACGTGATTGTGATGGGCGTGCGCAATGCCGGCTCTCTCATCCGTGCCACTCAACATCTCGGAACAACCGCCGACAGGGTCGTCTCTGAGTCGTGTTGCCCAGTGCTGACCGTGCGAGGACTCGGCTAGTTGCAGAACTTCAAACATTGAAAGGAGTTGTTATGACACGCATCTCAATTTTGCTTTTTTCCCTGGTTTTTCTTGGATCCCTAAGTCTTGCCCAGAATCCCTCGCAGCAACCTGGGGCGGGTAACCGAATGGACCAGAAGAGCCAGACCTCCGGCATGGGCATGCATGAAATGTCCAATATGCATGAGCAGATGATGAAAGACATGCAGGCTGATCTGGACAGCATGCGTTCCAACTTGCAAGAAATGAAAGATCAGATTGGCAAAGTCTCAGACCGAGGTACAAAGGATCAGCTACAGCTCAATATAGACATGTGGCAATCCTTAATCGCTCACATGGATAAACATATGGCCGCGATGAAGAAGATGATGAGCGCCCACAGCCGGCCGCCCACGGACGGAACCAAGCACGAGCATGAGCACTCTCCTGCTACTCCAAAGCAGTAGCGGCCAGCATCAGAAAATAGATGAGCGCGCTTCATAGCCCTGGTACTAGGACCTGGCCAATACAACGACGGAGCGCGCTTTAACTCGATAACTTTGACTGGTTAAAGCTTTCGTCGCTCGGGGTTCACAGAAGTCTGAGGGACTCGGAAGGCTCGTATCCACTACCCGGAGCCAGTCCTTCGCTTCGCCTTCTTGAACTACGAAAGTCAAGTCCTCCCAAAAAGCATTCACCATTACGCAGAGGTCGTTGTCGTTCTGAGACGCTCCGTGTAGACAATACGCTAGCGTGTGAGAATTGAACGAAAGGTCGGGCGTGTCGCCCACTCCATACCAGTGCACGTCCTCCCTCCAGAACCGGCTGCGAACAATGGACGGATGTGATTTTCGAAAAGCAATCATGTTCTTGAAGAAATCGAAAATGTCACAGTTCTTAGCCAAGAGGTCCTAATTTAACCAGGTAATCTCGTTATCCTGATTGTAGGGATTGTTGTTGCCCTGCTGCGTGTTCATGAATTCGTCGCCCGCCCGGAACATGGGGGTACGTAATGCCATCACCTCAGCGGGAACATTGGCGTCGCCCTCCTATCCGCGGTTCCAACTCAAGTTGTGATCGGTGCCCTCACTGTTGTTGTGTCCGTTTGCCTCATTATGCTTCTGGTCAAACGCGATGCTCGCATCCCTGTCAGCTCGCGCCCGGCACATTTAACTATGCAAGGACCTGTCGGAGGTATCCTGCCACGTCGCTGATAAAGCGATGAACCGACACCTCCGCGATGCGGTGACCGACGATCGCGTTCATAACCTTTCCCACGGCGCCGAACGGTGGTTCGTAAAGACCCGAGAAATCCAACTGCGTTTCAGTAGCGGTCAGCGGGTAGATAGAAAGCTCGGCCTTCATGAGCGGGAACAAGCGTGGCATGGTCGCCGCCTCCCACTCGAGCAGCAACCGAGTGGTGGGAGTCGACATGACATCCGGGACATTCTCCTCGACGTTTTTTACGGAAATCTTGATATCGGACTTGACCCCAATACCGGCAACGTCGACGTGCAGTTCAGCAGCGATCGATTGCGCCCGGTAAGCAGCAGCCTTTGTAGCCGACTGGAACACGGCGAGTGCGTCCCGCCTCAGTGCATCGCGGACGTGCTCGTAGGGATGGTTCACGTAGTCGTAGCAGCGAATCTCACGCCCTTTACTCATCAACACGTCATTCCGTCTAGATTGACTGACTGTCTTCGAGGCGGCGGTCACAGAACTGTACCATACGGCGACAGGGGATTTCGCCTGGATCACGGGCTACTTCCCCGCGCCCTCAGAGCCATTCTCGCCACAGTGCATTAGTAGGCGGTAGTGGGCTACTTTCATTTTGACGCCACTTGAGGCGGCTTTTTTCTGCCTTTTTTCAAACTTCTTACTCGGCTTCAGGCATTGTACGGAGGCCAGTCATCGACTGAATGTCGATGCGAAAGAACACGGTCTCAATCGACAGATCGCTGATTTGTTCGCGCCTTTGCGCCAGAGGGTTTCGCCACCATTCAGAATACTTTGCGAGTTGTTCCAGCGCATGTTCCTGCTGGGCAGTATATTGCGGCTCACGCAGTTCCAAGTACGTTCCAGTCACTATTACACTAAGCCAGTTAGACCGATTTCCAATTTCATCGGCTTGCAGACAAACCTTGGGATTTTGCCGCATCCACTTAATCTTTTTGCCGAGAGTCGAAAAGATGTAGATGAAATCAGGCTCATACGAAAAGGCAACCGGCACTATATACGGTTGGTCGTTCAACGAACATGCCAGTCTTCCGATAGATAGGCGTTTCAACAGCTCACTGCATTCTTGTCGGGATATTGCAATGATTCGCATGGCGGCTTCTCTCCTAGACCACTACCACAAAGTGCATCCACTTGACGCACGAAACCAGACGCTCGGAAATGATAGAGCGAGTTGGGAGTTCAAGACGCATTTGCAGAGTTCAGCTCACTCCTCATTACCTCATGTCCGCGCACTCTGGACTTTCCCTGTTCGAACAGAGATTTCAGCCGGACAAAATCCTGATCCATGACGTTCTTGGGGTCCAGTCCAAGCAGCGCCGCAACCGCGTGTCCCAGCAGACCTGCTGGCGGGTTGTAGCTCATGTCTATCTGCACGCGGGTTCGGCCGTCTTTTTCCGCGTCAAAATGTACAATGCCGTGGTTCTCAATGGTTGATTCCGGCGTGCTCCACCATTCAATAGTCTTCTCGGGCACCTGGCGTGTGATTCTTCCAGTCCAGCTAAGAGGGATGCCCGCGGGCCCGTCGACCTGCCAGCGAAACAATCCGTCTTTTTCACGCTTAACCTGGTTCACGTGCGCAAAGACTTTTGGATAGTTCTCCGGATTGTTCCAGAACTCATACAGTTCAGATGGAGTGGCACTGACGTAAATTGTCTTCTGAATACGAAGACCTGCCATTTGATCTGCACCTATCATGCGCTTAAGCGGAGCATTCAGTATGGAGCGCGCCAGCAGAATGGCACCATTGACGCCGGTAGCCTTCCCGCGCAACGATTTGCGGTGAGCCGCCCCATATAGCATGAGGCCAGCGCCAGCACACCCAGCGAAAACCCGGGTGGAAGGTGACCAGCTCTCGCGCAAGAATGCGGGCAAATGCCTGCGCCGAACGCCTCCCTGTAAAGCCGAAATATGCTCAGCATGATCCGTGGTATTCAGGAAGCTAGACAGATCTTTTACGCCTGTAACCGATCTGACGGCACTGTTCAGCTCATTTACTTCGTCGACCAGGACCCAACCGCCTAAGAATACCGATCCTTCCGTGCAGTTCACCTCAACAGCACCGGGATGGGATACCGCCCGGCCTATAGCCGTGCGGATTCGCTGCTCAAGCACACTATCGGAGACCTGCTCGCGATCGAACAGGTGGCGAGTTTCAGCAACAGCGCCTTCAATCCGATGCCCAACATCACGATGAAACCGCCGAGCAAATTTCCCCAGCTCATGTCCCGAATGAACGAAAGTGTCTTCCAACATCGCGCGCCGGCGCTTGCCGCGATTGGGATCGAGAAAATACATGGTTAGAGCACCCGCGCCAAAGAGACCGGCGGATGTCCAGGACCAACGTTCGGTTTTCATAAGTTTCTCCAACACTTCGTCCCTACGTTACATACGAGTTGGTCATTCACGCGGTGATCAGCTCTACATGGCCATGTGATGCCAATCACCGTTGTCACCCCAATGAGACTGTGATGGAACCACCGGCTCAAGACGAAAGAGCCGGGAGCCAGGCAGTTCATGATTGAACTCCTAACTCCCGGCCCTGATGAACAGCTCGGCTCCGGGCCGATGCTCACAACCCATAGGCGAACATGGGCTTCTTATGCCGCGACACTTAAGTCGTCCTCCACCAGTCGCACTCCCGGAGCAGCCCAGGAAGCCCGTTCCGCCTCACTTCGCGCTGCCCATGACCGCACCGTCCCACGCAGGGTCACTTTGTCATTAACTACATCCACCTCTATACGCTCCGCGTCGAGTTCAGCCGCACGCCGGAGGGCGTTCTCGATTTTCGCTTTCACTTCTGAGGGAGTGGCTATGTTGGGTTTGACATGGACCAGATTCAACACGCCGGTCACGCCCATTAGGTTCCGAACCGCGTTCACGGCAGCGGCTTGCTGGTATTTGTAGTCCACGTCTCCTTCCAGTGTGATTCGTCCCTGCTCAACCTTCACCATGATTCTTGTGTGGGGCACCTGGACATCCCACTCCAGAGCTTGCACTGCCGCCTGAGCGATGTCTTCATCACCACGCTCGTGGGCGTAAGGCAAGTTTACTTTAATCTCGTCGACCACGGCCTTGACTCCGGAGACCCGTTCGGCTGCTCGCGTTGCCGACCATTTCTCCGAGTAGGTCTTTACGCTACCGGTGAGAGTGATGATCCCCTCCTTGGCCGTCACCCCAATTCCGGCCTCCTCAATGCTCGGTTCGTACTGCAGTTCGTCTAGGACATCCTGCTGAAGTTGCACATTCGTTTTCATCGTCTTTCCTCCTCTGCTGTTTCGGCCTGGCTCTAATCCGGCCAGATAATATGGCCTTTACACGTCTTCGAGTATCTACAGGACACCCATTACGATGCGGTGATGTGGCTCACTCAGTGCAGTGACTGCAGACACGTAAGGAAGAGAATTGGTTTGTTACCTTGTACGGTGTCCCGGAACCCCTGGCGTGTGGCGGCTTCGCAAAATTGCTAGTGGCACCTGGTTCCACACTTGTGATCGCCTCCGATCTGAAGTAGACGACCGGGAGGTTGCAGCGACGGAATGACAGAACTTATCAGACAACGTACCGATGTTGGAATCGCGTCCATCGTTCCGGGCCATAAGACATTAAGAAGTCAGACATAAGGATGTAGGAGGAACTGCGGCTTAGATGACTCCGAGCGACTTCCAGCGATGGTTGTACCGTGGGCAGCGACCCAACTGGATTGCGAGGATTCTAAATAGAGCGTGGGCCGCTGTGGCCTCGTCGGGCGCCGCCCTACCTCGTGACATTAGAACTGACCGGCCGAAAGTCGGGGCGGATCATCTCGCTGCCGTTGGTCATGGTCGTCGTCGATGGACAGCGATACCTGGTGTCAATGCTCGGAGATGACGTGCAATGGGTCCACAACGTACGGGCAGCCGGTGGAAGAGCGGTTCTCCGGAGCGGGGGTCGTGAGGAGATCCAAGTGCAAGAGGTTCCCACCGACCAGCGTGCACCCATCTTGAGAGCCTACCTGCAGCGAGCACCGGGAGCGCGACCCCACGTGCCCGTAAACAAGGATGCAGCGCTGGCGGAATTCGAGAAGATCGCGGCGGCATTTCCGATCTTCCGTCTTGCTTCTAACAAGGCGGTGCAGCAGCTTTGAGATTGTGAACCAAGACTCAAGACTGCAGAGGCATTCGCATTCATAATCATCACCTGGGTTCATTTTGCATGCGCTCGGATTCCTGCTCTGTGATCAGGCTCACGATCTAGCGTGAGGGATATCACGAGTGCGGAAGCTGCCTGGCGTTACGCTTCTAACTAGGTAGGCCCCTTGACGGCAATCGCAGCTGCGGAAATCGGTGCAGAGAGGAGGTCTCGTGAGTATCGCAGATGCCCAGCCTGGACAGCGAGTATCTGGGGTGACAAGAGAAACAAAGCAGGTCTCCCGAACCGGTCTTGATGCCTTGTTTCTGCCGAATTCTGTGGCCGTGATCGGAGCCAGCGAGCGCCCCGGCACAGTCGGACGAACCGTTCTCGAGAACCTGGTGCATCCCTCCTTTCAGGCGAAGGTGTATGCCGTTAATTCGCGTCATTCCGACATTTGCGGCCTCAAGGCATATCCTCGCATTGGCGATGTTCCGGAAAATGTAGATTTGGCGGTTGTGGCAACGCCCGCTCCCACGGTTCCCCAGGTTATCGGAGAATGTGTCGATGCTGGAGTGAAATCAGCAGTTGTGATCTCTGCCGGATTTCGAGAGAGGGGGCCGAAAGGCGTCGAACTGGAACGGCAGATTCAGGAGCAACTGCGGCGTGGTGCAATGCGCCTGATTGGTCCCAACTGCTTGGGGATCATGAATCCGACGGTCCGCCTGAACGCTACCTTCGCCAAAGATGCACCTCGACCCGGCAACGTAGCTTTCCTGAGCCAAAGCGGAGCGTTGCTCACCGCGATTCTGGACTGGGGTCAACGCGAGGAGGTGGGTTTCAGCGCTATTGTCTCGACTGGCTCGATGCTGGATGTGGACTGGGGTGACCTGATTTACTACTTTGGCGATGATCCGCAGACGCACAGCATCCTGCTGTACATGGAATCCGTAGGAAACGCCCGGTCATTTCTTTCCGCCGCTCGCGAGGTAGCATTGCAGAAACCCATCGTTGTGATCAAGGCCGGCCATTCGGAGGCAGCTTCACGGGCCGCCGCCTCACATACCGGTGCGCTGACCGGAAGCGATGAAGTCCTCGATGCAGCCTTTCGTCGCTCCGGTGTCTTGCGAGTACATACCATCGCAGATTTGTTTTACATGGCGGAAGTCCTCAGCAAGCAGCCCCGCCCCAAGGGACCACGGCTGACAATCGTGACCAATGCCGGTGGACCCGCCGTTCTCGCTACTGATTCACTCATTGCCAACAGTGGACAGTTAACCAGTCTTTCCGATATCACTCTGCAAGCGTTGGATCGATTCTTGCCCGCACACTGAAGCCATAATAATCCGATTGATATTCTCGGTGACGCCGATGCCGAGCGTTATGCCAAAGCGCTGGAAATCGCCGCCAACGATCCAAATAGTGACGGTCTCCTAGTCATACTCGCACCACAAGGCATGACCGATCCGTCCCAGGTTGCTGAGCGCATGAAACCGTATGCCAAATCATCCGGCATGCCCGTGCTGGCGAGTTGGATGGGAGGCTCGAGTATCGCGGCAGGGGAGACCGTCCTCAATGCCGCTGGAATCCCGACATTTCCATTTCCTGACAGCGCTGCGCGGGCGTTCACCTACATGTGGCGCTACAGCTATAACCTGCGGGGGCTCTACGAAACTCCCATGCTGACTGAGGGTCCGGAGGTAGACTCCACTTCTCGACGCCGAGTGCAAACAGTCCTTGAAGCCGCACGCAGTCACCGTCGAGTGTTGCTGAATGAGTTCGAATCGAAACAGATCCTGTCTGCCTACGGAATTCCCACGGTCGAGACCCGAATCGCACCAAGCGAAGACGAAGCAGTCAAATGTGCCGGTGACATCGGGTATCCCGTCGTGCTGAAGATTTTCTCTCAGACCATCACGCACAAGAGCGACGTAGGCGGCGTGAAGCTGAACTTGCGAGATGAAAGATCGGTCCGTTTGGCATTTCAGGCCATCCAGTCTTCCGTGGGAGAGAAGGTCGGTGCCGAGCAGTTTTCGGGCGTTACAGTGCAGCCCATGGTGCGACTCGACGGCTACGAGTTGATCCTCGGTAGCAGTGTCGACCCGCAATTCGGCCCGGTGATCTTGTTTGGATCCGGGGGTCAACTGGTGGAGGTTTATCGTGACCGTGCATTGGCTCTTCCACCCCTGAACACCACGCTCGCGCAGCGCATGATGGAACAAACCCGAATCCTCACCGCCCTCAAGGGCGTTCGCGGACGTAAGCCAGTCAACTTGGCGGCTCTGGAGAGCTTGCTGGTCCGCTTCAGTCAACTCGTGGTCGAACAGCCTGAAATCGCAGAAATTGATATTAATCCTCTGCTGGCTTCGCCGGAGCAGTTGCTGGCACTTGACGCGCGCGTTGTACTGCATGATCCGGCTCTCCACCCAGATGAACTGCCAAAGCCTGCGATCCGTCCCTACCCTTCGCAATACGTCTCACGATGGACGATGAAAGACGGAACCGAAGTCACATTTCGGCCTATTCGTCCCGAAGATGAACCGTTGATGGTGAAGTTCCATGAGACGCTTTCAGACCGGACTGTGTATTTACGCTACTTTTGCTCGCTAAGCCTGAGCGTGCGCGTATCCCACGAGCGCTTATCTCGCATCTGTTTCGTGGACTATGATCGCGAGATGGCGCTCGTGGCTGACCAGGAGGAGCAGACAACAGGAAAGCATCGCATCGTGGGAGTGGGCAGGTTGATAAGGCGGCACGCCAGAAATGAGGCCGAAGTCGCTGTCCTGGTCTCCGATCAATGCCAACGGCGCGGACTCGGCACTGAGTTGTTGTCCAAGCTAGTCCAGGTTGCGCGTGATGACAAACTGAACCGCCTTTCCGCGGAGATGTTGGGAGACAATCTCGGAATGCAAACAATTTTCACGAAGCTCGGCTTTCGTCTGTCTTTCAGCCCCGACTCTGCCTCGATCACGGCCACCCTTGACTTCTGAGCAAAGCCTTCTCGGCCATGATGTCCGTCACACGCTTTCTCGATAAGGTTCGGAATCAGCTTGTCGCCAGGGAGATCGGGCGTTCGCTCGCGGCCCGACCGACCGGCCGGAATAAAGTGCAAATAGTGCGAGGACTATTAGATTCCGAACAGGACGACACAAAGGGCACAAGCACTCGCCACCCTGGCTATCGGCTTCACGGTTAGATCTCGGACATAAGGCCTAAATTGTGCTATAGGATGTGCGCTGACCACTATTGGGACGAATTAGAGGCATCCGCATGCATGTGAATGTGTTTGACTTCTCGCAACTACTGGCGCAATCAACAGAACGATATCTCGAATTTGTGCACGTTTCATCATTTAGCGTCGGGATTTATGTGCTAGATGGCGGAGCGACCGACCCCCAGAAACCGCATTCCGAGGACGAGGTTTACTACGTGGCCAGCGGACGGGCGAAAATGACGATCGACTCGGACGGAGATGCCCAGAGCTTTGATGTCTCTCCCGGCACGATCATCTTCGTCCCGGCTCGGGTACATCATTCGTTCTACGACATCACCGAGCGGCTCGCCCTTCTCGTGTTCTTCGGCCCGGCCGAGGGGATGATGACATGTGCCTGAACCGAACCCTTTAAGCATATTAACTCTGGAACAGGCCTTCCACAAACTCACGTCATAAAATGTGTTACACCCCGCGAGAATTAGCGCAGAGTGGGCCTCGGATGGTAGCTTTGCCTTAGGAGTGCGAAACAAATGCTCCAAAAATACAAAGAGCAACGTTTGCTGCCTTGGACAAAGTGCCGAGCGACCTGCTGGACGAGTGATTCACGCCGCAACTGAACGGCAGAGGCCGAATCGGGAAGCGCAGATTACGGCTTCTAAAGTTCGCAGCAACGCCCGAGCCGTATCGCCTTTCTGGACGCACGCATTAGCTTGGCGAAGGCTGTCGCAGGGCAACCTGCAGTACGCAGACATCATCACGATTGGAACGTCGGGTCTTACGATCCGGAGCGCAGCAACGAGGTCTCCGCCCTGATCGCCGAGCTGGTGACAATCGAGAAGAACTGCGTCGATTGGATTGCCGAAGGGCAACTCAACCGCGGCGTGTGAGTCAGAAGCCAACACAATGTTGTAGCCAGCGTGGTGCAACAGATCCGCTGTGCTGGATAGGTAGTAGGTGCGATCATCTGGAAGAAGGGTGTGGTCGTAACGGATTGAGGACACGCTAGTCACCATTCAGGCGATCCATCCCGGAATGACACGGGCGGACCTAGAAAAGCTGTTTGTGATTGAAGGCGCTTTTCATCCGGGATCACTGACGCACCAGAGTTATCAGTACAAGCAATGCGAGTTCATCAAGGTTGAGGTTGATTTTGATCGGGCACAGAACGCTGCCGACGCGCAGGCCTTCATTGAGGGCGACCGCTTGCAGTTGATTCATGATCCGAGTACGGGCTTGCACCATGCGGTGCCGGTGCCACAGCAGTTGCCGCAGATCCCGGTTTTCCCAGCTCGGCACCCAGATCTGCGCAAAGGGTTCTCGGCGGCAGCAAGCCGCTCTCGCTTCCCTGGCCTCTAAAGCGGTGTCGGTTTTCGCCCTGAGCATGTGAAGACGTCTGCAGCTGACGTCACTTAGTCGAGATTGCCTGAGCTGCTATTCCGGATTGTGCCACCGGCCGAGATCTGCGACCATGCGGTCTGCCTGGTGAGGTCCCCACGACCCGACCTCGTATGAATATAGCGGGCTCGTACTTCCCAGGATCGGCTCAACAATCGCCCACGCTGCTTCCACTGCGTCCTCCCGTACGAACAGCATGCCATCTCCATGCATCGCATCCCGCAGCAGGCGCTCGTAGGCATCCACCTCATCGGCGGTTTGTTGTTCCACTGCTGTGAGTTTTGCCAGCGTTGACATCAGCTCTTCGCCGGGGCGTTTTACCTGAGCACCCAGGCTGATCGATACATCACCCGGCCCTAACCGGAAGCGGAAATAATTGCTAGTATTGCCGGCCAAAGAGTCGAGTGGAGGCCTTCTGAGCTTGACGAGGACCTCGGTAGCTGTAACCGGTAGGCACTTTCCAGCGCGAATCAGGAATGGCACTCCCGACCAACGCCAGGATTGAATCTCGAGACGCACGGCAGCGAACGTCTCGACCTTAGAATCCCGTGCGACTCCCTCTTCGCTTTTGTACCCCTTGAACTGCCCTCGAACGAGATGCTTCGGATCCAGTGGCGGAATTGTGCGAAACACCTTAACGGTCTCATCGCGGATAGAATCACAATGTAGGCCAGTCGGAGCCTCCATGGACAGAAAAGCTACGACCTGAAGCATGTGGTTCTCGACCACGTCCCGGATTGCTCCGGTTGCGTCGTAGAACGTGCCTCGCCCCTCAATCCCGAATTCCTCCGCCATGGTGATTTGTACACTCTCAATGTAGTTTCGGTTCCAGATCGGCTCCAGAAAGCTATTAGCGAAGCGAAAAAACAAGAGATTGAGGACTGCTTCTTTGCCGAGGTAGTGATCAATGCGAAAGATCCGCGGCTCGGGAAGCACCGCATGAAGTGCGGCATTCAACTGCTGTGCCGAGGCAAGATCGTGTCCAAAAGGCTTTTCAACAATCACCCGTGCATTCTTCAGGCAGTCCGACTGTGCCAGAGATTCGACGACATTGATAAAGAGGCTGGGCGGAATGGCCAGATAATGAGTGGGGCAGGTGGCTGGGCCCAGTGCCTTCTTCAACCGGTCAAAGGTAGCGAGTTCTTGATAATCACCGCCGACGTAGCGCAGCAAGTTCAAAAGCTTGGCCAGGGCGTCTTCATCGATGCTTCCGCCTTGTTGATGCACGCTATCGCGAGCCCGCTCTTTCAGTTGC
>WNGL01004544.1_pt1 | contig 16641 bp, 9 predicted proteins | sample 5400591 | NCBI WGS metagenome assembly WNGL01 (sample SAMN13153377, study PRJNA577476) | soil metagenome | isolation source: 80 cm soil or saprolite under Garry oak tree replicate 1 | place: USA:California | collected 2016-06-15
GACATAGGTGCCAAAGAGCGGGAAGTTGATGTCGTGGCTATACACACCGACGCCCTGCAGAGCCGCGAGGGAAGGCAGGGGATTTCCGCCCGGCTGCCCTGCCCATGGATCGGTCAGATTCGCGCCCTGCACGCTCACAGTGTTCCCAAATGGGGCGGAGAAATACATCGCAGTTCCTGCGAGCATCATCGCCCGGTCCCCGTACATCCCGTATGCCGCGCGGATGGTCATGTTGCCCTTGCCTTCCGGATCCCAGGCCAGCCCGACCCGCGGAAAGAATTTGTCCCACACAGGACCGTTAATGTATTTCCCGCTCGTATACTGCGGGTCGCCAGGAAAAACCAACCCGGCGGGAGCATTCGTGAATACTTTGCTATGAACGTTCTGAGTGAACAGCGCGGGAGCGAAATGCTCGTTCTCGCCGCGGTTGTTGTAAGGCGCCAAGTACGGTTCCCATCTTAGGCCGTAATTCAATGTCAATCGCGGAGTCACCTTCCAATTGTCTTGCCCATACAGCGAATCGTAAAATTGCCGCGTGTAGAACCCGTAAACTGTGCCCTGGTTAAAGGTCAAAGGACGTCCCATCATAAAATCGCCCAGGACCAATCCCGTCGTGGATCCGTCGAACATCGCTGTGCCCACGCCATTGGTGCCCGACCAGTAGTTCAGCCGCTGCTGATAGATGGCCCCGCCGAACCCGAACTGATGCGATCCCTTGATCCAACTGAGGTCCTCAATAACGGAGGGCATCGGTCCATTGTGCTGCGCCCCTGGCGATGCGTTTCCCGCGCCGAACGTGAACGCGCCGACCGCGTTGATTCCGATCATGTTCCCGGCCAGTGGAGACACATTCGCTCCAAAGCTGGCCCAACTCCTGTAATTGTCGTTCAGTTTCGCAATGTTCGTGCGGTTGGCAGGCTATTCGCAGCGAGTTGACCATGTTATTGCCGATCAGATAAGTGGATCCCAGATTGAACCCGTAATCGTAGTCCTTGTAGCCGTAGGTATTAATCGAAAGCGGATTCCTTCCGTCATATGTGGAGGTCGTATACAAGTTGCCGAGCATGAAGCGTCCGAAGATGGAGTGCTTGGGGCTGATTGTGTAGTCGATCTTCGCCGTGACCAGATCCTCGTCCTGATCGGCCACGCGCCCGTAGAGTGTTCTGCCGCAGGGATGGTTCGTTACAGGAAATGTCTTTGCGATGTTCACCGCCACTGGATTGAGCAAACTTGGTGAAATCTTGTTGTCCACGAACCCGAGACTAGCAGGCAGCAGTCCAGTGTCGTTGATTAGCCTTCCATTGTTGCATGCCGGCGAGGCCAGCGCCGTGAAGTCGCCGTTGAGCGCAGCGGGTGTGGGAATGAAGGCGGTGTTCTGGATGCCGTCGGATCGCAGGGAGGTTCTCTGATAGCCGCCGAAGAAGAACAGCTTGTCCTTCTTGATGGGACCGCCGATGACTCCTCCAAACTGATTTCGCTTGTAGGTATCCCGCTCTGCGGCGAATGCATCGCGGGCATTGAAGATCGCGTTCCGCACGAATTCGAACAGGTCGCCGTGAAACTCGTTGCTGCCCGATTTGGTAACCGCATTGACCGTCGCGGTCGCGTGGAACCCATACTGCGCCGGCATCGCGCTGGTCTCCACCTTGAATTCCTGGAGAGCGTCCGGAAACGGCAACGGCATGCTCAGGCTGTTATAGGGATCCTGCCAGATCGAACCATCCAACAAGTACGACACGCCATCCCCGTTGCCGCCCGCCACGGAAACCACTACAGTAGGGTAGTTCCGTATGGAATTCATCGAGCCCTGCTGAGGATTAGTCGCCATACCCGCCAGGAAGATCAACTCGTGAGGATCGCGTCCATTGAGTGGCATCTCCGCGATCTGCTGGTTGGTGACTGCCTGCCCGATGGCCGTCGTGCGCGTTTCCACAAGGGCGGCATTCGCCTGAACTTCCACCTGCTCGGAAACCTGGCCGATTTGAAGCACGACGTTGATTGTCGGACTGTCATCGACCTGAAGGACAATTCCGGTCTGCACATACGACTTGAAGCCGGGCAGCTCCGCCTGAAGCATATACGGTCCTAGCGGCAGGCTCGCCAGAACATAGTTGCCGGTTTCATTCGAGACCGTCGATCTCTTTGCCCCCGTTGCGGTTTGAGTTGCGGTGATTTCTACGCCGGGCAGAACGGCGCCGCTCTGATCCTTGACAGTGCCGCTAATTTGAGCACTCGTCGCTTGCGCCCAGGCTGCACCGCTTGTCAAGATCAAAGCAAGAAAGCCAGCCAACACACATACACCAATGCGATTCATTTCCCCTTCCTCTTTGAAAAACGAAGCAGACTGTTCAGTACCAAAATGGTTATTTGCAAACATTGTAGCCGCCGCGCTCACAGCTCACAACGGTCTTCCTGAGGCCACTCTCGGGATGCTTGACCGTAATACTCACTCCCGGGATCGGCGCCCCAACGTGTCTTTCACGGTACCTAAAATGGTTACCGCGGATGTCTGCGCAAGACTCAGGCACGTTCCCAATACAATCAATGCAACAAACAATCGCGGTTACGAATCTCCCAAGCGGCCCGTCCCTGTTGTCATTAATCGAAGCTACGGCCGTTCAGGGGCAAGTCCTTCACTTGTTGAATGAGCGGGAAGTGGACCAGAATCCGGTCAAACGACATATTTCGATTCTCGTGTGCGAGATTGTTTCGCTTTTCTATTGCGAGGTTTTATAAAAGTGGCAAAGGTGTCTGTATATCCGGTGGAGGAAGTATTTCTGGCTGAAATTCGGGGTAAGGACGATCGGCTTTATGTCGTAGACGCTACGAAATACTTTGCGTCGTCATGAAATGGGACAGACGGTTTTTGGCCAAAAATCGTTTGATTATTTGATTTCCTGCGAGGCGGTAGACGGCTTGGCACGGGCGGTCAAAAGGCTAAAAAGACCAGCAGACCCATGATGAGGGCGCTCTTGACGCGTAGGTTATCGCCAATCCACTGCGTCAGATCCTTGAAATTGCGGAAGGTGTTTCCATTCCTCGAGACCAGATCGCATTTGCATGGTAATATCATTTCGCTCAACGATGTAGTTTCCGGAAGAACCCGAATTCGATACGGTCACCCGTTCGTCGTATTTGCCCGGCGCAACGATCGCCGTAGTTCCACCACTGACTGTGTTGGCGGCCTTCTGAATCGTTTCCACGGTGAAGAAGAGCTTCTGGAATTGGAATCGCTGCCGCTGGTAGTCGCATAAAAGACCGGCCGCTTACGGATTTTTGTCAGCCCAGTCCTTCTTGACAAATAGTCATCGGTCAAGATGAGAAAAGCCGAAGTCTTTCCGAGAGGGAAAGCTAAGGGTCTTTCGACAGATCCAAGTACCTGCAGGATGCAAAGACAGCCAGGTGCAGGTATGAATCGGTCGAACATCGAATATCTCGCCGCAATTACTCAGATTCAACCCTCGCGGCTCAGCCTAACTCGCTTTTTATCTGCATGCCTGGTCGCGGTAGTAGCGTTGATTATGGGTACCATGGCAACGGCGTTCAGGCGCATACGGTTCAACTTATGGCCCGGCGGGGAACCTATACGATTACCGCCACCGCGGTCCGATTTTGCCGGGAATTCCGTTACGGCCACAGCGACATCCACGGTGCCGCATCAAGGCAAGTGAGTAGTCTCGAAAAACCTGGGGGCGGCAATACAAGCGCATCGCGTTTGACTCTTTTACAAGAAAGCCAGGCGTCGATGCGTCCCTAAAAACTTCGCAATCACATAGGAGGATTCCTTGGAGAAACTTGAAAAGTTCGTCTCGGTTTCAATCGTTATTTTTCATGTTTGCGTGATTACGGCCTTTGCTCAAAACCGCGCCGGTACTCTGCTACAGAAGGCGGCGCGGGGGAAGTTAAGGGCAGCCCAGATCGTGACCGTCAGTGGTTCGACAGTCGTGACGAGAACCGCCCCGTTTTTCTCCGGCGGGGCGCTGGCTGCGGCACGCGCGGCAATTGATGCTGCCGAAGAACGGCAACAAAGCGCTGATGTTGGCCCGGCGAACGATCTGCCCTTTGCGGATTTGAGCGGGTCGCGGGGCACGCTTGGATGCGGAGATCGCGATAGTCATGGCAACCAGCGTGTGAACCAGGACTGCACGTTCCGGCGCCAGGCCGAAACCGATATCACCTTCAACCCGGCTAAGCCGGACAATCTGCTTGCCGGAATGAACGACAGCCGCGTCGGTTTCAATCAGTGCGGTATTGCCTTTTCGACCGATAACGGTACCCACTGGGGTGATTTGCTGCCGCCCTTCCGGCAGAAAATCAACAACCCTGCGGGACAAAATCCCACGGTCGCGGATCCCAACAAGCACACGATCCAGGGCGGTCCCGGCACGCTTCACACATATGATGCCGCTAGCGACCCGGCGGTCGCCTTCGACTCTCAGGGCCGCGGTTACTTCAGTTGTGTCGCATTCGACATTAACTCCGACGCGAGTCTGCTGTATGTCACACAGTCACCCCTGGGTGCGGGGGGATCGTTCTTTTTCAATATTTCGGTGTCCGGGCGAAGATTCATTGTGACCGAGGACAACAGCCCGGAAGTCTTGCACGATAAAGAGTTCATCGTAGCTGATAATTTCACAGGGAGTCCGAACCGCGATAATGTTTACGTGACATGGACTGCATTCAGGTTTAGCCCCAATTGCGGACCGCAGCCCAACCCAACAGCAGAAGAACGGTTCTGTTCCTCACCGATTTTCGGGTCCATGTCCACCGATCACGGGTTCACCTGGTCAACGCCGGAAGAGATCAGTGGTGCTTCCCCCATCTGCTTCTTCGGCAACCTCTTCGACCCAACCCGCAGCTTTACCGCCTGTGACTTTAATCAGGGTTCCGATCCAGCCGCGCTGCCGAATGGCACTGTCGTGGTTGCGTTCAATAATGGCAATACCGGCCCTGGCAATCCGAATTCTCAACAGCTGGCCGTGGTTTGCCATCCGAGCGGGAGTTCACCGGTTGGTACAGCACATATGAACTGCGCTCCCCCGGTGCAGGTCGGCGCTGACATAACCGTTAGTGAGCCGCTGTGCGATTTTGGCCGTGGGCTGGAGGTGTGCATTCCGGGCGCGTTTATCCGCACTAATGATTACCCTCGCATTGCCGTCGATCGATCGAATGGACATCTTTATGTGACATGGCAGGATTATCGGAACGGTGAGTACGACATCCAGATGGCCCGGTCTCTAGATGGCGGCATCACTTGGGGAGACACCGTGCTCGTCAATCCAGACCGGTCCCTCGATCACTACTTCCCTGCAATCGATATAGCTGACAGGCCAGGACCTGATCGAGTTGGAGTCAGCTATTACCGGACGGAGCGCGTACCTAATGAAAACACGACTCCACCCGCAGGTTTCACACCTGATATGCCCGGCGTCCAACAAGGTAATTCCGATTATGACCTCGCGGGCGGCACCAATCTATCCGTGCCGTATAACTTCAAAGTGGTCTCGCCCGTTTTTCCGCCCCCGGACGGGATTCAGGCCGGATTTAACGGCGACTATAGCGGATTAACCATCAATCATGGGGAGGAGACTCACCCGTTCTGGTCCGACACACGCAACACCGATCCATACGCGCCGAATAACGGAGTGATCCATGATGAAGATGGCTTTACGGATAAGGTGGGGCTTCCTGATGGGGTGGGAAAACCTAGGGTGGGCCAGATCGGCAAACATAGTCCTTAGAAACCAGCAGTCTGTCCTCCTCAGCTGAGGAGGGCAGAGCAGAGGGCAGCGCAGTGCACCACAGCGAAAAGGTTACAGGCCCCCGCCGACAGTGAATCTAGTTCGAGATCGCCGGCGGTCCGCGAAGCGCAAGCGCGATAGCGCGCAGCCTCAAGAAATAGACCGCCGCTACAGTTCCTCGCTCATTTGTTCAACTCGAAGGCCTCGTGGATCAGTTGTACGGCGCGAGGAGCGTCCTTCTGCCGTGCGACGATAGAAAGATTCAACTCTGAGGAGCCTTGGGCGATCATCAAAATGTTGATGTTGGCGGAGCCGAGGACGCCGAATGCTCTTGCCGCCACTCCGGGCGCGCCTTTGATGCCCTCGCCCACGAGCGCGATGATCGCGATATCTGAAATGCTTGTAATCCGATCAATACGCCGCCGCTCGATTTCCTGCTCGAACTCCCGGCGCAAAGCCTTGACGGTGGCATCCCCATCGTGACGATTGACGACTAGCGAGATGTGCTGCTCCGAGGAACCCTGAGAAAACATCAGAACGCTGATGCGGTTTCGCGCTGTTGCGGTGAAAACACGGCCGGCGACTCCGGGAACGCCAATCATTCCTCGGCCTTCGACGGAGACGAGAGTCATGCCTGTAATCGACGTCACGGTTTTCACACTGTATTGGTGGACGGGGGTTTCCGCGCTGATCAGGGTTCCCGCTATTTCCGGCGCGAAGGTGTTTTTGATTCGAATCGGAATGTTTTCATCGACAGCGGGCATAATCGTCTGCGGATGCAGCACCTTTGCGCCAAAGTAGGACATCTCCCCCGCTTCCTTATAAGAGACGCGGTCGAGAACTCGGGCATCCGGTACAATTCGTGGGTCCGCCGTCATGACGCCGTTAACGTCGGTCCAGATCTGGATTTCGTCAGCCTTGATCGAACTCCCGATGATCGAAGCCGAATAATCCGAGCCTCCGCGTCCAAGAGTTGTAGTAACGCCCGCAGGCGTCGAACAAATGAAGCCGGTAACCACGGGCACGATACCCGTCTTGACCATCTTCGAAAGTTTCTGGCAGCGCTTTCGGGTTTCGTCGAAATCGACGAGGAGGAATTCGGAGTCTTCACTGGTGACGATAATCTCCCGCGCATCGACCGGTTCCGCTTCCAATCCCAATTCCCGCAGGTACCGGGCAAAGATCGGAACAATGAGCCTTTCTCCAAACGAACTGATCAAATCGCGCGAACGGGAGCTCATCTCGCGCAGGAGCGAAACCCCTGTGAACACCTTCTGAACCTCTTCCCAAATGCCGCGATGGGTGTCCTGCAGTTCGTGAACGGTGTCGCGGTTCTTGAATAATTCGTTGATGGTCCGATCATGCCGGCTTCGGATTTCCCAAAGTTTGTCATCCCGCTGCTGTGTCTGCCCCGTGAATGCGGCTTCGCCGGCCTGCAACAGCGCGTCCGTGATACCGCCCATTGCGGATACCACAACGACCGGCTTGGAATCGCGCATCGATTGAACGATGCGTGCCGCCTGATCGATTTGTGGCGCCGCGCCTACCGACGTACCTCCAAATTTGACGACGACCATGACGGTAGCCTAACAGATTACTTATTCCGGGTCAGCGATACTCCATGAACAGTGAACATTGAACATTTCCGAAAAATTGTTCAATGTTCACTGTTCAATTGTCGTTTCTTTTCACGAGCAGCCGCTCGTCGAGCCGCAGTTGAGGCACTTGTAGCAGGCGCCGTTTCTCACCATCAGCGAGCCGCATTCGAAGCAGACCGGTGCGTCGCGGTCCTCGATATCGACGAGCGCACCTTTTTTCGCGGGAGGCGCGGCCGCCGGCGCACTGGCGATACGAGGAGGTGCGGATACCGTGAGATTCGTCAACGGCGGCTCTTCCACCTGCACTCCGAGCGCCATGGCCTCTTCGGAGGGCAGAAACTTCGAAGCCAGATACCGGAAAATGTAATCCATGATCGATTTCGCATACGGCACCTGCGGATTCGAGGTGAACCCGGAGGGCTCGAAACGAGTATGGCTGAATTTATCGACAAGCACTTTCAGAGGCACACCGTACTGCAGCGCCATGGAGCAGGTTGTCGCAAAGCTGTCCATAACGCCGGAAAGCGTCGATCCTTCCTTGGCCATGACGATAAAGATCTCGCCCGGCGTCCCGTCTTCATACATGCCGATCGTCAGATAACCTTCGTGGCCCGCCACCGCAAATTTGTGTGTGATCGAGTGGCGCTCCACAGGCAAATGACGGCGCACCGGCCGGCTCTCGACAACAACGCCGCGCTTCGTCTCGGACGCGCTGGTGCTTAGCGGCTGCGTGCGCTTGGACCCGTCGCGGTACACGGCAACGGCCTTCAAACCCAGCCGCCAGGCTTCGATATAGGCCTGTTGGATTTCTTCCACGGTCACAGAGGAAGGAAGGTTCACGGTCTTTGATATTGCCCCCGATATGAACGGCTGGACGGCTCCCATCATTTTCAGGTGCCCCATATAGTGAATCGAGCGCGTGCCGTTTGCCGGTTTGAATGCGCAATCAAAAACCGGGAGATGATCGGGCTTCAACTCGGGAGATCCTTCGATGGTTCCCTTCTCGTTCACGTAATCGACGATTGCCTTCACCTGCGGATCGTCGTATCCAAGTTTTCCTAAAGCCTGGGCAACCGTGTTGTTGACGATTTTGATGGTGCCGCCGCCGACCAGCTTCTTGTACTTCACCAATGCCAGATCGGGTTCGATGCCGGTCGTGTCGCAGTCCATCATGAAACCGATGGTTCCCGTCGGAGCCAGAACCGTCGCTTGCGCATTTCGATACCCGTGCAGGACACCCAAATCCACGGCATCCGACCACACTTGCCATGCCGCATCGTACATTTCTCCCGGAACGTTATTGCGCTTGATCCGCCTCACCGCGTCACGATGCATGCGCATGACATCCAGGAACGGCTTCGAATTCACGTCGAACCCTGCACAAGGACCAAGCTCACCCGAGATCTTCGCGGACTGCAGATACGCTTCGCCCGTCATGATCGCGCTGATCGCAGCAGCGTAATCCCGTCCATAGTCACTGTCATAGGCGATTCCCTGCGACATCAACAGAGCGCCAAGATTCGCGTAACCCAGGCCGAGCGGGCGGTAGTCATAGGAATTGATTTCGATCTTTTTTGTGGGATAGCTGGCGAAACCGACGATGATCTCCTGGGCTGTGATCGTGATGTCGATCGCCTTCCGGAACGCCTCGATGTCGAAACGGCCATTCTTCTCGGAAAACTTCATCAGGTTCAGGGACGCAAGATTGCACGCCGAATCGTCCAGGAACATGTACTCCGAGCACGGATTCGACGCATTGATGGGAGCCGTATTCTTCGACGTGTGCCACCGGTTGATGGTCGTGTCGTACTGCATGCCCGGATCCCCACAGATATAGGCCGACTCCGCAATCCTGCGCATCAGTTCCGGCGCCTTGTAGGTCTCCACCGGTTCACCGGTAACGATCGCGTGGGTCGTCCAATTCCCGTCATTGAGGACAGCCTGCATGAATTCATCGGTTACGCGCACGCTATGGTTTGCGTTTTGGAAAAAAATCGATGAATATGCTTCTCCATCCACACCCCCGTCGTAGCCGTTATCCAGCAGCACCCACGCCTTCTTCTCTTCGTTCGCCTTGCTGTTGATGAATTCAACGATGTCCGGATGACCGGCGTTCAAGATGACCATCTTTGCCGCGCGCCGTGTCTTGCCACCGGACTTGATCACGCCCGCAAAGGCGTCAAAACCCTTCATGAAGGAAACCGGGCCCGACGCGATACCACCGCCGGAAAGCTGTTCCTTGGAAGAACGGATGGGAGAGAGATTGCTGCCGGTTCCGGAGCCCCATTTGAAAAGCATCCCTTCGGTCTTGGCGAGCTCCAGAATCGAGCTCATCGTGTCTTCAACGGAATTGATGAAACAAGCCGAGCACTGCGGGTTCGCCTCAATCCCGCAGTTGAACCATACCGGTGAATTGAACGCCATCATCTGGTTCAGCAAAAGATGAACCAGTTCGTCATGAAAAATCGCGGCGATATGCTCGCTGGCGAAATAGCCGCCTTCGGATCCCCATTCCGTAATCGTTGACGCGACGCGGCCGACCAATTGGCGCACGCTCGATTCACGTTCCGGAGTGCCGCGTTTGCCGTGAAAATATTTGGAGGCGACGATGTTGGTCGCGGTCATCGACCAGCTTTTCGGAACCTCGACGTTCTTTTGTTCGAAAATGACCTCCCCCGATTCACTGATAATGGCGGCCGTCCGGTATTCCCATTCGACGGTGTCGTAAGGCGAAATGCCTTCACGCGTAAAATAACGGCCGAATTCGAGTCCCTTGTGCCCCTTCGTCAGGTCCCCGTTTCCGTCGGCTTTTCTCTCCAGAACTTCCTCTTTCATGGATAGCTCCCTCCTTATATTGTGCTCGTTTTCAGTGATTACGCAAGATATCGAGGTGGACGGACAGATCAGGTCCCGGCGGCACAAATCCTGTCAGGATGCGGCGGGCAGCGTCACCGTAAAGCACGCCCCCTTGCCCGGACCATCGCTTTCGGCAACGATGGTGCCTCCGTGCAGGGTGACGAGACCTTTCGCAATGGCAAGGCCAAGGCCGAGTCCTGTATAGGACTTGAGTTGAGGAGGGTGGTGGCCCTGGCGGAAATGTTCGAAAATATGCGGTAATTGGTCCTGGCTGATGCCGATGCCATTGTCGCGAACACACAACTTCACCGTCGACGCGCCATTATAGGCCTGGATTTGAACCTCGCCATTCGGCGAAGCGAACTGGATGCAGTTTGTTAAAAGGTTCCAGCAAATCTGCCACAGACGTCGAGCGTCCCCGCGGACCATCAGCGGACGCTCGAGATCGACGTGGAGCAGAGTTCTGCTCAGAGCCGCAGTGGGTTGGATTTCATCGACCACTTTTTCGATGACCGCCACGAGATCCAACGTACTCATTTCGACTGCTATTCGACCCGCATCCAACTGGCACGCGTTCAGAAGTTCCTCGATGAGTGTCACTTGCACTTGCGCGTTTCGCTCGATGATCTCGATGGCGCGTGAACGCTGGTCATCCCGTCCGCTGCGCAAGAGAAATGCCGCTCCGATAATCGCCGTCAGCGGTGATCGCAACTCATGTGCGGCAATAGCGACGAGATCGTCTTTCTTCTTCCGTTCTCCGCTTGCAGCTTGCCGCTCCTGAATGTGTTCAATAACGAAGCCGGCCTGCACGGTGATCAACTCCAACAAAGCGGTCTCATCGTCAGAAAACGAACGGGACTCCTCAAACTGAAGCATGACTTTCCCCATCAAATTCCCGGCCGCATAGATAGGGAGCGTAAGATCATGCATCCAGCCTCGTTGAATCTCCTGCGCATCGGGTGCCAGGTTCTTGGACTCGGAAAGCGCCACAAACGCCCGATCGGGCTTGAAGATTTCCTGGACGGCATCGAGCGTGAGGGCGTACACACGCTCGACACTTTCTGCATCCCACAGTTCTGGAACGAATCGCAGAAAGAAACGCAACCCGCCCACCCCCGATTTCGCCCCTGTTGACATCGTGCGACACTACGGCTCCGCGGGGGTACGCGGCAATCGGTGAAAGGATAGATCGGGTGTAGGAGAGACCCTGACTCGCCTGGATGAAAATTTGAGGAAGGCTCAGTCCACGAGCCCCTCCTTAATCGCGTATCGGGTGAGCTCGGCATTGTTCTTCATGTTGAGCTTTTCCAGGAGGCGCACGCGATAGGTGCTGATGGTTTTGACGCTGAGGGCAAGTTCTTCGGCGACGTCCGTGACGGTTTTGCCTGATGCAATCATGCAAAGCACCTGATATTCGCGGTCGGAAAGAATCTCGTAAGCCGGCCTGGCGGTATCGGTTCCGAGATCGTAGACAAGTTTTTCGGCCAGCGAAGGGCTTACATATTTCCCACCCCGGACAACTTTTCGAATGGCCTGGACCAGTTTTGCGGGAGCGCTGTCTTTAGTTACATATCCCGATGCGCCGGCGCGCAGGACGCGCACCGCGTACTGATCTTCGGGATGCATGCTGAGGACAAGCACGGGAAGGCGCGGCGAGGCGGCATGGAGCTCCTTCAGCACGTCAAGCCCGCTCTTGTTCGGCATGGTGATATCGAGCAGCACGACATCGCATGGTTGATTTTTGATCACACGTATCGCTTCGTGGCCATCGGAGGCTTCACCGCTGACTGTCATTCCTCCGCTTTCCGAGACGATCCGTTTGATTCCTTCACGCACGACGGCGTGGTCGTCGACTACAACAACTTTAATCACTGGAGTGGGGTGGAAATCTCGATCCGGGTTCCCCGTCCCGGCGAGGAATAAATATTCAATTGACCACCGACACGGTGGACGCGCTCTTTCATTCCCACAATACCAAACGACTTTGGGTTACTGATTTGCTGTCTCGTGATGCCTTTGCCGTTATCAATGATAAGGATTGAAAGAACATCCTTCGCCGATTTGATTCCAATCCGAACCTCCGTAGCGCCGGCGTGCCGCATAACGTTGGTCAGGCCTTCCTGAACGACCCGAAAGAGCGCAGCCCCAACATCACGAGAGAGATTCAACGCTTCGCTTGATGATTCGAAGATGCCGCGGATGCCTGTCCGTTCCTGAAATTCGGAAAGCTGCCATTCAATAGCGGCGGACAGACCCAGTTCATCTAAGATTGAGGGACGCAATTCCGTAACGATCTGGCGAACTTTTTGGATCGTTTGATCGACCTCAGCAATCATCGATTTGATCTTCTTATGCGTCCGATTTTGTGGCTTGCTCATGATCCATGCCAAGTCCATTTTCAGGATCGTCAATGCCTGTCCTAGTTCGTCATGTATCTCGCGAGCCACCCGCATGCGTTCTTCTTCGCGGACTCCGTCGAGCCGGGCTGCAAATTCGCGGAGTTGCTCTCGTGATGCCCGGAGAGATTCCTCCGTTCGTTTATGCTTGGTAATGTCGCGAATCGTCACGGTTGTCGTGGGAGCGTGTTTGAAGTGGCTTTGGACGGGACCGAAGCTGAAGCTGTACCACCGTTCTTTGTCGCCATTGGCACCCTTCACCTCGCACGTTGAAGAATGTCCGGGATCAAAAGCAACGGCAACGCATTTTTCCATTTTGACGCGGTCTATTTCGGATACGAACTCGGTAAGCGTTGTCCCAGCCAACGCACGGGTCGAATAACCCCACAGGGGACGGCTACAGAACGTGATGCGGGCTTTGCGATCGACCGTCATGATGGTATCGGGAGCGTTTTCGACCAGCGAAAACCAATTATTCAGAGTCTCCTTCAGTTGGTTTTCGATCGCCTTCGTTTCGCTTAAATCAAGTATCGCCAGCCGGTAAATGACATCACGGCCTCGAAGCGAGGACCCTATCGAAAGCTGGACCGGCACGACCCTATCGTTAATGAAGAGCTCGAGGGCGGCAGTTTCTGTTGCCGGGACCTGCCGAAGACGGGCCAGGAAGTTCAAAAAGCGGGATACGTCCTGCCGCGCGACGAACACAACGAAGGGCCGTTGCCGTAACCACTCGATCGGAAAGGCAAGCAGGCGGCCCGCTTGCTCATTGAGATCGAGGATCATGCCCGCTTTGTCGAGGCTGATCAGGGAGATGGGAGCGAAGTGATACAGCTCCTCGTAACGCCGCAGCGCTTCCCTCAACTGCTCGCGTGTCTGCTGATGTTCTTCCTGCTGCTGGAGTTCTTCTGCCTTGGCCTGAAGCCGCTCTACCTCGCGTTTCTGATATTCTTCTCCCCGCACAGCAGTGAGCGAAGCGTGAGCCCGATGGGGAGAGGCTTCCAGAGAAGTCAACCGTGTTGTCAATGGCGCGGAGCGTTTTCGCCGTAGTTCCTTCATGCTTTTGCCCGACGCGTATCGATATCCAACAAAACGATTACAACACCGTCGATCTTGTTGTCGAGGGTGCGATATGGCCTGATTCTCATCGAATACCATCTTCCTTCGTGATCTTCAACCCGGAATTCCTGTATTTCTAGAGAGTCGATCGTCCGTTGGATCGCTTTTCGCAGATCCGGCGTTTTGACGTTGGGTTTGACGTCGGTGATGGGCCGGCCGACATCGGATGGAATCAGATTCATGACCTTTTCGGCCATCGGCGTGAAGCGCCGTATCCGAAAGTCGTTGCCAAGCATGATGATCGGTATATTGACGCTGCTCAGCAAATTACTGAGATCGCTGTTGACTTTTGAGAGCTCCTCGTTCCGGTTTTGCAATTCTTCGTTGACCGTCGTCAGCTCTTCGTTGGTGGACTGAAGCTCCTCTTTCGCGGTTTCCAGCTCTTCGTTGATACTTTGCAGCTCCTCATTGCTGGATTGGATTTCCTCATTCGCCGAGCGCAACTCTTCATTCGTGGTCCTCTGCTCCTCGATGATCGACTGCAGATATTCCCGGCTTGCGTCCAGTTCCTCTTTCAAGCGCTTGTTTTCAAGCTCCAGTTGAGACATTTCCCTTTTACCGGTTTTCAGGGCCGGCGCCTGTGTCTTGCTTTTCTTCGGTTCTTCGATAATGGAACGGTTTGCTTCTTCAAAGACGACCAAGTAGTAGCGCTCACCACCCGGAATATTCTTGATTGGGCTGATTTCGAAATTGACCGTCTTCAAGCCGCTGTCCTCCTGGACAAGCACACCGTCTTTACGGACGGCGCCATCTCGTTTGGCTTTCTGAAAGGCTGTGCGCAGTTCTAGATGAAGACCGGTTTTCACCATTCTCAACAAATTCAAAGTCGCATCGCCCGGAAGCGGATCGAGAAACGGTCCGGTTTGCCCGAAGAATTGGACAATTTCGAGCCGGTCGTTGACGATAACGCTGGGTGGAGAGTACCGATACAACAGCATCTGCTCCCCGATTTTCTGCAGATCCATCGTTTTGGGCGCTTCGGCGTTAACCCTAATTTCCTGATCTGCGTGAAAGCGGGCGACGAAATCCAACGGGACAGGGGACTGCATGGTTTTTTTCGTATAAATCCTGTTCTTCTTGTCCAGCGGAACGAAAAGCTCTCCGAAACCTCCAACGGTTTCCGAAGAACCCAGGAACAAGATTCCACCCGGATTCAAGGCATAGTGAAACAGGGGCAGGATTCTCTTTTGCAGGACCTGTGACATGTAAATCATCACATTGCGGCAACTGATCAGGTCCAGCTTTGAAAACGGCGGGTCCTTGGCCAGATCCTGTTTCGCAAAAACGACGATGTCTCGAATGTGTTTGTTGATCTGATATCCGTTCTCGACCTTCAGGAAAAAGCGGCGCAACCGTTCCGAGCTGATGTCCATCGCAACACTTTCCGGATAAATGCCTGCCCGGGCCTTGCTGATGATGCCTTCACTTAAATCGGTTGCGAAAACTTGGATCTGCGTATTGGGCGCTTTCTCGCCTAAAGACTCCAAAAGGATGATGGCTATCGAATAGACTTCCTCACCCGTCGAGCAGCCGGGCACCCAGATTCGGATCGGAAGGTTTGGACCTTTTTGAGCCATGATGGCGGGAAAAGCGACGGTCTTCAAAGCTTCGAAGGAATCCGGCTCGCGAAAGAAGCTGGTGACATTGATCAGGACGTCATTAAATAGTGCTTCGACTTCGTCCCGATGCCTGCGGAGATACTGAAGGTAGGCTTCCAGTTTGTCGATTTTCCGGAGGAACATCCGCCGCGTGATTCTCCGTTTGATCGTGCCCGGTTTGTAAAAACTGAAATCGACGCGGCTGAAATTGCGCAACAAGAAGAAGATCTTATTCAGGGTTGCGTCCGGCGTTATTCGCTCTTCGGCCTCAGGCCTTTCATCCGGGCCAAGGACCTTTACGTGGGTCGCAATGCGTTTCAATTCGCGGGCGATCGCTTCCGGCGGCAGGACGAAGTCCACGTTGCCTGCGGCGATTGCGCTGCGGGGCATGGCACTGTATTTGGCCGACTGCGCATCCTGTGCAAAGGTGACGCCGCCCAGGGCCTTGATCGCCTGTAATCCCAGCGTGCCGTCGGAGGCGGTCCCGGACAGGATTACGCCGATGGAGCGGCTTTGATGGGTGTCGGCGAGCGACCGGAAAAACGAATCGATCGGCATGCGCAGACCGCGATCCGGACTTAAGGGCGAGAGGTGCAGCACGCTGTCGGAAATCGACATGTCGGCGTTGGGTGGGATGACATAAACATGATTGCCTTGAACCCGCATTCCCTGGGTGACCTCGACGACGGGCATCCGAGTCGCTTTGGCCAGCAACTCCGACAGCATGCTTTCGTGTTTCGGCGCAAGATGCTGTACCAGCACAAACGCCAAACCGGTATCGTTGGGCAACGATCTCAGCAACTGCTCAAATGCTTCCAGACCACCCGCCGATGCGCCAACGCCGACGACCGACAGCGGATGTGCGTTTGTGGGACTCCCGCGTCTGGATGAAACCTGCTTCGCTGCCTGTGGAGTGGTCGCGGGCTTTGCCGGGACACGTGCGCGGGCATTTTTATCGCTCCTGGAAGGCCGGATGTTCGGCCGCTTGGCTTTCTTCGCCATCAAAACCTCGCGAAAATGCCTGGCCCACACGACAACAAAAATGCAGCAGCCCGCCTTCCTGCAGCTCCCACAGGGTTCCGTTGCATTCCGGACAAGTGAAGACAGACGGCGTTCCGGTCATTGAGCACAATCAGATCCTCATTTTACTATACGCCCTAAAACACCGTCGGGGAAAATTGGCCACAAAAAGGCACAAGATTCACAAAAGCTTGTGGTTTTTGTGCCTTTTTGTGTGGCTAGTTCAAAAACCCGCGGATTCGCGCCAGGGCCTGCGCGGCCGGTGTGTAATCTTTGTTCTGGGCGAGCGCCTTGCGATATTCCTCTTTCGCGCGAA
>WNGL01019995.1_pt1 | contig 16641 bp, 15 predicted proteins | sample 5400591 | NCBI WGS metagenome assembly WNGL01 (sample SAMN13153377, study PRJNA577476) | soil metagenome | isolation source: 80 cm soil or saprolite under Garry oak tree replicate 1 | place: USA:California | collected 2016-06-15
TCGGGGGGTTAATTCTGATGAGCCAGACGCAAGTGGACAAGCCGGGCCGATCTGCAACGGAGCGAGCTGAAGAATTGATGGATCGCATGGGACAACGTATTGGCTACTTCACAGCTCGCGCAGGCCAGCGTATTCAAGAGACTGCTGCCTCTGTCCGTGAGGGAACTGATCGGATGAACCAGCCGCAGACAGCAACAGGCGAGAAGCCGAGCCAGCCAAGACAAGCACAATCTGAGGAATCAGATCAGCTAGCGATGGAAAAAGCTGAGGAACTGGTAGACCGCATGAGCCAGCGTATGAGTCACTTCACATCTCGCGTTAGCCTGGAAATTCAGAAGGCTGCCGCCCGTATGCGTGAGGAAGCTGAAGATATGTGGGCGGAGGCACAGAACATCCGTCATCAGAACAGCCGTAAACTCCAGTAGACCAGAGTCTGGTCGAACTCCATATAGCGCCAAGTTAGCGATTGTAGGCAATCTTGCTTGAAACAGATTGTAGGGGAGATCTGGTGCCCACAAGGGGCACCACTACTATGCTACGGCTGCGCATGCTCATCCGTTGTAGGAGTAGTGGCTTGTCCCTCCCCTGCCCCTTGTAGCTACCAGGTCCTCACTCAGCCGCCTGCAAAACCTTAAATTGACGGTCACGCGGAAAGTGTTGAATGACGTCGTCTATAAGCCTCATCACTATAGTGATTCTCTATATTAGAAAGAAATTGAGGGGGTATATGCTATGAGTGTAGCTGTTGCTGAGGAACCTCAAGTTCTGCATACGGTTCCTGGTCGGGTACGAGTGCATTTGCCCGGGTGGTTGGGACAAGGGAAGCGCAGTCTAGAAAAACAGCTCCGCCAGGTGCAAGGAGTGCGTAGCGTACAGGCCAACCCCCTGACTGGTAACATCCTCATTCAATTTGACCCGGTGGTGACAAGTGAGCAGTACCTTCTTGAACTGTTGCGCACACTCGAACTGGATGTAACCGGCGCGCAGGATAAGGAACCGCCACGTCCGCATGTGGTGCGTGAAAAGCAAGGGAAGACCGTGCGTGCCCGCATTTCCGTGCGTGGCTTAGACCGCGACCCGCACCTGGCTAAGCATGTGGTAGAACACCTTGAACGCCGACCGGGAGTGCATGCAACCGTGAATCGGCTTACGGGCCGTGTGCTTGTGGAGTTCGAAGAACACGAGGCGGAGTTAGAAGACCTGATTTCTGAGGTAGCGGGCCTGGAGCTACCGGAGCTTCCAGATGAGGATCGTCCTGACCATCCACTCGATCCGGGACCGCTCATACAAAGTGCATCCCGCTCTATTGGAGCCGCACTCGGCCTTGGGCTACACGCTGTACTCCGACTTGTAGGTTCTTCAGAACCTCTCCCCGGCGCAGATAGCGCTATAAATATTGCCAGTGTGATCGGGCTTCTGCACGGTATTCCCCCTCTTCGATTTGGACTGCGTAAGCTCCTGGGGCGCACTAAGGCTGATCTGCTATTTAGTATACCTGGTATCATTACCCTCACCTTGGGTGGTAGTCTGTTCGGCCTCGCAGTGACTGGGGCGGAGTCCCTGCGTCTGCTCACTGAGGTGCAGGCGAGGCGTGCAGCCTGGCGACGTCATGAGGAGAGAGAGAGGCACGCGCCCTCGTCGCAACCAGATGCGCTCATACGCCTGGAGACGGGTGAGCGAACTCCCCTCGCAGCACAGGTCATAGAGGGGACTGGGACTGCCATTGGACGCGACGGTCTGCCTATGCCTGTTGTTCAAGGTGGCACTGTTCCTCCGGGCGCACGCTTATATGGTGGCCCGTTCATGTTGAAGTTGCAGAACCATGAGACATTTCAAGCGTTCATACCTACGCCTCGTCCATTTCCCGTTGCCCCATCGATCTTTGATTATTATCTGAAAGCTGTAGGTCCGCTCTCCCTCTTGTATGCGGCGGCAACCGCCATTCTGACCCGTTCATTCACCCGAACGCTGGCGGCGTTGGTGCTGGTCAATCCCCGTACTGCGGCTATCGGTATGGACTACGCCGACCTCAGCGCTTCCGCACGCGTGCTACGGGCAGGTGTCACCGTCGTCAGCACGCGTGCGCACCGAGTTATTCGTCTCCCTGGCTCCGTTGTTTTGGATGGAGCACGCCTGCTCACCGACGGACTCGAACTCACCACCGCTCTTCCACTGACCGAGGAATGCGATGCCGCCGAACTCCTTGCGCGGGCAGCGGGAGTATCTGCCGCGGCTGGCTCTCCTTGGGGAGGAGACTTCAGAGCAGCAGGCATTGTGCTGGCTACCGATGGTACCTTCGATGGCCACGCTGCTACAGCATATGCTGATGGAGTGCGGTATGCGCTTGGCCCTGTTGAGGATTGGGACTCAATCCCCGAGGCCGCACGTCTACGGGAGCGGGGCTACTATGTGTTGGTGCTCCGTAGCGAACGCGAGCAACGTCCTCTCGGACTGGTGACACTACGGCCACGGCTCGCCCCAGGAGTTTCGGACCTGGTTCAGACATGTCGGCGCTACGGAGTGGAAATTGGAGTGCTCACCAGTGGCAATCAAATTGCGATACAAGCGCTCGCCCGCCGTGCAGAAGTGCAATTACTTGACTATGACGACGCAGTAGAGATAATTCGAACGCGACAGAAAGAGGGAGCAGTCGTCGCCTTTGTCTCAGACAACGCGGGCGCGTCGTCAGCGTTCGCGGCTTGTGACCTGGCAATCGGTGTCTCGGATAGTCATAGCCGCTTGCCTGCCCGAGCTGACCTGCTGGCTCCCGATCTCACTGGAGTAGCTGCTATCATTGAGGCGGGTGCCCGTCGAGAGGCAACAGTCCGGGACTCAGCTGGGCTTTCGGCGATATCCAACATTGTTGGTGCCGTGTGGGGCTTCCAAGGGGTGCCAGGCGTAGAGGTTGCCTCCCGTGTAGTCTATGTCGCAGCGCTCAGTGCTATGGCGGATGGATGGCTGAGGCTGCGTGGTGGGAAGCGCCCAGGGTCGACCATCACCAAACTTGTAGATCCACGCCCAGAGCGTTGGGGGCGGCGTAGCGTGGAGAGTGTATTACGCTCCCTGCACACCTCGGAGGAAGGTCTCACAAGTGATCAGGCTACCGAGCGATGGCATCAGGCCCCGCCACTGATTCGTCGCAATCGCCTTCTGGCTGCCCTCCTCGACCAGGTCCGCTCTCCGCTTATCGGCATTCTCGCCGCTGGTGCAGGTCTTTCGCTCCTCTTTGGAGCAGCCGCGGATGTCGCCATCATTGGTGCGACGATCGCTGCCACCGTTGCTGTAGGTGCCTGGCAAGAGCATAAGGCCGATCGGGTTGCTGAAACTTTAGAGCGTATGGGAACCTCCAATGCGCGTGTCCTACGTGATGGTGCTGTTGTAACGGTACTAGCGAATGAAGTGGTGCCGGGAGATGTACTGCTGCTGGCACCTGGGGATCATGCAGCCGCCGATGCACGGGTGCTTAGCTCTCAGGGTCTGGAGGTGGATGAAGCGGCTCTGACTGGAGAGTCACTGCCGGTTCCCAAAGCGCCAGTTGGGGGAACTGATGCGAGTCGCATTATCCTGGAGGGCAGCGATGTCACCACTGGCACTGGGCGTGCTGTCGTAGTGGCTGTCGGTCGCCAGACTCGCATGGGCGCGACCGCTGCTGCACTCTCTGCGGAAGAGACGGAGCAGAGTCCGCTCGGTGTGCGCCTGAGCCGCATGCTACGCCTGACACTGCCCATCTCTATAGCAGGAGGTGCAATCGTCGTCGGCTCTGGACTGCTATGGGGTTATCCTCTGCCCGTCTTACTGGCGACTGGGGCAAGCATCGCCCTTGCAGGCGTCCCTGAAGGATTACCAATTCTCACCAGGATAAGCGAAGCTGGGGTTGCTCGCCGCCTGGCCAGCCGTAATGCTGTCGTGCGTCGCCTATCAGCTGTCGAGGCTCTGGGACGAGTGAATGTGGCATGTACCGACAAGACTGGAACGCTGACGCAAGGGCGGCTCGTGCTGAGTCTGGTGGCCGACATCGATCAGGAAGCGAAGTTGCCAGGTGCGCTATCAGCGGACTTAAGTCATGTGCTACTGACAGCCGCGCTTGCAAGCCCCCACCCAGATGCGCCAGATGCTGCCTCGCATCCCACCGATATCACTGTCATTCGAGGTGCTCAGGAGGCTGGCCTCGGTGAGAAGCTGCAAGCGAAGCATGAAGCTGAGTTATCATTCGATCCAGTACGCTCCTTCCACGCTACTGTCGTCGAGGGACAGCTCTGTGTAAAGGGCGCACCAGAAGCCCTTATCCCTCGCTGTGGTTGGGTGTTCCAGCATGGTGAGAAACGTCCTCTGGATGAGAACGGCCAACACGAGTTGTTTGTCCGCTCCAGGCTCCTCGCCGAGCGTGGTCTGCGTGTGCTCCTGATCGCCGAGGGTTCGAATGACACTCCTATCGACAATCTGCGTGGACTGACAGCCCTTGGCTTTGTGGGGATCAGCGATCCCCTCCGCTCCACCGTGCAAGCAGCAGTGCGCCGATGTCGTGATGCGGGGGTCCGTGTAGTCATGATTACAGGCGATCATCCCGCCACCGCTCGCACTATTGCCCGCGAGGCTGGCCTGCTAGACAAGGATGGCGAAGTGCTCACAGGCACCGAGATCGCTGAACTCCAAAACGGCGAACTAGATGAGCGTTTGGAGCATGCGGTGGTCATTGCGCGTGCCACTCCCCTGGACAAGCTGCGCATTATCGAGAGTCTTCAACGCCATGGCCATACCGTCGCCATGACGGGTGATGGCGTGAACGATGCGCCGGCCCTACGACTTGCGGATGTCGGAGTGGCGATGGGCCGTGATGGTACGGAGGTCGCTCGCCAAACTGCCGATGTTGTGCTTGTCGATGATGATTTCTCCACGCTTGTGGAAACCTTTGTCGAGGGACGCAGCTTCTGGCGGAACATTCGTCGTGCCCTCAGCTTGCTGCTAGGTGGCAACCTTGGTGAACTTGGCCTGATGGTTGGAGCGAGCCTGCTAGGACTGGCTTCCCCACTCACTGTTCGCCAAATTCTTGCGGTGAACCTGATTACGGACATCTTACCTGCCCTGGCTGTAGCCCTTCAGCAGCCCGAACATCGCAATCTTGCCGGGCTTGAGCGAGAGGGCGCATCTGCCCTCGATAAACCCTTACGTAACGATGTCTTGCGCCGTGCCACCGCAACTACCTTGCCGTCCCTAGTCTCCTACCTCATCATGCTGGGCTCCAGAACATTGCCAGAGGCACGCGCTGTTGCCTTCGCCAGCATTGTCGCCACCCAACTGGCTCAGACGCTTGATGTTGGTCGATCTGAAGGAAATCTCACTCGTTCCGTGCTCGGTGCCGTAGGCGGCTCTGCTGCAGTACTTGTAGCTGCACTCACCGTGCCACCTCTGCGCACTTTCCTCAACCTGGTCGTGCCATCGCCATTGGGCTGGATTCTTGTTGGAACCGGAGCAGGAGTTGCTGTATTGCTTAGCCGCGTGCTTGCTTCTCCCATATTCGTCCGTCCAGCCCTTCCCCCACCCGTCGGCGAAACAACACTAATGCTTGCGGCACCTATTCTCGTGCAGTAAGGAAATGAGTGCTTCTGAATTCGAGCTGATTGCTCGCTTAACGAAAGACCTCCCCTCGCGGGCAGATGTAAGCTTAGGGATCGGGGACGACTGCGCCATCCTCGACCTCGGCGGCGAAATGCTCCTGCTAGCTACCAGCGATAGCCAGGTCGAGGGGGTACATTTTACCTTTCAAACATCCAGCCCAGAGCAGATTGGCCGCAAGGCCCTGGCAATCAACCTGAGCGATATTGCAGCTATGGGTGGAGAACCGCGTTATGCACTTGTCTCGCTCATTCTGCCTCTGCATCTATCTCTTGATGTATTGGAGCGTGTCTATGCCGGACTTCGCCGAGAGGCCGAACAATTTGCAACAGTGGTCGTCGGCGGCAACATCGCGGGTGCAGGCAAAGGTGAGCAATTGATTATCGATATCACTCTGCTTGGCGTCGTCGAACGTGGGCACGCCCTTGTGCGCAGTGGTGCGCATATCGGCGATACCCTCTGTGTCACTGGCTCCCTTGGGGACGCTGCTGCTGGCCTCTACACCTTGTTCCATCCCGATTCAGCGTACCCTCAAGAAGCGCAGGAAGTTCTTCGCACTATCTATCGCACGCCGCACCCTCGTATTCGTGAAGGACGTATTCTCAGCCGATTTGGCCCAGGCATAGTGACAGCCATGCTTGATATCAGTGATGGGCTCAGTGGCGACCTGAGTCACCTATGTGAGCGTAGTCATGTTGGAGCGCGCATCGAGGTGGCGCGGTTGCCGCTCTCCTCGGCATTGCGCTCGGTGGGTGCCAGTGCGGGACGCGACCCGCTCTACTGGGCGCTCCACGGTGGTGAGGACTATGAACTGCTTTTCACCGTATCTGCGGGCAATGATGTGGCTGTGATCGAGGCCGTCCAATCCGCAACAGGAACACCCATCACTGCCATTGGCACTATCTCTTCCCCAGGCGAAGGGATGATACTAGTGTATCCCGATGGGTATGAGGAGATTTTGAGGCCTGAGAGCTGGGACCACTTGCGGCAATGATGAAATACTGCTCGCTCATCCCACAATCTGAATACTGCCATCCTCCAAGACACCCAAGATTACCGGTGCCGTTATCGTGCTGGTGATCAGTACATTATTTGAAAGACGCAGCGCTATAGGACCACTGACTCCTGCGAACTTCTCTGCACTGATATGTTGCAGAAGTTGAGTGGCGGAGGGAAATTGGCTTTCCTGGGTGATAGGGCCGATTGCTTGCGCGACAATCTCCAGGCTGTCCCCAAATAAGAGTGCCCCCTGGTCTAAGGCTGCTGCTCCACTACAGTAGCTGCCTGGAGTGGCAAAGGAAGTGCAAAAGCTGGCATAGAATTGCTTCTGCCAGTCACCCGTAGGTGGGCGAGCTGCTGAAGAGGCGGAAACAAAAATGGGTGGCAGAAGCAATTGTTTCTGGCGTGCCCACTGCACCAATCCCTGGAGTGCGGCGGGTTGCACAAACTCGCCGCCGATCATCAGGATAGGCTGCTGGTTTTGGGGAAGCTGGGCAATGGCCTGTGCCAGCGTTATCACGTCGTTAGCGAGCAAAGGTGCAAAAATGAGCTCTGGACGTGGCTTCGCCTGCAACACATCATGTAAACCTGCCAGCAGATCCTCGTGTGAGGCCTGTGGTCGTCCATTTGCGTCGAGTAACCCACTGGCAACAGCCGTCTCCTGGGCTACAATCCGCGTATGTGCGCGACCCGAAAAACTGGCAAGAAAAGCCTGTGCAGACCCCTTGGATGATGGATTGCTGGGATCATAGAAGATAGCCGCGTTACGTATATGGAGCTGATTGTAGGAACATCGTCGGGCGAGAAACGGAGAAATGCAAAACCTGGCGTACAATGGCGATATAACGACGTTTGGGACAAGAGGTCAATAATGAAGAGACCTGTCGCGGTTGGCGCAATCAGAGGTATTCCCGCACGGCAGAGGATTGGCAGGACTACCTGTACCAGGCTGCTTGGCCCCAGGCCAAGAACTGCTAACAGACGATGTTGGCCAGTTGCCAGCAGGCCAAGTTGTTGGAAGTCGGTCGTACTGACCATAGCAGCGATAGAATTTGCGATCTGCAATGCCCCTTGCTCAACCCCGGTGGTATTTGCCAGTACCAGGTACAGCAAGGGTGCCCCAGGTGTCTGCATCTGTGTGGAGTTATATTGATGCTGAGCGATGTATGCTCCCACGAGTTCCTGGCTATAGGCGGCATAGAGGATATGGCGATCCGTTCCACCTTGTGGGTCGGCGTTCCCTGGCCCACTATCAAAGCTGACAACGACCACTCCAAAGGGATGACCTGAATTGCGTATCTGCAAGTCTTCACGGTAAATAGCTGCCTCGGCCGCATTGCAACCAGTTGTATCAGTCAGAGTGGCGCTTGTAGCGGATGAGAGCAGGCCATCTGCCTTGGTGGTATCCCCTTGCTGCATCGCCTGGGCTGCTTCTCGTTTATATTGATAACTGTTGGCATTACAAGCATCATAGATTTTGAGACCATCGCTTAAACCAACGCCATCCGGAGTGGGAATGATATGTCTGTGGATAGCAGGATGGTAGTAGCGTGCATCGTCCCAGCGTATAGCGAAATAGGCGCTGAGCGACGCAATGAGCAGCAGAAGCAGGAGTGTACCATAGGAGAGCGCCATTGGAGACATCGGGACTTGTCCGCCACGAAAGAAGCCAGTGAGTTCCCAACGAATAGCGCTAAACGGGTTACGCACGGGACGTCGGCGATACTTGCGATTGGCCTTCGCTTCTTGTCGGAAGAGATCCAATAATACCAGGCAACCTACCTCACAATTTAAAAGATGCTCTTGTACCTCTGGATAGAGCGAGGCAACATTCTGACCACTATCCATTGCCTCGGCATACTCTGGCAGCAACTGGCGGCACTGCTGGCAGTCTATTGGTCCAGTAATGACGGCAGGGAGATTGGATGGCGCAGGCGTTATTGGGGCAGGCGCTGCTGGTGGAGGTGACTTAGCCTGTGGTGGTTGCACCGCGGGTACCACCTCTTGTGCAGAGGGCATCACCTCTTGCACTGACTGCACGCCAGGAAGGGGCATGGCTTCATCGAGTAAAGTTTGTGAAAGAGCCTGAGAAGCGTAGTCTGTCTCTGCTACACGACGCACTTTTTTCTTTTTGCGGGGTGGAGCAACCATGGGAGGAGAACTCAGGCAGCGTACACAGGTAGCCATGTGCTGTTGAGCCGCTTCTACCGCTTCCTCGGGTACTGCTTCAGGATCTAGATCGCGTTCTGCCAGGACAGAAATCGCGAAAGCGCATGCTGGCGGTAGTGGTGCATCCATCATCTCCCTCCTTAAAAATAACGTCGTGGTGGGTATCCCAGGCGAGACGCCAAAGGATACCCCTACAGTAACCATCTCTACTCGCGGGCAAAAGAGCGTAGCGCAAAGGTAATCTGCTGCTCCAACGTCATAGCCTGATCTTGAGGAATCTTCCCCAACGCTGACTGAGCTTCTGCAGCCGAATATCCCAGCCCCATCAGTGCCTCTAAAACCTCTGATTGTATCTTACTGGACGCCGGTATAGGGCCACCACCAAGTCCAGCCAGCGATGGCAATTTCCCTTTCATCTCGAGCACTAACCGTGCCGCCAGGCGCTTCCCAACGCCAGGGGCCATCGCCAACCGCTGCTGGTCCTCATCGGCAACAGCTTTATAGAGCGTTCGGGCGTCCATTACCGAGAGCAATGCTAAGGCAACCTTTGGACCAACACCACTCACTGCGATGAGTTGCTCGAAAGCGTCTCGCTCCTCCTCACCGGAGAAGCCGTAGAGTGCCATCCCATCCTCACGCACATGGAAATGCGTATAGAGTGTGACCTCTTCACCAGTTTCGTTCAGACGATTGAGCGTCGAAGAAGGAGCGAAGACACGCACACTGAATCCGCCAACGCGCATAATAGCCGAATCGGCCCGACAGGCTTCGAGGACTCCATGAATGCTCGCAATCATCGTCCCTTACCTTTGCCTCTTCTATACAATAAATTAACGCCTATTCATATTTATAGGTAACTCTTCAACCCTTTAGGGTGACAGCCTACCTGAAAAAACTCTCTTTAAGAATATGCGACGTATTCAGGTGGCAGATCGCTACAGCGGCTGCGTCGGCAGCATCATCTGGTCGAGGAATTGCTGTGAGATGCAGAAGAATACGCACCATCTCCCCCACTTGCTCCTTTTTGGCCCCTCCATAGCCTGTTACAGCCTGTTTAACCTGCTTGGGAGTATATTCAGCAATGGAGAGACCACCATTTGCTAATGCCAGCATCGCCACTCCGCGTGCCTGCCCCACCGTCAGGGCGGTACGCGCATTCTTGGCGAAGAAGAGTTCTTCCATCGCTGCTTCATTTGGCCGATAGGTAGCAATGATCTCACCCAGGTGTTGATAAATCTGTTGCAAGCGTTGCGCCAACGGCATCCCGGCAGGAGTGGTGATCACATCGCAGACAATCATGCTCAGTTCATCACCTCTCGCTGCCACCACCGCATAGCCGACAATAGCCGTCCCTGGATCGATGCCTAAAGCAATACGTGGGCTGGGAACATTACTCATCTCCTTAGTCCGCATACGAGGTGGCAAATGCTTCAGAGAAGTCTGCGTTTGAGTACACATTCTGCACATCATCGAGGTCCTCAAGCTTTTCCACCAGGCGCATGACCTGGTGTGCAACCTTCTCTTCGGTCAATTCGGTCTTGGTTTTCGGCAGCATGGTACTTTCGGATTTCACCACTTTGTACTTTTTTGCCTCCAGCGCCTGGCGTATCTTCTCAAGGTCCGATGGATCAGTGTAAATAGTCAAAACCTCGTCATCCGCGCCTACAGGATCAACATCATCGGCACCGAGGTCTATAGCCTCCAAGGTGAGTTCATCGGGATCATGCCCCTTTAATTCCACTTCAAGAATACCCTTTGCCTCGAAAAGCCAGTCTACACAGCCATTTTCACCCATGTTTCCGCCATTGCGACTGAATGCGTTGCGAACTTCGGCGACGGTGCGATTGCGGTTCTCCGTCAGAGTTTGCACCAGTAATGCAGTGCCGCCCGGTCCATACCCTTCATAGGTGATCTCTTCAAGGGATGCCCCTTCCGAGCCACCCATAGCCCGCTTAATAGTACGTTCGATGTTCTCCATCGGCATGTTGGCATCGCGAGCACGCTGTACGGCCATGCGCAAGCGGAAATTTGCGTTGGGATCGCCACTGCCGCCCTCGCGTACAGCTACAACAATTTCGCGTCCTAGCCTGGTAAAGAGTTGTCCTCTTCGAGCGTCATTGACGCCTTTGGAACGGCGAATCTGCGCCCACTTTGAATGACCTGACATATCGTTTGCTCCCTGCTCTTTTCAGGTTTTGTCGGTTTAAGAAATATGCCTAAGGCTGCGTCCTATACTTTGAGGATAGTATATCATTGTGTACGCGCTAGTGTCGATAGGTTACGAAGCTCAGCCTTCTTCCTCTGGGGCGGGATAAATCAGCTTTCCATCACTCACTTTGAGAAAAGGAGTAACCTCGTGAGGCTTGGCTGTTTTCCTGCTTTGGATGTGGAGCACTTGCCAGCCTTGCATAGTCAATGTATCAGCGATTAGAGAGCGGTGACAGCGCCACGATACTGCTTCTGCACACATGATAGCAACTGTTTTCTTTTCAGCAAGTTCTTTCAACTCTTGCAGTCCCTGCTGAAATTCATCAGTTGCCATATAGTCTGCAAATCCGCGAAAAGACGAATTCTGCCAACCCACATTGATAGAATCTTTGGCTGTACGCCGAAGGCCGCCCAATTTCCCGATCAGTCCCTTACGCCAGCCACCCCTCAATCGCCTCATTCACCGCCTCTGGCTGCTCACGCATCACGTAATGGCCTGCATCAGGAATAACGCGCAACGTTGATCCTTCTAGGTGGTCGTGGAGATACTGACTATATTTTACGGGCGTCAGGCGATCATCGGCACCACAGATAATCAGCGTGGGTAAGTGAATTTCGTATAGCCTTGCCATGATATCGAAGCCATTACAGGCCGCAAGGTCACGATAGAGCATGTTTGGCCCTGGTGCTGTTTGCTCGCTCATTACTGTCTCTGGTATCGTGTTAACGTTGGTTGGGGCAACGCCCATGTTTATTAGTTGGAGCCGTCCCTGCTGAGGTGTCTTCTGTGCGGATTCTAGGAGATCAGGATGGACTCGTAGACGCGCACCTGTGCCGATTAAAATAAGCCCACCCAGTTCTGAGCTGTATTCCAATGCCATCATCAGCGCAATAGCGCCGCCCAATGAATGTCCAGCGATGATGGGGTGATCGAGTTTTAATTCGTTCTGGATGATCTCATGCACCGCTTGAGCATAATCCTGCACCGTAGCTTCCGCTGGCAGAGTATCGGGCCTTTGTCCGTGCCCTGACAGATCAATTGCAAATGCACGGTGAGCACCGAGGTGCCCGACCTGTAAGCTCCAGATACGAGCGCTATCACCTGATCCGTGAATAAAGACGATAGGATTGTTCATTCTTACCTTTCTTTCTGCCATACAAGCACTACGACATCGAGTCCTTTACGGTCGATAGGTGAATCAAGATGCGACCTTAATCCCAAAGAAGCAGCTTCTCGGCGTAGATCGTCGGCCTGTGAAGCAGAGCACAGCATTGCCAGTCGCCCACCTTCTTTGAGGACCCTATGCATCTCGTTCAGCGCCTCGATCACCATAGACTTCGCCTCTTCGTGGTAAGGTGGCTCGGCGGCAATTGCATCAAACATCTCCGCAGTAAACGGCAAGCAGCGGGCATCCGCGACATGGTGTAGTGTTCCTAGATGCGAGAGTCCGTGCCGCAGAGCCGGGTCCCAATCCGAGCTTACGACGCTACAGCCGCTTGCAAGGGCTTCTATGGCGATTCCACCAACTCCGGCAAATGGATCAAGGAAAAGCATCCCCTCTCTAGCACAAACCAGGTTGACGAGCAACCGGGCATCGTACACGGGTAACCCGCGCCGACTGAGCGGGTCTCCATCGCCACGATACCCCTGGATCGGGCGCACTTCACTCTCCCTGGTCTCAAGCAGGAAGGTGCGCCGATCTGGGGCGCTCTCTCGCATAATCTGTGCATCTTCCTCGTAAACGCGAGTGAGACGGTAAAGCTTACGGTGCCATCGCACTTGGCGTGCCTGGGCATCGCGCCCGCGATCATGCTGTTCCGGCACAGGCTCCAGCAAATCAACGGCATACGTATATCCCAGGCGTGGCAGGCGAGCGATAGCCGATGTGAGCGACTCAGTTGGAAGGGTCATCCAAAAGAGTCCTCCCTGCTCGGATAGTGGCCCGCCAATCGGCGCGACCGCGTGCAGGTCCCCGAGCAGAGAGAGCGCTTCCGCAGTGGCGACTGCCCGCGCCTTGCAGCGTGCTGGTCGCAGATAAAAGATGAAAAGTGCATCGCTCATCAGCTATATCCTCTTGCAATAATCCGTTGCCTGATATATCCTTGCACATAATGTGAGCACATTACAACACGGATGAATAGAGAGCCGTATTATAATTATGAAGCAGAACGCAGCAAACGGTAGCGCCAGTACGAAGAATAAACCAAAAGCGGCTCGTCAGGGTCTTGGCCGAACGGGTGAACGCCTGGCAGCAGAAACACTCACGGGCCGGGGATATCACATCCTGGAGCAGAACTTTCGCTGCCCGCATGGTGAGATCGACCTGGTAGCTGAGGATGAGCATGATCTCATCTTTGTGGAGGTAAAAACGCGCCGAGGGAGCGGCTACGGACTCCCTGAAGAGGCGGTGACGCTGCGTAAACAGCGAAAAATAGTGCAAGTGGCTACCTATTATCTCGACCTGCATGCCTGCTCGGAGCGATCATGGAGAGTGGATGTTGTTGCAGTGCAGCTCAGCAAAAATGGCAAACTCGAAGAAATACGGGTCTACCAGCATGCATTTGCTGAAGAATAGAAGCAATCAAAGAATGATATATAAGGTGTCTAAAGACTGAAAACGGAGGTAGGTTATGAGCGACTTTGTAGAGTCCGCCAAGAATTTCGTGAGTGCAACCGTCAGTCGCACAAGTTGGGAAGCTAAGAAACAACTGCGAGTTCGCGGTAAACAAGGCGAGCTCGATAAACTGTTGCAGCAGCGTCGGCAGCTGCTTGAAGACATGACGCAGACGGTAATGAATCTTTACCAAAAGGGAGCGCTGTCTGATGCACAGCTCTCACATTTGTGTGCGAGCATTTTGGACGTGGATCGTGATATCAAAGATCGCGAGGCCCAATTGCAAGAAATAAGGGGCGAAACATATCCTAAGGAACAAACTGCTCCTGCACCGTCTGCCGTGCGTCCTAATGCTCTCTACTGTCGCAGTTGTGGTGCGAAACTGCGGTAGAATAAAGCCACACTGTGCTATAATTGGTAACAGGTTTGTAAGCGCCCCTTGTGGGTGCCAGGTCCGCCTAAAAGGTGGTATAGTGACCAAGCAGACTCAGGAAGAGCCGATCGGTACTCTCGACATCATCAGCCATGGTTCTGCGCAGACACAGCGTCTTGGTATGCGGTTGGGAGAGCTTTTGCGGGGAGCAGAACTCATCCTGCTCGATGGGCAACTGGGGACAGGTAAGACCACCTTTACGCAGGGGCTGGCCCAGGGCTTGCATATTACTGAGGTCGTTAGCAGCCCAACCTTTACCTTGCTGAAGGAGTACTCAGGCCAACCTTCTCCCCAAGGGGAAGGAGAATCTGTAGAAGAGCGACACATAGGACCTGCACTGTATCACTTTGATCTGTATCGGCTCGATGACCCTGAGGAGATCTTAGACCTGGGTTTCGAGGATTACTTTTATGGTTCTGGTGTCTGCGTGGTTGAATGGGCAGAGAAGGCTGACCTGCTCTGGCCGACAGAGCATCTGCGCATTCGCATGAAGATGATGAGCGAAACGAAGCGCGGACTATTGTTTATCGCGACAGGAACACGCTACTGCGAACTGTTGCGACAATTCCAGAAGAACACGTATGCTACTACTGGCTCTTGACACCTCCACGCGTCAGGCCAGCGTCGCCCTCTGTTCAGAGGACGCGCTGCATGGCGAATATACCTGGTATGCGGGCAACAACCATAGTGTAGAGTTGTTGGGTCACATTCAGCGTTTGCTGGCTGAATGTGGCAAGACCATGCGAGATATTGATAGTGTGGCGGTGGCTACGGGACCTGGATCGTTTAATGGCCTTCGTGTAGCCCTCGCAACGGCCAAGGCGCTTGCATTCGCACTGAAAAAGCCGATAGTGGGGGTGAGCACCCTGGATATCATCGCTGCCCAACAGCAGCAATGGCGCGGCCCCATCTGCTCTCTGCTCGAAGCCGGGCGTTCTGAACTCTACGCCGCTTGCTATATATTCGATGAGGTGCATGGTGATGATGGTGATGTGACCTATCGTATGAAACGACTAAGCGATTACCTATTGCTTCCACCGCAGCAAATAAGTAGCTATCTTCAAGAACAGAGGAGCGCCTGGGTAGGAATACCAGGCGAGCGTAAGTTGCCATCTTTCCTCTTTTGTGGTGAAATGAGTACAGAGTCGCGCCAGGTATTGCGCACCCATATGCAAGAGAAAAGCCTCTTTGTGAGCAGTGTTTCGGCGACACGGCATGGTTCTGTGCTAGCAATGCTTGCTATGCAACGCTTACACGATGGCAAAGGGGATGATCCTTTGCTACTCGAACCACTTTATCTCCGGCGACCTTCGATTACAACCAGTACCCGTAAGCAGCCGCTCCTGGGCGGAAAATCAAATCGGCCGACAGGCCCAGGTAAGACAGAAAGGGAAGAGGGTGCGTTACGTCATTGACCGGATGACGATGTCAGACGTGCCTCGCGTCATCGAGATTGAGCGTCTGGCTTATCCATCAACCTGGCCTCCCAGCGCCTATCGCAAGGAGTTACAGGACAATCGCTGGGCGCATTATATTGTGCTGCGTGATAAGAAGATTGCTGAAGAGCGTGCGGTTATGCCAGAGCCGGAGCCTGAAAAACCTCGTCGCATCTTCCCGCTCTCTCTCTTGCTCAGCCGTCCCACCACCACTATTGCAACACCCGATCTTGCTTCGATTGTGGGCTTTGCAGGCTTATGGTTGATGGTTGATGAGGCGCACATCACTACTATCGCGATGCATCCTAACTACCGCCGATTGGGGTTAGGGGAGTTTATGCTCGTGAGTTTGATCGATATTGCTTATAGCATCGCTGCCAAATGGGTAACCCTGGAGGTGCGCGTATCTAACTATGCCGCGCAGAACCTCTACCGCAAGTATGGCTTCCGCGAGGCCGGACTTCGCCATCGTTACTATAGCGACAACAATGAAGATGCCATCATTATGTGGACTGATGAGATCAACTCCCCCAGCTATAAGCAAAAATTTCAGGAGTTGAAGACGGCCCTTCTGCAAAAATTGGAAGCGCAATTATTAAGATAATGTGGGGCCTGAATTATGCTCGTACTTGGTATCGAAAGTTCATGTGATGAAACAGGAGCAGCCATCGTCAGGGATGGTCGCTATCTGCTCTCGAACGTGGTAGCCTCACAGATCGAGGTGCATAACCGCTACGGGGGGGTTGTGCCTGAAGTTGCCTCACGTCAACAGCTTGCCACGATTATCCCGGTGATTGAAACAGCATTGGATAAGGCGAATTGCCAGTGGGGTGATGTTGATGCTATTGCCGCCACCTATGGGCCAGGGCTTGCCGGGTCATTACTTGTAGGCCTCACCGTGGGCAAGGCCCTGGCGCTGGCACGAAATCTCCCCTTCCTCGGCGTGAATCATCTTGAGGCGCATATATATGCGAACTGGCTGCGTAGGGGAGATGCGGCAGGGGTATCCCTTGTGGATGTCCTTGTCGATTGGGGATATCAGGAAGGCGACCCGATCTTTCCTCTGATTTGCCTGGTTATCTCGGGGGCCCATAGTGAGCTCGTGCTCATGCGAGGCCATGGACAATACGAATTGCTCGGTCGCACACGCGATGACGCCGCTGGAGAG
>WNGL01006836.1_pt1 | contig 16640 bp, 12 predicted proteins | sample 5400591 | NCBI WGS metagenome assembly WNGL01 (sample SAMN13153377, study PRJNA577476) | soil metagenome | isolation source: 80 cm soil or saprolite under Garry oak tree replicate 1 | place: USA:California | collected 2016-06-15
GCGAGGCGGCCCCAGACCGGGGCGAGGAGGCCGGCCAGGAGCGGCGCCACCCCGATCAGCACCCCCGCCCACAGGGCGGCCCGCTCCTCGTCCGGCACTCCCAGCTCGCGCACGTACAGGGGAAGGAACGGCAGCACGAAGGCGAAGCCGGTGAAGACCACGAAGACCGTGGCCACCATCACGTACTGGTTCCGGCGCCAGGCCTCCCCGGGCAGGATCACGCGAGCAGCCAGACCTGGCCCACCGCGAGGGGGCCGCGCACCTCCAGGGTCACCCGGGTGCGGCCGTCCGAGCCCAGGCGCCGGGCGGCCTCCGCGGCGCGGGCGTGGAGCCGGACCGCGGGGAGGGGGCCCAGCTCCACCACCACGTCGCGCCAGCGAACGCCCCAGCTCCATCCGGTGCCGAGGGCCTTGCTGGTGGCCTCCTTGCCCGCGATGGCGAGGGCGAGGGCCACCGTGCGCTCTTCCCCCGATCGGGGCAGCCGGCCCGCCTCGCCGGGGTCCATCAGCTTCCCCACGAGCCGTTCGCCCCAGCGCTCGAGTGCTCTCGCCACCCGCGGCAGCTCGACGAGGTCGACCCCGAGGCCCACGACCATTCCGGAATGATATCCTCCGGGGCGGCCGTGCCTCATCCCGCGGCCTTGTCGGGAGCTGGCGTGAAGACGATCGGCCGATACCAGGTTCGTGGGGTCCTCGGGCGCGGCACGACCGGGGTCGTCTACGAGGCCTGGGACCCCGCGCGCGAAGCCACCCTCGCCGTGAAGCTCGTGACCCAGCCCATGAGGGACACCCCGGCCCTGCGCGGACGGCTGCAGCGTGACGCCCAGGCCGCGGCGGCCCTCGGCCACCCGAACCTCGCCACGGTGCTCGAGGTTGGCGACCACGAGGGTCAGCTTTTCGTGGCTACCGAGCTCGTCCCCGGCATCGACCTCGCCCAGGTGGGGCGCAGCCGGAAGCCGTTCCCCGTCGAGTGGATTCTCGACGTGTGGCGGCAGATCGCGGAGGGACTCGCCCACGCGCACCGCAGCGGCCTCCTGCACCTGGACCTGAAGCCGACCGACGTGCGGGTCACCCCCGATGGCGGGGTGAAGATCCTGGACTTCGGCATCGCCCACCTGAAATCGTTGGCGCGGCTGGGGAGCGGCCCCGCGGTGGGGGGCGTCCACTATCGGGCCCCCGAGCAGGTCGTGGGTCGTCGGGCCGATGCGCGGGCGGACGTGTTCGCGGCGGCGGCGATCGTGTACGAGCTCATCGCCCGCCGGAGGGCCTTCCCCGGGGATGACTTCACCACGGTGCTCCTGAACATCACCCGCGGCCGGCCGGCCCCCGAGGCGGTGCCCCGTACCGCCTTCTCCCCCGGCTTCGAGGGCATCCTGTTGAAGTCCCTCGCCCGCGACCCGCGCGACCGCTATGCGTCCTTCGAGGCCCTCCACCAGGACCTCGTGGCCCTCGTCCGCGAAGCGGCTCCCCGGCTGCGGGCGGAGGGCGCGGAGCCCGCATCCGGCGCCGCGACGGCGGCGGAGCGAGAGGAGCTCTACATGGGGCTGACCCGGGCCCGGGCCGAGGGCCACCTTCATCTGGCCCTCGACGTCTGCCAGCGGTTGCTCGAGTCCGACCCCGAGGACGAGACCGCGCGGCGGGCGGCTTCCGAGATCGAGGCGGTGCTACGGGACCGCGAGGTGGAGCAGCTCGTGGGCCTCGCCCTCTCGTACGCGGCCGACGGAGAGATGGAGCTCGCGGGCCTGGTCGCGGAGAAGGTCGAGCAGGTGGCCCCCTGGAGCCCGCGCTACCTGCAATTGCAGGTCTACCTCGACGACGAAGGGGCCCGCCGCAAGGCCGACGACCTGGCGGCGGCGGCGCGAGAGGATCTCGAGCGCGGTAATCTCGTGGCGGCTCGGGAGGCCGCCCAGCAGGCGCTCTCCATGCTGCCCGGGCACGCCAACGCCCAGAAGGTCCTGGGCCGCCTGGACCCCCCGAAGACGGCGCTGCCGCAACTCTCGGCCGAGGGGCCGCCGCCCGAAGCCTCCGCCCGCCATCCTCGAAAGGCCGAAATCGAGTCGCTCACCACGGAGGCCCTCGACTCCTTCGTCGGCAACGACCACGACAAGGCTCGCGCGGCCATCGAGCGGGTCCTCGCCCTGGACCCCGCCAACCGAAAAGCCCGGCAGCTCCTCCGGATCCTGGGCACGCTCGGCTGACCCCACCCGGGGGTATAATTTCCTGGTTCGAGGACCAAGGAGGAGGAACATGCGCGTCCTTCACGCCGCGACCCTCGTGGCCGCGGCCGCTATCCTGACCGGCCCCCTGGCATCCGCGCAAAGCCTCGGGGAAGCGGCGGCTCGCGAAAAGGCGAAGCGGAAGGGCAAGACCGAGCCCGCCAAGGTCTTCACGGACGATGACCTGCGAAGCGCGGGGGGGGTGGCGAACGTCCCCGCCGCGGTCGACGCCCCGGCGGACGGTCAGGCCAAGCCGGTAGAAGGCGAGAAGGCCGGCCAGGCGAAGAAGGAGAAGGAGAAGACCCCGGACGAGCTCCAGGCCGAGCAGCAGGCGGCCTGGCGCAAGAAGGTCGACCACATCCAGAGCGAGGTCAACCGCATCCGCGGGATGGTGACCGCGATGCAGAGGGACCTGAACGACACTTCGGGAGGCGTGTACACGCCCCGGCGCGCGAGCTTGCAGACCGGCCTCGACGAGGCCCAGAAGAACCTGGCGGCCGCCGAGCAGATGCTGGCCGACCTCCAGGAAGAGGGCCGCCGGAACGGCTATCGATGACGGTCACCGTCCTCGCTCCACCCGGGCGAGGAGCGTCCGGTCGCCGTTGATCTCGACCTTGCGGGGAAGCTGAGGCGTGGTCACCGTCCACCGGCCTCCTTCGGGGGCAAGGGAGAACGTCTGCTCCTGCCGTCCGCCCTCGGTCGTCACCGCGATCTGCAGGGGCACCGGCCCCGGCAGGTTCCGGGGCCGCACCTCGACCACGGTCCGGTAGCCGGAGCCGCCCGCCTCGGTTTTCGCGGTGTAGCGCAGGACGGGGAGCGCGGTGCCGTAGATCCAGGTCGCGAAGTAGGGCTGGAGGTCCTTGCCGCTCGCCGCCTCGAGCGCCTCCCGCAGGTCGTCGGTCCCCGCCTTCGAGAATCGGCGCTCTTCCAGGAAGGCGCGGATCGCCTTGTCGAACGCCTCCTCGCCCACGATCGCCCGCAGCATGTGGACGACGTAAGCCCCCTTGTCGTACACGATCGCCCGGTAGATCTGGGCGTCGCCCCGCAGGTGGCCCAGGCGGTGCCCGAGGTTGATGGGGCCGGCGTCGGTGTGCCGCCAGGCCCAGATGGCGAAGCGATCGAGGATCCCGCGGAACGCGCCTTCGCCCCGGCTCTTGCGCACCCAGAGGGCGGCCGCGTACTGCGCCCAGGCCTCGGCCAGCCAGCGAGGAAGAAGCCGGGGACGTCGTAGAAGCTCGCGGGGTCGTCGCGCAGGGCGGTGCGTCCAATGAGGAGCGGCGGGCGCTGCTGGATGAGGACCATCCCGGGGGGGCTGTGCCCGCCCGGGGTCCGGCCCTCGAGAACGGCGAGGTTCAGGAAGGAGTACGGGCAGGGGCCGAAGAGGTCGGTGAGGAAGGCCATCACCTTCTCGGTGGAGAGCAGGAGGTTCTGCGCCTGCTCCCGGGTGCGGGGAAGGCCGAAGCCTCGCACCGCCAGCCGGCCCTCCTGCCGGAGGCCCAGGTCCGCGAAGCGTCCCACCGCGGCGGCGATGTACTTCCCCGGCTCGTCCTGCCGGTATTCCGTGAACGAGCGGCCGCCCTCCATCCCCTGGCGCACCAGTTCGCCCCCGGAGACGACGAGGTAACCGGCGGGGGCTTCGAAGCGCAGGCGGGCCGTGGCGTGGTCGTCCGTGTCGGCCCGCGGGTACCAGGCGGTGCGGTTCGTGTAGACGGGCACCCTCTCGATGAACACGTCCTCGTCCACGGGAGCGGCCATGGGGGGCGGGGGCGTGACCTGCAGGAGCTCCTGGTCGATGGGCGCCGGATCGTGGATCCCGACATAACGGACGGTCAGGGGCACCTCGCCGACCCTCCCCGCGTAGGGGCCGAGGGAGACCACGAGGCTCCCCTGGTCGCGCACCCGGAAGAACAGATGGCTTCCCCCCTGGGGGGACGTCACCGAGACCACCCGGAACGAATCGTGAAGGCGGAGGCGCAGGGTCGACGCGGGGCTCAGCAGGCGCAGCCGGAGGCTGTCTTCGCCGGAGACGGAGAGGGCGTTCGGATCGAACCGCACGCGCAGGTCGTGGGCGAGGATATCGAGGGCGCGCGCGTCGTCCTCGCTGTAGCGGGTGCTCCGTCCCCCCGATGGGTACATGCAGATCTGCAGGCGCTTCCGCCGATCGAAGAGGGTCAGGTCCTCGGGGTCCGACCCCGCCACCCCGAAGGTTAGGGTGCCTCGGCGAGCGGTCTCGAAGGTCACCACCGCGTCGCCCAGCGAGGGCAGCAGCCACCACGGGGACCGGGGGAGCGAGGTGTCGAGCACGAAGGCCCTCTGGGACTGCTCCCGGTAGAAGCGCTGGGCCGTGCTCCAGCGGCGCGAGGCCTCGGGATCGGGGACCAGGCGGGGCGGGTCCAGCAGGCGGTGGAGGTCCGCGGGGTGCAGGCGGATGAAGGCCGCACCGACCCTGTCCAGGAGGACGGGCTGGCCGCAGAATTGCCGGAGCTGCTCCCGCTCCGCGGGGGGCCGCGGGGAGACCCGCACCTGGCCCTCGCCCACGAACAGGAGCGCGGTGGGCCCGAGGTCGGCGGGCGCGGTGAAGAGCGTCCCCTTATCCATCCGCAGCTCGAAGTCCTCGAGGCGGACCGCGAGGCCGTCCGCGCGGAAGCCCTTCGGATCGAGGGAGAGGTGGACGAGGCCGTCCACCTGGCCGAGCTCCTCGCGCTCGACGATGGCGAGCCGCTCGCCTCGCTTCTCGATCCGGAAGCGCCACTGCCGGACGCGTCCCCGCGGCTCGGTGGCGGTGAAGACCTGCGCGTCTGCCCCGAGGCGATCCGCCCCGGTCGTGGTCGGGGAGGGCCGTTGCAGGATCAGTTGGTTGTCCTCGGCGTCGAAAACGGCCTGGATGGCCTCCGTCTCCTCCTGGCGCGGCTCGGCGCTCTCGAACGCCCAGAGCGACAGGTACCCGTCCGTATCCTTCGCCTTCCAGACGGCCTCCAGGCGGTCGAGCAGCGCAGTAAGGTCGGCGGGGCGGCCCGCTTTCGCCGGGGGCGCCGCCCCCGTGCCGAGCGCGAGGACGAGGGCGGGGAGCGCGAGGAGGCGTGGCCTCACGCGCGTGCATCCGCGAGGCGAGCCCTGGAGGTCTCCATGTTCGATCGACCGACAAGTAGACCACACGCCTGCGGCCCGGGTCCACGAAGTGCAGGGCCTATAATCAGTCCCATGAGCGTTTTCGACCGGCGGCGCCTTCCCGCCTCCGTCTTCAAGCTCGACGTGGAGCGGATGCGCCAGGGCTGGTACTCCGACAAGTACTTCATGAACATCGCGCGCACCCTGGCCGAGCTCGCCCAGCGGGGCTACCGCTTCGGGGGGACCGCCCCCGACCTGTCGGACCTCGAGGTCGACCTGGGCCAGGTCGACGTGGGCTCGATCGAGGTCGAGATGCAATGGTTCCCGCGGCGCTCCCCCTCGTGCGTGGTGGTGGGGGTCGACAAGGCGCTCGCCATGCTCCAGGAGTGCACGGGATACTTCGACGACGTCGGTCGGTTCGTGAGCACCTTCGACCGGATGGAGGTGTGGGCGGTCCCCGACGGCAGCGAAGCCCAATACGACGACGATCCCCTGAACGTCACCCCGGTCATGAAGGTACGGGGGCGCTATCGGGACTTTGCGATCCTGGAGACCCCGACCCTGGGGGCCCTCACCCGGGGCAGCCGGGTGGCCACGAACGTCTACGAGGTGCTGAAGGCGGCCCGGGGAAAGCAGGTGCTGTTCTTCCCCGCCCGCTTCGACGCCCACGAGGTGCAGGCGGCGGACGGCTACTCGTACCAGATCGCGGTCCAGCTCTTCAACCAGAACTACGGCAAGAGCCTTTCCGCCTTCGTCTCCACCGACGCCCAGGGCGACTGGTGGGGCGGGGCGGGGGGCGGGACGGTGGCCCACGGGGCGATCGCGTGTTTCCTGGGCGACACCGCGGAGGCGACCATGGCCTTCGCCGCCACCCGCCCTCCCGACATCCCCCGCATCGCGCTCGTGGACTTCCGGAACGACTGCGTGGGGACGTCCCTCCTGGTGATCCGCACCATGTTCCGGAAATACCTCGAGCTGCTCCACTCCGGCAAGGCCGAGGAGGCGGCCAAGTACAAGCTGTTCGGGGTGCGCCCCGACACCTCCTCGAACCTCCGCGACGTCTCGGTCCCGCCGCTCGGGGACCGGGCGCTGGACTGCGGGGTGAATCCCCGCCTCGTCTTCCTCATGCGGGAGGCGATCGACCGCGAGTGGCTGGGCTGGCCCCTCGAGGGGGAGGACCGCCGGCTGGCCGAGCAGTACTGCCGGGAGGTCAAGATCGTGGTGACCGGCGGCTTCACCCCCCGGAAGATCCACCAGTTCGAGGACCTGCGGGTCCCGGCGGACGTCTACGGGGTGGGCTCCTGGCTCCTCTCCTCCTGCGAGGTCTGCGGCACCAACAACGACTTCACGGCCGACGTGGTGCGGGTGCGGATCGAGGGGAAGTGGTACGAGCTGGCCAAGACCGGCCGGAAGGCCTGCGACAACCTGATGCTGGAGCGGGTGCGGTGATGGGGGAGTCCGTCTCCCTGGCCGCGGCCGCGCTCGCGGGCCTGGTGTCGTTCGTCTCCCCCTGCGTGCTCCCCATCGTCCCCGGCTACCTGTCGTTCATCAGCGGAGTGAACCTCGCCCAGCTCCGGGGCGCCGAGGCCCCGCCCGGGGTCACGCGCCGGGTCGCCCTCACCAGCCTCTTCTTCGTCCTCGGGTTCTCGACCGTCTTCGTGGCCCTGGGGGCGGCGGCCACCGTGGTGGGGGAGCTCCTGCAGGCGCACAAGCGCGCCCTGGGCATGGTGGGGGGAGTGGTCATCATCGTGCTGGGCCTGCACATGGCCGGCCTGATCCGGATCGAGTGGCTGCTCTCCGAGAAGCGGGCCACCGTGCGGGAACGGCCCCTCGGCCTGCTGGGGGCCTATGTGGTCGGCCTCGCCTTCGCCTTCGGCTGGACCCCCTGCATCGGGCCGATCCTGGGAGCGATCCTGCTCTACGCGTCACAGCAGGAGACGGTGGCCCAGGGGGTGCTGCTGCTCGCGGCGTACTCGGCCGGCCTCGGCATCCCGTTCATCGTCGCCGGCCTCGCGGTCAACGGCTTCTTCCGGGTCTTCGGCCGGCTGCGCGGCTCGATGCGTACGATCGAGGTGGTCTCCGGGGCGCTGCTCGTGGGCGTGGGCCTGCTGCTCGTGACGGACCGCCTCACCCTTCTCGCCCGGTACTTCGCCAAGGCCTTCCCCGGCCTGGCCACCCTGGGCTAGAGACGCGGAGCCGTAGGTGCATCAGCGTTTCCCTCCCCCTACGTGGGGAGGGACAGGGTGGGGGGTCGATGAATGAATGGTTATAATGGGAGGCTGATGTCCCGACGCCTCGGCCTCGCCTGCGCCCTCCTCGCCGCCGCGTGCTCAGCCCCCGCTCCGAAGGCCGAGAGCCGCCCCGCCCCGGCCTTCGAGCTGCCCGAGCTGAACGGGGGGACGCTCAGCCTCGCTTCGCTCAAGGGCAAGGTGGTGGTCCTCGACTTCTGGGCCACCTGGTGCGGGCCCTGCATCCGCGAGATCCCCGACTACGCGGAGTTCTGGCGGAAGAACCAGCCGCGGGGGATCGAGGTGGTGGGGGTGGTGGTGGACTCCGGCGAGCCCCAGGAGATCCAGGACTTCATCCGCGAGTACCGCATCCCCTACCGCCAGGTCCTGGGCAACGACCAAGTCCAGGCCCAGTACGGCGTGAACCAGGGCTACCCCACGACGTTCGTGATCGACCGCCAGGGGGTCATCCGCTGGAAGGGCCTGGGCAGCCCGCCCGCCAAGTTCAAGAAGCTGCAGGAGACCGTCGATGCCGCCCTCTCCTCCTGACCGCGAGGTTGAAGCCGTGAGCGTGACACAGGAGCAGGTCCTGTCGGTGCTCGGCACTGTCCAGGACCCGGACCTTCACAAGGACATCGTGACCCTGGGCTTCGTGAAGGACGTGCGGATCGACGCCGGGGAGGTCGACTTCACGATCGAGCTCACCACCCCCGCCTGCCCGGTGCGGGACGAGATGAAGGCGGAGGCGGAGCAGAAGGTGGCCGCCCTGCCAGGGGTGAAGGCGGCGCGCGCGAAGATGACCGCCGACGTGCGCGCCCGCGGCGGCTTCGGCCGGCAGGCCGTCCCCGGCATCCGGAACATCCTGGCAGTGGGGGCGGGCAAGGGCGGGGTGGGCAAGTCCACCACTGCGGTGAACCTCGCGGTGGCGCTGACGCGGAAGGGGGCCCGGGTCGGCCTCATGGACGCCGACGTCTATGGGCCGAACATCCCCCAGATGCTCGGCATCACCGATCAGCCCGAGGTCAGCGAGGACAAGAAGATGGTCCCGCCCGAAGGCCACGGCCTCAAGGTCATCTCCATGGGCATGCTGGTCCCCCCGGACCAGCCGGTCATCTGGCGCGGTCCCATGCTGCACGGGGCGGTGCAGCAGTTCATGCGCGACGTGGCCTGGGGGGAGCTGGACTACCTGGTGGTGGACCTGCCGCCCGGCACCGGCGACGTGGCGCTCTCCATGGCGCAGAGCGTGCCCATGGCGGGAGCGGTGGTGGTCACGACCCCCCAGGGGGTTTCCGTCTCCGACGTGCGCAAGGCGGTGGCCATGTTCCGCCAGCTCAACATTCCCGTGCTGGGAGTGGTCGAGAACATGAGCTACTTCGTCTGCGGCCACTGCCAGGAGCGGACGGAGATCTTCGGCAACGGGGGCGGCCGGCGCATGGCGGAGGACATGGGGATCCCGTTCCTGGGGGAGGTGCCGATCGACACCCGGGTGCGCTCCGGCGGGGACGAAGGCCGGCCGATCGTGGCGGAGGCGCCGGACGCCCCCGCGGCCAAGGCCTTCGCCGAGGTGGCGGGAAAGGTGGCGGCCCAGGTCTCCATCCAGAACATGCGGGTCCTGAAGGTCATCCAGACGGCGTAAGGCTCGGTCTGTCCCGCATGAGACCCCGGTCTCGGCTCTTCACGCTCGTGCTCGGCCTGTTGGTGGCCGGGGCCGTACTGCTGATTGGCCAGCGCTGGCGTTCCGCTCGCGCGCTCTCCGTCCCACCGGTGGCCGAGGTGGCCCGCGCCGCGCGACCGGGCCACCCGGTCTTCCTCGTCGGCCTGGACGGGGCGGACTGGCAGCTCCTCGATCGATACGTCGCCGCCGGCGTCATGCCCAACCTCGCGGCGCTCGTCCAGGAAGGGGCGGGCGGGATCCTGCTCAGCCAGCATCCCCCGCTCTCCCCGCTCGTCTGGACCTCCATGATGACCGGCGCGAGCCCGATCGAGCACGGCATCCTGGACTTCACGCGCTTCAACCCCCTGGACGGCCGGGAGGAGCCCATCACGAGCGACGAGCGACGCCTCCCCGCGGTCTGGAGCATGGCGACCGCCGCGGGCCGGCGGGTTGCGGTGATCGGGCTCTGGGCCACCTACCCGGCCGAGGCCGTGAACGGTCTCGTGGTCTCGGACCGCTTCTTCCCCTCGCTGCTACGGACCGAGAGCACGGCGCCGGGGACGGTCTACCCGCGGGAGCGCGCGGCCTGGGCGCGGGCGGCCCGGGTGCGCGCCGAAGAGGCCGTGGGCCTCGCGGAGCTGCGAGCCTACCTGCCCTGGCTCGACGAGGCCACGTGGAGCAGTTTCGCCAATGCCCCGAACCCCTACGCCCATCCCGCAACCGCGCTGCGCCGCATCCTGGTCGAGACCCGCCTCGCTCATGCCCTGGGCACGGAAGCGATCCGGGGCGAGGCTCCAGACCTCGCGGTCGTCTACTTCGAGGGGACGGACAGCATCGGTCATCTCTTCGCGCCCTTCGCTCCCCCGCGCCAGCCGAGCGTCGCCCCCGAGGAGTTCGAGCGCTACCAGCAGGTCCCGGAGCGCTACTTCCGCTTGGTCGACGGCCTGCTCGGCGAGTACCGCCGGATGGCCGCGGAGCGCGAGGCCGTCCTGTTTCTCGCGTCGGACCACGGGTTCTCCTGGGGTGAAGGGCGACCGGCCCGCATCTCCAGCTTTGCCCCCGCGACGGCGGCGGAATGGCATCGCGCGGAAGGCGTCTACCTCCTCTGGGGCCCGGGGATCGCTCCCGCTCCCGGCCATCTCGGCCGCGGGGGCGTCCAGCAGGTGGCGGCGACGCTCCTGGCCCTCATGGGACTGGCTCCCGCAAGCCGAGACATCCCTTTGCCCCCGGTTCCCTCCGATCCGCGTCCAGTCCTCGACTACGCCAGGCACTACCGGCCGGCGGCGCCCCTCCCCAGCGCGGGAGGGGCCGCGGACCTGGAGGCGATCGAGAAGCTGCGCGCCCTCGGCTACGTGGGGGCGCCGGCGGGCCCGGCCACGTCGGGCGCGGCTCGCCCGCCGGGCTCCACCCGCACGGCCGCCTCGTGGGCCAACGAGGGCCTCATCCTGCGGCTCCAGGGACACGCCGAGGGTGCGCTCGAAGCTGCGCGGAAGGCCCTCGCGCTCGACCCCGACCAGGCGACCGCGCTCTGGTGCGAGAGCGACCTCCTGTTCACGCGAGGAGAAGGCACCCGCGCCGATCCGCTGCTCGTTCGTGCTTTCGCTCGAGGCCTGCCCCAGGGGGCCCGGTACCTCGCCTCCCGGGCCGACGCCTACCGGAAGGCGGGCCAGGCTCCGCGCGCCGCGGCGCTGCTCGACGCGGCGGTGGAGGCGCGGCCGCAGGATCCCGAGGCCTGGCGCCTGCGGAGCGCCTTCGCCCTCGACCGCGGCGACTGCGTGGCGGCCCAGAGAGACGCGGAGCGGGCGCTCGAGATCCTTCCCGACGATCCCCCCTCCATGACCGCGCTGGGCCTCGCGAGGCTCTGCCGGGGGGACGCGGCGGGCGCGCGCGCCGCCCTGGCCGGAGCGGGAGCCTCGCTCGGGGAAGCCCACCGCTCCCTCGCCCAGGGAGCGCTCGCGCGCGGAGACCTGGCGCGGGCCGAGCGCGAGGCGCGAAGTGCCCTGAGTGAGCGCGAGAGAGACGGCGCCGCGAGCCTCCTCCTGGCCGAGATCGATCTGAAGCGCAACCGGCCGCGGGAAGCGCTCGACCGCCTCGACCCGCTCCGCGATCGCGTGCGCTCTTCCGGCGGGGGGCCCGTCCCCAACCTCGAGTTCCTGCGGGGGGACGCCCTGGCCCGTCTCGGTCGGGGCGGAGAAGCCGAGGCCGCCTTCCGCGAGGAGATCCGGCTCTTCCCGCAGACCACCCCGGCCTACCAGAGGCTGGCCCTCGTCCTCGCCCTCGGGGGCCACGACCGTAACGAGGTACGACAGCTGCTCCAGTCGATGTACGAGGCCAGCCCGCGGCGCGAGACCGCGGCCCTCGCCGCTCAGACCCTCCAATCCGTCGGCGATTCCGACGGCGCGTCCGCGTGGCGTGAGCGCGCAGCGGTGCCCGCCGGCCCTCGCTGAAAGAAAGAGGGGAGGCGCCGGAGCGCCTCCCCTCGGGTCGGCTAACGAATCCGTCTCAGAAGCTCAGCTTGCCCTGAAGCGTCACGATGCGCTGGTAGGGGCTCGACCCCAGGGAGCCGCTCCAGATGGTCGGGTCGAGGAAGCTCGCGGTTCCGGGGGTGACGTAGGCGCGGTTCGAGGTCACGCCACCGCTCGTCAACCCGATCCCCGAGCCGGTGCCCAGGGCGAAGCTCGGGGTGTTCATGCAATTGTTGCAGGTGGCGCCGAGGCGCAGGACGACTCTCCCGCCGATCTTCGTGTCCTTGAACAGGCCCAGGCTCAGGGTGTGGATGTTGCCGGGTCCGCTCACCGCGCCACGCGTGCTGTGGTCCAGCCCGACCCCGCGCTGCGCGCCCGCCTGCCCTCGCACCCAGCGGGCGTTGGGGTCGTTGGCCGCGTAGCCGACCACGCTGCCGTTGCCGCCGCAAGCCGTGGCCGAGCCGGCGATGAAGGTTCGGCCGCCGGAGTAGCAGACGAAGCTCACGTCGGTGCCGAGCGAATTGTTGAGCCCCGGGTTGAAGAAGGCACGGTCACCGGTGGCGTCGAAGTCGCCGTTCTGGTCGCGGGCCGATTGGATCGTGAAGGCCTGGCCCGTCTCGAAGATGAACGCCCCGTTGAGAGACCAGCCGTTGAGGGGGCCGCTCTGCGCCTTGAAGAGGTCCCACTGGAACGAGGCCCCCACCTTGTGCCGCTTGTCCAGGCCCGAGAGGCCCTTGTTGGTGTCCAGGTTCCAGAAGTCCTCGTTGCGCCGCGGGTTGATCACGCTGGTGAAGAGCTCGTTCTCCGCGTTGTCCTCGGTCTTGCTCAGGGTGTAGTTCACGTTGAAGCCGAACCGGCTCATCCGGCGGGAGATCGAGATGGAGCCGCCGTTGTACTTGGACTCTCCCAGGGGGCTGAAGGCGGTCACGGTGCCGAGGAACCCGTAGGGTCCGAGCAACCGCGTGCGGGCGGCCAGGAACTGGGCCAGGGTGGGCGCGCCGGCGTAGTTCTGGCTGAGCGCGTCCTGTTGCGAGGCGAAGATCGGCAGCGCGACGGGGTCGGGGATGCCGGCGTTCATCCGGCGCTGCACCGGGAGCTGACGGCCCAGGGTCCCGATGTAGCGCAGCTCGGCGACGTAGTCGCTCCCGAGCTGCCGTTGGTACGACAACGACCAGGTGTAGGTCTTGGGGGAGGTCAACTGCGGCGGGACGTAGGCCCCGGTGGAGCCGCGGGCTGCGTCGCGGTCCGTTGACGTCGTTGGGTCCTTAGTGGGAAGGATGCCGCCGCCGGCCAGGAACCCGATCCGGGAGTACTGCACCTGGTCCTGGGGGATCGCGCACCAACCCGGAGACGGGCTGATGGCACAGGAGATGTCGGTGCCGGTCTCCACCTGGAACTGGGGCGGGAGCTGCAGCAGGTCGAGGTTGTTGAAGTACACGTCGTAGGCCATGCCGAAGCCGCCGCGGAGAGAGCTACGGCCGTCCCCGTTGATGTCCCACGCGAAGCCCACCCGGGGGGCGAAGTTGTTCTTGTCGGACTTGGGCTTCTGCCAGAGGATCGTCCCCTCCGGGAATTCCTTCAGGAGCAGTGCCTGGTGGGCCGGGGTCAGGGTGTTGAAGATGACCTGACCCGCTGCATTCCGGTCGTTCCGGATATCCACGTTCGCGAGCGCGTTCTGGACCTGGGCCGCCTCGTCCTTGGCCACGCCCGTCAGCTCATAGCGGACGCCGAGGTCGAGGGTCAGGTGGCTCGCGATCTTCCAGGTGTCCTGGACGAACCCGTACATGGCCTTGCGTCCGCCGTCGAAGGCGCCGGAGCCGGCGCCGCGGAGGGCGAGGACGCTCGGGATCTTGTCGCGCACGAACTCGTCGAGGCTCTCGTAGCTGTACTCGCCGCGGGCCCGGGGCAGGAACCCGGCCAGAGACCCGACCTGACGGAACTCACCCCCGACCTTGAACGTGTGGGCGCCGGAGATCCAGGTGAGGGTGTCGGTCACCTGGTACACGGACTGGTTGCCGGTCTGGGGGTAGTTGCCACCGGGTCCGATCTCCAGGCCGAGGTCGTTCAGGATGTAGTTGGCGAAGACGTCGGTCGTGCCGGGCGCCTTCGGCAGGGCGACGGGATAGTTCTGGACGAGCTTGGTGTAGCCGCCGCGCAGCTCGTTGATCACGTTGTTCTTCACCGACCAGACCCAGCTCAGGGTCCCGCGCTTGGTGTCGAAGGCCGGGCTCGTGTTGAAGGCCCCCACGGGCAGCGACCCCGGGATGATCTGGCTCGTCTTGTTGTAGAACGTCCGGAGGCTCAGCCGGTGGTCCCCGAAGTTGCCGTCCAGGTTGAACTGGGCCACGTGCTGGCGGTTGAAGTTGGAGGGGTTCGATCCCCCGAAGGGCCCGACCCCGATCGACGCGCTCTGTCCCGTCCTCTGGTCGACCACGCTCACGGTGCTGGTCTGGGTGTTGGCCGGGGGGACGAAGTCCTTGAGGAGGCCCACGTTGATCGGGCTCACCCCGCTGCCGGGGGCACCGGCCAGGTTCTGCAGCGTCGCGAGCCCGGCGGAGGTGGGCACGAGGATCTCGGACGTGGGCTGGGCGGCGTAGGTCAGGTTCTGGTACTCGTAGGCCCCGTAGAAGAAGAGCTTGTCCTTCACGATGGGGCCGCCGAGGCTGCCCCCGTCGCGGTTCCGGTCGTAGCGAGGCTTCTCGTAGTTCGACTGGCCCACCGCGCTGGCCCGGGTCAGGTTGTCCAGGGAGTTGTAGTGGCGGTTGATGTTGTAGCCCCAGATTCCCCCACTGAGCTGGTTGGTCCCCGACTTGGTGGTGGTGATGAACTGGCCGGCGGTGGAGTGGCCGAACTCCGCGGCGAACTGGTTCGTGATGAGCTGGAACTCCTGCACGGAGTCCTGGATGGGAACCGCGACCGCGCCGTTCACGTCCCCGTTGTTGTTGTCGAGGCCGTCCACGACGAAGCTGTTGTTCCGGGGGCGATTCCCGCCGATGGTGCCGCCCTGGCCGGCCACGCCCCCGGACTGCGTTCCCACGCCGGGAGCCAGGACCGCGAAGTTGGTCACGTCGCCGCTGGCCGTCGGGTCGTACACGGGGATGTCGACGATCTGCCGGCCGCTGTAGGTGGCGCCCTCGAGCTGCGAGGACGTCGTCTTCACGAGCTCGGAGCCGCCCACGACCGTGATGACCTCCTCGATCCCGCCCACCGTGAGCTTCGTCGGGACGTCCACGGACGTGTTCGACCGGACGTCCACGTTCGAACGCGCGTACTTCTTGAAGCCGGTCAGCTCGACGCTGATCGTGTAGGTGCCGACGAGCAGGTTGGGAAAGACCGCCTTCCCGGAAGTGGTGGAAATCTGGGTGCGCACTTCACCGGTTTTCTGGTTCTTGACCGTCACGGTTGCCCCGGGAACCGATGCCCCCTGGGCGTCTTCGACGCTCACGGTGATCGTTCCCTGGAACCCCTGGGCCGAAAGCAGACTCGGAAGCGACACCGCGGCCAGCAGCAGGCCGAGCCGGGCCAGCCAAAGTCTCTTTGCCATGTTCCGATGACTCCTTGGTTTGGACGAAACCCCTATCGCAAAGCCCATACCCGAGCCGCGTACTCATGCCGGTGGAGACTATACCAATCAGATCACAAAGTTAAGAGCGTTCACTCGCTTGGACGCCCGTCTCGATCCAATGACATGCATTCATCCAACGGGCGGGACGCCATTTCGTTGGATCGACTCGGCGGCCCTACTCCGGCTCGAAGCAGGCCCGATGGGCCTGGCACATCTCGGGGCTGCAGTAGACGTCGTCCGGCCCGAGCACGGTCGCCGTGCGCGAACACCAGTACTGCGAGTTGGGCGAAGAAACACGCAGGTCGACGTGGTCCCGGCCCATGACGTAGTACATCTTGCTGCGCAAACGCTTGCAGACCGGGGTGCCGGCAGTGGTGGTCTCGTGGGCTTCCATCGGCATCCTCAAGCGAGAGAGGTCAGGGTCCGGCGCACGAGCGTCTGCACTAGGCCGACCTTGTAGCCGTTGTCCGACAAGGGCTGGGCGCCCACGGTGGCGGCGCGAGCGGCCGCGATGATCGTGGCCTCGTCGAGCCTCTTGCCCACGAGGGCCTGCTCGGTGCGGGTCGAGCGCCAGGGGATCGGAGCCACCGCGCCCAGCACGACCCGCGCCTCCTTGACCACGCCCGCTTCGGCCTTGATCGCGATGGCCGCGGCGACGAGCGGCCAGTCGAAGGCCGCCCGCTCGCGCACTTCGAGGTAGGCCGACTTCGTCCCCGCCGCCGAGGGGACGCGGACCTCGGTCAGGACCTCGTCGGGAGCCAGGTTGTTCTCGCGCTCCGGGTCCTTGGACGGCGGCGTGAAGAAATCGCCCGCGGCCACGGTCCGCGCCCCCTTCGGCCCTTCGGCCACGAAGGACGCGCCGTAGGCCACGAGGGCCACCGCCGCGTTCGAGGGGTGGGGCGCGTAGGAGGGCCCGCCGCCGAAGATCACGTGGTAGCGGTTCTCTCCGCCCACCGCGAAGCAGACGTCCCCGCCCTTCTTGAGGCACTTGTACGACTCCAGCCGGTAGTACCAGCAGCGGGGCCGCTGCAGCACGTTGCCCCCGAGGGTGGCCACGTTGCGGATCTGCGGCGAGGCCGCCTCCCCGCAGGCGCGGGCCAGGGCCGGGTGCGTCTTCTGGATGGCGGGGTGCGCGGCCACCTTGGCGAGGGTCACGAGGGGCCCGAGGCGCAGCGCGCCGTCCGGCTCCACCGTGATCCGGTCGAGGCCGGGGATGGTCTTGAGGTCGACCACCCGCGGCGGCTCGAGGAGGTGCTCCTTCAGGTGGTCGAGCAGGTCGATCCCGCCCGCCTTCAGCACGCCGCCCTTCTTCTCCGCGAGCAGCTCGCGGGCCTGGCCGGTGCTCGTCGCCTGGGCCAGCTCGAAGCGGTGCATGTCAAGCCCTCCGCGCTTCGGACAGGGCCAG
>WNGL01010335.1_pt1 | contig 16638 bp, 16 predicted proteins | sample 5400591 | NCBI WGS metagenome assembly WNGL01 (sample SAMN13153377, study PRJNA577476) | soil metagenome | isolation source: 80 cm soil or saprolite under Garry oak tree replicate 1 | place: USA:California | collected 2016-06-15
GCATGTGGGGGAACTGGTACAGATGGATGGAAGTTTCCACGACTGGTTGGAGGAACGAGGGCCGCGTGGCTGCTTGATGAACATGGTGGACGACGCCAGCGGAGATACGCTGGCACGCATGGGGAGTGAGGAGACGATCTGGGCTGCAGCGGGAGTGTTGCGAGCTTGGGTCCAGAAATACGGCATACCGGTGGCGCTGTATACGGATTGGAAGAACGTGTATGTACGAGAGGCGAGCACGAAAGAGCAATTACAGGGGGTGGTGCCGGTAACCCAATTTGGTCAGATGTGCCAGCGCCTAGGGATTCGCATCATGGCAGCCAATTCGCCGCAGGCGAAGGGGCGAGTGGAGAGAAACCATGGCACGCACCAGGATCGCTTGGTCAAGAAAATGCGGCTGAAGAAAATCCAAACGCACGCCGAGGCGAATGGGTTTCTGGAGAAGGAATATCTGCCCGAGCACAATCGGCGGTTTCGGCGTACCCCGGCGCAGCCTGAGGACTATCATCGAGCGGCCCCGCGGGCAGCGGAGTTGGAGGAAGTGTTTCATCTGGAAACCGGTCGAGTCATCGGCAACGACTGGGTGGTGCGGCACGACAACCGATATTTCCAGGTGAAAGCTCAAGCCCGGCAGTATGCGCCGGCCAAGGGCAAAGTCACGGTGTGCGAATGGGAGGACGGGCGATTACAGATTCGCTATCGCGGTAGGGCGGTGGTTTGGGAGGAGATTCCAGGCCCTGTTCCAGTTCAGGCAGCAAGACCCAGGGAGGCCACGGCCAAGAAACAAAAGCCCCCCACTCCCAAAGCCGATCACCCCTGGCGGCAGGATTATCGCAAGATGCGCCCCTGGAGCAAACCAGGGACACCGCCAGGGTCGTTGATCCATGCAATGTCCGGTTGAGATAGCACATGAAATGTCCGCATTGCGGGCGGTGAAGTAGGAGAGCATGGGCAGTATGTTCTCTTACTCGAAGGCCGCGATGGAGCGGGCGATGAAAGTACAGGAAGTGATATTGCGGACGATGGCGAAGAAGATCACGTGGTTGGCAGGCCGCAGAAAAAATGGCGGCGCGACGGGCTGTGGAAAAGACGCGGGGTGGAAAAGTCAAAGAACCGACTTTCCCACCCCGCTTGGAAATCCCGCAAACCCCGCGGGATTCCCACTTTCCCACAGCCTCGGCGACTGCGGGAGATTAACTAAAACCGGATATTCCATTTGCTACGAAAAGGGGACATTTCTAATGTCGTAAGGATGGGGACATTTCTAATGTCGGTTGACACTGTCGCGTTGAACCTCTTGACTTCCACCCATCCCGGGCGCACAATCCGCCCGTCCATTCATTCCGCAGTCTTCTTTGACGCTCTGCCAGCGTTCGGGCCAAGTTGCTAGGCCGAACGAACTATGGGTTGAACCCGCGTTGGGACGGGCCTATAATCTCGACGTTTCCAAGGAGGCACAATGGCCGAACACCGCAGAGTGATCGATTGCCGCCGTTTCCCGTCGGAGAAGTCCTGCTCAATCGTCATTTCAGGCACAGAAGACGACGTTCTGGACCTCGCTGTCCTGCATGCGAAGACAGTGCATGGCCACCAAGAGACGTCTGAACTGCGCGAGCAGATCCGCTCCATGCTCCAGGATGAGGATGAGGACGCCACAGCAGCATAGCCATAGCAAACAAGCAAAAGGCGCGCTCCCCCGCGCCTTTTTTCCCCTCCAGACCCCGCAAAATCCGAGACCCAGGCCTCATGAGAAATCCGGGACCTAACCGGCAGAATTCGTGACCGGTCGCCATGTTGAATCCCCTGTCTCCCGGGTCTACAATCCTTCCACTACCCTTCTAAAACTTTTGGAGGTCCCCAATGCCCCACTACGAGTTCTTCTGTCACGCCTGCAGGAAAAAATTTTCGAAGAGTTTGACCATCGCCGAACATGAGGAGGGAAAGATCGTCTGCCCGCACTGCCGTAGCAAGAATGTCGAGCAGGGCTGGTCTGACTTCTCCGCCATCACGTCGAAGAAGAGCGCCTGAGCCGCTGGCTGCACCAAATCTGGGCAATTGACTCGGAGGATTGGCAGGGGTAAGGTGGTGCCTTCCAAGGCAAATAGCCTCTCCGCTGCCGCGCCGGCGGCGGGTTCCTTTCACCTTCCAACCTTAGAAAGGAGCAAGGACATGTTCACGCGCGTAGTGGAAATGACCAGCAAATCAGGGAAATCGCAAGAGCTTGCCAACACCATCAATGAGAAAGCGGTGCCGATCCTGAAAAAGCAACGCGGCTTCGTGGACGAGGTTGTGCTCGTTTCGTCCGGCGAGCTCGATCGCGTTTTGGCTCTCAGCTTTTGGAACAAGAAGGAGGATGCCGAAGAATATCAGCGCAAACAGTATCCGAAGATCCACGATACGCTACTGCACCTCCTCCAGACCGAACCCACCGTTCGAACATTTGACGTTCATACGTCCATCGCCCACAAAGTCACCGCAAAACAAGCCGCCTGAAAAGAACCATCCGGAAACAATGGGCGGGCGAGAATGTAGCCCGCCCAAACTTTTCCCCCTCCAGACCCCGCAAAATCCGAGACCCAGGCCTCATGAGAAATCCGGGACCGAACCCCGCAGAATTCGGGACCCTCGACACCACGAATAAGAATCCCCATCAAACTGCTTTCTCTCCTCGCCTTCTTCTCAGGGTAGCCAGCACCCCACCCAGTCAAGGTCTGCAATTTTCAAAAGCCCGCCATCTCCGGCGGCTCGTTCTGTTTGTTTCTGCCTACGGTGTCCACCTTGACCGGGCGGGGACCCCCACTCGCTTCCCTTGAGGCGTGGCGAGTCGCCAGCGGACGAGCCACCACTCGCTTCCCTTGAGGCGTGGCGAGTCGCCAGCGGACGAGCCACGAATAACAAACAACAGCTGGAAAAAGAAATAATTAGTATGACCGAGAACAACGGGATCTCTCGAAGTTCGGCCTTCGGGAAATCGGGATCGCCGCCGAGTTACTCACCAAGTATTCGGATGGGCATCGCTCCTGGGCGAGCAACCAGGACGAACTGGCTCACGAAATCGCAGTGGAGTTCAATCCGAACTCCGGGAACGTCTTCCTGGTGGACGGGGACTGCCGCGTGGCGATGGTGAATGACAATGGGAACCTGGAGAATTGGGTCGATTGCTCCAACTGCGGCGCAGAAGGGTTCAGAAGCGAATTGCCGCTCGATGTAGACGGCAACTGCGCTGAGTGCGCAGGCAAATAGCAAAAGAGAGCGGGAGGAAGAACCTCCCGCTCTCTTTCTTCTTGCTCGGACGCTGCCTTCGCAGAAGAGATATCCCGTTGCCGATGGCTTTTTTTTGATCATCCGGAACCCATCAGCCACGGATCTGGATGACGTAGACTGGGCCAATGTCTGTGACAGCTCAATATCTACTGGAGGGCTGTGCATACGCCCTTGAACAATGCGGTGTGTTGCTCAACGACGCGGGGCACTCCTATTGCTTTCTTTCATCCTCAGCTTGCTTCTTGAGTCTCCCAAGATTGCTCTGAGGGAGCATTCGATCCGAAAACCCCGAACTTCGTGGCCAGCGTTCTGAATGGCAGTTTGCCCTGGACGCGTTCTCGCCTCAGTTGCAGATGGCTTCCGGTTAGTTCGTCGGGACTTATGGCCAAGTCCCGCATTCTGAGCCTCAGACAATTTTTCCCGCCTTAAGGTTGAACTATAATCCGAGCGAATCTATGGCTCTCAATCCAGGCACCAAGCTCGGGCCCTATGAGATACAGTCGCTGGTCGGTGCAGGCGGTATGGGCGAGGTTTATTGCGCCCATGACGCCCGGCTCGATCGCACAGTAGCAATCAAAATTTTGCCCGTTTCGTATTCAGCGGATCGCGATCGGCTGCAGCGCTTCGCGCAAGAGGCACGCGCCGCGGCGGCGCTCAATCATCCCAACATCCTTTCCATCTTCGATATCGGCGATAACCGCGGTGCGCCCTATGTCGTCTCCGAATTGTTGGAGGGAGAGACTCTACGAGACTGCCTGAAACGTGGCCCGCTATCAGTCCGAAAAGCCATTGATTATGCATTGCAGGTTGCGCGGGGATTGGCAGCCGCACACGAGAAGGGCATCGTACATCGCGACCTGAAACCTGAAAACCTTTTCATCACCAATGACGGCAGGGTAAAAATCCTGGACTTTGGTTTGGCAAAGCTGACGCGCCCCGAGTTAGCGCGAGAGAGTGGCGATGCCCCCACCATCCAGGCCGTCACGGAACCGGGCGTCGTCATGGGCACGGTGGGTTATATGTCCCCCGAGCAAGTCCGGGGCAAGGATGCAGATGCTCGCTCTGACATCTTTTCCTTCGGCGCCATTCTTTACGAGATGATCTCTGGGAAACGTGCATTTCATGCTGAAACCGCAGCCGACACCATGAGCGCCATCCTCAAAGAGGAGCCACCAGAACTCGCCGAAACTGCTCTCAATGTTCCGCCAGCGCTGGAACGTATTGTCCGGCACTGCCTGGAAAAGAATCCCGCACAGCGCTTTCACTCCATCAGCGATGTCGCCTTCGGTCTGGAAGTCCTCCCCGGTATCTCGTCCACCACCACATCACGCGCACAGCGATTAGCACCCGTACCTCAGCGACGAGGATTGCTGCTGCCGGTAGGCGCTGTAATTGCGCTTTGCGTGATATTGGCGGTCGTCTACCTCGCCGGTCAACGTTCGGCCAACACGTCCATCCCCCACTTTCATCGTCTAACTTTCCGGCGTGGCACAATTCTCTCGGCGCGGTTTTCTCCAGATGGTCAGACTATCATCTATGGCGCCGCGCTCGAAGGCCGACCGACGGAATTGTTCACGACTCGCTTCGACAGCACCGATTCCCGCTCTCTAGGCTTGGACAAAACGCAACTGCTGAGCGTGTCAGCCAATGGCGAACTCGCCGTGAGCATGGAGCAGCGTCAATTGTCCCCATTTACGGCTGCGGGGACCATGGGTCGAGTCCCGCTCGCGGGCGGCGCGCCGCGGGAAATTGCGGAGGGAGTTACTTGGGCGGATTGGACGCCCGACGGTTCCGACCTCGCGGTGGCCAAAGTCGCCGGTCGTGGCATCAACCTCGAGTTCCCCGTGGGAAAGATCATTTACCAGCCTCGGGGCTGGCTAAGCCATGTGCGTTTCTCCCCTCGGGGCGACTTAATTGCCATGGAAGACCATGTGCCGAACGGCGATGATGGTCGAGTCGTAATTCTCGACCGCAACGGCAACATCAAGGTCACGTCTAGCTTCTTTATTACCGTTCAAGGCCTGGCCTGGTCCCCGGACGGGAAGGAAGTCTGGTTCACAGCTTCCAAGGAAGGCGCCTCGCGTGCCCTGTATGCAATGAATCTCTCCGGGAAGGAGCGTCTGGTGCTGCGCGTCCCGGGGGTGCTGACGTTGCAGGATCTTACAAGCAGCGGTCGGGCCCTCTTAACCGTCGAGAGCGATCATTTCGGCATTCTTGGCTTCCATGATGGCGACAAAAATGAACGAGACCTCTCCTGGTTCGACTGGAGCTTGATCGCCAATGTCTCGCCAGATGGCAAGAACCTGGTATTTTTTGAAAGTGGAGAAGGCGTAGGGAGCAACTATTCCGTGTTCATGCGCGGGATGGACGGAAGTTCGGCAGTACGTTTGGGCAGCGGAGCGTTTCCCGCTCTCTCGCCCGACGGAAAGTGGGTGGCTGCGATTAATCTTGCTTCTCCGGCACAGATTGAACTTCTGCCCACCGGCGCTGGGCAACCCAGGGTCGTCACCAACGATTCTCTGGAGCACACTCGGGTCAACTGGCTTCCATCCGGACACGGCATTGTATTCTTCGCTTCCGAGGCAAATCACCGTGCGCGCACGTACTTGATGGATTTGGACAGCGGCAAAACGCGGGCCGTAACCCCTGAAGGCATCCTTGGACTCTTAGTATCACCCGATGGCAAGTTCGTTCTGGTCACAGACCAGGAGAGAAAGCGCTGGTTGTACCCGCTCGACGGCGGCGATCGCCAGCCCTTTACCATCACGCTCGCGCCAGGTGACGAGGTAATCGACTGGGAGAAAGATGGGAAGACTATTCTCGTGCTGAGACCGGGAGTTCCGGCGAAGGTTTTGCAAGCATATGTCGACTCGTCAAAACTTGAGGAGGTGAAGACTTTCTCGCCGTCCGATCCAGCGGGCGTCGTGACCGTGGGAGGCGCTCGCTTCAGCTCCGATCGCAAATCCTACGCGTATGACTATTTTCGAATCCTCTCTGACTTGTACGTCGTAGATGGGCTGAAATAGAAAGAATGTTACGCGCCTAATCTAAGATCCAACTAGTACATCGTCCAGTTAATTATTTATACTATGCGCCTTGCGACGCCGCTTCCTGAGGGTGCGCGGGTGAGCCGCCTGATATTCCTGGGTGGCCTCGATGATGCGCTGGAGCTTCTCCGGTCCCTTGGTCCACACGAACGGCTTGGGGTTCTTGTTGTTCTGGACGATGTAATTCAACAGGAACTCCTTGAGTTGGCGTTTCGAAGTGTGCACGCTTTGCGACAGACCCTGTTTGCCAAGGATGCTGAAAAAGCATTCGATCATGTTAACCCAGGAGGCAGGTGTGGGTGTGTAGTGGAAGTGCACGTGGGGATGTCGTCTCAGCCAGCGCTTGGCCGCTTCGTTTTTGTGAATGTTGAGGTTGTCGAGGACGACGTGCAACTCCCGTTTTGGAAAGGCGCCGACCGCGTCATTCATGAATCGCAGAAAGTTCACCGACGTGCGGCGTTGTTTGATGTGTGCCACGACCTCTCCGCTAGCGATCTCCAGAGCTGCCAGCAGGGTCTGGGTGCCATGACGGACGTACTCGTTGGTCCAACTCCGGGGCTTCTTGGCACTCAATGGCAACAGAGGCTGGGTACGGTCTAGCGCCTGGATGCCGGTCTTTTCATCGACGCAGAGCACCAGCGCGTGCTCGGGCGGGTTCAAGTAGAGGCCGACGATGTCCAGCAGTTTGGCCTCGAAATCGGGATCGGGACTGAAGGGGAAGGTGCGAATCCGATGGGGCTGCAGACCCGAGGCAACCAACATCTGATGCACCGTGCTGGAAGGCAACCCCAGGTCTGTGGCCAGCGTGCGCACGCTCCAGCGGCTGTGATGTTCCGGCGGCTGGCACACCCGGCTCTGCACTTTCTGCAGGATTTCCTGACTATGCTTCGGTGGCCGTCCGGAACGAGCTGCATCCTGCAAACCATCCAGACCCTGGCTTGCAAAACAGCGGCGCCATTTGCCTACCGTGACTTCGGGAACCTGCAGGGCGGTGGCGATCTGCTGATTGGCCTGTCCCGCAGCCGCGGCCAAGACAATGCGACTGCGCAACGCCAACGCTTGCGGAGTAGACGCCGAGCGTGCCAAGCGGTCCAATGTGGCCTTCATCACGGGATTGAGTTCGATGGCGGGTGCCACTCTCGGCATGCCTCACTATCTGGCCAGTTGACCTAAGCGAATTAGTCGCCACTGCATCTCGTCATGCTCTGTGGGGACGCGTTCGATGTGCTCGTCGATGCGAGCACTGATCGCTACGTTGCGCGCGGGAATATGGATCAATTCCTCTCCGCGTTCGAGCGTTTTCAGCACGCCTAGGATGTTGCCATAATTCTGCGCAAAGCTCAGGACCGCCTCTTCGTTGATCATCGAGAATCCTTGAGGCCGGAGTGAGGTTGGTAACCGAACAAGGGATTCAACTTTTCTATGGGGACATCTGTTCTCGCAGCGGTTCGGCTGCAGTGGAACCCGATCTGGGGATCGCCCGGGTGTGACTCGCGATCACTCCCGTGAGTAGTGTAGATGTACGACTTTCCAGGAGCCGTTCATCTTTACCCAAACGGCTGTGAAACGCACATTCGAGCCTCCACTCAAGCCAGTGATTAGAGCCACATCTCCATAATGGCGGACCTCCTCCTCCACACTGGGCTGTGGAACCCCGACCGGTCCGCGGCCCTCGACCTCGGCGATCTGCTCCGCCTTCGTCTGCGGCTTCTGGCCATTTGCAATAGCAGTGAAATCATCGGCCTCCATATGGTAAAGGGTCTTCCCATCGCCGCCATAATACGCAGCCACCCACTGCTGTTCGGTGCTCTTCAAATCTGAGTCGTCTGCCTTGGCGCTTTTGCTGCCTGTCTGAGCCTCTACCACGCAGGCCAGAGATAAAACTGAAAGAGCAAGCATGAATCTCATCTTCATCTCCTTTGCAGCTGAGCAAAATACGTCATAAGTTCACCTCGAAAACCGGCGCAGGCTTGAGTAGATTCCGTGACTGGTGCCTCGAAGCGGGGTGCTCACGAACTGCAACAATAACACGCCGTCAACTGGCCGTCAGCCCGGGATTTTTTGACATCCGCGTTGACATTCTCAAACGCGCGAGTAGGATAATCGCCGGCAGAGGCACAGACAAAATGAACAAATCAGAAACAAAAACTGATCGCAGGACTTTCCTGACTGGATCAGCGGCGCTGATTGGCGCTGCCGTGGTCTCTAACGCGGTTTCGTACGCTAGGATTCCAGGTGCGAACGATCGAATTTCGCTCGCCCACATTGGCCCGGGGGACCGAGGCCAGGAACTGGACTGGATAATTGCCCAGCATAAGACCACTCACAATGTAGAGATGACGGCCGTCTGTGATTTGTGGAACCTCCACCGCGAACGGGCCGTCAAACAAAATTCTCAATACTATGGCCGGGCGCCGCGCGCATTCCAGTATCTGGAGGATGTGCTCGCACTTCCCGACGTTGATGCGGTCGTCATATCCACCCCTGAGCACTCGCACTCGCCCATTCTGAAAATGGCTGCCGAAGCCGGCAAAGATGCTTATGTTGAAAAGCCGATGGGAAACGTTGTCGCTGAGGCCAAGGCGGCACGTGACGCGGTAAAGCAACACAATCGGATTGTCCAGGTGGGCACACAACATCGCAGCGAGCCTTACCCCCGCGCGGCTCATGACTTGGTGCAGACTGGGGCTCTGGGAGACGTAACCAAAGTAGAAATTGTTTGGAATTATCACGGACCCAGGTGGCGCGGGCGACCGGAATCAAAAAAAGTGCGCGAGCAGGATACCGATTGGCGCAAATGGCTGATGACCAAACCATACCGTCCCTTTGACCCGCAGATCTACTGCGAGTTCCGACTATATAGGGAGTTTTCCAGCGGAATTCCTGACCAGTGGATGAGCCATGCCACAGATCTGGTGCATTGGTTCACGAATGCGAATTTTCCTCGCTCTGTCGTAGCCCATGGCGGCATCTTGGCGTGGCCCGATGGCCGAGAGAATGCGGATACCTTCCAGGCACTGATGGAATACCCAAAGGGCTTTCTGGTAAGTTACTCGACGAGCTTTGGAAACGATGCCCCTTCGTTCACGCGCTATATGGGCAAAAAAGCGACGCTCGTTAACCACGGCGGCGAGGGCAGCCCGCGATATAGCGTGGTGGAGGAGAAGGGGAACCACGAAGACAATCCGGATATCGACAAGCTAAGGCCATCGACGGATATTCTTCTGGCGGGTGGAACCACGCTTCCGCCCATGGGCATGGGTGATTTGACGCTGGAACATACCGCCAACTGGTTCGAGTGCATGCGAGCGCGCCAGCAGCCTCATTGCACCGTCGATAATGGTTTTGCGCATTCCGTAGCGTGCATCATGTCGACAGAGGCTTACTGGTCGGGCAAGAAGCAATATTGGAATGCTGCTGCAGAAATGATTCAGGACCACCCGCCAGAGAGCTGACATCTCTCCACAAGGTGGTCCCGTCTACGAAGCAGTCTCAGCCTGCGCGTATAGCTACCAAATTAACTTCAGAGCAAACTGGAGCTGCCGATTATCGGCTGCGGTACTGCTAATCGAGTTGAACGAGCCGATCTGGTTGATGTTGAGCGGCCCCACAGGGAATCTCCCACTAGGATCGTATTGCGGATAAGTGTCCACAAACGGGTTCGGCATGGACAAAAGCGGGTGGTTCAAGAGGTTAAAGGCTTCGAACCGAAACTGCAGGTTCAGGCGCTCCGTAATGGCTGTGGTCTTCATGGCGCTGAAATCCACGCTCACGAATCGGGGACCACGCAGAACGCCGCGGTGCGCGCTTCCGAAAACCTCGGCATCAGTCGGCAAGGCGAAGGCCGAAAGATTCCACCAGTTAAGGAATGACTTTGGCGCGCTGTTGGGATCGCCGACGAGGTCACAGTAGTCCTGCTCAAAACCAACATTGTTGACTGCCGCATCGCTAGCTGTGAGGCAGGACGCGGAAAAACCAGTGCGGACGAAACTGATTCCGCCGATCTGCCATCCCCCAATTAGCTTTTCCACCGGGCCGGACCAACCGCTGCCCCAATGCCGGCCTTTGCCGAAGGGAAGCTCGTAGAGCGCGCTATTGACCCAATTAAGCTTGGCATCGAAAGCAGAGGGGCCGTAATCCAGTTTGAAGTCGTAGACGTGGGGAGTAGAGAATCCATTGCCGCCGTCGCGGGTTCCTGAGGCCGTGTCTAGGCTCTTGGACCAAGTGAAAGAGCTCAGAAATGTGAACCCTCCCGAGAAGCGCCTTTCCACTTTCGTTTGCAGCGCGTTGTAATTCGCCGAGGTTTCGTTGGTGAAGAGGTTGTAAAAATTTGTCAGCGATTGGTAGCGCTGCGGCAGGTAGGTGACCGGTTGCAGAACTTTATCACCCTGCATTGCGGGGTAGGTCTGGTTGAGATCAAGCAGGTGCGGCAGGTGAGTGGAAGCTGAACCTACATAACCGATTTCCAGAACCGTGTTCTTTGCAAGTTCCTGCTGTACACCGAGACTCCATTGTTGAATGCGGGGAGTCTTCAGGTGCGGATTGACCGTGAACATTGACGGCTGGATGATCGTTTGCGAGGTGTTGCTGAAGATCTGATCGACCACCGACAATTCCGCCTTGCGAATGAACTTCGCTGCGCGTGGGGCATTGCGCGCAAAATCAAACCAGGGGTCGGCATTCATGGGCGAATAGAAAATTCCTGCGCCGCCGCGGACCACGGTCTTGCCCTTGCCGAAACCAGGCGACCATGCGAATCCGAACCGTGGCGCTATATTGGTGCGGTCCGTAAATACAAGATTGTGGCTCAGGCGATTGTCCCGCACGTAAGGCAGATAGGTCGGCGAATTGGGATCCGAATCAAACGTTACTGGCGGAAAACCGGCGTAGGGATCGCCGCTTCCGGGCCGTACCACGACTGGTATAGGCCCACTGAAATCCACGTTCACCATCGCGTCATTAAGATCGTGCCAGAACGGCGCCACATCATAGCGCACGCCGAAATTCAGGGTTAAATTGTTCCTCAGCTTGAAGTCGTCCTGCGCATAGTACGCTTGCGCCCAGCGGAACAGATGAACATGTGAATCGCCGCTGGCCACTTCCGAATCGTTGCTAATCCCCAGCAGCATGGAGGCCAACGACAATCCGCCACTCCCATCCAATGCCCCGGTAGCGATCGCAGGGGACACGAATGAGGCACGGGCAATGTTGTGCGACAGGAGATTCAGATTTTCATGGCGGATATCCGCCCCAAGCTTGAAGGTATGGCGACTGGTGGCTACGGAGAAATCATCCCCGTATTCGTAGGTGGCTTGTAGTTTGCGAAGGGGATGGCCGAAAGCGTCTTCGCCGAGATTTAAGGAAAGGCTGTCGCCTTCGCCGAGGAAGTTTGGCGTGCCAAAATCAATCGGATCATTGGAAACACCAGGAATCCCGAGCGACGCAGCCACATTAGTAGTCCCCGCCAGTGGACCAACTCGGCTGGAATTGACACGCAACCAATTCACTCTCGCCTCATTTACTTTGGTGCCGCTTATCGTCCAGGAATAATGAAGAGTAATGGTTTGCGTTTTCGCGGATTCCACCAGTTTCTTAACTGGTTGCACATCGTTGGTAGTACTGTCTTCCCGCGACCAGGAATACCTGCCCCACAGATTAGTGTTAGGAGTCAGAGCATAGTCAAGCCGGCCCGCGACTTGATCGAAGTCTGTGGGAAGACTTACAACCCCGGTGAGATTGTCCAGCGTTCCAGGCAGGTTCGGCGCGGGCACGTACTGAGAACTGGAAAGAAAATTCGCGACAGGCCCGTTCCAGCACTGCTGCGGGATGGTCATATTGTTCCAGGGGACGTCAGTTGATGGGTCGGAATTGAAGCACCCAGCCGGCAGGGTGTTGCCGGGAAAAAAGTTCGGGTTGGCGCTCGGGTCTGTCGGATGTGGCATGAAGATCGGGATGCCATAATCTGTAAAGATACCGTTGCGGGCGTTGTTCGTTGGTACAGTAGCGATCTCAGTGGCACCGGTACGGTCGCGCAGGCCTTCGTAACTGCCGAAGAAGAACATCTTGTCGGCCACGATCTTCCCGCCCGCGGTTCCGCCGAACTGGTTGCGCCGGAAAGGCGGCTTTGGCGCTCCAGCTTTGCCGGCATTGATGTCGTTGAAGAAATTCTTTGCATCCAGGACATCATTCCTGAGGAAGTCGTAAGCGGTACCGTGAAAAGTATTTGTGCCGCCCTTGGTGACTGCATTCAACTGCGCGGCGCCACGGCCGAATTCGGCCGTATAGGAATTGGTCTGTACCTTAAATTCTTCAACTTCATCAATGGAAGGCACCGACCCAAATGTGTTGAAATCCGGCGAGGTGTTAGTGGCGCCGTTCAAGAGAAAATCGGTATCCTGAGGTCGCGTGCCGCCCAGCGAGTACTGATCACTAGCCCGTCGTCCCACATCTCGGACCTCCTGAAATGCGGTGTTACCGTCCTTGGTGAAAGTAGCCCCCGGCCCTAAGGTGGCCAAGTCCAGGAAGTCGCGGCCGTTTAAGGGCAGGTCCGAGACGCGCTTCGTGTCAATTACCTGGCCTACAGTGGCGGATTCTGTGTCCAGTAGCGGCGCCTCAGCGACGGTGGTAACGATGTCGCTCACCTGGCCCACCCGCAGGTTCACATCAACGCGGGCCTTCTGGTCGACCTGCAACTCAAATGGGGAGACTACAGCAGTTTGAAACCCCGCGCGCTTTACAGTCACCGAATAACGCCCCGGCTGTAGGTCAGTGACTACGTAAGAGCCTGTTGCATTTGTGCGCGTAGTACGTGGTGTATTGCGATCGACATTGGTGACGGTCACCTCAGCGTCGGCGACCACGGCGCCGCTTGGATCGAAGACCAGGCCGGTCACGCTGCCCGTCCCGATCTGTCCCAAACTGATGGTTCCCATCAGCAAGACATACGACAGCAGAAACAGGAGATGTAACAGATACTTTTGGGCCTCGATTTCGACTTTTCTCAACACAGGTAACTCCTTTCGCCGCAGAGCGCCGTACGTGAAAGAATGAAGGGACGTTGAGCGCGTCAGGCAGATCCAGACCGTATGGCGGGGTGCTTGTACCACGTTTTTTGGGTCATTGTCAACCATTTGCAGTACCTTGGTCAGCTACTAAGGGATGCCCAATGTTAGAAGATCGCGCTGAACCGAAGCCGTTTTGGGTTTCTGACTTCTTGCGATCCCATCCAGGCCACTGTCAGATCCGAACACCAGCTTAATGAAGGCGCTGGGGTCATTGGCAGGCGTCTGCGTTTTCCATTCCCCCTGGCCGGACCACCAGAAGAAGTTCTTGAATTCAGCGAGGCGCCCACTCATCTTTGTCAACGTGGAACCGCTCAGATCGAAAAAGACGTTGGGATTCCAACGAGCGACCTCGGCAGCCCACTCATATTCTGGATTGCCGCAGTGAGCTCCGATGACGGTCAATCTCGGAAAGCGGCGGGCAATCTCCTCCAGATGAAACGCCCGCATTCGGTAAGAAGCGACGTCCTCCGGCTGATCAAAACTACGACGCAGGACAATGCCAGTGTGAAACGTGACTATCCAACTATATTCGCTCGCTAGTTCATACACCGGCAGATAGGAAACGTCGGTATATGGCTTTTTTACGAACTCAAGTTCACCCAGTCCACGATATCCCAGAGCGTGAAAGTCCTTGATCTGCGTCAGAACATCGGGGGCGTCTAGATCAACAAAGCCGAACGGAACAATCTGCTTTGGATACTGCTTCGCCGCATCGGCCACCTGCGCGCGATGAGCATAAGGCGTAAGCAGGCAGGCGGTAAGGTTTATCCGCTCAGCCAGAGTCACTAGATCTCGAATGAAATTTGGGTTGTTTTCATCGAAGTGGAGATGAATATCCACAATGCGATCACTGGGAGTGACGGCATTGGGGGAGAGCTTGTCTAATGAAAGTCTCCCGGTTGCCGGTTCAACAACAGCAACCAGTGGAATTGCCGTGGCGGCACCCCTCAAGAAGCCTCGCCGTGAGATTCGAGCGCCCATGGATTCCTCCGCCAGAGAATGAGAAGCACTCTTTCAGGCAAGTGTGTAAAGAACCAGGACGATACTGTCAAGAGAAAAGGCGCGCAGGCTTCGAGTGGTCAAGACGGCGGCCTTGTGTCCGCACGTGATTGTATACTGAGAAACGCGCTACTGGTTAGGAGATCGGGGGCAGGATCACGCTTTTCGCCGCGGCAGCGGAGGCCGCTTCCAATGGCGAAGAGCAAACGCAAACGAGTCCCGAAAACGGTCCTCAAATTACTCTGGTTTATGAGAGGTCGCGCACGGCCAGTGCGTAGTGCTGTGTGAGAACAAGGGAGTATATGAGGATCACTCGGAGCACGAGGGAATATCAGACTCCAGCTGCATCTTTCAAAGGTATCGGCGGCTTGCACGGTAAAACCGACTTAAAACGCCGGAATGGGCGTTCGCCAGTTCAACACCATAGTCTGCCCCGCCGTGACCGCAGCCGGGCGGGTGTTATTGCCGACCTTCACGGTGTATTTTCCCGCGGGCAAGGAGACGGGCTGGTTGACCTGTTTGGACGCAAGCTGCGTGCCGGAAGCGTCGAGCACAGCGTAGTAATCCGAGCCAGCAGCCTTCACGGTCAGGGATCCTGCCTGATAATCGCCACTGCGACCAGCCTCAACCTGAACAGACATGGGGACGTTGTTGAGCTTGGCTCGGTAGGCCCCGGGCACCAACGAAAGCGGGTGCCCCAGATGAGCGGAAGCCAGCTGCGCACCCACGGAATCGACGATGGCATAGTACTCATCGGTTGAACCCTGCAGCACCACGGCGCCGGTCGTGACCTCGGCGGTGACGCCGGAAGCAATGGTCTCCGGCGTGGTCGTGTTATTCACCTTTACGTTGTACGTGCCGAGAACGAAGGCGAGCGGCTTCTCCAGGTGCGCGGAGGCGAGTTGCCCCCCCGCACTGTTCGCGACGACGTAGTATTCGTCGGTCGAGCCGTGGACGACCAACGTGCCGGAGGGAACATTTGTGGATTCGCCGGCGCGGACATCCGCCTTGGCGTCGGTGTTGTTGATGCGGACGGTGTAACTCCCTGCAAACAAGCCCAGCGCGCGCCCCACGTGGCTCGATGCAAGCTGCCTGGTCGCGGCGTCCAGAACCGCATAGTATTCGTCGGTTCCGGCGTCAACGTTGACAGTTCCAGGCTTCAATTCGAGCATCGAGCCCGCCTGCAGGTTCGCAGCAGAGTCGGTGTTGTTCAGGCGAACCTGATAACTTCCAGGAAACAGCGAGAGAGCCGAGGCCAAGTGCGCCGAGGCCAGTTGCTGGGCTGCTTTGTCGAGCACCGCATAATACTCATCGGTCTTGCCGTCGACGAGGACCGCGCCCGTCGTGCACTTGGTAAGCATCTTCGACTGGGCCGAGGTTGCATGCATGGAGTTGTTAACCACCACCTGATAGTCTCCGGCCGGCACGGGCGTTCATCCCATTCACGTGCGCGCTCGCAATCTGTTTGCCTGTTGTGTCGCGCACCATGAAGTAGGTGTCGGTGGAGGCCAGCACTTGGATGCCGCCCTGGCCCGAAGGGACCGCTGCGCCCGCGGACATTTGTTCATAGGTGCAAACTCCGTCTGGAGGCGCGGCCTTCTTGCAGGCCACCAGGAGAAGAGCGGCCAGGGCGGCTATCCCAATGGTCCAATAAGTAGGTGCTGATCTCGTCCCCGTTGACATTACCGGTGCCTCCGTTCGCTCCTCTGGGCTGCAGTTTGTTTCCCCTCGAAAACGTCCGGCATTGTACACCCGTTTCCCCACTCGCCACACATCACTAACACACAGCGCAAAAAGGCGACGCTCCCGCGCGCCTTTTGCCTCTCAACACCACGCATAATCCGCGACCCGCATCTCACGAAAAGCCCCGCGACCTCGCCCCGCAGAATTCGTCGCCTCATCGAAAAACTCTCAATTTCCACGGTAATTTAATCGCCCCGCCAAGACCGCCATTGAGCGGTCTTTTCGTGATACAGTTCCGCGCTGTCCCGCCAGGAGGCCAGAATGACAGAGCGGCAGACGGAAGACCTTATTGCGCAGTTCCCGGACGAATCCTTCCGCGGCCACGGCCTTGTCCTAAAGGGCCGGCAGCAATCCTTCGCCAAAGTTGGCAGGTTTGACCTCGTCGACTCGTTTCAGGCCAGTGTCTGGTTGGAATTGAAAGCAAGGGCCCGCGAAATACGAAGATGTGTCCCAACTCGCAAAGTACAAGGACGCACTCAATCAAAGCGGCCAGCAGAACATCACCCCGCTTGCTTCCCTTG
>WNGL01013489.1_pt1 | contig 16632 bp, 14 predicted proteins | sample 5400591 | NCBI WGS metagenome assembly WNGL01 (sample SAMN13153377, study PRJNA577476) | soil metagenome | isolation source: 80 cm soil or saprolite under Garry oak tree replicate 1 | place: USA:California | collected 2016-06-15
AAGGCATCATGCGGGAGTTCGATCGCGGCTACTCCGAGGTGACCTTCAGCAAGGCCGCGGTCGAGATCCGCGCCGGCGAGGCCATCATCCACAAGGAGTTCCACCTCTCCTCGGCCGACCCCGAGATCGTGGGGGCGGGGAACACGGTGGTGGTGGGGAACACCAACTACGACGTGGCCGATCAGCTGGCCGACGTCGGGATGGAGGCCATCCACCCCAAGGCCGCCAAGCCGATGGAGCTCGCCGCGATCCCCATCCGGCTCAAGAACACCTTCGAGCCCGACCACCCCGGCACGCTCATCACCAAGGACTTCGTGGGCAAGGAGGCGCGCATCGAGGTCATCGCCGGCACGCCCAAGGTGACGGTGGTCGAGATCCACGACCCGTCGATGGTGGGCACGGTGGGCTTCGACCTCGGGGTGATGGAGATCTTCAGGCGCCACGGCGTCTCCTACATCCTGAAGGCCACCAACGCGAACTCGATCACCCACGTCATCTGGGAGAGGGCGGCGAAGCCCTCCTTCGTCGAGGAGCTGGAGAACGCCTACGAGAAGGTAACCGTCGTGCCGTCGGCCGTGGTGTGCGTCATCGGCTCGAACATCGCCATCCCCGGCGTGCTGGCCCGCGCCGCCCAGGTGCTGGCCGACAACGGCATCAACGTGAACGCCTTCTCGCAGTCGCTGCGCCAGATCAACATGCAGTTCGTCATCGACCGCGTGCAGTACCGGAAGGCCATCACGACCCTCAACCAGGCCCTCTGCGTGGAGCCCGCCCGCGCCAAGAACGGCGGCGCGGGGGCGTAGCTCGGCTCTGCGGCGGGGGATGAACCCCCGCCCTACCTCAGAGTGTTCGTAGGGCGGGGGCTTGTCCCCCGCCTACGCTTTGTTCACCGCTCCTCGAACCGCCTCACGCGGCGCGGCGCCCCGGCGCGGACAGCGCGGCCAGCTCCCGCTCGAACGACGCGACGAGCTGCTCCGGCGCGGGCAGCACCGCCGCGTCGGCCCGCACGCCGAGCCGCACCTCGCCCGCGTAGGTGAGGAGGCTGACCCCGACGCCGAGCGTGGCCGGGTGCGGCACCCAGAACATCGCGTGCTCGATGGGGTGACCGGCCAGGCGGAGACGCTCCCGCGGGCCCGGCACGTTCGTCACCACCAGCGATGCCTTGCGGGTGAAGAACGAGGCCGCCGGGTGCGTCAGCGGGTGCGCCATCCCGATCAGGCCCAGCGCTCCGAAGGTGGCCAGCCCGTCGGGGCTCTGCTTCAGCGCCGCCATTCGCTCGTGGATGGCGTCGAAGCGCGCGGCGCGGCGCGGCTCCGAGACGGGCAGGTCGAGGTAGACGAGGCCGAAGCGGTTCCCCAGCTCGCCGGCCCCCGCATCGGGGAGGCCCGGGCGCAGGTTGATCGGGACGAGCGCCCGCAGCGCGAGCGAGTCCACCGCCTCGCCGGCGCGGGAGAGCTCGGCGCGCACGGCGCCGGAGAGCGCCGCCATGAGCAGGTCGTTGACGGTGCCCCCGTGCGCGCGGGCGGCCCGGCGCACCGCGACGAGCGGGGCCCCCGCGGACCAGGCCAGGCGCCGCGTCCCCGAGAGCGGACGCTGCCAGACGCTGGGCGGGTCGCGCGGGAGCGCGATCATGCGCGCCAGCCCGGCCGCAGTGGCCGCCGCCTGCAGCGCCAGCGATGCCGCCCCGCCCGGCCGGCGAAGCGCCGGCAGGAGCGCGCGCCCGGGTTCGAGCCATGGCGCGATCCGCTGATAGGCCGGGACCGCGTGCGCGCCGGCGCGGGCCTCGGGGGGATCGTCGGCGAGCGACAGGAGCAAGCTCACCAGCGCGAATCCATCCGCGATGCAATGGTGGAGCTTCACGATCAGCGCCGCCTGCCCCGGCCCACGCACCGCCTCGACGCGCCAGAGCGGGTGCGCCGGGTCGAGCCGAGCGCTGGCGACGGCTCCCACCCGCGCGGCGAGCGCGCCCGGCCCGCCGCCGAGGTCTACTCGGACCAGGTGCCGGTCGAGCTCGAACGCGGGGTCGTCCTCCCAGGTTCCGGTGGCGAGCCCCCAGCCCGGGACGACGCGCTGCCGGAAGCGCGGGCACGAGACGAGCCGCTCCTCGATGAGCACGCGCAGGCGCTCGAAGGGCGGGAGCTCGCGAAAGGCGAGCAGCGCCACCACGTCCGCCGTGTTCTCGACCCGGTCCATGTAGAACCAGGCCGCGTCGACACTCCCGAGCCGCTCGCGCATGGGGCCCCTCGAGAGCATGTTCCCGCACCGCGCGGCGCACGTCGCGCGCCCGGGTGGAGCCCCCCACGTTTGTACGGCCGTCCGCTGGCCAGCCAAGTTCCGGGTCGACCCGCCGCGACGGGGCCCTTATCCTCCCGCGATGCGCAATGCCCCGCTGCGGCGCCGCCTGGGCGCCACCGACCTCCTCGTCCACCCGCTCAACCTGGGCGGCAACGTGTTCGGCTGGACGGCCGACCAAGCCGCCTCCTTCGCCGTGCTCGACGCCTACCGCGAAGGGGGTGGTAACTTCGTGGACACGGCCGACGTGTACAGCCGCTGGGTGCCGGGCCACCTGGGTGGCGAGTCGGAGGAGATCCTGGGCGCGTGGCTGCGCGAGCGTCGCTGCCGGAGCGAAGTGGTGGTGGCCACCAAGGTTGGCTTGGGCGGCCCCGGGCTCACCGAGGGCCTCACGGCCGACCTCATCCGGCGCGGCTGCGAGGGCTCGCTGCGGCGGCTCGGGGTGGACAGCATCGACCTCTACTATGCGCACAAGGATGACCCGAAGACGCCGCTCGACGAGACCATGAGCGCCTTCGATGCGCTGGTGCGCGAGGGCAAGGTGCGCTGGCTCGGCGCTTCCAACTACGACGCGCCCCGGCTCCGCGCCGCGCTCGACGCGAGCGCGCAGGGCGGCCTCGCCGCCTATGCCGTGGTGCAGCCCGAGTACAGCCTGGTGGCGCGGACGACGTTCGAGGGGCCGCTCGCCGAGCTCTGCCGGCAGCGCGGCCTCGGCGTCTGCACCTACTACGCGCTCGCCTCCGGCTTCCTGTCCGGCAAGTACGGCGTCCCGGGTGCACCGGCGGGCGCGCGCTCCGCCGCAGTCGCGAAGTACCTCGAGGACCCGCAGGCGACCCGGGCGCTCGAGGCGCTGCGCGAGGTCGCGGCCGCCGGCCGCGCCACTCCCGCCCAGGTCGCGCTCGCCTGGCAGCTCCACCGCCCGCAGGTGACGACGCCCATCGCCAGCGCCACCACCCCGGCGCAGGTGTCGGAGCTGCTCGGCGCCGCCACGCTCACGCTCGGCACGGACGAGCTCGAGCACCTCGACCGCGCCAGCCAGCGCGACCGCTGAAAGGGAGGACCGCCATGCAGCACACCCGCCTCGGAAGGACCGGACTTCGCGTCTCGCGGCTCTGCCTCGGCACCATGACCTTCGGCCTCCAGTGCGACGAGCGCACCTCGGTGGCCATCCTCGACACGGCTGCAGCGGGCGGCGTCACCTTCATCGACACGGCCGACGTCTACCCGCTCGGCGGCGGCCTCGACACGGTCGGCCGCACCGAGGAGATCCTGGGCCGCTGGCTCGAGGGGCGGCGGCACGACTTCATCGTCGCCACCAAGTGCAACATGGCGATGTCTTCGCGGCCGTGGGACCACGGGAACTCGCGCCAGCACGTGCTCGAGGCCATCGACGCCTCGCTGCGCAGGCTGCGCACCGACCACGTGGACCTGTACCAGCTCCACGCGCCCGACCCCGAGACGCCCATCGACGAGACCCTGCGCGCGCTGGAGGACGTCGTGCGCGCCGGCAAGGCGCGCCACGTCGGCTGCTCGAACTTCCTCGCTTACCAGGTGGCGCGCGCCCTGGGCCGCAGCGAGGCGCTCGGCGTGGCCCGCTTCGACTCGGTCCAGCCGCGCTACAACCTCCTCTTCCGCGAGGCCGAGCGCGAGCTCCTGCCGCTCTGCCTGGAGGAGGGGATCGGGGTCATCGCCTACAACCCCATCGCCGGGGGGCTCCTCAGCGGCAAGCACGCGGGCGGGGCGCCGCCCCAGGGATCGCGCTTCACGCTCGGCTCTGCCGCGCAGCGCTACCAGGAGCGCTACTGGCACGAGGACATGTTCGAGACGGTGGCGCGGATCCGACCGCTCGCCGCCGAGGCCGGCCTCGACCTCGTCACCCTGGCGGTGCGCTGGGTGATGGCGCATCCGGCGGTGACCGCGCCCATCATCGGCGCCAGCCGGCCGGAGCAGCTCGCCCCCGCCCTGGCCGCCGCCGAGGCGCCGCTCCCCGCCGACCTCGAGGCGAAGCTCGACGAGCTCACGGTCGAGTACCGGCGCGGCGACGCGGGGCGGTGAGGACCTCGCGACGGGCCCTGCGGCCCCGCCCCGTCAATAGGACGAGCCGCCGCTCCCGGTGGCGGCGGGCGGTGGGGTCCCGGCCAGCCTTCCGGCACGCCGCGCCGCCTGCGAGGCCGCGGCCGCCGCCTGGCGCGCCTGGAACAGGTCGCCGCGCTGCAGCGCCTCCTGCGAGACGGAGAGCCAGCGCTGCGCCTCGTCCGCCTGCACCGCCTCCTCCCGCGAGCCGTGCTGACCCGCGTTGCGGGAGGCCTCGGCGGCGAGCGCCTTCGCCTGGGCGAGCGAGGCCCCCACGTCGTCCGATCCGCCGGCGAGCGCCCCGACCGCGCCGTCCAGATCGCCGACGGCGGTTCCCAGCGCCTGGCGCCGCTGGCCCGGGCTCTGCTCGGCCTCCTGGCGGCGCGCCCGTTCCGCCGCCACCTGCTGCTCCAGCGCGGCGATCCGCTGCTGATCGGCCTGGCGCGCCTGCTCGAGCTGAGCCAGCTGCTGCTCCAGCGCCTGCGCGCGGGCGAGCGCGGCGTCAGTGCGAGCCTGGAGCGCGCGTAGCGCGTCCCGGCTCGGGGTCGCGGTCGAGGTCGAGGTCGGGGTCGAGGTCGGGGTCGGGCTCGGGGTCGCGGTCGAGGTCCCTTCCCCCCTCTCCCCCGCCGGGGGAGAGGGTTGGGGTGAGGGGGTCGCGGTCGGGGGCGAGCTCGCGGTCGCGGACCCTTGCCCCCTCTCCCCCGACGGGGGAGAGGGTCGGGGTGAGGGGGTCGCGATCGAAGTCCCGCCGCTCGCGGGAGGAGGCTCCGGGAGCGTCACGACGTTCACGGCCGAGGGCCCCCGCGACTGCCCGCTGAGCAGCATGAGGAGCAGGGCCGCGGTCGAGGTGAAGGTCACGGCGAGAATCTGTACCCGCGACACGGTCGCGAGAAGCCCGAAACTGATCGTAATTGTCGCAATTCCGCTCGCGCTACTCCCTCACGATCCCGATGTGAAGACACTCCCGCGGATCGCCGTTCTCTGAAACTGTGGCGGTGCAATCACGACGCGCCTCGTCCACTTGCGCTTTCGGGAAGTCCGCGAGATCACGCCGTCGCCGATCCGGGCGTTGACTAGGAGTTGACCAGGATCACTTCGACGTCCGGTGTCGGTGGTCCATGCCATAGTCCGAGTGACCGGACCTGACGTTCGCGGGGGCGACGATGAGGGGACCGCCCAACACATTCTGGGGAAAGCTCACGCGCGACGCGGAGAAGCGCGTCGTCGCCTGGCATCCGCTCATCGACCACTGCGCCGACGTCGCGACCTGTTGCGAGGCGCTGCTCGAGCGGACTCTCCTGCGGTCGCGCCTCGCGGCATTGGGAGGGCTCAGTGACCTCGACCCCGCTCAGTGCGCGCGCCTGTGTGTGCTCGCGGCTCTGCACGATCTCGGAAAGTTCAATCACGGCTTTCAGCGCAAGGCGCTCTCGGAGCCTCGTGATGTCGCGGGGCACGTGGGCGAGATCGTCGCGCTGCTCCTCGACGGTGGGCGTGAGTCCGACCGGGCCCGCGCTGCTATCGCGGGCGCGGGCATCGAAGCGTGGGGAGCGGAACGTCTCCTCTGGGCGGCGTTGACGCATCACGGTAAGCCCGTCCAGGCCGGAGAGGTCGGCCCCATCCGCCGCGATTTGTGGCGTTCGCACGGCGGCGTCGATCCGGTGGACGGGATGCAGGGGCTCGTCAAAGCGGCCGTGCGCTGGTTTCGTCATTGTGGCGACCCGGCGGCGGCCTTCCCCGAAGTGCCGGCCTTCGCGCACGGATTCAGCGGCCTCGTCACGCTCGCCGACTGGATGGGGTCGGACGAGCGCCTGTTTCCCTACGCCGAGACGGGTGACCCCGAGAGAATCGAGGTGGCGCGCACGATGGCGACCGCGGCGGTGCGAGCCCTCTCGCTCGACGCACCGGAGGTTCGCGCTGCCCTCGGCGACTTGCCCGAGTTCGCACAGCTCTTCGGGAACAAGGAGCCTCGCCCCGCTCAGCGTGTGGTGCTCGATTTGCCCATCACGGCGGCCTCGCGTCTGGAGATCCTCGAAGCGGAGACCGGCTCGGGCAAGACCGAAGCGGCGCTGGCGCGGTTCTTCGCGTTGCTCCACGCTGGCGAAGTCGACGGGCTCTATTTCGCCCTGCCAACGCGTACGGCCGCGAGTCAGATCCACCGTCGGGTGCTTGCCGCGGTCAAGAATGCGTTTACGGCCGAGGATCGCCGCCCGCCGGTCGTGCTCGCTGTGCCAGGCTACTTCCTCGTGGACGATTTGGAAGGACGCCGGGGCGATGCCGCGCTCGCGCCGTTTGGTGTCCTCTGGCCAGATGACGAGCGGGACCGTTCTCGCTTCCGGACCTGGGCTGCGGAAAACTCGAAGCGCTATCTCGCCGGCGCCATCGTGGTCGGAACCATCGACCAGGTGCTCCTCTCTGCGCTCGCCGTGAAGCATTCCCATCTCCGAGCGACGGCGCTCCTCCGACACTTCCTCGTCGTGGACGAGGTGCACGCCTCGGACGACTACATGAACCGCCTCCTCGAGGAGGTGCTCGCGCGCCACCTCGAAGCAGGGGGCCGAGCTTTGCTCATGTCGGCGACCCTCGGAGCGGCTGCGCGCGCGCGGTTCCTCGCAGCGGGTCGCGCCGCGAGTGCCCCCCCTCTACGCCTGGCGCGTCAGCGCCCCTATCCGTGTGTCACGACGCTCGAGTGCAGTGGCGAGCGGGTCATCGAGATCACGCCCCCCGGACGCGCCAAGGAAATCGCCGTCGAGCTGAGCCCAGCGCTGGAGACGCCGGAGCAGGTCGCCGTGATCGCGCTCGCCGCCGCGCGGCGCGGCGCACGCGTGATCGTCCTCAGGAATACGGTGACGGATGCCCTCGCGACGCAGGACGCCGTGGAGCGCGCCGTCCTTCCGGGGGATGAAGGGCTCCCTTTCTCCTGTGAAGGCATGCGCGCCCCCCACCATGCCCGCTTCGCGCGCGAAGACCGGCTCGCGCTCGACGGAGCGATCGAGTCGGCGTTCGGGGTGAATCGTCCGCCGGGCGGATGCGTCGTGGTCGCGACACAGACCGTGCAGCAGAGCCTCGATCTCGACGCGGATCTGCTCGTCACCGATCTCTGTCCGATCGACGTGCTCTTGCAGCGGATCGGTCGGCTTCACCGCCATCAGCGCGAAGTCCGTCTGCGCATCCTCGAAGCGACGTGGCAGCTCGCGGAGAGGAAGCGTTTCACAATACCGGCGGAGAATCGCGACCTCGTGGAGAGCGCGACCCACCCCGAGGCACTCAAGGAGATCGCGCAGCGGCTCGGTGGGAATTGGCTCAATCACCAGAGCTTCCTCCGCGGCTCTGCCATCGCAAAGGGCGGTCAAGCCTCGCTCGTGCTGGTGAACTGGTCGGAGCCTTACGGCGATCGCGGGTTCCCGAACGGGCTCGATGCGCGCGTGAGCACGCGGCTCGGGGCGGGTGACCGGCTGGCGCGCTTCGCTGGGCCCGTGCTCGGTCCATTCGGCCGACCCTTCGCAGTGCTCACGATTCCTGCGTGGCTCGCGAGAGACGCCGACGAGGAGTCCTCTCCCGAAGAGGTGACCATGTCCGCCGGCACCGTACGCTTCCGATTCGGATCGAGACGCTTCGTGTACGACCGGCTGGGGTTGCGGCCGGACACAGTACCGAGTTCCGACGGCGAGGAGGATTCCGCAGATGCCTAGGTCCGCTGTAGCTAAGGCAAAGAAGGGACCCACCAAGCGACCCGCTGCGGCGCCACGCGTCGCGCCGACGCAGCTCGACCTCCTCGCGGAGCCCCTCCTCGGAATCTGCTCCGCCTCGGGAGAGCGGAAGGCGCTATCGCTGCCTGAGGTACTTGCGGCGCTCGGTCGCGATGAGATCGACGCCTTCACGGCGCTTCAGGCGCACCAGCAACACGCTTGGCACGCCTTCCTCGTCCAGCTCGCGGCCATCGCGCTCCATCGCGCGAAGGAAGAGAAAGCGCGTCAGTCCGCGACGTCTTGGAGCGAGATGCTGCTCGCCCTCACCGGCGGGAAGCGCGAGCCTTGGTGTCTCGTTGTCGAAGACCTCGCGAGGCCGGCGTTCATGCAGCCGCCAGTTCCTGAGGGCAAGCTGGATGGATTCAAGCACGCCCGGTTCTACGCTGACGAGGTGGACGTGCTCGTCACGTCGAAAAACCACGACGTGAAGATGGCGCGCGTCGGGCGCCCGCGTGCGGAGCACTGGGTCTATGCGCTCGTGACGCTGCAGACGATGGAGGGGTACTCAGGGCCGCGGAACTACGGAGTGGCCCGCATGAACAGCGGTGCCGGCAGCCGACCTGGCGTCGCGCTCACGCCGACGCTTGACTACGGGACGCGCTTCCGCCGCGATGTATCCATCGCCATTGCGGCGAGAGACGAGATCGCTCGAGGGCGCTACAAGTCCGGTGGCGGCGTCGCCCTCGTGTGGCTCGAGCCTTGGAACGGAGAGACCTCGCTTTCGGTCGACGCGCTCGATCCGCTGTTCATCGAGGCGTGCCGGCGCCTCCGCCTCGTGGTGGAGGATGGCCGGATCGCGGCGCGGTTCTGCCCGACGACACGTACCCGGATCGCTGCGGACGAGCTGAAGGGCAATACTGGGGATCTCTGGACCCCCATCGATCGCAAGGAGAGCAAGGCGCTCACGCTCGGCGACGGCGGCTTCGACTATCGGAAGACGCAGGACATCCTCCTCGCGCAGGACTACGAGCCCGGGGCAGCTCAGGTGGCGCAGCGCGGAGACGCCGGTCTCCTGTTCATCGCGTCGGTCCTCGCGCGCGGGATGGGCAAGACGAACGGTTACCACGACCGTCTGGTCGCGATTCCGCAGCACGTCACGGGCCTGCTCCGCCGTCAGAAGGACCGCGACCTCCTCGCCGCGCGTTCCCGCGAACGCGTGGAGCGCGTCGCCGAAGCGCTGGGAGCGGTGCTGAAGCCCGCGCTGCTCACGCTCATCCAAGGTGCCCCGCAGAGGCTCGACTTCCAGGATCGCCGAGCGCAGCGCTGGCTCGATGCGATGAACGACGCCGTCGATGCCCTGTTCTTCGAGCGACTGTGGGCTGACGCCACGGTCGCCGACGAACAGGCGCGAAAGAGCTGGGCAAACCTCGTCCTCGCGCTTGCGCGGGGTCAGCTCGAGCGCGCGTACGACAGCGCGCCCATCCCGAGCGCGCGCCGCTACAGAGCGATCTCCGCAGCGGGGAGGGTGTTCGAGGGAGCGGCACGGAAGCGCTTCAGCGAAGCGTTCGAGGAGGGGACATCATGACACCGGAAGACCACGCTGAGAAGGCCGCATCCGACCTCGCCGGCATCCTGAACCGCATCGCGGCGAGCATCGAGCGTGAGCTCTCCCCTGGAGACGTCGCTGATCTCCGGCGGTTGTCTCCCGGCGATCCATCTGCGCCCGCGTTCTGGAGGATGGCCGGAACCCTGCTCGCCGACGAGCTGCGGGGGGAAGGTTCCGCGCGAAGCGAATCGGAACGGCGCTGGGCCGCGATCCTGTCAGGCATGGCCTCGACTCGGGGGTTGCACCGCCCGGGCCGCCGCGCCGGCGAGGCGCTCGCCGAGGCCGGATACTCGGAACTTCGCTTCGTGCGGCTCCTGCGCGCGCGGGACGTGCAGCTCCTTGGCGAGTTACGCGGCGCAGCACGGTACCTCGATGCCAAGGCCGTTGCATTCGACTGGCGTGACCTTGTCCTGCTCGTCCTCAGTGAGGGCAGAACCGACGAGGAAGAGGTCCGCCGCCGCATCGCCCGCAGCTACTTTCAGCAGCTCTCTCGTGAAGAGAGGCAGGGGGAATCCAAATGAACCGCTTCATCCAGATCCACACGCTCACGTCCTACCCGGCGAGCCTCCTCAACCGCGATGACGCCGGCTTCGCCAAACGCATCCCCTTCGGCGGGGCAACTCGCACCCGGATCTCCTCGCAATGCCTGAAGAGGCACTGGCGGACCTTCGAGGGGCAGGGATCGTTGTCGGAGCTCGGAGTCGCCGGGTCCGTCCGCTCTCGGTTCGCGTTCGAGGAGCTCGTGGTGAAGCCGCTCGTTCGCGAGGGCGTGGAGGACGAGCTGGCCCGGGGAGTGACGCAGGCGATCATGGACGAGGTGCTCGGGAAGAGCGCCAAAGCCAAGAAGGAGGCTGCGGAGGAAGGGGAGGGAAAGACCAAGGCGAAGAAGGGAAAGGAGCCGGCCGGCGAAAGAGAGGAGAGGCCAGCTCTGCAGACCGGACAGATCACGGTCCTCGGACGTCCCGAGATCAACTACCTCCTCGAGCTCGCCCGCAAGGTCTGCGCGACGAAGCCAGACGTCTCCAAGGCAGCGAAGGCCGTCGAGGACGAGCTGAAGGGAGATGTCCGGAAGAACCTGGCACTGCTCAAGAACGCAGCCGGTCTGGACGCCGCATTGTTCGGCCGGATGGTCACGAGCGACAACCTCGCGCGGGGCGACGCGGCCGTCCACGTGGCGCACGCGCTGACCGTCCACGCCGAGGCGAGCGAGAGCGACTACTTCTCCGCGATGGACGATCTCCTGCCGACGCGCGAGGAGGCGCTCGGCAGCGGACACATCGGCACGAGCGAGCTCACGAGCGGGCTGTTCTACGGGTACGTCGTCGTCGACGTCCCGCTCTTGGTGTCGAACCTCGAGGGGGTCGATCGCAAGGAGTGGGAGAAGGCGGACCGGGACGTTGCCGCCAAGGTGGTCGAGCGCCTCGTGCGCCTCGTCGCGACGGTCTCTCCAGGCGCGAAGCTAGGGTCGACCGCGCCGCACGCTTACGCTCATCTCGTCCTCGTCGAGGCGGGGAACGCGCAACCGCGCACGTTGGCGAATGCGTTCCTGCGGCCGGCGAGGCAGGAGCCCGACGTCGTGGAGAACGCTTACCGAGCACTCGCCAAGCATGCAGGTGAGCTCGACCGCATGTACGGCAATGCGTTCGCGCGCCGGCTCGCCGCGTTGGGCGAAGCGGAGGGCCTCCGGGACGCTCTGCGTGCCCCGGCCGTGGAGAGCCTGGCGGCCTTCGCTGGCCGCGAGGTGAGGGGGACGTGACGCGCGACCTCCTTATCCTCCGACTCGACGCGCCGCTCATGAGCTTCGGCGGCGTGGCGGTGGATCAGCGCCGGACTACCGCCGAGTTCCCGCGGCTCTCGATGTTGGCGGGCCTCCTCGGGAATGCGCTCGGTTACGACCACCGGGAGGCTCGCGCTCTCGACGCCCTGCAAGGGAGGATCCGCTATGCGGTGCGGCGCGATGTCGTCGGCGAGCGCCTGACGGACTTTCAGACGGTGGCTCTGGGCGACCCGCACCTTGTCGATACGGGCTGGACGACGCGTGGAGTAGGGGAGCGGCGCGGTGGTGCAAGTTCCGAAACGACGCACATCCGGTACCGCGAATACTGGGCGGATGCGGTGTTCACCGTCGCGTTCACGCTCGAGCCCAGGGACGAGCCGCCCGATCTGAATGCCGTCGAGGCTGCGCTCCGTGAGCCTGAGCGGCCTCTCTTCATCGGCCGCAAACCGTGCCTGCCCTCGTGCCCCCTCCTCGTCTGCCGCGCGATGGCGCCGACTTTGCGCGCTGCGCTCGAAGCGCACCCCAGGGTGCGGGCTGCTCGAGCAGGACGCGAACCGGCGGGACCACTGCTTGCCTGGATTCCACCGGACGAAATCGAATCTGCCATTGGGCGCGAAATACCCGTCGTCGACGAGAGAGATTGGGAGAACCAGATCGTGGTCGGTCGTCGAATCATGAGCGAGACGCTCGTGAACCCTCCGGAGGCAGATCATGATTCCTGACTTGCGCATGGTGCGCATGCGATTCGACTTGGCGAAGCTCTTCGAGCTCGGCCACCGCCGCCGGCTCCCCCTCCGACAGGTGGACCTGGGGTACTTGCTCCACTGTGAGCTGAAGGAGCTCTTCGGCGCGGAAGCGCCCGGGCCGTTCTCGTACGACGAGCCGCACGGTCGGATGGTGCCGGTGCTCGCCTACACGCGCCGGAACAAGGACGAGTTGGTGCAACACGCTGCCACCTTCGCTGATCCCGCCGTGCACGCCGCCTGTGACATGCGAGGCATCGAGGAGAAGACGATGCCTCGCGCGTGGCCGAGTCGCGCTCGCTTCGGCTTCGAGGTGCGCGCCTGTCCCGTGGTGCGAATGAGCAGCGCGGGGGAGCACCATCGCAAGGGGGCGGAGGTCGATGCCTTCCTGGCGCGGTGCTGGAAGACGAAGGGCGCTGTCGAGCGGGAGGCGGTGTACCGAGAATGGCTTGACGGAGAGCTGTCTCGCCGTGGCGGCGTAACGCTCGTGTCGTTCCGATTAGAGGCGTTCCAGCGCGAACGCCTCCTCCGACGCGATCACGCCGAGGACCGACGGTCGCATCCTACGGAGCGGCCCGACGCGCGTTTCTCTGGCGAGCTCGAGGTCACGGATGGCCCCGCATTCGAGACGCTGCTGGCTCGGGGCATCGGCCGGCACCGTGCTTTCGGTTTCGGGATGCTCCTGCTGCGTCCGGGCCGCGCGTGCTGAAAGGGCGCCTCGGCCTCGAGACCGCTCGCATTCCGCAAGCCGACCGCCACGGCTTGCTCTGGCTCGCCCGCGGAAATCTCTACGTCGAGGACGGGACCCTGCGCTTTCGGACGAAGGGCGACGGAGACATGGCGTCGGGCGACTACGCCATTCCGTTTCAGATGGTGACGGCCGTGCTCCTCGGGCCAGGCACGACCGTGAGCCACGACGCTCTTCGACTGCTCGCGCGCCACGGGACGGGCCTTGTCGCCATCGGCCAGGATGGGACGAGGTTCTACGCGAGCATGCCCTTCGGCCCGGATGCGTCGGCGCTCGCTCGACGACAGGCGACAGCATGGGCGGACGCGACAGGTACACGGCTGCGCATCGCACGCAGGATGTACGCCTGGCGCTTCGGCGAGGTCGTTCCCGAGGAGGACATCGCGGTCCTTCGCGGCATCGAAGGGGCGCGGATGCGAGAGACGTACAAGCTGCTCGCAGAGCGCTACGGCGTATCCTGGCATGGGCGGCACTACGATCGCAGCGCTCCCGAGTCGAACGATCCGGTGAACCAAGCCATCAACCATGCTGCGAGCGCCGTCGAGTCCGCCGCGATGATCGCCGTGGCGCTCACCGGATCTCTCCCGCAGCTCGGCTTCATTCATGAGGACTCGGGAAACGCGTTTACGCTCGACGTTGCGGACCTTTACCGCTCCGCGATCACCGTGCCCGCGGCCTTCACGGCGGTGAAGGAGTGCTCGGCCGACATCCGCATCCCGCTGGAGAGGGCGGTCCGCCGCGGCGTCGGACGCATGCTGCGCGCGCAAGCGGTCGTCCCGGGAATGATCGACAGGATCAAGGCGCTCTTCGATGCCGATGACAGTCGTTGTGACGCGTGATGTCGCGGAGCGGTTCCGCGGGTTTCTCGCATCGTGCATGCTCGAGATCGCGCCTGGTGTCTACACGGCGCCCGAGATGACGCGCGGGGTGCGCGAGCGGATCTGGACCGTCCTGTCGGAGTGGTTCCTGGCGCTTCCGCAGGGCGGAATCGTGATGACGTGGCCGGCGTCCGAGTCAATCGGCGGCCAGGCCGTCCTCCTCCTCGGAGACCCTCCTAAGGAGCTCTACGACTCAGATGGGATGCTCCTGGTTCGGCGTGACCTCCCGGCACCTGCGCCCTCCGACAGCTCTGTGAAAACCGAATAGATTCACACACCCGTGGCCGCTTCCTTTCCGGGACTACCCCAGATATGGAAGAGGCTCCCCCGCGCACGCGGGGATCGACCCGATGCGACCACGCTCTCCAATGGCGACACGGAGGCTCCCCCGCGCACGCGGGGATCGACCCGCCATCGCCGAGGGCCTGGCGCGGCGCATCGTGGCTCCCCCGCGCACGCGGGGATCGACCCCTGGGCATGAAGGGGAACGTCCCGTGGAACGTGGCTCCCCCGCGCACGCGGGGATCGACCGTGGTAGTGGTTCGCGTGCAGGACACCGTCTGAGGCTCCCCCGCGCACGCGGGGATCGACCCCAACCTCGTCGTGGCCGAGATCCTCCGGTTCGGGCTCCCCCGCGCACGCGGGGATCGACCGTCGTCGCTGGTCGCGAAGTACGGGTCGAAGGCGGCTCCCCCGCGCACGCGGGGATCGACCTGTGACGGGTGGCGGGGGAGGCGGTTCCGGGCTGGCTCCCCCGCGCACGCGGGGATCGACCCTGGTATCGCGGCGCGTGGCGTGTCGCGTCCAGGGCTCCCCCGCGCACGCGGGGATCGACCCGCGACCCGAGAGAACGTGGTCAGCACGATCGCGGCTCCCCCGCGCACGCGGGGATCGACCGTCGTCGGCGCCGGCCCGGTCGGCGTGGTCTTCGGCTCCCCCGCGCACGCGGGGATCGACCCCGAGCGCCTCGCCGGACCGACCGACCATCGCCGGCTCCCCCGCGCACGCGGGGATCGACCTGGCTCGTGGCGGGCATGCCGGGAGCGGGCGGTGGCTCCCCCGCGCACGCGGGGATCGACCTCGCTTCACCCCGACCTACGTGGCGGATACGGAGGCTCCCCCGCGCACGCGGGGATCGACCCCAGCCGTGCAGGAACCGGCCATGGTTGCTCTTGGCTCCCCCGCGCACGCGGGGATCGACCCATCGCCGCGGGCGGACACCTGCAGCTCATCGCGGCTCCCCCGCGCACGCGGGGATCGACCCGCCACCACCACCTCGGCGACCATCGATACCCAGGCTCCCCCGCGCACGCGGGGATCGACCCCTGAAGGCGCAGCGGCTGAAGAAGAAGCTCTCGGCTCCCCCGCGCACGCGGGGATCGACCCCAGCCGGACACGCCACCTACCGCGGCGTCCGCGGCTCCCCCGCGCACGCGGGGATCGACCCGTGAGCGTACTCACGGCAAAGAGGCACGCGAGGGCTCCCCCGCGCACGCGGGGATCGACCCGGGCACCGCTTCGCGCTCAGCCTGTACGAGCCGGCTCCCCCGCGCACGCGGGGATCGACCGACGACGTCCTTCTCGAACCTCCTGCTCGGGGTGGCTCCCCCGCGCACGCGGGGATCGACCCCACTCCGCTTAGATGGTCATGGTCTACGACAAGGCTCCCCCGCGCACGCGGGGATCGACCCGGCCGCGCGCGGCGTGGAGTGCACGTTTTGAGGGCTCCCCCGCGCACGCGGGGATCGACCCGCGTCCGTCAACTACGACCTGGCCGTGGTCGAGGCTCCCCCGCGCACGCGGGGATCGACCCGCTGCGTCGCCCACCACAACTCGGATGACGGCGGCTCCCCCGCGCACGCGGGATCGACCCATGCCCTCGATCGCCCCAGCGTTACCCTGCGGGGCTCCCCCGCGCACGCGGGGATCGACCCCTGGAGAAGATCGTGAAAGACGCGCTGACGGGGGCTCCCCCGCGCACGCGGGGATCGACCGCCCGGGGAAGAGAGCGCCTATCCGGAGGAAGCGGCTCCCCCGCGCACGCGGGGATCGACCTGTTCGACAAGCTCAAGAAGTCCCACCTGGCCCGGCTCCCCCGCGCACGCGGGGATCGACCCGAGCGCCGCTTCTGCTTCGCGCTCTCCGACCCGGCTCCCCCGCGCACGCGGGGATCGACCCCCTTTCAAGGCACGGACACCTGCCGGCATCCCGGCTCCCCCGCGCACGCGGGGATCGACCGTACTCCGCCGCCGAGCACATCGCCGAACGCGCGGCTCCCCCGCGTACGCGGGGATCGACCCTTCAGGAAGGCGCTTCACACGTACGGGCGAGCGGCTCCCCCGCGCACGCGGGGATCGACCCCTCCGGATAATGGTGGGCGAGGACGCGCGACGGGCTCCCCCGCGCACGCGGGGATCGACCCGCTCTCCGTCGACCATGACGCGGCGTCGCTCAGGCTCCCCCGCGCACGCGGGGATCGACCGTAGCTCATGAAGCTCATGACGGCTCCTGCACGGGCTCCCCCGCGCACGCGGGGATCGACCCGGCGTCTCCTACTGGCGCGTCGAGAACATGGAGGCTCCCCCGCGCACGCGGGGATCGACCCCTGGAGGGTGAGGCATGGCGTTCGACGAGGACGGCTCCCCCGCGCACGCGGGGATCGACCGTCGACACGAACGCCGTTCACTTTCGCCCCACCGGCTCCCCCGCGCACGCGGGGATCGACCCCGTGCCGAGCTGCGCGAGCGCGGTCAGGGTGGGGCTCCCCCGCGCACGCGGGGATCGACCCCGCGGCGAAGTGCTCACGAGTCAGTCGCACCCGGCTCCCCC
>WNGL01005641.1_pt1 | contig 16631 bp, 11 predicted proteins | sample 5400591 | NCBI WGS metagenome assembly WNGL01 (sample SAMN13153377, study PRJNA577476) | soil metagenome | isolation source: 80 cm soil or saprolite under Garry oak tree replicate 1 | place: USA:California | collected 2016-06-15
AGCCGATCGTTGCGCTGGTCGGCTTCGGGGCGATTCGCAGCGGTGCCGGGCCGCAGGTCAAGCGCTTCATCGAGCGTTTCCAGATCCCGCTCCTCACCACGCTGGACGGGAAGGGGATCGTCTCCGAGAGCCACCCGCTGTCCCTCGGCGTGTTCGCCGAAAGTGGCCATGCCAGCGCGTGGAAGGCGTTTCGCGAGGCCAAAGTCGTCCTCGCCGTTGGTAACTCGCTCAACCAGCACGCGACGTTCGGCTTTCGCGAGGACCTGTTCACCGACAAGCTGTTGATCCACATCAATATTTCTGACATGGAGATCGACAAGGCGTACAAGGCCGACCACGCTCTTGTCGCCGATGCGCGCGCCGCCGTCGCGGCGATCACCGAGGCACTTGACCGGGAGGTCGGTCCGGTCGCACCGAGGAAGGTGGATGGGCGCGACTGGGAGGCCCGACACATTCCCCGCCTACCCGGCGCCATCCACCCGGGACAGCTCGCGCAGACGATCGGCAGGATGCTTCCAGCGCACGGAGTGGTGCTGGCCGACGCGGGCGCCCACCTCGCCTGGCTCGGCTACTACGTCGAGCTGGACGAAGGCCAGAACTACCGCAAGACAGGGACGTTCGGGCCGATGGCCGGCCACGTCAATGGGGCCATCGGAGTGAAGCTGGCGCAGCCCGATCGCACGGTGGTCGTCGGCTGCGGCGACGGCTGTTACTCGATGTCCGGCTTCGAGCTGATGACCGCCGTTGAGCACAACATCCCGGTGATCTGGGTGATCTTCAACGACAACGAGTACAAGCTCATCAAGATCTACCAGTTCGCGACGTACGGTGAGACCGGCCTCGTCAAGTTTCAGAACCCCGACTTCGCGACGTACGCCAGAGCATGCGGCGCGGACGGGTATCGCGTCGAGACACTCGACGAGTTCAAGCAGGCGTTCGCCGGGGCCCTTGCGTCGGGCAGGCCGACGCTGATCGACGCCAAGATCACCCGATGGGCGATCCCCCATTACAGCTCTTCGCCTGACGGCGTCATCGACGGGATCGTGGAAATGGTGGAGCAGCGTTTTCGCCATGGCTGACAGGCCATGGTGCTAGTTCGCGAGGGCGTGGCCGGGACCAGGGCAAGGGGGGAGAGACCGTGCAGGTTTACGAGGCGATCGTCAAGGGGCTCGAAAGCATCGGCGTGCAAGCGGCATTCGGCGGTGCCGGCGAGAACGCAGCCAGCCTCATGCTCGCGCTCAAGCACTCCGAGAAGATCCGGCCGATCATGACCCGCAACGAGCAGGCGGCGTCGTTCATGGCATGCGGCTATGCCATGTACACCAACCGCCTGGGGTTCTGCTTCGCCACCGCCGGGCCGGGTGCGTTCAACCTCTTCTCTGGGCTTGCGGTGGCGATGTCCGACTCCTATCCCGTCCTGGCCGTCTCCGGCTTCGCGTCACTCGAGTGGCGCGGGAAGGGGTCGCTGAACGAAACCTCCGGTCTGAGCCGCACACCTGACTCCCAGGCGATGTTCGAGGCGACCACCAAGAAGTCCTACCTGCTCACCGACATCGCCAACACCTGTGACGTCCTCGAGGACGCGGTCAACACCGCGTTCGAGGGCAGGCCCGGGCCGGTCCACATTCACGTGCCGGAGAACCTGACGCACCGTGGCATGACCGTCGACAACTATCACGACATCAGGCTCAACGTGCAGCAGGTTCTCCCGGACCCCCAGCGCGTCGAGGCGGCCGCGGAAGCGCTCGCCGACGCGATACGGAAGGACAAGCCGATCGTTGCGCTGGTCGGCTTCGGGGCGATTCGCAGCGGTGCCGGGCCGCAGGTCAAGCGCTTCATCGAGCGTTTCCAGATCCCGCTCCTCACCACGCTGGACGGGAAGGGGATCGTCTCCGAGACTGGACGGGAAGGGGATCGTCTCCGAGAGCCACCCGCTCTCGATCGGGGTGTTCGCCGACAGCGGTCACGCCAGCGCGTGGAAGGCATTTCGCGAGGCCAAAGTCGTCGTGGCGATCGGAAATGCGCTCAACCAGCACGCGACCTTCAATTACCGCGAGGACCTGTTCACCAACAAGCTGTTGATCCACATCAATATTTCCGACGTGGAGATCGACAAGGCGTACAAGGCCGATCACGCACTCATCGCCGACGCCAAGCTCGCGGTTGCGGCGCTCGCCGACTCGCTCGACCGTAAGGTCGGTCCGGTCGCACCGAGGAAGGTGGATGGGCGCGACTACGAGGCCCGGCACATTCTCCACCTGCCCGGCGCCATCCACCCGGGACAGCTCGCACAGGCGATCGGCAGGATGCTTCCCGAGAATGCCATCCTCCTGGCCGACGCCGGCGCCCACCTCGCCTGGCTCGGCTACTACGTCGAACTGGAGGAGGGCCAGAACTTCCGGAAGGCCGGCGAATTCGGGCCGATGGCCGGCCACGTCAACGGCGCCATCGGGCTGAAGGTGGCGCATCCTGAGCGCACGGTCGTCGTCGGCTGCGGCGATGGCTGTTACTCACTCTCTGGGTTCGAGCTCATGACCGCTGTCGAGCACAACATCCCGGTGATCTGGATCATTTTCGATGACGAGGAATTCAAGCTCATCAAGATCTTCCAGTTCGCGACCTACGGTGAAACCGGCCTCGTCGAATTCCAGAACCCCGACTTCGCGGCGTACGCGAGAGCCTGCGGGGCGGATGGATATCGTGTCGAGACCCTCGACGAGTTCGAGGGCGCATTCGCTTCAGCGCTTGCCTCGGGCAGGCCGACGCTGATCGACGCCAAGATCACCCGATGGGCGATCCCGCATTACAGCCCGTCGCCAGACGGCGTGATCGCGGGAATCGTCGAGACGGTCGAGGAGCGCTTCCGCCGTGCCTGACGGGTGGTTCGAGCAGATGCGCGATCGTGCCACGGAGGGAGGGACGCATGAAGGCAGCATGGGCTGAGGAGTTCCAAGGGGGTAGCCCTGAGGCGGAACGTCTGCTGTTCGAGCAGCTGGCCAGGGAGATCATGCGTGTCCAGCTGAAGAATCGCAGGAGCGCGAGCGTCCACGGGGTGCCACACTCCGTCGACCGTGCCTTCCACGCCAAGTCGACGCTGGCTGTTGAGGACGCTGAGCTTCGTTTCCTCGACATTCCCGCCGACCTGCAGGTGGATTTCGCCGAACCAGGCGCGGTCTACCGGACGGTTGTCCGCTTCTCGAACGCCGCCGGGACCGGGCAGCCCGATTTCAAGCCCGACTTGCGTGGCGTGGCGCTTCGGTTCGAGGCGTCGCCGGGACAGCACCACGATTTCCTGGGGACCAATTACCCGGTGTCGCACGCACGCGACGCCCGCCAGTTCGTGAAGTTCGCGGACGCGATCGCGGGCGGCTCGCTGTCGCGTGCGCTCGGCTTGGTGAAGCTCGTGTTCACCTTCGGGCCCTTCGAGACCGCGCGCATGCTGCGCAACGTTCTGGCCGGGAGCCGCCACAAGGTGCGGAGCATCGCGACCGAGACCTACTGGAGCCGCGGCGCCATCCGCTGGGGCGACACGCTCGCGGTCCGCTATCTGCTCCGTCCGGCTCCCGATCCGGCGCCCGCACCCGAGCCATCGGCGAACGATCCCGAGTACCTGTCTGGCGAGATCGCCCGCCGGCTGGCCGAGGACGAAGTGCGCTTCGAGCTCTGCATTCAACGGTTCAGCGACGCCAAGTCGACCCCGATCGAGGACACCTCGGTCCGCTGGTCGGAGCGTGTGTCACCGCCGGAGCCGGTGGCCCTGCTCACCATCAGCAAGCGCGACGTCGGCGTCGCCGATGCGCGCGCGGAGACGCGCGCCATCGACGGAATGGCCTTCAACCCGTGGAACACCACCGACAGGTTCCGCCCGCTCGGCAATCTGAACAGGGCACGCAAGGCCGCCTACGACGCAAGCGCGGCCCACCGCCTCGGTTTCCGCTGGCGGGTGGACCCGCCGCCGCGCAACGTCGTCGTCGGTGTCGGCGCGCGCGGGCTGTTCCTCGTCCTCAACCGCTTCGTGGAGTGGCACCGGCTGCCGATACGGCTGAGCCTGCTGAACCTGGAGGCCTTCCGCCACGTCCTGCGTCGCCGCAATCTGCTCGATACCGAGGTACGCGAGGCACCGCCGACGGCGCGCCCGGTCCCGCCGCCACCTCGCGAGATGGTCCGGGCATCGCGGACCTTCGATGGCACCTACAACGATCTGTCGGAGCCAAAGATGGGCGCGGTCGGCGCCGCCTTCGGCCGCAACCTGGAAGCGGATTACCGCCCGGACCTGTTCGACGAGCCGAATCCGCTAATCGTCAGCCAGCGGCTGCTCACCCGCAAGAGCTTCCTCCCGGCGCGGTCGCTCAATCTGCTGGCCGCCGCGTGGATCCAGTTCCAGGTTCACGACTGGGTGAATCACGCGCGCCACCCCTTGGGGGTGAAGGACGTCAAGGTGCCGTTGCCGCCCGGCATGCCAGAGTGGTCGAACACGCCGGGCGGTCGGCCAGAAAGAGAGATGCGCATCGCCGGGAACATCTCGCTGAGCGAGGACCCAGGCGATGGGGTGGAGCGGCTGTTCGCGAACGCCGCGTCGCACTGGTGGGACGGCTCCGAGGTGTACGGCGCCGACAGTGTGAAGGCACGCCAGCTCCGCGACGGGGCGAAGCTGCGGCTGTCCCCGGAAGGCTATCTCCCCGAGGACACCAAGGGATTCGAGATCACCGGCTTCAACGAGAGCTGGTGGCTCGGCCTCAGCGGCCTTCACACGTTGTTCGCCCGGGAGCACAACCTGCTCTGCGACGAGCTGCGGGCCCACTATCGAGGGTGGAGCGACGATCGCGTCTATCACACCGCACGGCTGATCGTCTCGGCACTGATCGCGAAGATCCACACGGTGGAGTGGACTCCCGCGATCCTCGCGACCAAGACGATCGACGTCGCACTGAACATCAACTGGAGCGGCCCACGCCCCAAGGACTGGATGACCAGGATGGGCATCTGGCTCACGGACGCGAACGCGACCGTGGGCATCCCCGCGACAAAGCCCGACCACCACGCCGCGCCCTACTCACTGACCGAGGACTTCGTCACCGTCTATCGCCTGCACCCGCTGCTGCCCGACGACTACTGCTTCCACGATCACCGGACGGGCGAGCTGCTGGGCCAACGCAGCTTCATGGAGATCCAGGGGGAGAAGGCCGACGACGAGTTGCGCGCGGTCGGTCTCGACAATCTGCTGTACTCGTTCGGCATCTCGCATCCGGGTGCCATCACCCTGCACAACTATCCGCGATCGCTGCAGGCGTTCGAGCGCAACGGTGAACGCATCGACCTGTCGGTCGTGGATCTAGTGCGCACCCGCCGGCGAGGGGTCCCGCGTTACAACGACTTCCGCGCCGGCCTGCACAAGCCACGGATCAGGAAATGGGAGGACCTCTGCGCGGACCCGGAATCGGTGCGGCTGATGCGCGACGTCTACCGAAGCATCGACGAGGTCGACACGATGGTCGGGCTGTTCGCCGAGACACCGCCCTCGGGATTCGGTTTCTCTGACACCGCCTTCCGTATCTTCATCCTGATGGCGTCACGGCGGCTGCAGAGCGACCGCTTCCTGACGGTCGATTTCCGTCCCGAGATCTACTCGCCATTCGGGATCGACTGGATCGCCAACAACGGCATGACGAGCGTGATCCTGCGCCACTGCCCAGATTTGGTGGCAGTGCTCCCCCGTGATGTGAGCGCCTTTGCTCCGTGGCGCCCCGTGGCGGTGCGCTGACGATGCGCGGGAAGGGGGCAGTCCGATGACCGATCAACGAACCACGGATCAACCCACGACGAGCCTGCACCCGGGCCTCGATGCGCTGCTCGGCCGGCCGCTGCTGGAGACGATCTGGCGCCGTCGAACGCATCGGGTGAGCCGCGGTAGCTCGGTCACGGCCGGCTCGATGAGCTACACGTCGAGCCAGCCGCGCATGCCGTTGTCCGAGCTCGAGGAGGCGGTGCTCGTCGCGCTCACCGGGTGCACCGCGCTCACCATGCCGGACCGCCCGTTCGCCGATCCTCGGAACGGCAAGCCGATCATGGCTAAGCCGAACCTCAACATGGCCGGGCGGACGGCGGGTAGCCCCGACAACGCCCAGGGGACCCATTTCTTCCTGATCAATGACAGCGGCACGTACTTCCTGCGCAAGCTACCGCCGATGGCCCAGGGTGCCTCGCCGTTGGATCCCGAGGTGCTGATGGCGCGCGCCAACCAGTCGAAGGTGCGCATCCTGGATCAACGCATCGACGTCCCAGACGGCAGGAGGGACTTTCCGGCGTATCTCGATTCGAACCGTTTCCTGTCGAACCTTCCGGGGACGACCATCCTGTTTCCCGTCGTCGAACTCTCCCGCCAGTACATCAACGGCATGATGTACCTGCTGACGCAGCCCGAGGGGGCGCGGCCGACGATTGTCGACGACCGCAACTTCTATCGCCTCGCCGGGGTCAAGCGCTGGGTCCAGAACGGGTTCCTCAACAAGGACATCAAGCTGCCCCTGGGCGCGATCTGGGCGATGCGCACGCCCATCGAGGCCGATCTCATCCTGCAGAACCTAATGCTGACGGCTGACGCGATGGGGCTGGGGGCGTGGATTCACGGCTCGATCTCGCCGCCCGTCCTGCTGGGCGATCCCAAGTTCCGCAAGACCTACGGCAGGATGCTCGACTTCGACTGGACCATCCCGAAGTGGAAATTGGCCGACCTCTTGCGTTGGCACGTGCCCCTGCCGCGGTTCGCGCCGTTGAGAGCCAACGCGATCGGGCTTCGGCACAAGGGGGAACATCTGATCAAGTCGATGTGCCCGCCCAATTACAGCACCATGGCGGAGGCCGTGGATGCGGTGGTCGCCGACAAGTTCGGCCCGAACGGCATCTACTCCGACAAGGCGCTGTTCGAGCGTATCTACAAGGGGGAATTCGGCGCGAAGTACCTGAAGGAAGCCAGCGATTACAGCGCCGACGTCATCGCGTGCGCGCGAGACATCTGCACCTACATCTACGAAACGCACGGACGATTCCCGGCGCACTGTGAGGCAATCCACGTGCCCGGCGTGTGGCTCCAGGCGCACCATCTCGAGGAAGAATATTACGATCGGTTCTTCCGCGATGGTCTCACCGATGCTCACCGGTCCCACCATCGGGCGTGGCACCCCACGGAGGACGTAGCAGCTGGATGAGATGCCCGGCACGGGCATGATCGGAGTATGGCCATGACCGCGGGTGCGGTTGGACACCAGGTGAAGGAGCGAGCCTCCGCTGCGCCGCCGACGGCGAAGGAAGCAATCGCCGAGGCGGTCGCACTCGAGCCGTCTGCTGGGCTCCCGTCATTGGAGCGACAACCGCCCGACGCCTCGGGTATCGGCATCTGCTGCTCCGGCGGTGGCATCCGTTCGGCGGCCTTCAACCTGGGAGCCCTTCAGGCCCTGTCCGCCGCGGACGTCTACCAGCACGCCAGATTCGTCACCTGTGTGTCGGGCGGCTCCTACATCGCCGCCAGTTTCGCCACGGTGGCGCACGGACCGGCGTTCGACAGCGACAAGGCCAAGGTCGAGCGTCCCGAAGCTCCTGACTACGCCTATGCTCCACAATCCGTCGAGGAGCAGCGCCTGCGGAACCAGAGTCACTACCTGTTCCCCAGGCTTGCCGTCACCCTTCGTGGCGTTATCTGGATGCTCTTCGGGCTGCTCGCCAACCTCGGATTCCTGTTCGTCTTCGTGTTCGTCGGCGCGCGCCCGCTCGGCTGGTCCCTGCGGGCGTTCGGGATCGTCCCGAGACTGGGCGGGCCTGATCCCGGTTTGCACCTGCCGCTGGGTTGGTGGGTGTGGGCGCCGGCGCTGCTGCTTGCGGCGTTGGGGCTGCTGTTCGGGGAGAACTTCATCGAGGTCTACCACAGGCCACGGACTGACACCGTGGAAGGGCTGCGGAGTTTTGCCAGCGGGCTGCTGCTGGCGAGCCTGATCGCCGGCGTGCTCATGCTCGCCGTGCCCGCCGCGACAGTGGGGCTGCAGCGGCTCGCGCTCAGCAATCGGCCTGATCCCACCACCGCCCGTGTGATCGCGGGGCTGGGGTTCGCGACTTCGAGCGGCTGCGCCGCCGCGGCGAGCGAGCGGCCGGGCGGCGCTTGTGGCGCGGAACGTCCGCGGGTTGCCGGGGCGAACGCGGCTGACGCCGGCCCGACGGACGCCAGGGGCGTCCTGGCCTTCTTCGCGGCGCTGCTCGCGCTCATCCGCCGGATGGTCAAGCTGGCCACTGGGGCGACCGCGCATCTGGGGTCCAAGCCGATGGCGGACACGGCGCAGCCCGGCGGTCTGTCCGGGGTCGTGCACCGGATCGAGCAGCGCCTGTGGCCGTGGCTGGGCAGCGCGCTCGTGGTCGGGGCGGCCGCGCTGCTGACGCTGCGGTGGATCGGCGACGCGGCCCTGCGAGGCTTTGGCGTCACCGAGGTCTGGTACATCGCTGGAGCGCTCGCCGGGTTCGTCCTCCTCAAGACGTTCACCGATATCAACCGGAGCAGCCTGCACCCGTACTACCGAGAGCAGCTCGCCAGCGCGTACACCGTCCGGCGTGAGCGCCATGGCGATACGACCGTCGCGGAGCCCGTTCCCTTCGAGGAGCCCCTCTCCCTCACCCAGGTCGATCCCGATACCACCGGCGTGGGCGGCCCAGAGCTGGTGATCTGCGCCGCCGCGAATATCACCGATGAGTCCGTGCCGCCCGGCAGAGGCTGTGTCTCGTTCACCTTCAGCCCGAAGAAGGTCGGCCTTTCGGAGAGCCCGCTCGTGTCCAGGGACCGGGATGGGAAGAAGCGACAACTGCGCGTCAAGGTCCGGTTGTACGAACAGGTCGCCGGCCGGCGGCGCGTCACGCTGCCCGCCGCCGTGGCCGTGTCCGGCGCCGCAGTCTCGCCCCTGGCCGGCAAGATGACCCGGCCGTCGCAGCGGCTGCTGTTGGCGGTGGGGAACATCCGGCTGGGGTTGTGGCTTCGCAACCCGATGCGCTGCCCTTCGGACGAGGACGAGGTCCCACCTGAGCCCCCCCAGACCGTGTGGCGCAAGCTGTGGGCTCAGTGGCACCAGCCTGGGCCTCGCCTGCTCCTGCTCGAGCTGGCCGGCAGGACGCACCTCAACCGCCCCTGGCTCTACATTACCGACGGCGGCCACTACGACAACCTCGGCCTGGTGGAGGCCCTGCGACGAAAGCCGAAGGTGCTGTTCGCATTCGACGCCAGCGGCGATCGCGTCGATCGCTGGAACACGATCGGCGAGGCGATCGCGCTGGCGCGCAGCGAGCTCGGCGTTCGGGTCGAGATCGATCCTCGCAGGATGCGGGCCAGCGACGGCCAGCATGTTCACACTCCGTACGCGCGGGGCGACATCTGGTACACACCGCTCGACCCGAGCCGGCCGCCCGACGCGACCTTGTGGGTGACCAAGCTCGGCGTCTCGGACCAGGTTCCCTGGGACGTGCAGGCGTATGCGCAGCGGTTCGGGTCGTTCCCCTGCGATCCGACCATCCAGCAGCTGTACGGGGACGAGCAGCTCGAGGCATACCGGGCGCTGGGGCAGGCTTCGACCAATCTGATGCTGGCCGAGTCGCTGGCCAGAGCCCGGTCCGCGCGTTCGGCGGCCGCAAACCTGTAGGGTCTGGCGTCAATGCGCGAACACGGCATCTCACGGGCGGTCCTGGTGACGGGTTGCTCGTCCGGGATCGGCAGGGCGACGGCGCTTCGGCTGGTGCGGGCGGGCTGGCTCGTCTATGCCACGGCGCGGCGACCGGAGATGCTACAGGATCTCGCCGCCGCGGGTTGCCGGGTCCTTGCGCTCGACGTCACCGACGAGCGCTCGATGCGGGCGGCCGTGGCGGCCGTCTCCGGAGAGACTGGCGCGGTCGGTGTGCTGATCAACAATGCGGGCTACAGCCAGTCGGGAGCCGTGGAGAGCGTCTCGATGGAGTTGGCCCGCCGGCAGTTCGAGACCAATGTGTTTGGGCCGCTGCGGCTCACCCAGCTTGTGCTGCCCGGCATGCGCAAGCAACGCTGGGGCAAGGTCGTCAACCTGAGCTCGATGGGCGGCAAGCTCACCTTCCCGGGCGGCGGCCTGTATCACGCCAGCAAGTACGCGGTCGAGGCGCTCAGCGACGCGCTGCGCTTCGAGGTCCGCGCGTTTGGCGTCGACGTCGTCGTCATCGAGCCGGGGTTGATCCGCACGGGGTTCGGTGAGACCGCGGCCGCCGGCACCGGAGCGGCCGTCGTGCAGGACGGAGATGGTGCCTACCGGCAGTTCAACGCCGCGGTGGCGGCGGCAACCCGAGCGGTGTATGCGTCCAGTGCGCTGGCGTGGCTCGGCGGCGAGCCGGAGCGGGTCGCGGCGGTGATCGAGCGGGCCATGAGCGCCCAGCGGCCGCGCGCCCGCTACCGCGTCACACCCTCCGCACGGCTGCTGCTGGCGCTACACGCGGCGCTGTCCGATCGGGCCTGGGACGGATTCCTTCGCCTGCAGCTCCCTCCGCCTGGAGCCCGGCGACGACCTTGACGGGCACTGTTGCATTGAGCCGGGAAGGCGTCACCAAGACCCGGCAAAGTGGAGGCTCTCCGTCATAGAAAGGCGCCAAGAAGGACACGAACCGCCCGATCGCTCCTACGACATGCCGCGCATGAGTGCCGGAGTGGAGACGGTCGGACGGGGTGATCGCTCAAGCAACAGTGCCCCATGCGATGCCTACCTACCGCGAAGCAATGACGACCGCGGGGAGCAGAGGATGAGAGTTGCCAACCTGGACGCCGGTGCCCGGGATCCCTGGGTGGCCCGTGGGTCGCCGGCGGGTTCACCAGCCGTGGGTGGCCGTGTGCCTGCGGGACAGCCGGGCCGCGGACCGATGATTCTTGGCGCTGTTGCGTTGCCCGGAGCCAAGGCGTGGCGGAGCCGTGATCTCCGCCTGGGCTCAGATCGCCATGACCAGCTCGTCGACCGCGACGGCCAACCGCCGGTTCGTCGGCTCCTCCGCGGCCAGCTCGTCATGCCCCCTCGAACGTCGTGGACCAAGGCATGACCAACAACGACCACCCTGGCGTTCCGGTCCTGCTTGAGGCCGCGCATCGGCCGCAGCCACGACTGCAGCCGCCCATGGTCGCCCTCAACTCGGTTGTTGGCAGACTGCTGGGGTTGGATGCCACGGTGCCGGCACTAGCTCATGGAGCACCATCGGGGACGTGGCCGCTGGGTCGGTGACCACCTCAACAGGGTCACCTTGGTCGTGCCGACGGCCCGCTCGAAGAACCGGCCGGCCGCCATCGCATCCCGCCGCGGCGAGACGAACACGTCGATGACCTGGCCGAACTGGCCGATCGCGCGGTACACGTAGCGCCACCGTGTGGGTGCCGAAAACCCGTCCACCTCATGCGACCTGGGCATATTCGTGGATCAGCCTGCCGACGCGATCCAACCTCACGACCGGTACGTCGGCCGCTGGAGCAGGTGGTGGGATGACTCCCAGCGGTGGCCCCTGGTCGAGGGAGCGATGCGGCCGGTGCTGGTTGTAGTGCATCACGTAATCCGAAAGCACCGTCTCCAGATGTCGCCGGCCCGTGATCAGCGTCCGGTCCAGCAGCTCACGACGCACCGTGCCCACCCACCGCTCCGCATAGGCGTTCGCCCGCGGCGCCCGCACCGGCGTCCGCAAGACTCGGATGTGCTCCGAGGCGAAGACGGCATCGAAGGCGTCGGTGAACTTCGCGTCACGGTCCCGAATCAAGAACTTGCACTGCCTGATGCGGTCTGCCAAGCCCATGAGCAGGTTACGGGCCTGCTGAGTCACCCACGCCCCGGTCGGGTTGGCGGTCACCCCGAGGATGTGGACCCGGCGGGTGGCAACCTCGATCACAAACAGCACGTACAGACGCCGGAGGAGCACCGTGTCGACGTGGAAGAAGTCGCAGGCCACGATCCCTTCGGGCTGCGCGGACAGAAACTGCCGCCAGGTCAGGCCCGCGCGGCGCGGCGCCGGATCGATGCCTGCCCGGTTGAGCAGCAGCCATACGGTGCTTGGCGCGAACTTGTAGCCGAGCCGGGTGAGTTCGCCGTGGATGCGCCGGTAGCCCCACCTCGGGTTCGCAGCCGCGATCCGCAGGATCAACTGCCGTAGCTGCGGCGGGATCGACGGTCGCCCAGCTGGGCGATGGGGTTTCGTCCAGTGGCGCCTGATCAGGTCGCGGTGCCACCGCAGCAACGTCTCTGGCGTCACGAACCGATGGCGTCGACGCTGCGCCGACAGGAGCCGAGTCTCAATCCGGAAAGGATGGCCCGGTCCGGCCAGGAGAGTCGCGGCTGGGCGACCTGTCGGCGCAAGACCGCGACCTCGTGCCGTAACACGAGGATCTCGGCGTTCTTGGACGCCTGCCGGCCGGCCAGCAGCGCGAGCCAGCCGGTGAGCTGACAGAAGATCAAGTAGAGGAGTCTGAACGCCATAACGAGGATCCTCGCGGACCTCCGCCACTGATGCGAGGCCGCAGGTCAACGTCGCGGACTGGGTTTTCGGCACCGACAGGCTTGCGCTGCTAGCGAGGAGCACGGCCGAAAAGGATGCCGAGCAGCTCGTCTTGCGCCACGAGGTCGCGATGCTGTCGGGAGCGGAGAACTACCTCATCCGGTACCCGGCTGGTCTCAAGGCCCGCCTTCATCGGCACACCGCTGCCCACACCATCGTAGTGCTCGAAGGCCGACTCGAGGTCAACAACCAGGTCATCGGTCCGGGGCATACTGTCACTTCCCGCCCGAGGAGACGATGAGGCACGCCCCGCCGAAGATGACTCCTGGCTGTTCATCACCATGTTCCGTGGACCCTTCGACGTGCAGCCCATCGACGAATGACGGCACCTTCGCCCCTACGTCGCGGAGGCAGGGCCTCCGCCCGTGCGCCTACCCCTCACGCGCCCATGCTGTGCCCCTCGCGTGCCCTCGGTCGTGCCCTTCTCAGGATTCCAACCTCCGCACCACCCCTGTCGCTCGCCGCGACCGCAAGGGCGATGAGGGACGGGGCCGATGGCGCCTGTGAGGCGCACCGCCGACGATGGTTGCAGGTGGGGTCCGGCTCCAGCCCAGGCACGAATCCACATGGCCGGGCACCGTCAGTTCGGACTGCCATTATGCGTCCCACGCCTCGGGAAGGAGGACGCCAGAGCACTGACTAACCCAACCGGCCCCATGGGTGTGGAACTCTGGTCGGATGACGCCGGGATTTCGCTCCACCTTCGCTCCGCCCGACGCTGGGCCGCGCGGGACGGGGCGAAACGGGCGGGGACGCCGAGTGACGGCCGAAGCTGTCGACGGGCCATCTGTGCACGTCACGGGCGGTAATCGAGGCCAGGTGGGGATGGGACGGGACTCGCGGGGAGCCGCTGGTGCGACCTGTAAAATCGCCGGCTAGCGCCTACCCAGGTTCGAATCCTGGTCCTGCCACCAGCGCCACGACCAGCGCAGACATGGTCACCATCCGGGCCCGGCCACGCAACCCCGCCGGGCCTGGTTTCCCTCATCTTTCCCTCCCGCGGACGCGATGCGGACGCGGCCCGTCCCTCCGCCGCCGCTGGGGCCGAACACGTCCGCGATCGTCTGGCCGCCTGGGGCCGAATGTGGTTGTGGTCACTCGCAGTCGCGGCAGGCCTTCGAGGCCGGAGAGCGAAACTGGCCCCTTGCCTCTCTCGAGGTGGCAGACCGAGCAGACGCGAGTGGTTGACGCTGGTGCGCCGCAGCCGCAGCGGCCGCAAACCGGGCAGCGCACGTCGCCGCACGTCGGGCAGGCGGTGTAGCCCCAGGTGTCGGCACCGCAGTGTCGGCACGTGCCGCTCATGGCGGTGGGCCGTGCGGGGGCCGGGGGCTGGTCGAGGACACTGAGTCCCTTGCCGCCCCAGTATCTGGTCTCGGAGAACACGGCGTGGACGAGGTGGCCGTCGGCGACCGCGTCCAGCCACAGGTTCATCCGGGATCCCGACGCCCAGACGACCTCGCCCTGCCCGCGGTACGAGCCGGTGGCGTGGGCGCGCCATAGCTGGTGCTGGGCGGGTAACGGGGTGTGGCGGCCCCACTGGTAGGAGGCTCCCGGAGAGGGGCTGGCAAAGCGGACGAGCCGATTGGTCGGGTCAGCGATGACCACATAGCCGTTGGCGGGCAGGTACTCGGCGAGCCGTACCGCACACGCCTCAAGGGAGCCCGATGAGGCGGCGAAGATCTGACGCAGCTGCCGCGCCTCGGGGGGCCGGCCGGCCAGGATCCGCTCGATCACCTGGTCCGGGACGAGGATCAGCCCGGCGAAGGCATGGCAGACGCGCTCCTCGGCAACCTGACCGGCGTCGTCGTCGAGGTCGTGCAGGGCGCTGAGGACGTCATGGTCGCGGCGGATGAGGTGGTGCGCGAACTCGTGGACCAGGGTGAATTGCTCGCGGCGGCTGCCGGGTGTGGGGGTATAGGCGATGTTGGGGACGGGACGTTCGAAGCACACCCCGTCGCAGGCGCACAGCTCCGAGGTGGGGACGTCCTCCAGCGGGCTGACGCGGATGCCCATAGCCCGCAGAAAGCCGCGCGGATCTTTGGCGAGCGCGGCGCGCTGGTCGTCGCCAAGCGCGGCGGCGAGTCGGCGGGCAAGCGCCGCGTAGGGGTTGCTCATCCCTCTTCGAGCAGCGACGAGTAGTAGGTGAGCAGCCGCCGCCAGTCCTCGGTGCTGAGTTCGCCGCGGGCCCGCTTGGGCGCGGTGGCCAGGAAGTCGATGACCTCCCGGCGGATCTCCGGCTCCGGCCGATTCGCCCCACGAGCGAGGCGTTGGACGCGGCGGGTGAAGTCGTCGCTGCGGACGAACCGCTGCAGCGACACCGACAGCGGCGGCCCAGTAGAGGAGGCCGCCTGGCCTCCAATCAAGTCGGTGACGGCGGTCTCCAGCGCGCTCGCCAAGGTGGTCAGAGTCTCCAGAGTGGGGTTTGCGAGCTTATTGCGCTCGATATCGGATAGGTACGGCACCGACAGGCCGGTGTGGTCGGCGAGGTCCTTGAGGGTCCAGCCGTGGCGTTGCCGGCGGGCGCGGACTCGGCTGCCGAGAGTGGAGTCGGTCCTCGAGCCGGTCATGGGTCACCTCCAAGGGGTCAGAAGCTCAAGCTACGAGTTCTGTTGACAGGAGACAAGCCCGGAGCCTTGTAGGGCGCGGAAACCCTGGTTCATCATGCTGCGACCGGGTGATACTCGTGGATGAGGCCGCCGAGCACGTCGCGGCGCTTGACGTCTTGGGGCCGGACGGGCATCGAGCTCTGGTCCTGTTCCGGCGCCTCAGGAACGGCCAGTGCCAGGCCGCGGTGCGGTCGCTGCTGGTTGTAGTGGCGGACGTAGGCGCGCAGGAGGCGCACCAGATGGCGCCGGCCAAGCACGAGCGTCCAGTCGAGACACTCCGCACGCACGGTCCGCACCCACCGCTCGGCATAGGCGTTTGCCTTTGGAGCCCGGATTGGGGTTCGGAGGACTTCCGCGCTCTCGCTGTGGAAGACGTCGTCGAACAGACGAGTGAACTTGGTGTCGTGGTCGCGGAGGACGAACCTGGTCGACAGTTCCCGATCGTTCAGGTCCATCGCGGCGTTCCTGGCCTGCTGGGTGACCCATGCCGAGTCGGGGTTGGCCGTAACTCCGGCGAGGATGACTCGCCTGGTGCTGAGGTGGATGAAGAACAGCACGTACAGCGTCTTGAGCCAGATCGTCTCCACCGTGAAGAAGTCGCAGGCCACGATCGCCTCGGCCTGTGACCGCAGGAACTGCGTCCAGGTGGGCCCGGAGCGTCTGGGCGCCGGGCCGAGGCCGTGTCGTCGCAGCAAGGTCCTGATGGTCGTGGTGCCCACTCGGATGCCGAGCTTGCGGAGCTCGCCGCAGATCCTGACGCAGCCCCATCGTGGGTTCTCCCTTGCCATTCGCAGGATGAGCGTAGCGACCTCAAGGTCGATCGGTGGTCGGCCGGCCTTGCGCGCCTTGGGGTACGACCACTTCCATCGCACCAACTCGCGGTGCCAGCGCAGCAGCGTCTGCGGCGTGACGAGCAACGATGCCCACCGCTCCCGGGGAAGCACGCGGCTGGTGGCGGCGAGCAGAACCCGGTCGAGCGTGGTGAACCTGGGGCGGCCAGCCTTGCGGCGCAGCACCCGGAGCTGATGTCTGAGGATCAGGATCTCCAGATCTTTGGTCGCCTCGTCAGCGCCTGGGAGGACAAGCAGGTGGGCAAGCACACGGACGACCAACCAGAGTATGAACAGCATCGGCGGATGGTACGGAGTCCCTGGTCACGACGCGAATCCAGGTTTCCGCACCCCACACCCCACCCAGCTACGGCAGTTGACCCTGCGGATGGCGGCTGAGAACCCGACGTGGGGCTACCGACGCATCCACGGCGAACTCGCCCGGCTTGGCGACACGCTCACGCCGAGCACGGTGTGGCTGCTGCTCCGGGCAGGCATCGACACGGCACCGCGCCGCGCTGGGCTGACCTGGCGGCAATTCCTGGCCGCGCAGGCCGAAGGGATCCTGGCCGCCGACTTGTTCCACGTCGACACGGTCCTGCTCCAGCGCCTGGACGTGCTGTTC
>WNGL01004743.1_pt1 | contig 16630 bp, 11 predicted proteins | sample 5400591 | NCBI WGS metagenome assembly WNGL01 (sample SAMN13153377, study PRJNA577476) | soil metagenome | isolation source: 80 cm soil or saprolite under Garry oak tree replicate 1 | place: USA:California | collected 2016-06-15
CCGCGACTAAACGGACGTGCTTCATGAAAATGGCTCCAGGCAGTGCGGGATTTGGAAGCGCGATTGTATCCGATTGCACCCCTGGAGCCCGCCGCGCGGCGCGTCAGATCGGCCAGTTCCGCGGCACCTTCACGACATACGTCCCGGCAATCCGGTCGTGCCACGCCTGGCGTTCGGGATCCCTGAGAATCCAGAAGAACCCGAGGCCAACGACCGCGAGCGAAAAGATCCCTGACAGGCCCCGCACCAGCGCCTCCGCGAAATGCACGGGCGTACCATCGATGCGGACGAGCCGAAGCTGACAGATGATGCCGCCGACCGTTGTCGCCTTCCACGTCCAGAATCCGATGTGATACGCGAGGCCGAGGAGCAGCACGTTGCTCTCGTACGATGGATACTCCGCGAAGATTCTGTCGAGCCGCAGAACCTGCGCCGCAAGGACGACAAGGACCACGTCGAGCGCGAACGCGGCAAGCCGATCGAGAAACGCCGCGTGCGGAAAAGACAGCAGACCGGACAGCGTGCCTGCTGACACGTCTCCCGCCCGACCATCGTCGCGAAGGTCGCGGTAGTCGGCCGACGCTGCACTCGGAGGCGGTGAGACCGAAGACCGCGCTCATTCCCCACGTCAGCAGGCCGAGAACCGGAATGACGTATGCGATGCACATGATCGCCGAGCCGAGCAGAAAGGACCGCAGCGACTGCGCACGGTTCTCCATATCGGCCTGCGGCACGACGCTCATGCCGATCCAGTGCGCGAATCCGACTTTGCCGATGACGGCGCCTACGAGCAGCGCACAGAAGACGAACGGAATGATCGCGACCCCGATGACCGAGATGGCGAGGACCAGACAGATCGGTCCGGCCAACAGCAGGACCAGCAGCCCCGTCATGAACGCCGACACCGGCGTCGCCGCGAGCGTCGTGGCGGATGCGCGAACCGGACCGTGGAACACGACGCTCACGAACAGATTGATCAGAAAGAACACGGCCGCGATCGTCCACACCCACGCCAGGCCGGGAACGATCGGCCGCCCCAGAAGCAGTCCGCGGGTGATCCACGGCACGAGCCCCCGAAGCCGCGTGCCGAGCGCCGCGCTGCCGATGACGATGTGATTGCCGCCGGCGACGAAGCTGGCGGGCGCATCGAGCCCGCCGATGACGACCACGTCGCCACGGACCTGCGCGCCTTCGCTGATCGCGGCGATGCCACCGACGACGACCAACGATCCGTCGACCACCGCGGTGGCCGAGAGCTGTGCCTTCCCGGCGATCACGACGACGTCCTCGTCGACGCGGCCGTCGATCGTGGCGTCGCCGCCGATGACGACGACTCCGCGCGCCTCGTCCCCGGCCTTGAGCGTGTAGCTGTCGAGGATCCGCAGCGCCGGATTCGGCAGGCGCTCAAAACGGACGTCGACGTTCTGCGCACGCGCCGCCGAGGAGACGCTCAGCGCCGCGGCGGCCAGCGCCGCCGTCAGGAGTTTCTTCATCGTTGTTCGACCCTTTCGAGAAGGACGTAATTCAACGCCACGCCGAACGCGGCGCACGCGAGGCACATGAGTACGACGATCGCCAGGATGTAGGGCAGGAACGGCTCGATCAGGGCGTCCCACAGCACGCGGCTCGCGCTCAGCGCGGTGACCACCGACGGCGGGGCGGCCGGCACCTTCGCCAATCCGTAGATCACCGCGGCCGTGACCGCGATCGAGGCGGCCTGCCACACGCGCGGCCACGTGAACCAGGCGCGTGCGTACCACGGCCGCCGCGCCCAGGCGTCGACCGCGGCGAGGACGCGCGGCAGCAGCGTCTGCGGCGCACGAGGCAGCGGCAGCCGCCGAAGGTCGCGCGCGGCGAGGGCTTCGAGGTCCCCGAATTCGTCAGGGCGCATCGGTCCTCGTCAGCAGGCGTTTCAGCGCCTCGCGGCCTCGATGAATGTCGGTCTTCACCTTGCCAATCGACACGTGCAGCGTGTCGGCGATGTCCTGATAGCTGGCGTCCTCGAAGTGGAACAGCACGAGCGGCACGCGCTGGTGGTCGGGCAGGGTCCGGATCGCCTGTTCGAGTCGTTCGTGGCGATCGGCGTGTTCGATCGAGAGCGCCTCCGATACCTGGTACGCCAGACGGTCTTCGTACGGGGTGCCGCCCTCCCCCTCCGCGTCCATTTCGCTGAAGAAGCGCCATCGGGCGCGATACCGCACGAGGTGGTTCAGGCAGATGTTGCGCGTCGTCGTCTTCAGCCATCCGGCCACTGCCGGGCTGCCGCCGATCTCCGCAAACCGCTGAAACGCCCGCAGAAAGACGGTCTGAGCGGCGTCTTCGGCGTCGGCGGAATTGCCGAGGAGCCGGACCGCCGTGGCAAACACCATGTCCTGATACCTCCGCACGAACGACTCAAAGGTATGCGCGTCGCTCATGCCAGGGTCGTCGTCGCACTCATGGGAAGAACCCCGGCGGCGGAGAAAAGTTTCACCTGCGCTAGACTAACCGGCTATGAAGACGAAAGTGTTCGCTGCTGCACTTCTCCTGCTGGCCGGCTACGGCGTCGGGCGGGCGTCACAACCGGCGCCGTCGCACATCTACGAGCTTCGTACCTACACCGCCGCGGACGGCAAGCTGGACGCGGTCAACGCACGGTTCCGCGACCACACGCGCACAATCTTCGAGCGTCACAACATGAAGAGCGTCGGCTACTGGTTGCCCTCCGAGGGGCCGATGGCGGGGAAAACGCTCGTCTACATCCTCGAACACCCGAGCCGCGAAGACGCGCGGAAGAACTGGGAGGCCTTCAGGATCGACCCCGAGTGGGTGAAGGTCAAAGCGGAGTCCGAGGCGGCCGGCCCGATCGTCGCGAAGGCCGAATCGGTCTTCATGACCCCGGCGGATTATTCGGCGATCAAGTAACGGGCCGCCACCACACCAGACGGCATGGAACATCACAACAGCCTGGCCATCCTCGTCGGCGGCGGTCCGGCGCCGGGGATCAACAGCGTCATCGCGGCCGCCACGATACGTTCACGCCTCGAAGGGCTCGAGGTGCTGGGGATCCGGGACGGATTCGAGTGGTTGATGCAGGGGGACGTCGAGCACGTCGCGCCGCTCACGATCGAGGGTGTCAGCCGCATCCATTTTCGCGGCGGCTCACATCTCGGCATCGCGCGCGCGAATCCCACGGCGGATCCCCGGCTGCTCGACAACACCGTGAACTCGCTGTTGCGGCTGAACGTCACGCAGCTCATCACGATCGGCGGCGACGACACCGCGTTCTCCGCGATGCGCGTCGAACGTCACGCCGCCGGCGCCATCCGCGTCGTGCACGTGCCCAAGACAATCGACAACGATCTCGATCTGCCTGCGCACATCGACACCTTCGGCTATCAGACGGCGCGGCACTACGGCGTTGAGATCGTGAAGAATCTGATGGTCGATGCCAAGACCACCTCGCGCTGGTACTTCGTGGTCGCGATGGGGCGTAAGACCGGCCATCTCGCGCTCGGGATCGGCAAGGCCGCCGGCGCGACCCTGACGCTCATTGCGGAGGAGTTTCCGCATCCGACGCGGCTGCGCACCGTCGTGGACACCCTCGTCGGCGCGATAATCAAGCGCCTGAGCTACGGCCGGCGGGACGGCGTCGCGGTGATCGCGGAAGGCGTTGTCCTCGGGATCGCCCACGACGACCTCGCCGGCTTCGACGCCGCCGAACGCGATGCGCACGGCCACGTACGGATCGATGACGTGAATCTGGGTGAGATTCTCAAGACGGAAGTGCTCGTGCGCCTTCGGGAGCTAGGCATCAAGACGACGATTGCCGCCAAGAACATCGGCTACGAGCTGCGCTGCGCCGATCCGATTCCGTTCGACATGGAGTACACGCGCGACCTGGGGTATTCGGCAGCGGGCTACCTGCTGGAGGGGAAGGGCTCCGCGATGATTTCGATCCAGGGCGGACATTTCGTGCCGATTCCGTTCGAGAAGATGATCGACGCCGAGACCGGACGGACGCGCGTGCGATCGGTCGACGTGAAGTCCACGCGCTACGCGATCGCGCGGCGGTACATGCTGCGGCTGGCGCGCGAGGACTTCGACGATCGCCACGACCTGGCGCGACTCGCCTCCATCGCGCATCTCAGCATCGAGGATTTTCAAACGCGCTTCGGCTATCTGATCGACGGATCGTCCGGCTGACGGCGCCGCCAGCGCCGCGGTGTCACTGGGTCTTCCGCAGCGTTCGAACGACTCTTCCGACGGCCTTGCCGTCCAGCGTCACGACGGCGCGCATCAGATAATCGCCGGGCTGCAGGTTCTCGATGCTGAAGCCCCCGAACGCGACGCGCATGTCTTCGACGTTGCCTGGCGACACGTTCGTGTCCGCGGTCGCGAGCGGCGCGCCGTCGGAGGTCGATGCGACGTCGAGATTGACGGCGACATTTCCGCCTTTCGGCACGCCATAGATCTCCAGGACCCCGATGACGACGGACTCCGTCGTGAACGCCATCCGCGGCTGGAAGCTGCCCCCTTCCTGCCGCGTCCCAAGTACCAGGGTGCTCAGCTTGAGCGGATCGGCGCGGGGCAGCTCCGCCGCGAGCTGATAGTCCGCGGTTCCGGCGCGGCCCGATGCGTCCACCGCCGCGACGCGCATGCGATAGGCGCCGGGCGGCGCGGACAGCGCAGCGATGACCGGCCGTTTCGTGAAATCCGCCGCCTGCGCGGTCCACTGTTTCTTCAACGTGTTCTTTTCGTCGAACAGCGCGATGCTCGCTGATGCCAGCGACGCGCCGTCGACGGTGTCGAACAGCGCGACCACCTTCACCTCGTCGGTGCCCGGCAGCCTCGATGTGTACGCCGTCGCACGCAGCGGCAGGTCGCGGTACTCCGCCGCCGTACGGAGCATGTCCTTCGGGGACGCGGCTGCCTTCGCTGCAGCGTCCTTCGGTATGTCCACTGCGGGACGGGTCCGCAGTTTTACGTTGTCGCGGGTGGCGCGAAGGTCGACGCGCAGCATCTGGCCGCCGCGCTCGCCCGGCTCGGGGGTGAATGTGGTGACGTAGTATCCGGCGGTTTCGCGGAGCAACCGCGCGATCGACGTCTGCGCATTGCCGGAGAGCCGCACGAGCTCACCGCCCGTGACTCCCGCGAGGCTCTCGACGCCTGCGTCCTGATCGACGGAACGCGTCGTCGCCATCGCATCGACCAGATGAAAAAAATACAGGTCCGCGTTGGCCGTCGACGCGAGGTTTCCGATGTTCTGGAAATCATCAGGACGGACGGGGCAGACCTCGCTCGTTCCGGTCGACGACCGCGAACCGACCTGGACGATCTTGTTGACCGGCGGCGACAGGCCCGCCGAAAAGATCACGAGAGTGGTTGGCGTGCCGCCTGTCATCGCGAGCATCGTGCCGAGGTCCGCGAGGACGCGGGTGGTCCTGCATTGCGCATCGGCCGGCGTTTCCGAGGCGGAGGCGCGTCCCTTGATCCCGCCCACGGCAAGGCGAATCTTCGCGGGATCGTCGGCAGGCCGCAGATTCACCTGGCCCTCTGTCGTGAGCACGCCGATGCGATCGCCGGGCACCAGCTCGGTCGTCAGCTGACGAACGGCTTCCTGCACGTCGGTTTCCCGTCCCGGAGCGATCGAATCGTCGTCAATCAGCAGGTGAATCACGCGCCCGTTGCGCCCCACCGCGTTCGAGGCGTAGGGCGCAGGCAGTCCCGATCGCCCTGTTGCCGGGTCCAACGCGACAGCCTGGTAGAAGGTGAGGGACTGAATCTGCCGTGCCTTGCCGCCGACCTTCAGACTGATCTCGTCGGGTTTGAGATCGCTCACCTGCTGGCCCTCGTCGATCGACGCCCGGAAACTGATGTGGATGGGACCCGGGCCGCTCTTTTGCGCCAGGGTGGGCGTCCACGATGGCAGAACCCACAACAATCCCGCTGCAATTCCATAGCTCCGCCGTCCGGGTTTCTGCACGCCATGAGCATAACGCAGCCCTGTCGCCGGCGATCCAGGATTGCGACGCTACTTGTTCTGCGCGGTCGTGGCTGCCGGCTTCTTCTTGAAGAGGGGCGCGACGTCGCGTTTGCCTCGATCCTGATACGACACGCCCTTGTCCATCCACTCCGGGCGCGGCTTGCCGAGCAGGTAGTGATCGAAGAATTCGTCCATGTGCACGGTCCAGTACTTCATGTTGTCGCGGTTGCGCAGACCGTGCTTTTCGCCGTTGAAGCTGAACATGTACGACTCTTTGCCGAGCCGCCGCATCGCCGTGAACCACTCGATGCCCTGGTACCAGGGCACCGCATCGTCTTCGTCGTTGTGAATCGTCAGATACGGCGTCTGGACCTTCTTCACCCAGAAGATCGGCGAGTTCTCGATGAACTGCAGGGGCGCGTCCCAGGGTGGCGCGCCAATGCGCGACTGCGTCTTCTCGTATTGGAAAGCCCGCGACATGCCCGTGCCCCAGCGAATGCCGCCGTAGGCGCTGATCATGTCCGACACCGCGGCCCCGGCTTCCACCGCGGCGAACATGTTCGTGCGCGTCACGAGATAGGTGATCTGATAACCGCCCCATGAGTGGCCCTGAATCCCGATGCGCTTCGGATCGATGAATCCCATCGCGAGCACGGTGTTCACAGCCGGAATGACGCATTTCTCCGCGCTCTGGCCAGGGTACCCGGTCTCGTACACGATGTCGGGGCGCAGCACGACGTAGCCGTTGCTGACGTAGCGCGGAATATTGATGCTCGTGCCGACGTTCGGGGCGCCGTAGCTGTGCAGCCCCTGGGTCAGCTCCTCGTAGATGTACACCATCAGTGGATACTTCTTCGACGGATCGAAGCCCTCCGGCTTGGTCAGGATGGCGCGGAGCTTCTTGCCGTCCGCGCTGACGTAGTCGATCAGTTCCGAGCGCCCCATCAGGTAATTCGCGGCCTGCGGGTTCGCGTTCGAGACCTTCTTCATGTCCGTGAACGTGCTGTCGCTCACCCACAGGTCCGGAAATTCCTCGAAGCGCGAGAGCGTGTAGACGACCGTATCGGCGTTCTTCGCTTTCGTGACGGGACCGAACGCCTTGTCGAGCATCACGATTCTCCCGGGCGGGGCAGAGGATGCCAGGCTCGCGAGGCGATAGAAGCCGGTCGCACGCGTACGGTCGCTCGTCGTGGAAAGCAGCAGCGGCTTGTTCGAGGGAACGACGCGCTCATCAGGGTCGATCGACCGATACCGGAAGACGAGCTCGTGCGCTTTGCCCTCTCCGCCGGTGATCATGTGCGCGCCCGTGCCGTCCGGCCGGACTTCCCAGATATCGTACTTGTCGTAGAGCAACACCGATTTGTCGTCCGCGGTCCATCCGCCGCTGCCGAACGGGCCCGGGAGATCCGGCGTCGTGTTCTTCTGCTGGAATCCGCTCGCGATCTTTTCCGTCAGATTCGCGCGCGCGCCATCGGCGACGCGGTAGGTGAGCCAGTGTCCGCTGCGCTCGTCGAAATACAACACGTACTTGCCGCCGGGCGATATCGTCGTCGTACTGCCGCCCCAGTGCTCGAGCACTTTCTTCGGCTTGCCAGACTTCAGATCCAAAAGATAGACGTCGCTGTAGGTCTGGTCCCAGGAGATCTCCTGCCGGTAGGGCATCTCGGAGAGCCCGAGCGCCTGCAACCGATCTTCACCGGGATTGACGGTCGGGAGATCCTCTGTCGCGAGCTGGACGAACCGCTTGTCGGCGAGATGGACGACCGCGCGATAACTACGCTGCCGCTCCTGCTCGTCGCGGACCTTCTGCATCGGCTGCAGCAGCGGATCCTTGTAGTCCCAGAGGTCCACCTTGGTCGGCGGCGGCGTCTTGTCGTCGGGATCCGGCGTGGGCGGCGGCGGTGGGCCGGTGCCCAGGAACAGGCGCGCGCCGTCGCGCGAAAAGCGCGGCGCCGAGAACTCGCTGACGACAAAGCCTCGCGTCATGCCCGGCGTGGAGCCGGACACGATCTCGGCCGCCGCGGCGTCCCCCACTTTCCAGTGGTAAAGGCGATACGACGAGAACTTCTGCGTGTAGTCGGCTTCGTCGCTCAGGAAGGCGAGCTGCAGACCCGCGTCGTCGAACGCGAGACTCTTGTAGTGTCCGCGTCCCGTGTGGAGCGTTTTCACCGAGCCGTCGGCGATGTGGCGCGCGAAGGCGCCGTCCTTTGCCGCGTCGTTCGACGAGACCGCGTAGGCGATCCAGTCGCCTCGCTTATCCCACTCGTACTCGCTGACCTCGGGGATCGTGATCTCGTCGCCGCTGACGAGATTCCGGATGACGAGATCCGCGCCCTGGTCTTTGCGCTTTTCGTGCGCCGAACCGTCCGGACTCTGGGCACTTCCCGCACCCCTCGCACTCTGGGCACCCCTCGCACCCCCGCCACCCCTCCCACCTCGTCCACCGCCTCCACCCGCACCGCCGAGTCCTTTGTAATACGCGAGCCACGTCGAGGATTTCTCCGGCACTCTGAAGCTGCCGACCTTTTCGAACGTCTTCACGTGTCCGTCGGGAAGCGTCATGATGCCGGCGCCCGTGCGCGGCTCGCTGCGCGCGCTTCCTCGCCCCCGTCCCTGTGCGGGCGGGGTCTCGCATGGTTCAGCTCCTGCCGCGGCAGCGGCTTGCGATTCTTTTTCTTCTTCCGCCTTGGGCTGCGCGATCGTGAAGACGACGAACTTCGCGTCGGGCGTGAACTGCGGCGCGGTTCCGCGCGGATGCCTGAACTCGCCGCCCGTCCGCAGGTTGCGGACCACGAGCTCGCCATCGTCACCCTGCGCGGTGGTCGCATACGCCAGCCACTGGCCGTCGTCCGACAATCGCGTGCACTGGATCGATTTCCAGGAGTCGACGACGTCGTAGGTCAGCGGCCGCTTGACGGCGCCAGGGATCTGCGCCGTCAGCGACCACTGGAGCGCGGCGATCGCCGCTGCGATCGTCAAGACCGTCCGGCCGTGCCGCGGCACACGCATGGAAACCTCCTGGTCAGTCAGGGGCGACATTCTACGTTACCGCCCGTATTTCTCGAGGACGGCGCGCAGTGCGTCGACGGGAATCGCGCGGACGGTATGGCCGTTTGCCGTCACATCTGTCGCCTTCAGCAGGGAATTGTCCACGGCTTCCTCGGTGGCCTCGAGCGCGGCTTCGAACAGCCCCGACACGCTGTCGGTCGGCAGCACCGTCCGCTGTTGCGGTCCCGCGGCGTTGGTGACGCGCAGGGAAGCGTGCGTCGAGAACGCGATCGCGAAGTCGCCGCTGCCGTTCGAGTAGGTGGATCCCGTCCGCGCGAGCGCGAACACGGTGCGCGCAGCCAGCCGCTGCAGGTTGCGCGCATCGAGCGGGGCATCGGTGGCGACGACGATCATGCACGACCCGTCCGCCTTCGCGCCTTCGGCGCTTCGGCGGGACAGGTCCGCCGCCACGCGCCCGCGCTCGGGCGTCAGCTCCTTCCAGATCGGGACGCCGTCGATCACGAGCCGTCCGCCGTAATTGCTCTGGACGAGGGCACCCACCGTCCACGTGTCGGAGCCCTGACGGACCATCCGTGAGGACGTCCCGATCCCACCCTTCCAGCCGAAGGCCACCGTGCCGGTTCCCGCGCCGACGGCGCCTTCCTCGACCGGGCCGGTCTTCGCGTTTGCGATCGCCGCGGTCACATGCGCGCGCGTGACGTGCAGCCCGCGGATGTCGTTCAGCGTGCCATCGTTCGTCTCGCCGACCAGCGCGTTGACCGATCGCACGGCCTCGTTTCCCGGCTGCGTCAGCGTCCAGCGGACCACGGCATCCACGGCCACGCCGACCGACAGGGTATTGGTGAGGACGATCGGTGTTTCGATGGTGCCGAGCTCCTGGACCTGCGTGGACCCGGTCAGCTTGCCGAAGGCGTTGCCGACGAATACCGCGCCGGGCACTTTGTCCTGAAACAGATTGCCGCCGTGCGGGAGAATGGCGGTGACGCCGGTGCGGACGGTGTCGCCTTCGATGATGGTGGCGTGTCCGACGCGGACGCCGGCGACGTCAGTGATGGCGTTGAGGGGACCGGGCGTCAGCGCGCCGGGGGCGATTCCGAGGTCGCGCGCCCGCGGCCGTCCGGCCGGGTGCTGGTCGGCAGCAGCCGCGGCCATCAGCCCGGCCGTCAAGAGCAGCCATCGCACCGGTGGATGATACTTACAATTTGGAGTTCCAAGGTTCCAATGTTCTACTCCGCGCGCAGCGCCGTCAGCGGGGCGACCCGCGTGGCGCGGCGGGCGGGCAGCCATGTTGCCACGAGCGCGGCGCACGCGAGCAGCGACGGCGCGGCCGCGAACACGAGCGGATCGAGCGGCTTCACGTCGTACAGCAGGCTGCTCAGCCCGAATCCGAGCAACGCCGCCAACGGCAGCCCGAGCGCGATCCCCACGGCCGCGAGCGCGGCGCCTTCCCGCAGTACCATCGTCAGCACGTCGTGCGGGCGCGCGCCGAGCGCCATCCGGATCCCGATCTCGCGCGTGCGCTGCGAGACCAGGTACGACTTCACGCCATACAGCCCGACAACGGCGAGCAGCAGGGCGAGCAGGCCGAGCGCAAGGAACATGCGACCCCCTGCGCGGACGGCCCACAGCTCCAGGCTCCGATCGTGGAACGCCCGCATCGTCGTTGCCTGGACGAGCGGCAGCTTCGGATCGTAGGCGAGGATCTCGGCGCGGATCGCCTGCAGCAGTGTGCCTTCCATACCGGCCTGGGTTGCACGCGCGTGGACGAACATGTTGCCGCGATAATTGCGCCCCCACGGCTCGTAGACCGCCGGTCCCGAATCGCGAGCGAACAGCTTGTCGCGGATCGGCGGCGCGATGCCGACGATCTCCATCGGCTCGCCGCCGTTCTTCGTCGTCTCGCCGGGCCGCTCCGTGTAGCGGATCATCTGGCCGAGCGGATCGTCGGACCCGAACAGCCTGCGCGCGAGCCGCCCGTCGACGATCGCCACACGCGGCGCCGTCGGGGACAGCTCCTCCGACTCCGTGAACTCGCGTCCGCGGACCATCGGCAGGTTCAACGCCCTGAAATAGTCCGAGCCGATCACGCGGTACGTCGCGTTTGAGCGGACGGCAAGATCCGGGCGTGCCGGTCCGCCCACGCGCTCCACGGAAGGCTCTTCGTGGAACTCTCCGAACGGCACGCTGGCCGCCAGGGCTGCGGCCGCGATTCCCGGCACCGCGCGGATGCGCCTGAGTACTTCACGGGTCGCCGCGCGCCCGTGCGTCTCGTCGTACTGCGCGAGCGTGGGATCGATGCCGACGAGCAGCTGGCGGTCGTAGCTGAAGCCGGGGTTCGCGGACGCCGCTTTGACCGCGCCGCGCGCGAACAGGCCGCCGGCCGAGAGCAGCATCAGGGACAGGGCAATCTGTCCCACGACCAGCAGATTGCGCGCGGAGAATCGCCGGCCGAGCGCCGGCGATCCGTCCGCGGACGTCCCCTTCAGATCGACCACGAGATCGGTCTTCGACAAGGTCAGCGCGGGTCCGAGCCCCGACGCGACCGTGGCGAGGATGGCAAAGGCCGACGTGGCGGCAAGCACGATCGCGTCGGGCTTCGGCTCGAACGAAATGCCGAGCGGCATCACGGCGGCCAGCGACCGCGCGAGCGCGCCGGTGGACCACGACGCGAGGAGAAGACCGCCGCCCGCGCCCGCGACGGCGAGGAGAAGTCCTTCCGTGAGCAGCTGCCGGACGATCCGTCCACGCGCCCCGCCGACCGCGAGGCGAATCGCGATCTCCTTCCGGCGGGATGCGCCGCGCGCCAGCAGCATGTTCGCGATGTTCAGGCATGCGATCAGCAGCACGACGCCGGCGAGCGCCATCAGCGCCGTCGCCGCGACGGCGGGTCCCGTGTCCGACGACGGCGACGTGCTCGTCCCGAGCCGCGGGAGCGGATTCACCGTCAGCAGTTGCTCCTTGTTGTCTGCCGGATACGCGCGCTCGAGCTGGCGCGACAGCGCGTCGAGCCGCGGTCCGACGTTCTGCACCGTGAATCCCGGCTCCAGCCGGCCGGCGAGGACGAGCGCCTGGCTCCTGCGATCCGCGAGCCCCATCCCGTTGTTCTTGAAGATGTCGTTGACGACGATGTCGAACATGCCGAGCGGCAGCCACATCTCAGGTGAGATCAGCGCCATGGTGCCGGTGAAATTCCGCGGCGCGACGCCCACGACGGTGAAATCCATCGAGTTGATCTTGATCGTCTTGCCGAGCTGATCCCGGTGCTGGTGGTTGACGATCACCACGGGGATGCGGGCGGCGGGGCGCTCCTCGTCCGGCGTAAACCCGCGTCCCGCTTCGAGCGCCACGCCGAGGGCGTCGAAGTAATTCGACGAAACGACTTCGATGAACGTCTGCCGCGTGGCGTCGCCGGCCGGCACGCCGACCATCGAGAAAGTGTGCGCCATGAGCGACTCGAACACGTCGTTCGCGTTTCTGATGTCGACATAGTTGGCGTACGCGAACGCCCTGTACGAACCGGGCTTGGTGCGATCGTGGCTGTAGAGGCCGACAAGCTTGTCGGCCTGGCCGCCCAGCGGCCGGATCAGCATCGCATTGACCAGGGTGAACATGGCGCTGTTGGCGCCGATGCCGATCGCCAGAACGAGAATGGCGACCGCCGCGAAGCCGGGCGTCTTGAGAAGGGTCCGCGCGCCGAACCGTAAGTCCTGCAGGATCTGATGCATATGACCACCCTTGACGATCGGATGCCGTCCCCGGTTCCAGTAAACACTTTCAGGTTGGGCGTCGTTCTCGTACACAGCTATCCTTCTCTCTGTCCGAATGTCACGTCATCATCGAAACGCCGCCCTTCTTCTTGTTAGTGCTCTCTTTTTCGCATCCTGTTCGAAGGGGGCGGGAAACGCGGCCGTTGCGGCCCAGGGGGCCGGTGGCGGGAACGCCGGCACGGCCGGCGGCCCACAGGGCGGCCGTGGCGGACGAGGCGGCGGCGGGGGGCCCGTTCCGGTCACCACGTCCCGGGTTCAGAGCAAACCGATACCGGTAACCATTCCGGCCGTCGGTACCGCCGAAGCGCTTCAGACCGTCCAGGTGCGGGCGCAGGTCACCGGCCAGTTGAGCGCCGTTCACTTCGAGGAAGGGCAGGAAGTCAGAAAGAGCGAGCCGCTCTTCACGATCGATCCGCGTCCCTTCGAGGCGACCCTCGCCCAGGCCGAAGCGGTCCTGGCGCGCGACACGGCGACGGCGAGCAACGCCGCGGCGCAGCGCAGCCGGTACGAGGATCTGTACAAACGCGGTCTGCTTCCCCGCGACCAATACGAGGCGCAGATCGCGAGCAGCCAGTCGGCTGAGGCGACCCTGCAGGCCGACCGGGCGGCGGTCGAGAGCGCGCGCCTGAACGTTCAGTACACTCGCATCGTCGCGCCCATCACGGGCCGCACCGGATCGCTCGGCGTGCACCGGGGCGATCTCGTGCGCGCGAACGACGCCACGCCGATGGTCGTCATCAATCAGCTCGCGCCGATTTATGTGACCTTCGCCGTGCCCGGACGGTACCTGACCGACATTCGGCGATACCAGGCGCACAAACCGCTCGCGCTGCGCGCGCAAGGCCAGGCCGCCGTGGCCCCCGGCGCGCAGGCGCCGCCGCCTCAGATGCAGAGCCTGCAGAGCCTTCCCGCCGCGGGCGCGCCACCGGCGGTGCCCGGCACGCCGGCCACTGGAACGAACGTAGCGTCCGCGGGCGCCGTGGAAACCGGGACAGTCACATTTATCGACAACGCGGTCGACGCCACGACGAGCACCATCAAACTGAAGGGGACGTTTCAGAACGGCGATCACGCGTTGTGGCCAGGACTCTTCGTCCAGATCACGCTCGACCTCACGACGGAACAGAACGCGATCGTGGTACCCGCGGCGGCCGTGCAACCGTCGCAGAATGGACAATTCGTCTACGTCGTGAGGCCCGATCGCACCGTCGAGGCGCGCAACGTCACGATTCGCCGGCAGCAGGGCGAAGAGATGGTCATCGCGCAGGGCCTCGCGGCCGGTGAAGAGGTCGTGACGGAAGGCCAGTTGCGGCTGACGCCGGGGGCGAAAGTCACGACGGCCGGACGCGGCGGTGGTGAAGGGCAGACCGGTGCTGCGCCCACGGGCGGATCGGCCGGGGAGGGCGGGCGCAGGGGCGGCCGCCGAGGCGGGTATTGATCATGAACGTTGCTGAACTGTTCATCCGGCGACCGGTCGCGACGACGCTCCTCGTTCTCACGATCCTGATCTTCGGCGTCATGGGCTACCGGCTGCTGCCCGTCGCCGATCTGCCGACGGTCGATTACCCGACGATTCAGGTGAACGCGAATCTGCCGGGCGCCAACCCCGACACGATGGCGTCGGCCGTCGCGACGCCGCTCGAGAAACAGTTCTCGACCATCGCGGGCATCACCTCGATCAGTTCCAGCAGCCGCCAGGGCAGCACGAGCATCACGCTGCAGTTCGACCTGGATCGCAACATCGACGCCGCGGCCCAGGACGTGCAGACGATGATCGCCCGCTCGTCGCGCAACCTGCCGCCCGGCATGCCGACGCCGCCGTCCTACAACAAGAGCAATCCATCCGACTTTCCGGTGCTCTTCCTGACGCTGAACTCGACGACGCTGCCCCTGTCGCAGGTCGATCGCTACGCGGAAACCGTCATGGCGCAGCGTCTCTCGATGGTCACCGGCGTGGCCCAGGTCAACGTATTCGGCGCGCAGAAGTACGCCGTCCGCGTGGACGTCGATCCCACCCAGCTCGCGTCGCGGCAGATTGGCATCGACCAGGTCGCGAAGGCGATCAACGGGTCGAACGTCAACAAGCCGACCGGCACGCTGTACGGGCCGAACCGCAATTTCGTCGTGCAGTCGAGCGGTCAGTTGATGGCGGCGGAGCAGTACCGCAACATCGTCGTCGCCTATCGCAACGGCAATCCCGTGCGCCTCGAGGAGGTCGCGCGGGTATACGACGGCGTCGAGAATCCGCGCAACGGAAGCTGGTACAACGGACGCCTCACCCTGTATCTCGGCATCCAGCGGCAGCCGGGCACGAACACCGTCGAGGTCGTCGATCGCGTGAAGGCGCTACTGCCGGAGCTGCAGGCGCAGCTGCCGCCGTCGGTGCAGATCAACATCCGCAGCGATCGCGCCGTGCCGATCCGCGAGTCGGTGAACGACGTGAAGTTCACGCTCGTGCTGACGGTCGTCCTCGTCGTCCTGGTCATCTTCCTGTTCCTCAGGAATGTGTCGGCGACGATCATTCCGAGTCTTGCGCTGCCGTTCTCGATTGTCGGCACGTTCGCGGTGATGTGGTCGCTCAACTACAGTCTCGACAACCTGTCGCTGATGGCGCTCACGCTTTCGGTCGGCTTCGTCGTCGACGACGCGATCGTGATGCTCGAGAACATCGTCCGGCACATGGAGATGGGCAAGCCGCAGATGCAGGCGGCCCTCGACGGCTCGAAGGAAATCTCGTTCACGATCATCTCGATGACCGTGTCGCTCGCGGCCGTGTTCATTCCGATTCTGTTCATGGGCGGGATCGTCGGCCGACTGATGCACGAGTTCGCCGTCACGATTGCCGCCGCGATTCTGGTGTCGGGGCTGGTGTCGCTGACGCTGACGCCGATGCTCTGCAGCCGCTTCCTCAAACCGCTGCATGCGATGCACCACGGGCGGATCTATAACGCAGTCGAGAAGGTCTTCGATTCGTGGCTGAAGGGCTACGCGTGGACGCTGAAGCAGACGATCCATTTCAAGGCTGCCACGATGGTCGTGTCGTTCCTGCTGCTGGTGGGGACGGCGTATCTTTTCATGATCGTCCCGAAGGGCTTCATCCCCAGCGTCGACACCGGCCAGATCAGCGGCTCGGTCGAGACCGCGCAGGGGATTGGCTACGACCTGCAGGTCGCGCACATGCAGGACCTCATGCGGATCCTGCAGCAGGATCCGAACGTGGCGGCGTTCACGGCGGATTCGGGCATGGGACGCCTGAACGTCGACCTCAAGCCGCGCAAGGAGCGCTCGCTCAGCGCGGATCAGATCATCGACGAGCTGCGGCCGAAGTTGAACCGCGTGCCGGGCGTCCGCGTGACGCTGGCGAATCCGCCTGCGATTCGGATCGGCGGCGGGCCGGGTCGCGGCGCGGGCGGGTATCAGATTGCGCTGCAGGATCCGGACACCGATGAGCTGTATCGAGTGGCGCCCGGCTTCGAAGCTGCCCTGCGCGATCTGCCAGGCCTCCAGGACGTCACCTCCGACCTGCAGTTGAAGACGCCGCAGCTGACCGTGGATATGGATCGTGAGCAGATCGCCGCGCTGGGGCTGACGGTCGATCAGGTGCAATCGGCGTTGTCGGAGGCGTACACCGCGACGCAGGTGTCGCAGATTTATGCGCCCGACGACGAGTATCAGGTGCTGATGCAGGTCGCGCCCGAGTACCAGCAGAATCCCGCCGCGCTGTCGATGCTGTACGTGCAGGGCGCCGGCAACCAGCTCGTGCCACTGTCCGCCGTCGTGACGACGCGGCAGACGGTCGGTCCGCAAGCCATCAACCACATCGGCCAGTTGCCGTCGGTGACGCTGTCGTTCAATCTGTCGCCGGGCGTGGCGCTCGGTGACGCGCTGG
>WNGL01005841.1_pt1 | contig 16626 bp, 16 predicted proteins | sample 5400591 | NCBI WGS metagenome assembly WNGL01 (sample SAMN13153377, study PRJNA577476) | soil metagenome | isolation source: 80 cm soil or saprolite under Garry oak tree replicate 1 | place: USA:California | collected 2016-06-15
GACGCCGATGAACCCGGCCACGAACGGGGTCCGCGGCCGCTCGTACACCTCGGCGGGCCCGCCGATCTGCTCGATCCGGCCACCGCTGAGCACCGCGATGCGGTCGCTCATCGTCAGCGCCTCTTCCTGGTCGTGCGTGACGTAGACGAAGGTGATGCCCACCTCGCGCTGCACCCGCTGCAGCTCGAGCTGCATCTCCTGGCGGAGCTTGAGGTCGAGCGCGCCGAGCGGCTCGTCGAGCAGCAGCACCTGGGGCTCGTTGACGATGGCGCGGGCCAGCGCGACGCGCTGCCGCTGCCCGCCGGACAGCTGGGCCGGCTTGCGGCCGCCGAGCCCGGGCAGCCGGACCATCTCCAGGGCGCGGCCGGCCTTCTCCCGGCGCTCGGCCCTGGGTACCCGCCGCACCCGCAGGCCGTACTCGATGTTCTGCGCCACGGTCATGTGCGGGAACAGCGCGTAGTCCTGGAACACCGTGTTGACGTTCCTGGCGAACGGCGGCACCTGGGTGACGTCGCTGCCGCCGAGCTCGATCCGCCCGCCGTCCGGGCGCTCGAACCCCGCGATCAGCCGCAGCAGGGTGGTCTTGCCCGATCCGGACGGGCCGAGCAGGGTGAAGAACTCTCCGGACCGCACGTCGAGGTCGACGTCGGCCAGCGCGACCACGTCGCCGTACCGCTTGCGCAGGCCGGTGACATGGATAGCTGGCGCCGCGGCGGCCGGATCACCTGCAGCGGCGGGCTGCGCAGGGCCCGGAACCGTGATCATTCGGCTCGTTGTACCACGGTTCAGCCGGCACCCGCAACGACGCCCGCCGGGGCGTCCTACCCTGGACTTCATGGAATGGACGGGTCAAGTCTACGCCGACGCGCCCACCGCGGCGGCCCAGGTTGTCATCGCGGCGCCGCCCGAGCGGGTGTGGGGCATGGTGAGCGACATCTTCCTGATGCCGCGGCTGAGCTCCGAGCTGCAGGAGGTGGCCTGGCTGGACGGGATGACCGGCCCGGCCGCGGGGCACAGGTTCACCGGCCGCAACGCCCACCCGGCCATGGGGGAGTGGGAGACGGTCAGCACGGTGGTGGAGTGCGACCCGCCCCGCCGCTTCGCCTGGGCGGTGGGCGACCCCGGCCACCCGTCCGCGACCTGGCGGTTCACGCTCGAGCCCGACGGGGCGGGCACGCGGCTCGAGCAGTGGTACCAGATGGGGCCGGCCCGCTCCGGCCTGAACATCGCCATCGACGCGATGCCGGACAAGGAAGCCAAGATCGTCTTCGTCCGGCTGCGCGAGCACGAGACGGGCATGAAGCACAACCTGGAGGTCATCAAGGAAATGGCCGAACGCTAGGTGCGCACCGCCACCACCATCGAGGCCTCGGCGGGCCGGGAGGCCGTCGAGTTCGCCGTCGAGGCCGAGCGGCTCGGCCTGGACGTCTGCTGGGTCGCCGAGGCCTGGGGCGCGGACGCCCCCTCGCCGCTCGGCTACCTGGCCGCCCGCACCGAGACGATGCTGCTCGGCTCGGGCGTGATCCAGGTCGGCACCCGCTCGCCGGTCACCATCGCGCAGACCGCGATGACGCTGGCCCACCTGTCCGGCGGGCGCTTCCTGCTCGGCCTGGGAGTATCAGGGCCCCAGGTGATGGAGGGGCTGCACGGCATCCCGTTCGGTCATCCACTGGGCCGGATGCGGGAGACGGTGGAGATCGTCCGTGCGGTCTTCACCGGCGAGAAGATCACCTACGCCGGCCGGCACTACGGCCTTCCGCGGCCAGGGTCCAAGCCGATGCGGGTCAGCCTGCCGCCGGTGTCCGTGCCGGTGTACCTGGCCACGCTCTCGCCGAAGATGCTGGAGCTGACCGGGGAGATCGCCGACGGCTGGCTCGGCACGAGCTTCGTGCCCGAGCGCGCCGACGCCTACCTCACCCACCTGGACGCCGGCCTGGCCCGGGCCGGGCGGACCCGCGCCAGCCTGGACATCTGCCAGGGCGCCGAGATCAGCCTGGTCGACGAGGCCGACCTGGCCGCGACGCTGGCCAGCCGCACGAAGGAACTGGCCTTCTCCCTCGGCGGCATGGGCTCGGCCACCGCCAACTTCTACAACGACGCCTACAGCCGCCAGGGCTGGGCCGAGGTCGCCGCCCGGGTCCGCGAGCGCTGGCAGGCCGGCGACCGCGACGGCGCCGCCGCCCTGGTCACCGACGAGATGGTGCTGGCTACCACGCTGATCGGCACCGAGGACATGGTCCGCGCCCGGCTGGTGACCTGGCGCGAGGCCGGCGTCGACACCGTCCGCCTGTACCCGGCCGGCGACACCCTCGCCGCCCGGCTCGATACCCTGCCAGGGCCCTGTCCGCCGCCAGGCCCCGGGCACACAGGGCGAGAAAGGCTCCGGCGAGTATCTCTCCGGCCCCGATCGGGTCCACTTCGTCGGCTGGAGGGGCGGGAACCCGGTGCCGGATCCCCGCCGCGAGGAACTCCGCGCCGCCGGGTCCGTACTTGATGATCGTTGGCGCTGACGGGTGCGGCAGCTGATGGTAAAGGCTCCGGTGTTCCGCTTCGTTGAGGAAGATCAGGTCCGCGAGATCGCAGGTCTGGTGGCAGGCGTCCGGCTCCGCCGCGACGAAGGGCTCAAACATGTCGACCGAGATCTGCGCTCGGCATCGCTTCGTGCGGAGGTATCTCAGCCACGCTAGTTGCTGTCCTGGCGGCGCGGTTCCCAGGTGCACGTATCTCGCCCGGAGATACGATGCCGGGAACAAGTCGAAGCTCGGCTCGGCCGCGACGCCCAGGTCGGAGCGGAACGACAGGCGCCCGTCGCGGGACTGATCGATGAAGAACCTGGCCGAGGCGCCCGGCAGCATCGTCACCCCTTCCATGCCGATGGGTAGGAGCCGCAGATCACCGAGGTCGAAGTCCTCGCCTACCTGCGCGACCAGGCCCACGCCGTCCAGCAGGGCGGCAGCGGCGAAGGCCGCGGCGAAGCCGGATCCGCCCGTGTAGGTTGCGGTGCCGTTCGCCGTCCGGTCTGTGGCGAAGCCGACGTGACCGATGAGGACCAGGTCGGTCGTGGACGCCGGTCCGCGCCGAAGGCGCCGCTCAGCCGGATGCGGTTCCCGGTGCCGCATACTACTGAGTGTCCCGGCTCAGCCGGCGCGTGAGGATGATGAGCATGCTCTTGCCTGCGCTCGCGGCAGCCCTGGCCGGCCTCTGCTAGCGGAGGACGGAGAGCCAGCGCTTGTTGTCGATGATCGCCTCCTGCACCGGGATTTTCGCCCAGATGCGGTCTAGCGGCTCATCCAGGCAATTCCCGCGCCGGAGGTACGTGGCGCCGGCCGGCTGGAGAACGTTACCGGCCGGGTCGACAATGAGACAGCCCGCTGTCTCGGCTTCGGTGGACGGTGCCGTCGGCACGGGGGCGGCCAGGTTTGTCGCCTCCTTGGCCAGGACCTGGAACTCGTCGTCCGTCAGCCGATGCCGTTGCTGGCCGAAGTTCTGGTCGCCCCGGCTGCTGTACTGGTACAGGCGCCATATGTCCGGGGCGAGGTCATGGACGATCCTGGCCAGGTCGGGCAGCTCGTCCCGGTTCACGCCGCTTACCACGGTGGCGAGCTTCAGGCTGACGGCAGGATGCCTGCGGACCAACCGGGCCGCCGTGAGCACCTCGCGGAGATCGGCGTTCTTCCCGCGCATCTCGCCGTGCATCTCCGGCGTCGGGCCATCGACGGAGATCCCGATCATGGTGAAGTCGGCCAGCCTGAGCCCCTGGTCGATGCGCTTGCGCAGGAGCTGGCCGTTCGTGTTGAGCACAGTGGACTTGCCGCGCTGTCCCAGGGCGGCCGCGTACTGGCCGACCTTGCGGATCAGCAGCGGTTCTCCACCACAGAAGGTCACGACGCGCGCGGAGGAGACCGCGAGCGCCTGGAGGATCTCGTCCCGGCGCTCGACCGGGTCCCGGCCGGGCACGGGCCCGTAGCAGAAGTCACATGCGAGGTTGCAGTGACTAGTTATCCACCAGTCGACCGACGGGATCTCGGCCTTCGGCCCTGCCGGCCGCAGCGTGCCCGCCGCATCGACCGAGTTTCCGCCAGCGTTCAACGAGCGTCCTTCCCCGGACCGCAAAGGCCCATCAACGTGCCAGCCGGGCCGTCGATGGGCGGAATGAATGTTTTGCTCATTCAAGCAAAAAGCGACTATTTTCCTTAATATGCCTTTTGGGCGGTTTATCCGTGCAGCCAAGCGGGTGTGCCTCTTCGGTCCGGGGCGGCCGGGCGCTAAGATCTCGCGCTAGGTAGGCGAGATCTTAGCGCCCGGCCTAGCGAAAAACGCGGTTAACGGGTTTCGGCATGATCAAGATGTTGGTTTCCGCGCCGTAAATCGGCGCTTACTCCGGCAATGTCACGGTGGCGGGACCAGCCGGGCCGGGACGGGACGGCCAAGCTGGCGAGCCTCAGCGCCTCGATCGCGTCGAAGGTCATCCAGATCGGCAGGTCGCCGTTGTCCCAGGCCCACAGGGCCGCGGCCTCCCCGCCGTAGCTGCTCCAGATCTGGGCCACCGCGGTGCTCACCGCGGGATGCGCCGTCGGCACGCCCGCCGATACCAAGGCTTTCACCACCCAGGCGGCGGTGAAGTGCCTGACATGGACCGGTTCGAGCCCGCCACTGACCGGCCGCTCGACGACCTCGTAGGCGTTGTGCAGGTCATGGTGCTCCATCAGCCAGGCCGTGGCCTGCTCCAGGGCTTCCTGTACCTGGCTGGAGGGCCGGATCGCCTGCACGCTGGCCAGCACCCGCGCGGCCCGCGCCGTGTGCGCCACCGAAGGGGCCGGGGCGATGAGCAAGGGCTCGGCCTTCTCCGGCCAAAGCAGGAGATCCCCGTAGGGCCTGCGCGCGGCCAGCAGGCTGTCGACCAGGATATTCACGAGCTTGGTCCCTGGCTTGAGCAGCAAGCTTGTTTCCAGCATCGTCGTGAGAATGAACGGCCGGTACTTCTCGAAATCCCCCAGGCCTTCCTCCATCTGGGTCATGTGAGCGTCGAAGTCCTCGGTGGCGGCGATCCGGCGCAGCGCATTCAGCACCGTCGCGGTGGTCTCCGGGCGTGATCCTGACTGCTCGCCGCCCGCGTATCCGCCGGCCGGGCGAGCCATCTTCCGCAGGCTCTCCGCGACCGGGGCCAGGTCCGCCGCCATACCGTCCTCCACCAGCAGCATCGTCTTGAGACCGTAGGCGGTCGATGACGGCGTCGCCTCACCCGACGGCTCGCGCAGGTCGCGCGGCCACCCCACGGGCGTGCCGTCGTCGTCCCTGACCAGGCAATCCCGCAGTGCCTCCGCGACGTTCTGGAACGTCTGGAGCAAGGTCGGCGCGGCCGGGCTGGGCAGCGGGACAAGCCGGGGGCCCGGACGGTCCTGCCTGGAGCGCAACTCGATGACGAGATTCTGGATCGCCCCCCGGGCCGTCAGGTACTCATCCAGCGAGCGGGCCTGCGATTCCGACGGCAGTTCCTGGCCCGCAGCCCACCGCGCGACTTCGGCCGGCGGAACGTCGAGCTCGGCTGCGGCCTGCTCGACGGACCGGCGGCGCTGGCGCAGCGTCCTGGTGAGCGCCGCGCCGAACACCTGCAACTCCGCGTGGCTGACCGCACCTGTCCGGGGTCCGCGAGTCCGCGGCACTACCGTGGTCCCGGCAGGCTCGGCGAAGCTTGCGCCCCTGGTCAGCACCGACGCGAGCGCCGTGAGCGCCTCGGATTCCACGTCCAGCCGGAGCGCACGGGGCGAAGGCGCCTTCCTCGGAGGCGCGGACCGCAGTTCATGCAACCGGTTCCAGTTCCGCAGCAGGGCTTCTCGGCGCTGGCCGAGGTCCTGGGCGTAGAGATCGACATCCGGCATCAGGGCTGCGGAAAGCTCCAGCCCAAGGCTCACGTCGGCGACGATGCTCATCGTCGGCTCCAGCGTGCCCGCGGCCGCCCGGACAGCGCGTATGATGGCCCGCTCGGCAGATTCTCCGGAGCTGACCAGCGCCCTTACGCTGTCCAGGCCGGTGAGCGGCTCCAGCGCCAGCTCGGTGCCGTGTAGCCGTTCCTCCCGGAGGCCGGTCCGCGTCCGTAGGCTCTTCAGAGCGGACGCCACGCCAACGGCGGCAGGATCCAGTGGCTGGGCCATCTCCCCTTCCCTGCTGCTATGCGACCGCCAAGATCGTCATCGCCGACAGTCTATCCGACAAAAGTCGCATGCGCATGTATGACAATTGTCCGATCGGGTATGACATTCATGTCAGTTGTCATGCAAGTGATGACAGGCGCACGACAAACACCGACGACGACGTTGGTGGCAGTTGTCGCATCCGCCGCTCAGCGCAGGGAGAAGCGATGACCACCAGCGGAAAACCGCGGCGCCCTCGGCGCAGAGTCTGCCGGTCTGCTGGTCCGCCTGCCTCGCGGCGTCCCATCCATCGGCCTCGGGGAGCCCCGGCGTGACCCGCCGGGCTCCGCACGAGCTTCCCGTGACCGGCGGCCTGTATCCTGGCCGGCGGCCTCCGCGCACAGTCACTCCCCACCGGGAGGAACGATGTCCCAGGAGACACCTGATGGAATCGCTCGTCGCGACTTGTCTGCCTCATTACCGTGCCATCGTCGCGCTGGACATCGAGCGTTCGACCAGCCGCCCCAATCCGGTTAAGGGCGAGCTCAGGAACAAGAGCTACGAACTGTTCGAAATAGCCCTCCGTACGGCGGGTATCGACAAGTGTCACCACGACAGGTTCATCGACCGAGGTGACGGGCTCCTCGCGCTCATTCACCCGGTTGACCAGGTACCCAAGGCGCTTTTGCTGAACCGCGTCGTCCCTCTCCTCAGCCGGCTCCTCGCGGAATACAACGCCAGCCTTCCGCGCCACAGCCGGCCGCAACGGCAGCTGCGAATCCGTGTCGTCATGCACGCCGGCGAAGTCCACTACGACGCCAACGGATGCTTCGGTGAGGCGCTGGATGTCGCATTCCGCCTGCTTGACGCGGCCCGGGTCAAACGGGCGCTCCGGGACATGGCCGATCCGCTGATACTGGTTATCTCAACGGATATCTACAGTTCGGTCGTGCGTCACGACTACGACGGGATCGACCGCCAGACCTTCCACCCGCTGGTGCGCGTGCACGTCGCGGGCCATCGCCACCAGGGCTGGATCCACATCCCTGAGCAGGCCGCGCGGCACCAGGTGGCCGACATGGCCAGCTACCGGCGTCCGGCCTAGGACCCGGTCAGCGCGCTGTCGGCCGCCCCGGCGTACAGTTCGGCGGCCCGCCAGCAGTACCAGGCCGCTACCGACCGGTAGGGCCGGAACGGCTCGCCGAGCGGCCCCAGCTCCCGCGCGGTCGGGGTGGGGACCTGCCAGGCCAGCCCGTAGCCGCGGCGGACGCCGAGGTCACCGACCGGCCACACGTCCAGCCGGCGCAGCTGGAAGAGCAGGAACATCTCGGCCGTCCAGGTGCCGATGCCGCGGACCGCCGACAGCCGCGCCACGATCTCGTCGTCGCTCTCCCTGGCCAGCCCGCGCGGCGCCAGCAACACCGTCCCGTCCAGCACCTTGGCCGCCAGGTCCCGCAGCGAGGCCGTCTTGTTCCTGGACAGCCCGGCCGCGCGCAGTTCCTCGTCGGACAGCGCGATCAGCGTCTCGGGCCGCACGTCCCCGCCGACCGCGGCGATCAGCCGGCCGTGGATGGCGGCCGCCGCCCGCCCGGCCAGCTGCTGGTAGACGATGGCCCGCACCAGCGTGCCGAAGTGCGTCTCGGTCGGCCGGCCGAACCGCGGCAGCCCGGTCTGCGCGAGCATCCGCGCGATGACCGGATCCCGCTCCGCCAGGATGCGCGCCGCCGCCGCGTGCGTCACCTTCCGTCCGGCCGGGCTCTGCGGCCCACCCTCATCAGTCATCAGATCACCCTCCGCCCCGCCATCCAATCGTGACGCGCTCGCCGGGCGCCACCCTTTTGCCGCGATCCTGACGGGCAGCCCGGCTCGGGCCTGGCTCAGCCGAGGGCGGAGATCAAGATCGTGGCCAGCTTGATGTCCCCGGCGTGATCGCCGCGGAGTTCGCCGGGAACACCCACGATGAGGATGTTGTCCTTACCGGTCAAGACGGCCAGGCCATTGGCCGATGCGACCGCCTGGTCGCCGACCCCGTGCACGCTGGTGGTCGGGGTGGCTCCGCCGGCCTCCAGGCCTCTGCCGTTAGCGGCAAAAGCGTCAGGACTGTTGGTGACCTCCACCTCGACCTGGATGTTCAGCCCGTCGCTCAGATAGTACGTGCAGAGGAACGAATCCGGGTCGGGGAAGGAATCAAGCTGCTCCGGGATCGCTTGCATTACCTTTTCACCTGCGACGGCCGCGACCTGGGACGACGGCACAAGCGTGCAGACGTTTGCCGTGTGGCTGCCGCCCGGTGTGCCGCAGGCCGACACGCTCGCTGCCGTCAGCGCGATCGCCGCAACGGGACCCGCGACGGCGTACCGCATCGGGCTGCGCTGACCGCTCGCACCACCGCTCGGCGGGCCCCGCCGAGTTCCCGCGCTGCATCCAGCGCCCGCGCTATGACCGCCTCCAGCGCCGTCGTCGCCGTGGTTTCTGGGACCGTGCCGAGCTCAGCCGTCACCAGTTCGACCCGCATCCCTCGAGCGGACGCGGTCTCGGCGATCTCGGTGAGGGCCCGGTCAAGACCTCGGGGGACACGACCGCCTGTCCGCAGCGCATAACGTAGCCGCGCGGCCTCGCTGCGGGCTGCCGCCTGGGCGTAGCCAGGCTCAGCGCCGTCGGCTATGTCGCCCAGCACACTGATCGTGACCTGATGCAACAGTTCGTGCTGTCGGCCGCGTTCGGCCTCCGATGCGGACGCAGCGGCACGTTCGACCGTCAGCGCATCGGCCTCGTCTCGCAGGCGAGCGTAGCGGCGATGGGCGTTGAGGTAGGACCGGGAGGCGACATGAGTGCCCGCCCAGCTCACCGCGTCGTTGACGGCAAGAGCGAGCCCGGCGACATGCGCGTCGCGGCCCCGGGCCCGCAGTCCTGTCGCGATCGCCGCAGCACACAGCGTGCCGACCGTCCCGACGGTATCCGAGGCGCGCCGCGTGCTGGCCGCACCGATCGCCGCCCCGATGGCGACGTTCTTGGCCCAGGGGGCCGCACCCCGGGTGCCCAGGCCGCGTTGTGAAATCAGCAGCGCCGCGGCGGCGGACCCGCAGTCGACCCAGACGCCGAGCCGGTCGTCGTAGCGGCGCGCGCGGACGAGCCGGCGGCTCAGCCAGCCCGACTCGACCACGATCCCGGCCAGTACCGCCGCCTGCAACAGCGGTCGATCGTAGCGCCGCCGGTCGTTGGCGAGCATCAAGGCCGAGAAGACGATCTGGCCACCTCGAGCCGCCATGAAGACCAGCGACGCGATGCGCTCCGCCTGTGCCTCCGCATCATCCGGACTTCGCCTGGTGCGCACATCCGCAGCCTAACGCCGCACCCGCGCGCAGTCTCCCCTCAAGGCCCGCGGCCGTGCCGGGGGGCAGACGGGGTGGGCAGATCTGCCCACTCCCGGTTCGGCAGTTCTCTCCCTGCCCGCCGCGGGCCGCGGAATCCAGCATTGACGACAGGAGCGACACGCACGTCGCCGGGACAGGGGAGAACACCATGAAGATCCGAACCAGCCGATGCGGTACGCCGTCGCACCGAGGAGCTGAGCGCTGATGATCACTGTCTTGATGCTCGCCGTCGCCGTAACGTCCACGCTGGTGCTGACCCTGCTCGCCGTGGTAGTCGTCGGCATAAGACAGGAGCCGCCGGCCGCGGAGCTGAGCATCCAGCCGCCGGGCCAGATCGCTGCTGCGGTCCGGCAACCGGTGGGCACACGGCGAGCCATTCTCTGACGACGACACCTACCGGGCCCTGGACACGACAGAGCGCCTTCTCATGGCCGTGGGCGCCGCCGAACAGGCAAGCCAGGTCCGCAGGATCCGACTGGACCTCCGGCGCTGCACCGCGACGTGCTGCCGCGAGCCCGGTACCGACGTCGCAAGCTAGCCCCGGATGACGCCGGTCTCAGGTGCGGCGGACACGATGAGGCCCTGGCCGTCGAACAGCGGGGCGACCAGGCGGTAGGAGTATTCACAACGCTCCGGCAGGCCGGGCCGGGCCAGTTCGGCCATCAGCAGGGCCTGCAGCGGGCCGTGCACGACCAGGTCCGGGTACCCCTCGGCGCGGGCGTACTCCCGGTCGTAGTGGATGCGGTGCGCGTTGTAGGTCAGCGCGGAGAACCGGAACAGCAGGACCGGGTCTACCTCGACCGGCCAGTCCCGCTGGCCGTCGGACGGGGGCTGAATTTCATCCGAACGGGCCGGGCCATCCGCCCCCGGCTCCCGGTAGACGAGGTCCTGTTCCTCAGTGACCACGACCTGGCCGCCCTGGCTGATCTCGGTGCGCACGGTGACGAAGTGCAGCGGCCCGGACCGGCCCTGCTTGCGCACCGAGCTGGCCTGCCAGGTCCGACGGGCAGCCTCGGCCCCGATCCGGAGCGGGCCGTGCCGTGTCACCCGGCCGCCGGCGAACATGCGGCGCAAGCCGGGCCCCGGCGGCACGAGGATGCCGCCGCCTGGCCGGGCGTGATCAGCTCGCGGACCTCACGCATTAGGGGCGATGACCTGGCAGAACTCCACGGCGCGGTCGGCCAGCAGCGGCCGGATCTGCGCCACGGCGATGCCCTCGAAGTGCGGGCTGGCCTGGTGCGCGTCGAACGCCTCCCGGCTGGCGTACCGCTCGTACAGCACGAACGAGTCCGGGTCCGCGGTGCTCCGCAGCGCCACGAAGTCGACGCAGCCCGGCTCGGCGTTCGTGGCCGCGCTGTGCTGGCCGAGCAGCGCCGCCACCTCGTCGCCGCGCCCGTCCATGGCCTGGTAGCGCACAACAATGGCGATCTCGGATGGGCCGGGCATGGCCGGCTGGGTGACAATGCTCGTCATCGGGAGCGCGGGCCGCAGACTCTGCCTTCAAATCGACGAGGGGACACCGCTTTCGCCTCCTCTGAAAATGTCGGTGGTACTCGCTAGTGTGTTCGCATGTCTCGTTACCGGCTGCTCCCGTCGGCCGCCCAGGAAGGCGCGTTGCGGGACCACTGCGCACATGCCAGGTTCATATGGAACCTGGCCGTCGAGCAGCATTCGCACTGGCGCCCGAGCCGGGCGGGCGCGCCGGGCTACCTGGAGCAGTGCCGTCAGCTCACCGCCGCCCGTCGGGAGAACCCCTGGCTGGCCGCGGGTTCCCAGATGGTGCAGCAGCAGGCGCTGCGGGACTTCGCCTGGGCCATGGGCAGTTTCTTCGCCGGTACCAACCGTAGGCCGACATGGCGGAAGGCTGGCCGGAACGAAGGATTCCGGATCGTCGCCGTGAAGCCCCAGCACGTACATCGGCTCAGCCGCAAGACAGGTGAAGTTTGGATACCGAAGGCAGGGTGGGTGCGTTTCCGCTGGTCCCGTGTCGTGCCGACTGGCATGAAATCTTACCGAGTGACTCGCGACCGGGCCGGACGCTGGCACATCGCCTTCGCCGTCATTCCCGAGCCGGTTCCTGCACCGGGTAACGGTCATGCCGTGGGCATTGACCGGGGCGTTGCAGTGTCCGCTGCCCTGTCGACAGGCGAACTGTTGCATGCCCCCGGCCTGACCGCGAGGGAGCGTAAGAGGCTGCGGTACCTGGAGCGTATGCTCGCTCGCGCTAAACGGGGATCGAACCGTCGTAGGCGGGTGCGGCTGGCCATCGCTCGGCTTCGGGCTCGCGAGACAGACAGGCGCAAGGATTGGGCCGAGAAGGCCAGCACGGATATCGCGCGCAGATTCGACCTGATCAGGGTCGAAGATCTCCAGATCAGCAAGATGACGCGTTCTGCGAGGGGAACCGTCGGCGCGCCCGGCCGAAATGTTCCTGCCAAGGCTGGGCTCAATCGTGAGATCCTGCGGTCGGGCTGGGGTCTGATGGTCCGTCGGCTGATGGAAAAGGCGCCCGGCCGGGTGGAGAAGATCAAGCCGCATTACACGAGCCAGCGCTGCTCGGTGTGCGGGCACGTGGATACGAAGTCGCGCGAGAGCCAAGCCCGCTTCATGTGCACGGCCTGCGGTTTCGCTTGCAACGCTGACGTGAACGCGGCCAGGAACATCGCGGCGGGGCTCGCCGTGACTGCGCGGGGAGGCGACGGGATTACCCGGCCTGTGAACCGCGAACCTCAACTGCTGCTCCAATCGGTGTAGCAGCTGGAATCCCCTTTCAACTGGGGAGGATGTCAACCGAGCGTGAAGGGGTCGGGTGCCGCCGGTGAGCTCGACCCAGATCGCCTTGGTCTGGGTGTACTCGTGCACGGCCTCGATGCCGTTCTCCCGGCCGAGGCCGGAAAGACCGTACCCGCCGAACGGCACGTCCGGGCCGACCACCCGGTAGGCGTTGATCCACACCGTGCCGGTGCGCAGCGCGTGCGCCACCCGGTGGCCGCGGTGGATGTCCTTGGTCCAGACTTGCCGCCCAGTTCGAGCAGCACCCCGGTGATGTTCGCCGCGGCGGCCGCGGCGACCTTCGATTCGACCGCGGTGGACCCGGTGAACGCGATCTTGTCGATGTCGGGGTGCGCGGCCAGGGCCTTGCCCACCGCGGGCCCGAACCCGGTCACCACGTTGAACACCCCGGGCGGGAACCCGGCCTCCTCCATCAGCGCGGCCAGTTCCACCGCCGAGGCCGGGGAGTAGTCCGACGGCTTGGCCACCATCGTGCAGCCCGCGGCCAGCGCCGGGGCCAGCTTCCAGCACAGCAGCAGCAGCGGCGAGTTCCACGGCACGATGGCCGCGACCACGCCGGCCGGCTCGCGCCGGGTGTAGACGAGGAAGTTCGGCTTGTCGCCGGGGATGGTGGTGCCCTCGATCTTGTCGGCCAGCCCGGAGAAGTAGGAGAACCACTGCGGGATCGTGCCGAGCTGGCCGCGCATCTCGCGCAGCAGTTTGCCGGTATCCCTGGTCTCGATCTCGGCCAGCCGGTCCGCGTCCCGCGCGATCAGGTCGCCAAGACGGCGCATCAGCGTGGCCCGGCCGAACCCGGTGAGCTGGCCCCACGGCCCGGCCAGCGCCCGCCGGGCCGCCGCCACCGCGAGATCGACGTCGGCGGCGCCGCCGTCCGCGGCCGACGCCCACGGCGCGCCGAGGTACGGGTCGACCGAGTCGTAACGCTGCCCGGACGCCGCCTCGACCCGGCGCCCGTCGATCACGAGCTGGTATCGCGGCAAGGCGGTGCTGGTCTCAGGCGTGGTCATGTGTCCTCCCTAAGAATTCAGCCAGCACGGCTTGTGTATGTTCGCCCAGCGCCGGGACGGCGCCCATGGCCGCCTCGCGGCCGGGCACGGTCACCGGCGGGAGCAGCGCCCGCACCGGACCAGCGGGGGTGTCCACCTCGCGCCACCGGTCCCGGGCCGCCAGCTGCGGGTGCGCGGCGAATTCCGCGGGGGTGCGCAGCCGGGCGCTGGCGATCCCGGCCTCGTCCAGCCGGGCCACCACCTCGTCCGGGGTCAGCGACCCCAGCGCGGCCTCGATGATCGCGGTCAGCTCGTCGTCGTGCGCCACCCGGTCCGGGTTGGTGGCGAACCGCCGGGCGAGGTCCGGCCGGCCCAGCACCTTCTCGCACAGCACGACCCACTCGCGGTCGTTCTGCAGCCCGAGGAACACCTGCCCGCCGCAGACCTGATACGGCCCGTACGGGGAGATCGACGCGTGCCGGGCGCCGGTGCGCCGTGGTTCCTGCCCGCCGTAGACGGTGTAGTAGTACGGCTGGCTCATCCACTCGCCCAGGGCGTCCAGCAGCGACACCTCGAAGCTCGAGCCGCGGCCGGTGCGCTCCCGCTCGTACAGCGCGGTCAGCACCCCGCTGTATGCGTACATCCCGGCGGCGATGTCGGCCACCGAGATGCCCGCCTTGCACGGCGCCTCCGGGGTGCCGGTGACCGACAGCAGCCCGGCCTCGCACTGCACCAGCAGGTCGTAGGCCTTCTTGCCGGCGTAGGGGCCGTCCGGGCCGTAGCCGGAGACCGAGCAGCAGATCAGCCGCGGATGCCGGGCCAGCAGCGCGGCGGCGCCCAGGCCGAGCCGTTCGGCCGCGCCAGGCGCGAGGTTCTGCACGAACACGTCGGCCCCGGCCAGCAGCGCGGCCAGCGCCACCCGGCCGCCGTCGCTCTTGACGTCCAGCTCCACCGATTCCTTGCCCCGGTTCAGCCAGACGAAGTAGCTGGCCTGGCCGAGCACGGACCCGTCGTAGTCGCGGGCGAAGTCGCCGGTGCCTGGCCGCTCGATCTTGATGACCCGGGCGCCGAGGTCGGCGAGCTGCCGGGTGGCGAACGGGACCGCGACCGCCTGCTCCAGCGCGACGACCGTGATCCCGGTCAGCGCCAGCGAAGGACTGGGCCCGGGAATGGGCACTGTCACGATCCGGCCGGGTGACGCTGGACGAGCTGGCGGGCGATGACGTTGCGCTGGATCTCGTTGGTGCCCTCGCCCACGATCATCAGCGGCGCGTCGCGGAAGTAGCGTTCCACGTCGAACTCGGTGGAGTAGCCGTAGCCGCCGTGGATGCGGACCGCGTTCAGCGCCACCTCCATCGCGGTCTCCGAGGCGAACAGCTTGGCCATGCCGACCTCCATGTCCGCCCGCCGCCCGGAGTCGTAGCACCGCGCGGCGTACATGACGAGCTGGCGGGCCGCGGTGAGCTTGGTCGCCATGTCGGCCAGGTAGTTGCCGATGGACTGGTGTTTCCAGATCGGCACGCCGAACGCCTCCCGCTGCTGGGCGTACCGCAGCGAGTCGTCCAGCGCGGCCTGGCCCACGCCGAGCGCCCGGGAGGCGACCTGGATCCGGCCGATCTCCAGGCCCCGCATCATCTGCCCGAACCCCTCGCCCTCGCGCCCGCCCAGCAGGGCCGTATCGGGCACCCGGTAGTCGGAGAAGACGAGCTCGCAGCTCTCCACGCCCTTGTAGCCGAGCTTGGGCAGGTCGCGGGAGACGGTGAAGCCGGCGCCCGGTTCGGCCAGGATGATGCTGATGCCGGCGTACGCGGGCCTGGCGCCCGGGTCGGTCTTGCACAGCAGCGCGGTCAGCCCGGAGCGGCGGGCGTTGGTGATCCACGTCTTCGAGCCGTTGATCACATACGACCCACCCACCTCCCCAGCCCCCTTCACTTGGCGGGCCACCGTCCGCATCGCCTGCAGGTCGGAGCCGCCGCCCGGCTCGGTCAGCGCCATCGTGGCGCGCAGCTCGCCGGTGGCCATCCGCGGCAGGTAGGCGTCCTTCTGCTCCGGCGTCCCGAACGCCAGCAGCAGCTTGGCCACCACCGTGTGGCCGCCCATGGCCCCGGCCAGGCTCATCCAGCCGCGCGCCAGCTCCTCGGTGATCCGCGCGTAGCACGGCGTGCTGACCCGGGCGTCGCCCCACGGCTCGGGGATGGCCAGGCCGTAGATGCCCAGCTGCTTCATCTGCTCGATGAGCTTGTCCGGGTAGGTGTTGGCGTGCTCGAGCTCGCGCACCACCGGCTTGACTTCGCGGTTGACGAAATCCCTGACGAGCCCGACCATGGCCTGCTCGTCAGTGTTCAATTCATCGGGGTCCAGCTCATCGATCATGGCAGGTACCGCCTCAGCGTCGTCGCCGCATTATCCCAGGTCCACTGCGCCGGGTCGGTGTCCAGGCCGCGCACGCAGTCGGCCAGCGTCTCGGCCACCGACGTCATGCGGGGCACCTCCTGACAATTTGTACGGCCATTTCCTCACAAAGGTAAGCGACGGGCGCATGATGAGAACGTGTTGCAACGCGCGGGCCGGCGCTGGATGTAAGGGCCTGGACCGGCTGATCCCGCGGGAAGGCTGGGTGCGCGGTGAGCGAGAACACGGAGCACATCCAGGCGCCGCCCGCTCCGCTCGGGCCAGTCCCGCGGACCGGCCGCCAGCGGCGCCCGACCGGTGCTCCGCCGCCGCTGCCGCATCCGATCACGGTCAGCACCACGGCGTGGCTGCTGCTCGCGGCGGTCATCCTGGCGGGCGCCATCGTGATTTCGGAGAGCACGCCATGGCGCCGGACCGATGATCACATCAACACCTGGCTGCTGCGCCAGCTGGCCGGAGTGCGGACCGCGTGGCTGACCGACGTCGCCACCGGGATCAAGGCGGCCGGCACCGGCTGGGCGGTCGCGGCCGGTTTGTCGGTGGTGGTGCTGGCCATGGTCTTCCGGCGCTGGCGGCACCTGCTGGTGTTCATGGGCAGCCTGTTCTTCCTGGAGATAGTCGCCGGGAATCTGATCTACTACAACCTGTCCCGGCCGCGCCCCTACGGCGTGCTCATCATCGGTACCTGGGGCGGGTACTCGGCGCCGTCCATCCCGGTCACCGCGCTCACCATCTTCCTCATGGGCGCGGTGTACTGCCTGGTCGTGCCCGGCCGTCCGCGGGCCTGGGCCAAGGCCGCGGTGGCCGTGGTCATCGCCGTGTTCTGCCTGGCCCGCCTGTACCTGGCCGTCGATCACCCCGACGACGTGCTCTTCGGCGTGGCCCTTGGGGTGGCGGCACCGGTCGCGGCGTTCCGCTACTTCACCCCGA
>WNGL01006912.1_pt1 | contig 16623 bp, 17 predicted proteins | sample 5400591 | NCBI WGS metagenome assembly WNGL01 (sample SAMN13153377, study PRJNA577476) | soil metagenome | isolation source: 80 cm soil or saprolite under Garry oak tree replicate 1 | place: USA:California | collected 2016-06-15
GAAGATCGAAATTAGAAAGGAACAGAACAATGACGGGCAAAAACGTGTGGGTTGCAAGTTTCGCTGCGGTGGTACTGATTGCCATTGTCCTGCTGTCAGCGGGATCACCGAGCGTCAAAGCAAATGATCAGCCATCAGCGCCAAACGCTGAGGTGAAAATCGACAATTTTAGTTTTGGGCCACAGACGCTCACGGTACCCGTAGGAGCGACAGTTACCTGGACAAACCGTGATGATATTCCTCACACGGTGGTGAGCACAGACGGTGTGTTCAAGTCCAAGGTGCGGGATACGGACGAAACGTTCTCCTACACGTTTACCAAGGCGGGAACGTACCCCTACTTCTGCTCGATTCATCCGAAGATGACTGGTCAGGTCATGGTGAAGTAAGCTCAGAGTTGTGGCTTGCACTGCAACGGATACGGCTTTCCATTCGTGGCCGCGGCAGTGCTTTCACAGGGCGGTTGTTGCCCAAAGCGAAATAACCAAAATGGCGGCACACTCAACCCAATTCGAAGTCAGGGCAGTGGCTGGCGATGACCTGGATCTTGTCCACGCTAGCAAGAACGGCGATGTTGCCGCTTTCGAGCAACTCGTAAAGAAATACGATCGCCAACTTCTCCGAATCGCTCAAAGCGTCACGCATAACAGAGAAGATTCGCAAGACGCGGTTCAGGAGGCCTTCTTCAAGGCCTACCAAAAATTGGCGGAATTCCGAGAGGATTCCCAATTCTCGACTTGGCTGATTCGCATCACTCTGAACCAGTCGCTGATGAAGCTGCGAAAGCAACGCGGCGCAAGAGAGATGTCCCTGGATGAGGATTTTCACGCAGATGGAGACATCCTTCCCAGGGCGGTCACTGATTGGGCTCCCAACCCTGAACAGCTCTACCGGGCGACTGAGTTACGAAACATCCTAATCAAGACCTTAGAACAGGTGAGTCCGATCTTGCAGACAGTCTTTGTACTACGGGACATTGAGGGGCTCTCAATACGTCAGACGGCAGAAGTGCTGAACCTTAGTCGTGCTGCGGTGAAGGCGCGGCTATGGCGGGTTCGGTTGCAGCTTCGCGAACTCCTGAACAAGTACTTCAGCAAGCAGACGGATTTTGCGCGAGCAGAGTTACTCGCAGAAAGACACACTGCTGCCGCCCGGGATCAAGATATGGACTCTCTTCGGGACTAGTTCGACAAACAAAAGGATGATCGCGATGATTGGCTACCAGAGCACGTTATTAGGTCGGACAGAAGTTGCCGAAGGCACAATGGCATTTCAGTTTGAAAAGCCAAAGGGTTTTGTATTCAAGGCCGGGCAGTACATAGACTTGACTCTATTAGATTCTCAGCCGGGGTCTTCAACCGGAATGACTCATACCTTCTCTATCGCAAGTTGTCCGTCCGACGAAGAGATCCTGGTCACGACCCGCATGCGAAATACATTTTTCAAGCAGGCTTTATCCACCCTCCCAATCGGTAGCGGAGCGAGGATCGAGGGTCCAATGGGCTCTTTTAGTCTCCATAACAATACGGCCAGGCCAGCCGTCTTCCTCGCCGGCGGAATCGGGATCACGCCATTCCTCAGCATGGTCTCTCACGCAACAGCGGAGAAGCTTCGTCATCCTATTGTTCTGTTCTACGCGAACCGCTACCTGGAAGACGCCGCGTTCATCGATGCGCTCTGGAAGTTAGAGCGTGCAAATCCAAGGTTCCGCTTTGTTCCGACCCTCACGCGCACAGCCAACAATAACGGAGGTTGGAAGGGGAAGACCGGATACATCAGTTCGGAAATGCTTTCCACACAAATAGGAACCTTGCGAGGCCCGATTTATTACATAGCTGGGCCGCCAACGATGGTCGCGGCGACGCGCCGAACCCCTCAGTGAGGTGGGTGTAGATGAAGACGATATTCGGACGGAAGAGTTTGCAGGCTATTAAGAATAGGGAATCTGTAGATAGAGCGGATGGTTAGCGGTGTGTTGTTTCAATGAAGGGCTTTCTCGGCACTGGCGCAACCTTCGGGGCGGATTTCAACCTCGTCGTGCAACTCATCATGGGAACAGCCCTGCTTGCGGGGGCTCATCTCGCAAAACAAAAACGCTACAAAGCTCACGGAATTTGCCAAACCACCGTGCTTCTCTTGAATTTGCTGATGATCGGACTTGTGATGTGGCCGTCGTTCCAGCAACAAGTGAAGCCGGCGCTGTCTAAGGTTTTTCATAAATGGTATTACGAGGCGGCGGCAATTCACGCCGCATTGGGGATAGCGGCTGAGCTTCTGGGGCTTTATATCGTCATCGTGGCCGGCACGAACCTCCTTCCACAGTGGCTGCGGTTCAAGCATTGGAAGTGGTGGATGCGCACCGAGCTCGTGCTGTGGACGATTGTCCTGCTCAGTGGTGTAGGAACGTACTGCGCCTGGTATGTCGCGCCATTCCGCTAGTGCTCCTGCGCTGCACTTTTCCGCTGTAAAGCTCCTCCCCCAGTCCAGTCCAGCTCCCACCGTCCAACCGATCAGCAGGAAAGGCGTTTAGAGACCGCTTCGTCGGGAGAAATATTTCTCGGAGGTCGGGAATAAACGGTGGACTAGCGGAGTTTCACAGATTGCTGGAACAAAATCCTAAGCAAAAGGAATTGCAAGAGTGTTTCGTGCGAGTTATCGACTCACCCTAATCCAAACCTCGCAGATGTTGTCAGCGCGAGGTTGCAAAGAGTTGACGATCAAATGACATCCTGTCCGCATCTCGTCGTCTGTTCGTTGTGTCTAAGACACAGTAACGTTGCAACAAAATCATAGACAAGGGAAGTGGAACGCAAACCATGAAAGAAAAGAATTCTTCATCTGCGGTGGTCTCCGAAACAAACTCAACAACAAGTCAGTCTTCGACGGAAGAAGCTGTTCAACGTCACTGGCAGGGTGTGGTCAAGAGACGTTCGTTCCTCAAGGGCCTGGGAATTGCTGGTGCAACGCTGTCAGCCGGCGCCTTACTGGGGACTGAGGGCAACGCGCAGACCACGCGGAGCGCAAGCAAGCTATCCCAAGGCGATGCCGCCCTCCTGCGGTTCGCGGCGGCAGCCGAAATCATAGAGGCTGATCTGTGGCAGCAATATAACGAACTGGGAGGCGTCCAAGGAGGCAATCCGGCCTACATCGCCGCCCTCAGCAACCTGGATGGCGATATGCCGCAATACATCTCTGATAACACCGACGATGAATTGAGTCACGCGGCCTTTCTGAACGCCTACTTGATTTCCAAGGGAGAAGAGCCGGTCGATCTGCTTCCGTTCCGAAACTTGCCCAGCAGTAAAGCGACTGGCGCCAAGGATGTAAAAAGGCTGACAAACCTGCTTAAGCTCAACGTTGACCTGAGCTGGTATACACGCTACCGCAGCACGCAGAACCCTGACTTCGGGGTGAAGTTCAAAGGACCGTTCACCATTGAGAACCAGCCTGCCATACCATTAAACGACAACGACACACCTCCCGATCAGACGCAACCGGTGCCTCCTGCGACCAAGCAAGAAGCTCGCATGCAAGCCATTGCGAACACCGCGGGATTTCACTTTGCCTTCATCGAGCAGGGTGGCGCGAGCCTGTATCCGACACTAGCCTTCAAAGCGACCGACCCCGAGGTCCTGCGAATCCTGATCAGCATTGGCGGAGTCGAGATCGATCACTTCGGACTCTGGCATGACAAGGCAGGCAATGCAGTAGCTCAGCCTTTGGCCGGTGTCACTGATCCGGAAACTGGTGTGACCTTCCCGGATCTCAATGCCCCCAACTCAGAACTCGACCAGACCAACCTGATCCTGCCTGAGCCCTGCGAATTTATCAGCAAGAGTCTGCCTCCCTGCTCTGTGATTCGGCCAACCTTGACCCAGAACGGCGGAGCCGTCGCTACCATCAAGGCTTTCACGGATGACCTCTTGTTCCTTGGTCAATCGAAGGCGTTCTTTACCCTGGTTAACCGGCTGGCGATCGAAGCTGATTCCGTACGGCGCGGCTTTTGATTTGTTTACAAGCTCTCCCTGCTGTCTGGGCGGGCGCTGTACCAGATTACCGGTTGCAGCGCCTGCATTTTTATTAACACTTTTTGAGATGTTCACACTCGATCTGAAGGAGCACTCATGTTTGAAGGACTGTTTCAACCGATGCATCTGCTGGTTATTTTCGGAATTGCCTTGCTTGTGTTCGGACCTAAAAAACTTCCCGAGCTAGGCAAAGGAATCGGAGAGGGCATCCGCGGCTTCAAGTCCGCGATCAAAGCTGAAGAAGAGAAACAGGTCAGCATCACAACCGTAGTCACTGATGACCACGGTTTAACTAAGGGGTGAATCGTGGGTTTTGGCATCCTGTTCGTACTTATGCTGGGATTGTTGCTATTGGGTCCAAAGCAGCTGCACACCTTGTTGGGACACGTGGCCCGGGCGAAAGCTCAGTTCGAACAGGCAAGCCGCGGGTTCAAGGCTCAACTGGCGGAGGAGCTCGATGCTGCGCATCAAGATGGCAAGTCCCGAGATTCCTCGCATGAATTGGTTGGGGATCAGTGAACCCTCCTACGATGTTCGGTAAGGCACTCTGAATCGCGCGGGGACAGCACAGAGTGCTAGACCCCCTGGAAAACAAGACCGATAAACCGTGCGGGGCTCATAAAGCCACCGCCCCATTCGGCGTCTGTAGTTGCGGTGGGCTTGGCGGCGACTATTTCCTCGCGCGATCTGCCTTGCTTTTTGAGAGTCGCAACCTTGTCACGAACCCCAACCAGAAGATCGCGGTAGAAGGTGAGTTGGGACTTGTCGCCAACCGCTCCGTGTCCCGGGATGACGATCATCTTGTCCGTGACTTTCGCAAGGTTAGCTTCAGTAGCGCGGATCATGCCGTCAATGCTGCCGCCGGTCGAGTAATCGATGAACGGATAGTAGCCATTCCAAAATGTGTCACCGACATGAAGAATATCGGCATCCGTGAAATGAGCGGAGATGTCGCTGTCGGTGTGTGTGGGCGCATAGTGTTTGAGAGCGACTGTAGCGCCATTGCAGTGTACCGTCCGCTCATCATCAAAGACTGTCGTGGGAAGTGCCCCGGCTGGTGAAGCTGAGAACGTAAAGTTGCAACCTTCGACGCGCGTGTCTTTGGAGAGGTGCTTGTGGGTGTTCTCATGCGCGAGGATCGCGGCACCGGCGGCGTGCATCCATTCGTTCCCGTCGGTATGGTCGAAGTGCCAGTGTGCGTTGATGAGGTGCTTAATTGGATCCGAACTAATTTGGGCCAGAGCGTCCCTGATCTTTGGCCGGGCCCCGGCAAAACCGGCGTCGATTAGAAGTTTCCCGTCGCGGCCCGGAAGAACGGCGATATTGCCTCCCCCACCCATCAGAACGCTGACGTTGCCTCTGAGCTTCTGAACCGTGATCGTACGAGCCGCTGCTGTCTTCCGCGCTGTCTCGACCAACCCATCACTCTCAGCAAACAGATTATGCGGAGCCAGCAACGTGACACTGGCAGCCAGACCGGTAGTTGCAACAAGTGTCGGCGAGTAATACTGGAATTTAAGCTGGTCATGAGATACTTCCCATTGTTATCATGCTTCGATTCTGCTGACCGATTTTGCCCTTTAATAAGTCCCGCACACCAGCCTTGATCTTCCGAGCTCCCAGTTCTCCAGCGCCAGCATTTCAATAAGGCACTGCTTGCAAACGCAGATCCTGATCCAGTTTGAAGCTCAGCAGCGTCTCGGCTGGAACCTGCACCTGTTTGCCTTTGGTCAGCACCTCAGTGCCAACGCCTCCGGCCGCGCCAATAGCTGCGCCGATCGCCGCTCCCTTACCGCCTCCCACGATGGCGCCGATCAGGGTTCCCAGGGCTGCACCGCCACCGACCATGATGGCCGTCTTCTTGTTCGCGCCCACTCCCTGCCCACCTTGCCGTTCCAGGTCGCCGGTGCTAATCAGGTACCTGGTTCCTGACACGGTCACAGCATCCACGTCGAGCACCAGATCGGACGCCGAAGTGATGCTGCCACCGGACGTGCTGCGGATTATCAACTGCGCGTCTGAGCCCTTGGGAATCGCCACCGCACCAGAGCTGTCCAGCACGTCCGCAGCAATCACTGCCGAGAAAGTCTGACCGACAGACGCGGTCTTGGAATCAATCGCCTCGTTGGTTCGTACTGAGAGTTCCGTGCCACTCGGAATGGTGGTCGAACTAACGACGCCCGAAGACCGCCCGTTCCCTCGCAATTCGAATTCGGCACGGCAGCCGTTGTCCACCCAGACGCCGCCCGCATCATAGCCCCAACTGGAACCTTGTACGCACTCGGAATCTCCGAAGGTGCGGCTCAGGCGCACTCCGCCCCGCGTATTCGCGGGACAGTACTTGCGTCCATAACCGTTGGCCTGGAAGGACTCGCAGCGGATTCTCGACGAAAGCTCGTTGCTACCGCCATACGGGAGGCGTAGTGTATCGCCTTCGTTAATGACGGCCTGGCTGGTGCGGCCGTTCAGAGCATATTGCACAGTGAGCGTCTTATCCTGCCCAGGAGCTGGATCGCCACCCATGCTGTCGTTGTTAACCTGCAGGTTAAGTTGGTCATTTTGAATTTGCGAGTTCAGCCGCGAAGTGACGTCGAAAGTGCGATTCCCCGCTCCATAAGTGGCGCGATTGATGCGCAAACTGCTCTGGCTGCTAGTGCCGTATGGCAAGCGCAATGTCTCGTAGTCATTGATGACGGCCTGGCCGGTGCGGCCGTTCAGAGCATATTGTACGGTGAGCGTCTTGGCCTCTCCGGGAGCCGGATCCCCGCCCATGGTGGTGGTATTTACCGGCAGGTTCAGTTGGCCATTTTGAATTTGCGAGTTCAGCCGCGAGGTGACGTCGAATGTGCGATTCCCCGCTCCATAAGTGGCCCGATTGATGCGCAAACTGCTCTGGCTGGTACTGCCGTTTGGCAGGCGTAACGTCTCGAAGTCATTGAGGACGACCTGGCTGATGCGGCCATTCAACGCATATTGCACCGTGAGCGTCTTGGTTTCCCCGGGAGCTGGATCGCCGCCCATGCTGACGGTATTTACCTGCAAGTTGAGTTGGCCATTTTGAATCTGCGAGTTCAGCCGCGAGGTGACGTCGAAGGTGCGATATCCCGATCCATAAATGGCTCGACCGATATGCAAATCATTCTGGCTGGTAGTGCCGTACGGCAGACGGAGCGTGTCGCCCTCGTTGACCACGACCTGGTTCGAGCGGCCGTTCAACGTATATTGCACCGTGAGGGTTTTTGGTTGGTTGGGAGCTGGATCTCTGCCCATGGTCTGATTGTTTACTTCAAGGTTAAGCTGTCCTCCCTGAATCTGCGAGTTCAAGCGGGAGGTAACATCGAAGGACCGGCTACCGCTTCCGTAAACCGCCCGATTGATGCGCAGGCTGCTGTTGATCTGGTAGGGGTTGTAAACCTGCAGGTTCACCTGTTGGCTGTCGCGATAAGTCATCTGCCGACTCGTCCCTCCGCTATCCCTCAGTTGCAGCCGCAAAGCCCGGTTGCGACCACGCCGTTGGCCGGCTCCCAGGGTATTTCCATCCACGGTGAAGTTCAGCGAGTCGCCTTGCACCAGGGAGCGGACACGGTCAGTGACATCCACCCAATTGTTACCTGAGCCGTAATCGGCACGGATGATTTCCCAGGAAGTGTCTGTCTGCGCCAGTAAGGGAAGCGCCGCCAAACATACCAGCAACAGAGCCACACACGAGTTCTTCATGGTTGAAGTCTCCTCCAGGGAAATTTCGTTCTTTGCCGCCACACTCATTGGCCGAGCACATCGCCAATGATGCCTATTGCCGTGCTTGGGATGGCCGTCGCTGGATGCTGACATGGACGGTAGCAACGTCGTCCTTGCGCGCACGGTGCAATCGGCGCAAAAATTAGGCCCAGCGGTCCCATTTACGCGCCTGGTTGTAACAAGTCACGATACCAGACACAAGCTGGGCGAGTCTGGTCACAAGTGCTCACATGCCAATAGTGTAGCCAGACCCTGAGAGAGTGCGATAGCTTTATCCGTTTATCCTTGGAGAATCTTTTCCAAAACGGAACAGGTGCGGGATTAGCTAGCGGGAGGACGCAAGGGTCGGGAGCTGCGCATGCACCAATCCAACTTTGATTTGTAACTAACCGTCCAACAGAGCACAATAAAGCCGGAGGTGAGAGAAATGTCTTTTGCCTTGTATCTCATCGGGTACCTGATTCTTATTGCCGGGCTGGCTTATGGCGCTTTCACAATGCACGTTCCTCAGCGCTGGATCATCGTCGGCGTGGTGGTTCTTCTGGGACTCGGCATCGCCACCGGAGCAGTGCGGGCCAGACAGCGCGATCCTGCGGAGTAATCAGGTGTCGCTACGGAAATTTCGACGAATTATGACTGACGCAAAATGAAGCTCGAACCCTCGCTACTTTTATCGACTGTTTTGAGTGGAACGGCCACCGCGAACCGATGCCAGCCGCAAAGCGGCGCAAGAATGCAGCCCACGGCGCCAGCCGTGGGTACTCTCGTGAACGGAATCAGTGTTTGGGTTCTGCCAGGTGACTCACAGAACGGACCGGCATTCGAGAGGCAACCACATCAGCCCCACGATAATCTAGAACTCGTGACGTCAGGGTATGGGGACCCATAAAACGTACATCCGCCACGGCTTCCATGTTGGTCTGCAACCAGGTCCCTTCCAGGTAAGCAAAGGCGAGTTTCACTCGCACAGTTTTCAGCCACCACGACGGTGTTTTTGCAACTTCGCCCTCAATGTGGCGCACGAGGAGCGAACGTTTGTCCACCCATGCCTGGCCGGAAATCAAGTCTTTATCTTTTCGCTTTGGCTTCAGACCTAACAGATAACAGGGCTGGTTGTCGAGCACAGTCTCGCCCATGTAACTGAAATCGTAGTTATCAGTGTTGACAGCCGCGGTATGAGTCTCAGCCGGCTTGGTGGCGGATTCTACTTCGTGGTCCAGAATGCGGCGCACGATCTGTTCTCCGCGGCTGCTGCCGGACCGAGTCTGGATGTTGTAATGTTTGCTGCTGGGCGGCCGGAAGTCCACCTCGGCCACCACTTCGGAATCAGAACTTGAGCTCTTCGCGCCAAACAGCCGGTACTCACGGATCAATTGGTAAGCAACCTGCGGCCGGACATCGGACTGCGCTCTTTCCATCCCCTCGATAATTGTTGCTAAGGATGGTGTTCCTGAGCCGCTGCTCTGCTGGCCCGCAGCGGCGGAGCATGCCAATGCGCACAGTAATAGGTTGAGTAATCCGAATTTCAGCAACCCTGTTGTGTTACCCAGCCCCACGTTTTTTTCTGCCAATGAACGCACGCATGGATAAGAGCACGTCTCGTGCCACCGGGAAATGCTGAACAGAATTGGAATAGGTGAGAAGCTGGTTGGACGGTATGCAATTTCGGGAGCCGCGAGAGCGGATTTGACGTACCGAAAATCCGGTACAGCGGCACTAAGATTCCTGTAGTCAACTAGTTCTGAGGATTGCACACCTCTTTAGATGCGCCTGACCGTATCGCGTTTTCCGCAAAACGACAGGACGACGTTTCAAGCAGATAGACACGAAGTAACAGTTACTACATGACTCAGTCTAGGCTTCGTTCCAGAGCAACTGCGGCTGACGCTACTCTCTTGCATATCTGCGGAAAAAACTATCCGGCTTCCATTGCGGTCGTCCATCGGCATTGGCCACCGAAATAAGCAAGTCGCGGACGATTTCCTCGTAGAGCGCCGCCGCCTGCAGATCCACTGGCTGATCGACGTCGTCGGACGGAGCGTGGTAGCGATTGGTGAGCCAGTCCTTAAATGTCTTCTGTTCCGGCGAGCCCGGGTCGAAGCCAACATCCATGATCAAAGCTGGAATTCCGTGACGAATGAAGCTGTACTGATCGCTGCGGATAAACAAATTCCGCAACGGCTCGGGATCAGGCTGCACCCGAACTCCGTGGGTCTGGGCAACCTCACGAGCCCGGTCGCCAAGGTCAGAGTCAGTCAATCCCTGCACCCTCAGAACCTTCAAAGGAACAATGGGCAAAAACATGTCAACGTTAATATCCGAAATGATCGACTTCGGATCAACCGTGGGATGAGCTGCGAAATACTTCGATCCAAGCAATCCCTTTTCTTCGGCAGTGACAAACACAAACAAAATAGAGCGTCGGATTTTCTCCGGATGATTCTTGAAAGACCGAGCCATATCCAGCAGCAGCGCGCTGCCCGAGCCGTCATCCATGGCGCCGTTGTAGATGCGATCTCCGTTAATTGGCTCACCGATGCCGATGTGATCAACGTGCGCGGATAAGACGACGTATTCGTTCTTCAGTTTGGGATCGTTGCCTTGCATTTTCGCTATCAGGTTGGCTGAATTGATTTCTGTCGTTTGCACCCGAGCCCGCGCTTTTAGCGATACCACTAACGGAAAGTGTGGCAGCGGTTTGCGGTCTTTCCCCAACTCGGCGATCTCCTGGAAACTGTGCCCGGAGCCGGCAAACAGCTTTTCGGCTTTCGCCGGATTAAATATGAGTGCGATCTTCTCCCCGGCAGTCTCCTGAAACTCTGAATCCTCCAATTCCATCTGGGGATGAGCCCGATTGAGCGCGATCCGGCTCCACGGGATATCCATCGACGCCGGATTCGGAATGGTGATAATTCCGATAGCTCCAGCCTGCCGCAATGCTTTCCAGCGTTCTCCCGCCGATTGGTAATGAGAGGCCAGTGCCGCCGGGATGTCGGACGCAGAACCACTCAGCAGGACGGCAATCTTCCCCTTCAGATCAAGTCCAGCGAAGTCGTCATAGTTCTTCTCTGGAATTTTCAACCCGTAGCCGACAAAGACCAGTGGGGCCTTCACTTCGTCAGAACTCAGGTCCACGCGTGTGCTGAAGTAGGCGTCTTCACCCAGGCTGAGCGGTTCTTCGCCGCCGCCATTCCGCACAAGCGCAGCGGTCGAATCCTTTTCAATGATCTGTCGTGAAATGAACTTTGCCGGTTGGTAATAGCCATTGGTTCCGGCTGGCTCAAGTCCTGCGTTGGTCAACTGCTGAACTATGTATTCTTCCGCTTTGCGAAGGCCCTCGCTGCCGGTCTCGCGACCTTCCATCTTGTCATCTGCCAAAACCTTAACGTGATTCCACCAGGTCTTGCCGTCAAAGTGATTTGCTATGGGCTCTTGCGCCCACAGACTGGCTACAAGTCCCGAAGTCACCAAGAGAAATTGCAGCTTTGCACGCATCGGGGAGCCCCTCCTAATCAAGCTATGAAGAGAAGGAAGGATAACAAATTAGCAAGGCATTCCAGAAAGGCTGAGAGGGAAGTGGGGTCAGTTGGTTTCCTCAGAGACTAACGTCGGCTAAATGCTTCGTCCAGTTGACGCAGAACGTCCAGCATTTCCAAGCGCTCGTTCTCTGTAAGAACGGTCTGCTCATTCTCAACTCGCCGCAGGGCAATACGAGACTCACCCAGGAACTCTGTGTTTGGTATTGTTCGCACTGTCCGACTAGTGGCGAGTACGACGAGACTCAATTCCACCGCACCGCGATCATTGAGCTTCACACCAATGGCCGCTAGGTAGTCATACAGTTGTGGGTTGTCCAGTCGGCTTGACTTGCGCGTTTCTCCCAGCGCTTTCGGGAAAAGCCCCTATCAATTCACCTATGGAAATCATATGAACCCACTGCTAGAGCCAGCAATAAGGGGCTGATATCGCGGAACAGCTCTTTCTCGCAGGATGGACAGGTCAGACGACGATCAGACGTGCTGCTCTTTCTCCTGAGGCTTCACGCGCTTCTCTTTCTCTTTGCTAGCCGGTTCTTTGCTTGCCGGTTCGGAGGGATTCAGCACGCCGTGAGTCCTGATCCGGCTGGCTTTTCGGATCTCGTCCGCAATCTTGACCAAAGCTTCCTTGGCGCGAACCGGCGCCTCAGACGAAATCACAGAACTGGCAGCCAGGGTGAAAAGCAGAGCGTCTTCCTGCTTGTCGAAATAAAGAACCACCTGACTGGCTGCCATTGAGAGTACCTCCCCGGTTAGTCTCAGGAACTCCGGAGATAATAGGCGCATCCCGACCAAGACTGAAGGTACTCTCTTGATGCCGGGTACCCAGAAGGTCAGGAAAATCTCCGCCTATAGAAACTAAGTACCCTACAGGATTTCCTGTAGTGCGAAATTTCCTCCGTACAGGCAGAATTTCATCTTCTGTTCACCAAATCTTAGCCGTTGAGTGGGAGATTAAAGCAGTTACGACTGGTAGCCGGCTTGCACAGTATCCACTGACGCTTCTCCCGGAGATAGTTCGATGAATCGCAAGGTGACCCCTCTTATCCTGCCGTTTTTCTTGTTTTTTGTCTTCGCCACGGGCCTCGCCCAGCAGAACACATCTGATACAGCGAGACGCTCTCCCCGTGCCCAGAAACCCGGCTCGTACCTGATCGTATGGACCCAAACCCAGGCCCCCGAGCCAGCCCCTCAGCCTTCCGGTCGCCAGACGACTACGCCCGACCCCAAGCCCGAAACTCAGTCGCCGTCACCCGCCCAGCCCGCCGGGTCTCAACCAGAGGGTTCGCAGTCGCAAGGACAGGCCCAACAGGCCCAACCCGCTGCGCAAAGCTTTACCGGCACCATCAGCAAGGAAGTCGATAGCTACGTGCTAAAAGTGTCAGACACGAGCTCGTACAAGCTCGACGATCAGGACAAAGCCAAAGAATACGAAGGCAAAAGGGTCTCAGTCGTCGGAATCCTGGATGCGAACACCAATCTGATCCGTGTCCAAAAGATCGAACCGATTTCCTGAGCAACAATCAAATCAGGCACAGCCGGGGCTCGAAAAGGGGCCCGATTTTTTGCGGCAGCATAGCTGAGCACTCAGCCTTCAGCACTCAGCATTCAGCATTCAGCCCCTCAACAATCGTTTGCTCTCACTCGAACTGAACCCTTCACACCCATTGATGGCTGAAATGCTGACTGCTGCGTCCCGACTCCACCGCAAGATGCTAAAGTTAAACCGTGTCCTCCCCTGAATCCCGCTTCGTGCGAGCTTGCAATGCACAGCCCGTCGACCGGACACCCGTTTGGTTCATGCGGCAAGCGGGGCGTTATATGCCGCAGTACCGCGCCATCCGAAAACAATATTCGCTGATCGAAATCTGCAAACAGCCGAAACTCGCCGCCGAAGTCACCATCACCGCAACAGAGATGGTGGCCTGATGTACGTCCATGCCGATATACTTTTCTTGACTCATAAGGCGCTCCTTTCGCTAGGTTGGCGATACGAACAATCACAACCTATCGCAAAAGTGGGCGCCTTTTTATATTGCGTGCGCGAGAAGGACGATGTAGCCCACCTCCGCACCGATCGCGCCGCCGACCTGGGATATGTTTCCGGAGCCGTGCGCCTGGTAGCGAAACATTTCGGATTGCGCCTCCCGGTAATCGGCTTCTGTGGCGCCCCCTTCACCCTGGCCAGCTACATGATCGAGGGCGGCGGTTCGCGCAATTACGTCCACACCAAGAAGTTGATGTACTCATCCCCCGAAACCTGGGACATCCTCATGCGCAAGTTGGTAGCCGTCGTGTCCGAATACGCGGCCGAACAAGTGTGTGCCGGCGCGGATGCGATTCAGATCTTCGATAGCTGGGTGGGCTGCCTCAGCGTGGAAGACTATCGTCAATATGTCCTGCCGCGCACCACGGAACTGGTAACGATGTTGCAGAAAACCGGTGTACCCATTATTTATTTCGCTACCGACAGCGCGACTCTGTTGCCTTCCATGAAACAGACTGGCGCGGAGGTCATCGGCTTAGATTGGCGTATTCCCCTCGACGAGGGATGGCGAAGCCTCGGCTGCAATGGCGCGGTGCAAGGCAATCTCGATCCTGTCCTACTTTTCGCCGACCGGAAAGAATTGAAATCGCGTGCCGCAGATATCCTGAAGCGCGCCGGCGGACGTCCCGGCCATATTTTCAATCTAGGCCATGGCATCCTGCCCGAGACCCCTGTCGAGAACGTAAAAGCTTTAGCGAAGTTTGTGCAGGAGCACTCGGGAAGCACAGGATAGCCAGGCCCACGGATCCCTTACGCGAAGCCGGATTTATGCAGCGCCTCCGAAGCAGCCCCGAAGGGGCGACATCACTTAGCCCAGCGCTTCAGCGCTGGGAACACGCGACTCTGGGTACAATGAACCGTGCGTGACGACGCGAGTTCGTCTAAAACGGCCGTCCTTTTGCTGGCCCACGGCAGCCCCGATTCCGTCGACGACGTCCCAGAATTTTTGCTCCAAGTCACCCGCGGACGCCAACTTCCCCCGCAGGTCATCGAAGAAGTCAAACATCGTTACGCCCTCATCGGTCATTCCCCGCTCACGGAACGCACTCTGCAACAACGAGACCTGCTGGCTCGAAAACTCGGGCTGCCCGTTTACGTCGGCATGCGCAACTGGAATCCTTTTATCTCCGATACGGTCCGCACCATGGCTACCGACCGCATCGAGCGCGCGGTGGTCATCTGTCTGGCTCCCCAAAATTCACGTACCAGCGTCGGACTATACCGCTCCGCGCTGGAGAAAGACGTTTCGTTTGACATTGACTTCGTGGACTCCTGGCATGACCATCCGTTGCTGATCCAGGCCTTCGCCGAAAAATTGCTCCCCGGAAGAGAAGGAGCCTCCCGCGAAATGGGAACCAATGTCCCCGTAATCTTTACCGCACACAGCGTTCCTCAGCAAACCATCACCGAGGGTGATCCGTACGAGACTCAAACAAGGGAAACCGCCGCATTGGTCGCGCGCGAGGCTGCATTGGGGCCAGCAGACTGGACATTCGCTTTCCAAAGTCAAGGCATGTCCGGCACACGATGGCTGGGGCCTACCGTCGAGGAGACTATCTTAACCCTGAAACAAAAAGGCCACCGCGGCCTATTCATTCAACCGATAGGATTTCTCTGCGACCACGTCGAAGTGCTCTATGACATCGATATCGCCTTCAAGCAATTCGCGGAGAAACAACGGATGCGCCTGTGGCGCGCCGAATCGCTGAATGACTCACCCTTGCTCACAGCCGCACTCGCCGACGTGGCGCGATCACGAATGCGAAAAGCAGCCCCTCCGCCGCTGGCGGGCCGCTGACGTAGCTCCGGCGTCCCGCCGGCTCCAACTTAGAATAAAAGCATGAAACGCATTGCCATCATCGGCGGCGGCATCTCCGGCCTAGCCGCCGCCTTCACTCTCGACGAGCAGCGACGTGCCGGTGCGCCGGTCGAATACGCCCTGTTTGAATCGAGCCCGCGGTTCGGAGGTGTGATCGCCACTGAACGCGTAGAGAACTGCCTCGTCGAGGCTGGCCCCGATTCGTTCCTTGCCGAGAAACCCTGGGCCGCGGATCTCTGCCGCAAGCTGGGCCTCGCCGATCAACTGATCGGTTCCAATGATGCCCAACGCAAGACCTACATTCTGGTGAAGGGCAAACTGGTGGCGATCCCCGATGGCTTAATGTTCATGGTGCCCACCAAGATCATGCCCGTCCTGATGTCGCCACTTTTCTCTCTCCGGACCAAACTGCAAATGGCGCGCGAGTGGCTTCACCCCACAAAACAGGCGAGCTCTGACGAAACCGTGGCTTCGTTTGTGGAGCGTCACTACGGAAGCGAGATCGTGGAGCGTCTCGCCGACCCGCTCCTCTCCGGCATTTACGGCGGCGACGCCTCCCAATTAAGCATGCGTGCCGTCCTGCCACGCTTCTTAGAAATGGAAGCGAAACACGGAAGCCTGAGCCGCGCCACGTTGACAGCCCGCGCTAAGACAGCGTCAGACTCAGCACGTCCGTTGTTCACTTCTTTAGAAGATGGAATGCAGCTGATGGTGGATGCCCTTGTAACTCGGCTGTCTCCGTTTGCTTTACATCTCAAACGGCCCGTGCAGTCCATACGTCCACAAGAAAACGGCTGGATGGTTTCGGCCGGTGATGAATCGCACCCTTTCGATGCACTCATTTTGGCCACGCCTACGCATGTCGCCGCAACTCTTGTGCAAGATGCCAGCCACGAGTTGGCCGTCGAACTTCGTGCTATCCCCTACAGTTCGTCGGTCACAGTGACGCTAGCCTACGATCAAAACGTGCGCGCGATGTTGCCTCCCGGCTTTGGATTCCTCGTGCCACGCACCGAAGGCAAGCATCTGCTGGCGGCCACCTTCGTGCACAATAAGTTTTCTCATCGCGCACCTGCAGACCGCGCACTCATTCGCTGTTTTTTGGGCGGATCTCGCGACCCACAGGTTCTTCAGTCTTCCGACGAACAGATCGTGCGTATCGTCCGCGAAGAATTAAAGCAGATCCTCGGATTCGCAGCCGAACCAATTTTCACTCGCGTTTACAAATGGAATGCCGCAATGGCGCAATACACGGTCGGGCATTTGGAACGGCTGGACCGAGTTCAGCATCTTTCTCAAGGCTTACCCGCGCTTGCACTGGCCGGAAACGGTTATCGTGGAATTGGCGTCCCCGATTGCGTTCGCTCCGGAGTGGAGGCTGCCACAGCGCTTACCGGCAATTACTCCCGTAACCCTGAGTAACCTCTCTTTCGTTGCAGAAACAACTCCGCTCCG
>WNGL01004555.1_pt1 | contig 16621 bp, 16 predicted proteins | sample 5400591 | NCBI WGS metagenome assembly WNGL01 (sample SAMN13153377, study PRJNA577476) | soil metagenome | isolation source: 80 cm soil or saprolite under Garry oak tree replicate 1 | place: USA:California | collected 2016-06-15
CTCCGCGGCTTGGCCGCGCCACCTTCCAGGCGGAGGGTCACTCCACACTTAACAATCCTTCCAGCGCGGCTTCCAGTTCGCTTCGGGTGTGTTCGTCGCCGGCTTTTGTGGCCACAGTGATTCCCGTCCGAAATGTTTTTTCCGCGTCATGCTTCTGCCCGAGCTTCTGATAAAGCTGCCCGAGCTGATAGTAGGTCGCGACGTATTCGGGATCGGTATTTCTGACGGCTTCGAACTCCCGCACTGCTTCATCATTTTGCCCCAGCTTGATGTATTCCAGCGCCAGCGCATACCGCAAGAAGGAATCGTTTGGATTGTCTTTAAGAAAGCCTTTTAAAGTTTCGATTCGGTTCATTGAGGCGGTTTTCCCCCCGCTCCGGACCGTCCAATAGGGACGGATGAAAGATTTCGGAAAGGATTTCGACACCATCGATCAAGCGCGGACCAGACCGATTGAAATAGGACGATCCGTCGACAGCGTAAAGCTGTCCACTCCATCCCGGCAGAAATCGAGTACGCCGGTATTCTTCGACTGTCCTCTCGAGCGAAAATCCGCAAGGCATGAGGACGATGATTTCGGGTTGAGCTTCCAGGATCCGTTCGGGCGTAATGCGTTCGGATTTCGATCCCGCCTTCCCGAGCACCTCGTGTCCGCCGGCAATCTCCACCATCTCCGGGACCCAATGCCCCGCAGAAAAGGGTGGATCGAGCCATTCCATCGCGTATACACGCGGACGTTCACGATCGCGCACCCGTTCGCGCACCCGCTGCAACCTGGCGTTGAGCTCCTGAACTTTTTCTAGCGCTGCATCTTTCCGGCCCGTCAGTTCACCGACCAGCAGAATTGTCTCGAGCATTTCATTGAGCGTCGTAGGTTCGAGGGAAACGATGCGCGTGCGTCCTTCCAGGACCCGTGCTGCGTGCTGCACCTCTTTGTAAGATACCGCGCATACTTCGCACAGTTCCTGGGTGACGATGAGATCGGGCTCAAGCGTTTCGAGCAGATCTTGCTTGAGGCGATAAATGGTCCCGTGCCGGCCGATGTTCGATGATACGTGATGATCGATCTCGACGCTTGTCATGCGTCCCTGCTCGATGAGGTCTTCGGTAATCCTGGGCTTCGCTGCCGTTTCCGGCGGGTAGTCGCATTCGTGCGTGACGGCGACGACCTGATCGCCTAATCCCAGCGAATAGAGGATCTCCGTACCGCTCGGCAAAAGCGAACAGATCCTCATGGTCATGCGTCGCGCTCCGAACTGTCTGTCTCTGCCCATTTGCCATCCCCTTCCCACACGCGCAGGGTAAAAGGAAACAGCAGCCGGTCTTTCAGTTTAGCGCTGAGAAGCTCGCAAATATTTTCAACCGACGGATATTCGAGAAAATCATTCCATGATCGATGGTCGTAGTGCGCGAGCACTCCGCGAAGGCCTTCCTTCAAGTCGGCAAAATCAACGACCATGCCGCCCTTGACTTGTCCTTGGATGGTGATTTCGACCTTATAAGTGTGACCGTGCAGGGATCCGCACGTCGGGTGGCCCGGCAGAAAATGAGCGCAGTCGATGTAATCGCTCACACCAAGCCTCATGGTGTGAGAATAACATAGGCAACTGATCCTCTTTGTCTGGAAGAGGGTAGGATGAGGGTGCAAGAGTCGATGCGACCTGCACCCTCACTTTTTCTGGAGCTTTTCCCTTCTCTTGGGCGTCGCGCTATCGCGCTTGCGCTCCGCGCAGGCTCGCATTTCGCGCGCTCCCAAAGGGAGAGGGTGATTTCTTAGCGGTGGCCGTGGCCGTGACACGGTAATGCCAGGACGGTTTCGCCGCCATCGGGAGCGATTTTTGCTTCGAGTTCTTCGATCTGAATTTCGAGTTCGATTCCTTCTTTCGTCGTCATAGGGTTCATCCTTTTCCCTCCAAATGAGTTTTTGTGGAATGTGCTACGAGCGGCAGAAGCGTTTTCACCGCCATCGGGTGAGATATTATCCTCGAGTTACTTGATGGGCAAGTCCAACTCGAGGCTACTCGCTTTGGTTGTATCGGATCCATCCGATCGGCCTCCTTGCCGTAAACGCACGGTAACTTTATGCATCGAAGGCATCTGCTTGTAAAGAGAAAATTCTCGTCTCGCCAAAATTTGGCATCGACCAATGCCAAAATTAGGCATCGGCCAATATAGCAGACAAATGTTCGGGGCCGCAGATAAAGCCACGAACCGCAGAAGCTGCTACAACATAAGGGTTTGCGAGGTAGGCTTCACCTTCACCCATGCGGCCCGGCATATTACGGTTTGTGGCGGAAATGGCCACCTGACCCTTTTGAGGACCGCCAGGACCCGCATCGATACAGGCACCGCAACCCGGCTCTTCAATCAGATGAACGCCTGCCGCCAGCAATGCTTGGTGAAGGCCGCGCCGCTTCGCTTCCTCACGAACGCGTTCCGAGCCGTATTGGATAAAGGTTGGGATGGCGACGCGTCTTCCGCGAAGGACTTCCGCGTACATCGTGATCGACGTGATATCCCCAGCGGTGCAGGAGCCGGCATACGCCAGGTCTAGCTTGGTTCCCAGAACATTTTCCAGCGGAAGACCGTTACCCGGATGACCGGGGGCCGCAACCAGCGTCTGAACACTCCCCAAATCCAGTTCAATGAGTTGATCGACTTCAGAATTCGGATCCGCGTAGACAAGCATTCGCTGGACCGCATTGCGCTCCAGGCCACGTCGTTCAAGCAGATAGCGGATCATCGATTCGGTCGGCTCCATAATGGCTGTCAGCGCATTGCACTCCACTGCCATATTAGAAAGCACCGCCTGTTCTTCGAATGAGAATTCCTCCAGCCCCGGTCCTGTGAATTCCATAACTTTCCCGGTGAAGGCTCCCGTGCTTTTGCCGTGCTGTGCCAGGTGCAGGATGACGTCTTTCGCAGTACACGACTGCCGCAGTTTTCCCGTCAGCCGGATGCGGACTGTGCGGGCGACCCGTCCAGCGACCTCATTGTGCTCCCATATACACGCGATTTCCGTGTTACCGATACCATATGCCAGGCAATTGAGAGCGCCGGCCGAGCATGTATGGGAATCGGTTCCGAGAATCACCTGGCCCGGCATCGCAATCTGCTCCCGAATGACCGTATGACAAATGCCGGTGCTTCCACCGGAAGCCGTAGCGTGGAAGTGAATACCGGTTTCGCGCGCCAGACGTTTTTGCCCTTCACGAAGATCCCGGATCCCGGCGAGGGCTTCGGAGGTGACACCCGGAAGACTTCCAGCAAGCGTCAGATGATCTGGAAATGTATGGATCGAATCCGGATTTTTCATGTTCGGTTCCCGGCCAAGCGCCGATCGAATCAACGCAGCCGCAGGCGCTGTTGTGTAGTCGTGGGAGAAGCCGGCGTCGACTTGAATGAACCCGGAATCGCCCGGTCTCACGGCAGCGTGGACCGTCTTCATATGACGTGCGAGGATTTTCTCGGCGATCGTCATTGGCCGAGGTGGCGTATCGATCGGTCGATCCGTTTCCTGTCCTCGCGACCGTGCCTCCATGAACCGGAACAAACCGCCGTATCGTGCAATCCTCTTCGAGAGCTCGTCAAACGGGACGGTCAATTCCTCGAGGCGAACGCGCTCACCCACAGCCAGGCGCCGGCCAAGCAACAAATCCGATACCGGAAACATGCCATTATTGATGAGATTCTGACGATGGATCGGTGCCATGCTGGCGGCGTAAACAATCCCGATCCCGGCATATAACAACGCCAGCGCCGCGACTTCGCGTGAGGACCCTTCACCCCAACCTTCACCGGCAAAGAGCATGCCGAAGCCGCCATTCCGGATATCTCCCGGCTCTACTATTCCGCCCCCGCCCAGCGAGCGCAGCAACAGCGTCCCCAGCCGATCGTCGTAGTAATAGCAATCAGGATTCGCTTTGATGATCGCGTCCGTCGAGACATGGTTGTAAAGCTCAGTTACGGGCGGGACCGGATCCAAGTTCTCGCCCCGAAACTGCTTTCGGAGAAGTCCCGGATCGGAAGTTAGATACAGCGGTCTACCGGCGAGTTGAATCGATTCGACGAATCCATCGGCGTCGAGAAAAACATCGACGTTTCCGACCTTACGGAGGCCCATAGTAAGACTGTATCAGGGTCTTAAATGACAATTGAACATTGAACAGTGAACAATGAACAATTTTCGGAGAAATGTTCATTGTTCACTGTTCAATGTTCAACTGTCATTTAGGGGTCTTCAGTCGCTCCATCGCATCGATGATCAACCCTTTGGAGGCCTCGATTTGTTCCATGACGAGGCGGACATCCATCGCGGGGTATTGGGGCTGGCGTTGGCTTCGGCAATAGAGACCGTGTTGCCCGACGAGGGCAAGTGCATCCGTCAGGATGTCCAGCGCGGTGGCAAGACCACCGCGGACCGGTCCCATTTGGAATTCATACCGCTCTTTGGCTTCACGATAGTGATCGAGCAATCGCAGTCTCCATCAGTTGATATTCGTTGAATCGTTGAGCGAGGTCGACCAATGTCTTCAATCCGAAACCGATCGCGCCGGCTTCGTAGTATTTCCACTCTTTTTCGCGGATGAACGGCCCGGCGATGTCGAGATGCGCCCAAGGTGCTCCTTCCGGCACGAATTCCTGCAAAAAAAGGCCTGCCGTCAGAGCTCCCGCCACCGGGCCGCCGATGTTGTTCAGATCGGCATACGGTGTCTTCAACAGGTCCTTGTATTCGGCGGGCAGCGGCAGCTCCCAAAACAGTTCACCTTGGTTTTGGCCGGACCGGATGACGGCCTGGATCAATTTCGGTGCGTTGCCCATGATTCCTGCAACACTCAGGCCCAACGCGCGCACACAAGCGCCGGTCAGGGTCGCGATATCCAGGATGTGCGTTGCTTCCTCCTGGCCCGCCAGATACAGTCCATCGGTGAGAATGAGGCGGCCTTCCGCATCGGTGTTATCGACCATGATGGATTTCCCGTTTTTTGCATAAAAGATGTCACCGGGGCGCTGGGCGTTGGCGTCCGGGAAATTCTCCGCTGTAGGAACAATGCCGGTCACATTCACAGCGGGTTTTAACTTCCCAATGGCTTTAAGGGCATACAGGACCGCGGCGCCGCCGGACATGTCACCCTTCATTTCAAACATCTTCTCAGCCGGCTTCAGCGAAATGCCGCCTGAATCGAACGTCACGCCTTTGCCAACGAAGGCCAGATGCGCCTTGGCCTTTCGCGCACGATAAGCCAGCCGGATCAGCCGCGGCGGATGCGAGCTTCCCCGGCCGACCTGCAATAGCCCGTTGTAACCTTCCTTCTGCAGCTTTTTCTCATCCCAGACTTTCAGGTCCAGATCCGATTCTTTCGCGATTTTCCGCGCGGCTTCGGCCAGGTATTCCGGCGTGGCTACCGAGCCGGGTTCATTGATCATGTCGCGCGCTTCGTTGACTGCGTCGGAAACGGCGGTATAGCGTTGAAGGTAGTGGCGATTTTGCTGGTCATGCGACTTGAGGGCGGCAATCGTAACTTCGACTTTATGAAATTCGGCCTTTTCGGTCTTATACCGATCGAAGGTGTAAGCGCCAAGAATCGCGCCTTCAACGGCTTTGCCGATAAACGGTGCGGCCTCTTCCGTATTTAGGACAACGCATACGCGGCTGAGCCCATGGTCTCTTGCCATGCGAATCGACCGTGCGACGAAGATCTTCAGGCTCTCCCAAACGTTGTAGCTTGGTTCGAGAATCGTTGAAAAAATGACCACGTGTTGATCCCCAGCTCGCGAATCCAACGACGTGAAGTACTCTTTTTTGAGTCGCTTTTCGTTCAGACCGCGTCCCACACGCCGCACGGTCTCTTCGAGAAGGTTGCCGGTTAAATCGTGAAGCTTGATTTTGGAATCTAAAATGACGACGAGCAGGTCCGCGCTGATCTCGGATGGCCGATCGTAAACGAGCTGGATCTTCATGATTTCTGTCTCCCTAAGACACTCATATTATTATGGCTTAGAAGGATTGCTGCCTCCAGCCTGGTCGGGAAAATTTTTTTGAGTGGCCACGACGTAACCAATGGGCCGGTCACGTCGTATAGGTTAATACAATTTATAAATTTCTCTCCCTCGCCCACTCCTCTCATAGGCGCGAAAGGCGGTTTCGATGGTCCGCTCCCAACGAAACCGCCTCTTTTTTTGCTTTTCCAATTGTCATTTGCCTACGTCATCGGGTTCTTGGTAAACAGTTCCACGACATAATCCGTGAGGCAGTCATATAGAAGCTTTTGAAAACTCCAAGTGAACTGCGAGCTTTGCAAATCGCGCTCGGCCAGTGTGATCGTGTATTGTGGGGACAGGACGTTGGCAATTTTTGAGCGAATCAGCAATTGCACCCCTTCTTTTGTTTCCCTCGCCTGGAAATCGAAAAACGGGTGTTCATATTTAACCAACTCATCACGCACGCGTTCGATAGAAGTCATTTGGGACGGTCTTTTCGTAAGATCAGCAGAAGGATCCAGCCAAACAGCGCAACGGTTCCAGTCACGGAAAGTATCGCCAGTGTCCACTGCAGGACGCCGACAAGGCTTCTCACGTCACACCGTTTTGTCTTCGGAGTAGCAAAGGTCTTCGATAGAACATTCGGCGCACTTCGGGCGGATCGCAACGCACTTTGACCGGCCATGATGAATCAGCAGGTGAGCGAGTTGGATCCACTGATCACGGGGGAACAATCGCATTAAATCCTGCTCGATCCTGTCCGTGCGCTCTTCTTTCGAAAAATCGAGTCTTCGCGCAAGCCGCTGCACGTGAGTGTCGACGACTACGCCTTCTGCCTTTCCGAAGGCGACGCCTAAAACAACGTTTGCGGTTTTTCTTGCGACGCCCGGAAGCTTGAGCAACTCTTCCATCGTCGCGGGGACCTGACCGCGGTGTTCATCCGCAATAATACGGCAGGCCGCCTTGATGCTCTTCGCCTTGTTTCGGAAGAAGCCGCTGGAGTGAATCATTTCTTCCAGTTCCGTCGTGTCGATGCTGGCGAAGTCCCGGGCGGCCTTGCACCTAGTGAAGAGGGCAGGCGTGATCTGGTTCACCATCTTGTCCGTACTTTGCGCCGATAAGATCGTCGCGACCAGAAGCTGAAGTGGATTCTGATGCTCCAAAGCGCACTTCGCGTCTGGGTAGGCCGCGTTCAGCCGTTCATAGATCTGCGAGGCACGGAGGTATTTAGTCTTTTTTGGCGCCGGACTTAGAGGAGCTGCTTTTCCCGGTTTTCGCCGCGTCGGTCGTTGCCGTGCCTCCGCTTGACGAGCCGGAACTGCTTTCCTTGCTGCCATTCGTAGAGGTTCCCTTGGATTCAGTCTTAGTTTCTGTTGCTGTTTCCTTATTTTCGCCCGATGACTTGCGGGCATAGTCCGTCACATACCACCCGGTTCCCTTGAATTGAAAGCCGGCCGCCGAGATCAGCTTCGTGAGCATGCCGCCGCAGCCTTCGTGTTTCTTCAAAGGTTTATCCGACATCTTTTGGATGACTTCAATTGTCTGATCGCATTTTGCGCAATGGTATTCGTAAATCGGCATGCTTGAACTCTAGCACAACAGCGCGGCCAAATACGCTAGACTAACTACTAACTGCATGATCGAAGAGATCCGGTCGATTTTGATCAAAATCGGTGAAGATCCCGCTCGGGACGGCCTTGTGAATACTCCCCTCCGTGTAAGCCAGTCACTGCGGTTTTTAACGAGCGGTTACCGGATGAATGAGGATGAGCTGCTGAATAAAGCTTTGTTCGACGTGGCCTACGACGAAATGGTCATCGTGCGCGACATCGAGCTGTTCAGCCTTTGCGAGCATCACCTGCTTCCGTTCTTTGGTAAATGTCATGTGGGATATATTCCCGATGGGCGCGTTATCGGCCTGAGCAAAATCCCGCGGCTCGTGGACATGTACGCCAGGCGCCTCCAGGTTCAGGAACGGCTGACGACACAAATTGCCGAAACCATCGATCAAAAAATTCGTCCCCGAGGCGTGGCCGTCGTCATCGAGGCCCAGCACCTCTGTATGATCATGCGTGGCGTGGAAAAGCAAAATTCCGTTGCCGTCACCAGTTCGATGCTCGGCGTATTTAAAGATAATCAAAACACTCGAAATGAATTCCTGAATCTGGTACGTCACCAATCGAAATGAGCGACCAGCTCAAGCGGCAAGCCGCACTCCATGCGCTTGATGAAATTCGCGACGGCATGATCGTTGGATTGGGAACGGGTTCAACGGCTGCGCACTTCATTCGCGAGCTCGCGAGGGCCCGATTGCAAGTTGCCGGCATCCCCACTTCCGAAGAATCGCGCCGTCTCGCCGAGGAAACCGGCATTCGATTAACCAGCTTCGAGGAGAATCCTCGCATTGACGTGACCGTGGATGGAGCCGACGAAGTCTCGCCGCAATTGGATCTGCTCAAGGGTCTCGGCGGGGCGCTCGTTCGCGAGAAGATTGTGGCCCACGCGTCCGAACGCGTTGTCATCATTGTTGATGAACGCAAGCTCGTCGACCGGTTGGGACAAAAGAACGTCATACCGATCGAAGTTATTCCATTTGCGGTACCTCGCGTTTTGTTGCTCCTTCGGGAATTAGGCGGAGAAGCTCGCGTTCGCCAGCGCGACGGCCGCTCTTTCGTTTCCGACAACGGGAACAGCATCGTCGATTGGAATCATGGAATGATCGACGATCCCGCCAAGCTCGAAAAGCAATTGAAATCACTGACCGGCGTTGTCGATTCCGGAATCTTCGCGAACGTGGCGCACTGCGTCATCGTGGCGGGCAGCCAGGGAGTCCGAAAGCTACAGCGTGCCTGATATCTGTTTCAGGAAGTGCGACCCGCTTCGCAGTGCAGCAGCGACGTCCTCGATTCTTACGCTCTCGGCGGAATGATGACTGATCCCTTCGGGACTGCGAATAAACAACATCGCCACGGGCATGCGCGAAGCCATAACCATGGCATCATGCCCGGCGCCACTCACCATCCGATGCACAGGAAGGCCGCTCAACTCGACGGATCGTGCCATCGCATCCGTCAGCGCGGGGTCGCACCGGATCGCGTGTTGATCCAGACGTGTGTTCCAGTCGAATTCCAGCTTGCGCCTCTCGGCGATCGCCCGCGCATGAGCGATCAAGCGGTGGACCGCAGCTGCGCGTCGAAGGTCATCGGCGTGCCGGACATCCAAGGTGGCGCGCACCTCGCCTGGAATCACGTTCACCGCCCCGGGAACGGCGGTGATCGATCCGACAGTTGCGACGATCCCGGGCACCGCAGACGCTTGGCGCTCGACTTCCAGGATCCACTCTGAGGCTGCCGGCATCGCGTCGCGCCGCAGATGCATCGGAGTGGTGCCGGCGTGGTTCGTCGTACCTCGAAACACCGCCTCCAGGCGTGTCTGCCCGACAATGCCCTCGACTACACCCACAGGCATGCGCAGGTTATCAAGGATCGGTCCTTGTTCGATATGAAACTCGACGTAACCGAGCACGCTCGATCGGACTTGGGCTTCGTCGAGGCGGTCGGGGTTCAAACCAAAATCGCGAATTGCCTGAGCCATCGTGATTCCGCGATCATCCTGAACCTGGAGTGTATCTCTGTCCAACGTGCCGATGAGTGCCCGGCTGCCCAGAAAGGGAATATGGAAGCGGACGCCCTCTTCTTCGGAAAACGCGACAACCTCGATGCCGAACTCAGGCGTTTCACCATCGAGAGCTTCGACAAGACCAATCGCGAGCATCACGCCGAGCACGCCATCGAACGGGCCTGCTCCGGGAACCGTATCGATATGCGAGCCTATCAGCAGTGGCGCTGCGCCGGAACGCGATCCGGGAACCACGCCCCGAACGTTTCCCACCGCATCGATCGTCACCGTCAATCCCGCGCCTTCCATCCATCCTCGAATCAGGCGTTGCGCTTCGCGCATCGGCGGCGACAAGAACGTGCGCGTCGTTTGATCCTCTTCTTCACTCAGCTTTGCCAACCTGAGACAACGGTCTACCGCCTCGCCGGCGCTCTCTAAAGAGGATTGCAAAGTCATGGTTAGGTTATTCTACTCAGTTTACGCAAAGTCTTGGCTAGACGGGGATCAGCGCCAGATGTTAAGTGTCAAATGGCCTGTTGTGCGATGTGTGATGTACTTGTTTCGACTACCAAATTACCAAATTACCGAATGATTCATTGGCCAGTCTGTCATTTGGCGGTTCGGTAATCGCACCAAGTAAATTCGACATCGCACAACAAGCCATTTTACAGTTCACATCTGTGACTGCCACGTGTCGGCACGAATTTATGGGACAGACTCAGCTCTGCGAGGAGGGAAATTAGGTCAGAACCGCTATGGATTACAATCTCAGCGAGTGGCTCAACCTCTTTATACGATGGGTTCATGTCTTCGCCGGCATACTGTGGGTGGGCCAGACGTTCTTCTTCACGTGGATGGATCGAACACTGGAGCGCGAAAAATCATTGTGGCTCGTTCACAGCGGCGGCTTTTACGTGGTGGAAAAGCAGAAGGTGCCCGAGGCGTTGCCGCGAAAGTTGCATTGGTTCCGTTGGGAAGCCGCCGTGACCTGGGTGAGTGGAATGCTCTTACTCATCATTGTTTATTACTTAGGTGGCCTCATGGAGAATGAGTTGTTAGGCGGAGTTCCGATCAGTGTCCTGGTTGGCTTCTTGCTGCTGGTCACCGCGTGGTTCATCTATGAGGCATTGTGGCGGTCGCCGCTCGCCAGGAGCGAACCCGTTGGTGCGGTAGTTTCGTTTATTCTTTTTGCTGCGGTGGTGTATGGCCTGACGCGCCTGATGAACGGCCGCGCCGCCTACATTCACGTAGGCGCGATGCTGGGAACGTTCATGTCGGCCAACGTATGGCTCCGCATTCTGCCTTTCCAACGACAGATGGTGGCGGCAATGGCGAAAGGAATTCCGCCCGATATGTCCCTTGGCGAGCAAGCGAAGCAGCGCACCAAGCACAACAATTACATGGTTGTGCCGGTCGTGTTTATCATGCTAAGCAATCACTTCCCGGTTGCGACTTACGGGAATCAATACAACTGGCTTGTGTTGTGTGTTCTGAGTGTTGCCGGAGGTGTGGCGGCAAAGGCGCTACGCAGCCGCTGATCAGGTTCCGCGATAAGTGGTGTACCCGAACTTACCAAGCAATAGCGGAATGTGGTAATGCTCCTCCGGATTGTCAACGCGGAATAGCACAACGATATTTGGATAAAAACCCGGTTGATACGACTCCACATCGAATGTAAGCCGGTACACTCCCTCGACCAGTGCAGCACCGCTGTCCAGGAGATTCCCGAGGCGTCCATCGGAATCCGTTAGCCCGTGACCGACCTGCTTCCACTTCCGGTCTGAGCCCTGGAACTCCAGCGTTACCGGAATTCCGGCCGCCGGACGGCCGTGGGTTGTATCGAGAACGTGAGTGCTGATCGAACTCATGACGTAACCAGTTTCAGCAGACGCAGTCGTGTGATGAGGCTCTGCTGTTCGCCGGCATTTCTCAATTCGGTTTCGCGGTCTTTATTCAGGCGCGCGCGAAGCGCAGCGAGCATCTCGGCGCCGCTCTTTCCGCTGGCGCAGATAATAAAGATAAACCCAAACTGTTCATAGTATCTGCGGTTGGCTTCGGCGAGTTCCTTCAAGACTGCGGCTTCTGCCGATCGCGTACCCGCCTGTTCCTCCTGGGACCATTTGGATGTGCTGCTTTCTCCAATCTGCGGATGTGCGCGGAATGCTTCGAGCCAATCATCGACGGAGAGTTCATTCCAGGTGCGATCCGCTTGCTCCAGTAACTCATTCAGGCTGGAGTACGGACGGCGCCTTTCCATGAGTGCTGCCCATTTCGAAGATCCGCAACAGCGGAGGAATACTGAGCGCGCCTCATCTGCCGGCGCTTTATTCAATCGATTCAACAGACCATAAAGTATCTTCCCCGAGGGGGAGACCGCGAATTCGCCGCGATCGTATATGGTCGTGCCGCGAAGGATGGTGCGCTCGACGATACCGATCAAGGGGCGCCCATCGTAAGGAGTCAACTTGTGACGATGATGAAGGACCTGCGGCCAGCTAACGGCTGCGTCCGGGCGGAAGACGACCAGATCCGCATCATTTCCTTCCACGATGGCGCCCTTCCGCGGGACACCAGCCACGCGTGCAGGGCGTGTCGCAAGCCACTCGACGACCTGTTCGAGGGAATAGCCGCGGCGCTGCGCCTCCGTCCAGACTGAGGCCAGGCCGAATTGCAGCGATGTGATCCCTCCCCACGCCTGGAAGAAATCGCCGGATTCCATGCGCTTCATTGACGCGGGACAAGGCGAGTGGTCGGTTGTGATGAAATCGATGACGCCTTCCGCAAGTGCTGCCCAGAGCCTTTCCCTGTTTTCCTTTTCACGAATGGGAGGAGCGCATTTGAACGGCGTCGCGCCATCGGGAATTTCCTCTGCAGAAAAGGCGAGATAGTGCGGGCATGTCTCGACAGTGATCGGTACGCCTTCGCTGCGAGCGCGGCGCAAGGCGGGAATGGCGTCCGCCGACGAGAGATGAACGATGTGCACACGCGCTGCGAATTCTTTGCTCAGCCGGATCAACAATTCGATGGCTTCGTTCTCCGCTGTGCGTGGCCGCGATGACAGATAACTTTCATAACTTCGAGGTGAACCAGTTGCCCGGCGGGCTGCGGCGATGGGGCCCGGTAGTTCCGCGTGGACGAGAAGCACGCTGTGATTCCCGGCAATCACCGGCAACACCTCCCTCAAATCTGGTTCAGTGACCTCAGGAAACTCGTCCACTCCCGATGGGGCCAAAAAGCACTTGAATCCGAAAACGCCGTCCGCGATGAGCGGCTCGATCTGATCGCCGTTACCCGGCACGACGCCGCCCCAAAAGCCGGCATCGACCCAACACTGATGCCTTGCTGCCTCTAGTTTGGCCTGCAGCCCGTCCGCTGTAGTCGTCGGCGGATTACTGTTCAGCGGCATGTCGATCACCGTCGTGACGCCACCGGCCGCCGCCGCTCGCGTACCAAAGTGGAAGCCTTCCCATTCCGTTCGTCCGGGTTCATTCAGATGAACGTGCGTATCCACAAGGCCCGGCATCACGACGTCATCACCGGCATCCACGAGTTCGATGCCGGCAGGCGCCGAATCGAATTTATCGATCGCCATAATCACCCCGTCCTGGATGTGGATGGAAGCCGGCCCGGATGAGCCGGGCCGGATGACATGTTTTCCTCGAACGACGAGAGTCCTGCTCATAACACTAGTCGTCGGGACCGAAGGCGAGCAGGACATTTCCAGGCATTCCGCCGAACCGCGGATAGCCGGAGTTGACGAAAACCATGCCATCGACGACGACGGGGCCGGCGCCGTCGAGGGAACCGCCGTTGGCCTGGACTTCGTTGACAGTGGTATAGGTGCGGACGCTATCGAAATCCCAGAGGACCTCGCCATCTTCGGTTGCAAATGCACGAATGTGGCCGTTGAGGGATCCCGAGAAAACCACGCCCGGCAGCGCCGTAACGGCACCGGGCTGCGCTGGACTGCAACCGGGCCGCGGGGGATCACACGGCTGTCCCGGCACGAACCAGGCTTTCGTCCCGTCGTTCAGGTATAGCGCCGTCAGGCCACCACCCTTGACCGGATCGAGCGTGGCATTGCCGATCGGCGCCGGACCAGCGACGTTGCCGAGCCGAACCGCATCGGAGACGGCGGCGTACACCTTTTGTCCATCGCTCGCCATTCCCCACTGTACTCCGCCGTTCGCGCTACCCTGCCCGACGCGCGTTTGCCAAATGACTTTGCCCTTTTGATTCGGATCGAGAGCATAGACGACGCCCGACTTCTGACCCGCAACGAGCAATTCCCGTCCTGTTGAGGTTTCGACGAGCATCACCGAAGAACCGAAATCGTGATCGGGTCCACTATCCGGAGGGCAGTTCGAACCCTTGGTTCCGCAGGACGAATTGTAAACATCGTTCGGAGTTGTCTGTTGAGACCAGACGATGCGCCCGGATTTCAGATCGAGCGCAACGACGGCATCGCTCGTCGCCGTCGCCGGGGAAGAATAATTGTCGCCCGTGGTAACGTATAAAAGTCCGCGCTTCTTATCGATGGTCGGTTTCGACCAAATCCCGGCGCCGGACGGGCCGTAGCGTTCTGTTCCGATGCTCGTGACTCCGGTCTTTCGAGGTGTTCCCACCATATATCTCTTCCAAACGGCCGAACCGTCGCGGATCCGGAGGGCCGTGACGCTGCCTCGAAACGTGCAACACGCATATTGTGGATCGAGCGCGCGAGTCTCTTCCCAAGAAGCGGCCGGTACGAACACCACGCCCTCTTCGGCGGCCGCGGTAGCCGTCAGGCGAGTGGCTTCGTGCGCTTCCACACGGCGCTTCCAACGGAGCTTGCCTGAACGCGCATCCAGTGAGTAAAACCATCCAATCTGATCTCCAACCAGCAGTGTTGCATCTGAGGAAGCCGGTGCCGCCGGCACAAGGACGGGCGCGGCGCGTACGGGTCCATTCGCTTGGAAAGTCCAGTACAAGCAGCCGGTCTTCGCGTCAATCGCTTCGATAATGCCGCCGGCACTACCGACGAACAGCGTTCCGTTCCAAACCGCCGGCGCCGCGAACGCCGTCACGTCTCCAGGAAAACCCAGAGCCCATTTCAGCTTCAGCTTTCGGATCTCGTCAGGCATCAGGCCCGCGGCTTCAGCGGCTTGGTACCTCGTGTTGGATGTTGACGGGCTCCAGCCGTTCCAACTTGCATCCGTACGATGGCTCAATATTGGCCGGTCAGCCGGACACACCGCGCTCGCCGGAATCGCAGTGTCGTCAACTCGTGTTCCAAGGAAATTCGCGACAGCCTCTCTCTCTTCTCTCCGCATCGGATAGGCGATGCTCATCATGAGTCCGAAATCCAACGTCCGCAGTATGCGAGTCGCGGACATTTTCTGAAGCGCTTCGCGCGATGGAATTCGGGCGCTGAGCTGGTCGTGGCACCCAGCGCATCGCGATTTATAGACTTCGTCTCCCGAGGTGGCGGCTTCCAGCGTGGATCCGGCAAGGAAGAACGTAAGTAAGAACAGCGTTTGGCGCGCCATGGCCGCGAGTATACAACTTGTCAATGGCCCAATTGTAGGGGCGGTCTATGACCGCCCACAGTGTCGGAACCGAGAGATCGCGGGCGGTAACAGACCGCCCCTACAATTTTGTGAGGGGGAGACGCGAGCGAAGCGAGCGAGGGGGTCGCTCAGAGATACTTCTTTAATCTTGGGCTCCTTATGTCCCCGTGGTTTAAAGGAAACTGGGAGCGCCAAGAATGTGAGCATAAATTTTAAGATCTTAAGCCTCTCTCGGCCGAAAATCTCTCTTTCAAGGCTTCAGACCTTCGTCGGTTTCGCAGCCGGTGTTTTGTCGATCACAGGCGCTCTCGCTGCGTTTCTCAGACCTGCTCCCGATAAGGGCGTACTCATGGCGATTGTGCAAGACGCCAAGACAGAGAAAGCTGTGTCGGACGCGACGATCGAAATCCTCACTCCGCGGGATGCACTCGTTAAGACTCTGACGCCGGACTGGTCCGGCAAGGTGCGCTGCACGCTGGATGAGGGTCGCTATCGCCTGCGGGTGAGCCATCCTCGCTACCGTGAAGAGGTTCGCGAGGTGCAATTGATTTCGAGAGAGAGCACCGAGGTTCGCGTACAACTGCGTGCAGGCGACCCTTTGGGTCGCTCCATACGGCGGCTGTTTCACCACTAGCAGCGACGCGGCGATCTAGTTCTGGCGTTCGAACTTGTAGTCACCAGAGATATGACCCTCGAGAACGTGGGTCGCCATGCCACGGTCGTCCCGGATGAACTGATAGCTCAGTCCGGTACCGGAAAAGTTGGTCTCTGACTGCGGAACGATAGGCTGTTTCGGCCCTCCGTTCACGGAGACGAACAGCTTACCGTCAGAGAGAGTGACCTCGACCGTGCGGGGGTTTCGAAGGTAAATCCCCTTGTAGACGCCGGCATATTTCGCGAGGACTTCGGGAGCTACCTTCACCGCGGTTTTCTGAGCGTCCGAAGTCCGGCCGATCCAGTGCTGTTGCCCGTTGTCCGGACGTTCATTACAGACAGCTTCCATCGGTTCCGTGTCGGCAGCCAACCGCGCGCTGAGTCGGAATGTCCAGGGCTTGTTGTAAGCCTTGGGATCATCGAACGTCACGGCTATTTCCAGTTGGCCGAAATCGGTGCGCCGGAAGCGCTCCGTCATGCGCAACGCTTCTGTATGCGGATAGCCGCCAAGGAGCCATGTCCGGTCGTTGTATCCGTTGCTCTCCACCACCAGCGTGTCTCCTTCCCAGCGGCCTACCGAATACCCCATCCAGGTCGGGTTGGGATCCGTCTCCAAGGCGCGGCCGTCCATGTGGATCTGGCGGTAGGTGAGATCTTCTTGCAGGATGACGATCATCGCAGGAGTCTGAAGGATTCTCTTCAGACCTCCTCCGGTGCTGTAGTTCGGACCGTCGGGCAGACATTTGTAACGCGGGTTCTCGACGCCGAAGTTTTCAGCGCGCTGCCGAACCAAGTCTTGCGCCCAAGGCTGAATGTCG
>WNGL01008304.1_pt1 | contig 16619 bp, 16 predicted proteins | sample 5400591 | NCBI WGS metagenome assembly WNGL01 (sample SAMN13153377, study PRJNA577476) | soil metagenome | isolation source: 80 cm soil or saprolite under Garry oak tree replicate 1 | place: USA:California | collected 2016-06-15
TCGACCTGCTCGGCAGCCTGCGCGGCTCGCGCTCCGGCCTGGACCCCAAGCGCAGGCAGAACCTGATCGAGCGGTTCGCACTGGACCCGGCGAAGAAGGCGCGGGCCTACTCCAAGGGCAACCGGCAGAAGGTGGCGCTGATCGCGGCCCTGGCCAGCGACGCCGAGCTGCTGATCCTGGACGAGCCGACGGCCGGCCTCGACCCGCTGATGGAGGCGGTCTTCCGCGAGTGCGTCGACGACGAGCGCCAGCGCGGCCGCACCGTGCTGCTGTCCAGCCACATCCTGGCCGAGGCGGAGGCGCTCGCGGACCGGGTGACGATCATCTCCGGCGGGCGGACCGCCGAGACCGGCACGCTGGCCGAGATGCGGCACCTGACCCGGACCACGGTCGACGCCGAGCTGGCCGGGCCGGTTACCCTGGACGGCCTGCGGGGGGTGCACGCGGCCGAGGTCCGCGGCACGCACCTGCACTGCCAGGTGGATCCCGCCGCCCTGAACGACGTGCTGACCAGGCTGACCGCCGCCGGGGTGGTGGCCCTCACCTGCCGGCCGCCGACGCTGGAGGAGCTGTTCCTGCGGCATTATTCGGCCGAACGGGCCGGGCCGGGAGCCACGCCATGACGTCATCCGCCCTCGCCGGGGCCGGCGCTCTGGCCAGGCTCGCCTTCCGCCGCGACCGGATCATGCTGCCCGCCTGGGTGTACGTGATCACGGCCGCGATCGCCAGCAACTCCTACAGCCTGAACAAGCTGTACCCCACGGCCGCGGCCCGGGCCGATCTGGCGGCCAGCGGCGGCCGCAACCCGGCGCTGGTGTTCTTGTACGGCCGCCTGTGGGGCGACTCCCTCGGCGCGGTGAGTGCCTGGCGGTACGGGGTGTGGGCGGCCATCTTCGCCGCGCTGATGAGCATCTTTCTGGTGGTCAGGCACACCAGGGCCGACGAGGAGGCGGGCCGGCTCGAGCTGGTCGGCTCGGCCGCGGTAGGCCGGCTGGCCGCGCTGACGGCCGGCCTGCTGGTCGCGCTGGCGGCCAACGTGGTGCTGGCCGTGCTGCTGGCCGTCGTGCTGGTCGTGCTGGGCCTGCCGGTCGCGGGCTCGGTCGCGTTCGCGCTGGTCATCACGACCTGCGGGGTGGCCTTCGCGGCCATCGCCGCGCTGGCCGCGCAGCTCGCCGCGAGCGCACGGGCGGCCCGCGGCATCGCCATCGGCGTGCTCGCCGCCGCCTACCTGCTGCGCGCGGTCGGCGACGCGTCCGGGGCCGGCGGGGTCTCGTGGCTGACCTGGCTGTCGCCGCTCGGCTGGACCGAGATGCTCCGGCCCTATACCGAGGACCGATGGTGGGTGCTGGCCCTGCCGCTGGCGCTGACCGCGGCCGCGACGGCCGGCGCCTATGTCCTGGTCGTGCTCAGGGACCACGGGGCGGGCCTGCTGCCGGACCGGCCCGGGAGCGCCACCGCGTCGGCTTTCCTGCGCAGCTCGTTCGGCCTGGCCTGGCGGCTGCAGCGGGGCACGCTGTACGGCTGGGCGGCGGGCTTCGCCTTCACCTTCGCCGCCAGCGGCGCGGCGGCCAAGGGGATCGGCTCGCTGCTCGGCGGCAGCAGCCAGCTCAGGAACGCCTTCACCCGGCTCGGCGGGCAGGCCGGGATCACCGACGCCTACCTGGCCGCGATCATGTCGCTGGCCGGTCTTGCCGCCGCGGCGTATGCCACCTCCGCGGTGCTGCGGCTGCGCGCCGAGGAGACCGGCGGCCAGGCCGAACCCCTGCTGGCCACCGCGATCGGCCGGACCAGGTGGGGGCTCAGCCACATCGCCGTCGCCGTCGCGGGCACGGCGGTCCTGCTCGCCGTGGCGGGCGTGGCCGCGGGCCTCGGCTACGGGCTGCGTACCGGCTCCGCCGGACCCGAGGTGGCCCGCCTGCTCGGCGCGGGCCTGGCCCAGCTGCCCGCGTCGCTGGTGGTGGCCGCGGCCGCCGTGGTGCTGTTCGGGCTGGCGCCCCGGGCGTCGGTGGCCGGCGCCTGGACCGTGGTCGGCGTGCTGGTGCTCATCGCCCTGTTCGGCCAGGTCCTGCGGCTGTCCCAGCCGATACTCGACGTCTCGCCGTTCACCCACGTGCCCAAGCTCCCCGGGGCCGCGGTCACGGCAGCCCCGCTGCTCTGGCTGAGCCTGGCCGTCCTGGCCCTGGTCGCCGCGGGCCTGGCCGGCCTGCGCCACCGCGACATCGGCTGACCATCAGCCAACCCAGCCGTGAGGTGTTGTAGTAGTAGACGTAGTAGTATCATCTTTTACGTGACCGCGGCGCAGGAAATATCGGTGCGGGAAGCGGCCCGGCGCACCGGCAGGTCGGCGGAGACCATCCGCCGCTGGATCTGGTCCGGTCGGCTGCCCGCGACCAAACGCGGGAATACCTACTACGTAGACGTCATGCACCTGGAGGGAGTCGCGGTCGAGATGGGAACCAGCTCCATCGGCCCGGTGCCCCTGGACGACCTCGGGGCGTGGCTGGCTGAGGTCGATCACTGGAAGTCCGGGCGGGTCGGGACGGCCGTCCGCCAGACCGCCAGCGACCTGGTGATCGAGGATCGCCGTGCCCGTCGTTGACGCGTCCGTGGTCGTCGATCTCATCGCACCCGACGTAGGCCCGGATTCGCCTGCCCGTGCCCTGTTCGCCGGCTGGGCCCGGTCCGGCGCCGAACTGCTGGCTCCCGGACTGCTCTGGCTGGAGACCGCGAACGCGCTGCTGACGGGCATCCGACGCGGCCGGTGGAGCGGCGCCGACGCCGACAGCGCGGCCGTCCTGCTCCGCCGCCTCCCGGTGCGGCGCGTGGCCGAGGACCACGCGCAGGCGTTCGAACTGGCCCGCCGGTACGAGAACTGGCCCGTCTGCGACATGGTCTACGTCGCGATCGCGGAGCGAGCGGGCACCGAATTCGTCACCGCTGACGCCAGGCTCCGAGCCCGTCTCGCGCATCTGGGCTGGGTGAAACTCCCCGCCGAGGCCACCGTCGGCGGGTGACCCCCGGCCACCACGCAGTATCCAGGAAGCCCCGGATTCGGGGATCGCACTTTGCATACAGTCGTCGATAAACTGCACATGCTGAAAGGGAGCATAGTTAGGCCGAAATTTCGTAGGGGGAGACGATGACGGTGGCGATGATCCGTCCGTTGCAGCGGCCGGTGCCGCTGCGCCAGTCGGTGTACGACGCGCTGATCGACCTGATCGTCGGCGGGGAGCTGCCGCCGGGCCAGCACATGGTCGAGACCGACCTGGCCCGGCAGCTCGGCGTCAGCAGGCAGCCGATCCGCGAGGCACTGCACCGCATGGAGGCCGAGGGATGGGTGGACCTGCGGCCCAGCCAGGGCGCCTTCGTGCACGTCCCCACCGACTCCGAGGTCGACGAGCTGCTCGACGTCCGCGCCCTGCTCGAGGCCGAGACGGCCAGGCTCGCCGCGGCCGGCCGCGGCGCGCAGGCCCCGCAGGCCCCGCAGGCCCGCCAGGCTCAGCTGGCCCGGCTGCGGGAGATCTGCGCCGAGGGCCAGGCGGCCGCGGAAGCCGACGACTTCGCGAGCGCGGTGGCGGCCAATAACGCCTTCCACGCCGAGATCGCGGTCATGGGGGGCAACGCCGTGCTGGCCGAGCTGGCCGACATCGTCGGCCGCCGGGTGCAGTGGTACTACCGGATGGTGGCCCCGGCGCGCGGGCACGGGTCCTGGGCCGAGCACGCGGAGATGATCGACGTCATCGAAGCGGGCGACCCGGAGCGGGCCCAGGCCATGGCCCGCAAGCACACCGAGCGGACCCGGCAGGCCTACCACCGGCCCAGGCCGGCCAGCTAGGGGAGCCTGACCACGCTCACCGGGTCCGCGGCGTACGGATCGCCGGCGTTGTCGATCAGCTCGATCTCGCCCCGGTCGGACATGAGGTGGTACGACCCGTCGGCCCGGTACTCGCGGATGATCGTGCGCGTCCCGTCGGCGTGCGTGTAGCGCTCCTCGGTGTACGCGTCGGTAGCGTCCTTCTCCGCGTCGACCGCCGCCTCGTCCCGCCAGACGAACCGGTACGGCGCGAGCGGCAGCCTCAGCTCGTACACGGCTCCTCCAGCCCGAGCGCACGCAGCAGGTCATCCTGGGCCGGTCCCGGCTCGGCCGCCGCGACCAGCTCGTCCAGGCCCCAGCCGGCCTCGTCGAGCAGGCCGGCGGCCTGCTCGAACAGCGGGACCCGCTGCGAAACAGGTACGGCCCGTACCACGAGGTGCCGAACGACCTGGATCACCGCCTCCCGCAGCAGGGCCCGCCGCTCCCCGGCCGGACGGGACACCCCTGGTGTCAAGGGGATGATCCGGCCGTGCGGCGGCGGCCCGGGTGCGCTATTCATCCAGTTCCCGGCGCAGCCGCTCGATCTCGCCCGGCCGGGCCAGGTCGATCACCTCCGCGAGGGCGAACCGGCGGCCGCCGTCCGAGCCGTCGGCGAGCCGGACCCGCTCCGCCTCGGCGTGCACCTCGAACCGGGGGCTGGCCGCGTGCGGCCCGACGGCGAGCACGTACCTGAGCACGGCCTGCCGGTCCGGCAGGTACCGCTGCTGGCGCCCGCCGTCGAACAGCACCTGCCACATCGCTCACGCGCCGAAACCGCGGTTGACCGGCATCGAGTATTCCTCGTCGTGCAGGCGCTGGTGGCGGGCTGGATCTTCCAGGTCGCGCAGCGCCTGCGGTACGTCCATGCCGATGAGTTCCCAGTTGCGGTTGGCGCCCGCCTGCACCCTCGCCACGTGCTCGGGCAGCATGTGCCCGAACCGGCCCTGCATGGCCAGGTAGTCGGTCACCGGCCGCTGGACGGGCGGGTGGAAGTAGCGGTAGGTCCGCTCCTGCGGGTCGTACTCCCAGACCGGCCAGAGCCCGGACTCGACGACCCGCCTGCCCAGCTCGACCGTCATCGAGGTCTGGTAGACCCAGCCCTTCTGGCACGGCGTGTAGCAGTGCAGGAAGGCGGCGCCCACGTGGTTGAGGCCCTTGCGGGTCTTGTTGATCAGGTCGACGGGGTAGCCGACCGTCGTGGTGGCCACGTAGCAGTGCGGGTGCCCCTCGGCCATCATCTTGGCCAGGTTCTTCGGTGGCAGCTTCTTGCCCTCGGGGATCGCCTTGCCGTACGGCGTGAACGTGGTCATGCCCGCGTACGGCGTGGTCGGCGAGGTCTGGATGCCGGTGTTGGCGTAGCACTCGTTGTCGTAGCAGACGAACAGCGCGTCGTGGTTGCGGTACAGCGCGCCGGAGATCGACCCGATGCCGATGTCGGCGGCCGACCCGTCGCCCGCCATCACCAGGATGTTCGGGTACGGTCCCGGGTACCGGCCCTTCCTGATCATGGCCTCGTACCCGGCCGCCATGCCGGAGGTGAACGACCCGCCGCTGGCGATCGGGGTGTGCGCCCACGGCACCGTGTACGGCGTGCACAGGTAAGTGGAGTTGGCCACGTACATGCACCCGGTGGGTCCGGCTACCACGGTGTCCTGGCCGGCCGCCTTGAGCACCCACCGGTACTGGATGGCCGGCCCGCAGCCCGCGCAGGTCCGGTGCCCGGCCGCGTACGGGTCCTCCTCCGGCAGGTCGGGCAGGTAATAAAGGTCGCGTCCGTCGCCCTCGTCGAGCAGCGGAAGCGTCTGACGGACTACTTCGTGCGTCACCTCGAAACCCCCTAGTCCTCGAAGCCGACCCAGTGGGCGGCCTTCTCCACCCGGCCGCGCTCGATGGCCTGGCCGAGCTTGCCGGCCATCCAGTCGAATTCGGCCATCGGCACGGTCTCGCCGCCCAGGCCGGCCATGAACGACGTCACCAGCGGACGCGGGCCGTCCAGGTGGTACAGCGCGGTGGTCACGTCCAGCGAGAGGATGCCGCCGTAGCTGGCGCCGCCCAGGCCGAGGTTGGTCTCCACCACCCCGACCGCCTTGACCCCGGCCAGCGCCTCGCGCAGGTCGTCGCCGGGGAACGGCCGGACCCACAGCAGCCGGGCCATGCCGATCTTGATCCCCTGCGCGCGCATCCGGTTGACCGCGGCCCGGCAGGTGACCGCGTGCCCGCCCGAGATCACGATGGCGATGTCCGCGTCCTCGAGCCGGTACGACTCGACGAAGTGCGGGTACTGGCGGCCGAAGACCCGGGCGAACTCGTCGGTCTTCTCCCGGATCACCGGTATCGCGTCTTCCATCGCCCGGGCCCGCTCCAGCTGCAGCGGCGGCCCCTGCTCGGGGTGGATCTGCGGCCCGTGCGAGACCGGGCGCCGCGGGTCCAGCGGGAACGGCAGCTGGTACGGGGGCAGGAACTCGTCGACCTGCGCGGCCGCGGGCATCTCCACCTCGCCCGCGATGTGCGACACGAAGTAGCCGTCCTGCACCACCATCTGCGGCAGCAGCACCCGCGGGTCCTCGCCGATCGCGTACGCGAGCAGCGACTTGTCGAAGACCTCCTGCGGGGTCGCGGCCCAGCCCATCAGCCAGCCCATGTCCCTGGTGCACAGGGCGTCGGTGTGCTCCGAGCCGAAGTCGCCGGGCGGGTCCAGGGTCCGGTCGGCGATCGCCATCTGGATCGGGATCCGCGCCCCGGAGATGATCGAGTACATCTCGTAGCCGTAGGTGACGCCGACCCCGGACGAGCCGGTATAGGCGCGGGCGCCGCAGGAACCCGCGCCGAACGCGGCGGAGAACTGCGAGTGCTCCCCGTCGGCGTGCAGGTACTCGGCGTCCAGGATCCCGTCCGCGACGAACTGCGCCAGGTTCATCATGATCGCCGTGTACGGCCGGATCGGGTAGGCGGTGATCACGTCCACGTTGGCGTACAGCGCCGCGTAGGCGGCCGCCGCGCACCCGTTCTGCCGCACCCGGGTACGCGCCAGGCCGCGCAGGAACGTCTCTCCGTCCGGCGTCCGGATGGCCCGCTGCAGCCGCGGCGGCCCCGCGGCTGCAGGCACGCCGGTCATGGCGTATCACCCGGCCCGTTCGGATCAATTGATCGTGATTTGTCGTACTCGGCGATCGCGTCCTCGATGAGCCGGCGGGTGAACGGGGCCTGCTCGGCGTGCGCGCCCTCGTACGGCGCGAACGCGGTTTCCATCCGGACCACGTCACCCGGCTCGTCGAAGTCGAGCTCCGGCACCCGCTCCAGGGCGCCGGTGGGGCACTCCTGCACGCAGACCAGGCAGCCCTTGCAGTAGTGGGTGCGGATCGAGTAGTGCCCGTTCTGCCTGGCATCCCGCATCACGCTGACGTCCGGGCACACGATGTAGCAGTTGTCGCAGCCGTTGCAGACGCCGCAGGACATGCAGCGGTCCGCCTCGGCGAGCGCCTGGTCCCGGCTGTAGGCCAGGGTGACCTCGGTGACCTGGCTGGCCCGGCGCTCCCCGGCCGGGGCCAGCGGGGCCTCGGTGCGCGGCGCGTGCCGGAAGTAGGCGGTGTTCAGCTTCTCGTACGGCATGACCTCGACCGGGTCCTCGGGGCGCAGCGGCTCGGCGCTGAGCACCCGGTCGATGTCCCGGGCCGCGCGCTTGCCGTCGCCCAGCGCGTCCACCACCATGGACGGCCCGCGCCTCACGTCGCCGCCCGCGAACACCGCGGCGTCGGCGTCCGGCACCTGGCCGAACTCGTCGGCCTTGACCAGCCCGTCCTCGGTGTAGTGCGCGGGGAGCCAGTCGAGCACCTGGACCTGCCCGATCGCGACCAGGATCGTGTCGCACGGCACCTCGAACTCGGTGCCCGCGGTGATCTGCGGCCGGACGGCGCCGTCCTCGTCCCTGGTCAGGCGGGCGGCGGCCAGCACGGCGCCGCGAACGTTGCCGTCCTCGCCGGTCAGCACGCTGACCAGGGCGGTCCGCGGCCGGACGCGCACGCCTTCGTCCCGGGCCTGGGCCAGGTCCTCGGGCTGGACGAGCAGTTCGTCCTCGGCCTCCAGGGAGACGATCGTGGCGTTACCGCCGCCCAGCCTGATCGCGGAGCGGGCGGCGTCGGAGGCGGTGTTGCCCCCGCCGATCACCAGGACGCTGGCGCCGACCGTGACCGGGCGGCCCAGGCCGGTCTCGCGCAGGAACTCCATCGCGCCGATCACCCCCCGGGCCTGCGCGCCTGCCGCGCCGAGCCGCCGGCCGACATCCTGGCCGAGGGCCAGGAACACCGCGTCATAGGTGGTCCGGAGATAGTCGAGCGTCACCCCGTCGGGGTCGTCGCCCACCCGGACGCCGCAGCGGATCTCGATGCCGCCCAGGTCCAGCAGCTTGGCGATCTCCGCGTCCAGGATCTCCCCGGGCAGGTGCCAGGCCGGGATCCCGGCTCGCAGCATGCCGCCCGGCTGGTCCAGCGCCTCGAAGATGACGCTGGCGTAGCCCTGGCGGCGCAGGTGGTAAGCGCAGCCCAGGCCGCCGGGACCCGAGCCCACGATCGCCACCGTCTTGCCGTTCAGCGGCGGCAGGCCCGGCTTGACCGGGTTGTCCGCGAGCTTCAGGCCGAAGTCGCCGAGAAACCGCTCCACCCCGCGGATGCCGATCGGCTCGTCGTGGGCGGCCCGGTTGCAGGCCGTCTCGCAGGGGTGGTAGCAGACCCGGCCGGTGACCGCGGGCATCGGGTTGTCCTCGAGAATCGTGAGGTAACCGTCCAGGTAGCGATCGTGCTTGACGTGATCCAGGTACTTCTGGATCTGCTCGCCGGTCGGGCAGGCGTGGTTGCACGGCGGTGTCTTGTCCCGGTACACCGGCCGGTAGAACCGGAAGTTGCCGGTCGGGAACAGCCGCTGGCCTTCCTTCTCGGTGGGCGGCGGCGTGACGCCCGCGATCGGCAGCCTGAGGTGTTCGGGTACGTGGGTGCCGCGAACGGACATGAGATCCTCCCCAGGAACTAGCAGGTTCAGGCGGCGGCGTACTGGATGACCGCGTGCTGCCCGGCGCCGCGGAGCATGGCGTCGCGGTCGGCGACCTCCCCGGCCACCGCCTCGACCGGCAGCACCCCGGTCGCCGCCACCAGCGCGCCGATCAGCGGCGCGGCGATGCCCCGGCCGACGGCCAGCCGCTCCACCGCGCCTTCGGTGGACATCCGGTCGAAGGCCAGCTCGGACAGGTCGCGGACGAACATCCACGGGCTGCTGCCGCGCTGCTCGGCCAGCCCGGTCGCGTCGACCACGACGAGCTTGTCCAGCTTGGCCAGCATCGGCTCGGGCAGGAACTTGAGCAGGTAGCCGGGGTCCCGGGCGGAGTTGACGACCAGCACGCCCTGGGCCGGGCGCGTGCGGTGGAAGAAGTTGACCGCCTTGATGATCGTTTCCTCGACCAGTACCACCCAGTCGGGATTCGGGTTCTCGTAGACGAACCGGTCCAGGATCGGCTCGTCGGCGAACCGCGCGTAGCGGCGCACCAGGCAGTTGGTGCGATCCGGGTCGTCCACGTAGTCGCTCACGTTCTCGGCGTGGTAGCCGAGCTTGCGGGCGGCGGTGGCGATACAGGTGGAGACGTCGCGCGCCTCCTTGTCCATGATGATCCCGCGGGACCAGACAGTGAGCTCATGCTGCACGGCGCGCTCGCAAATAACTTTGTATACCGTCGACAGGGTACCGCCATCGTACGCCGGCGCTACCCGACGTCAAGGGCGGCGGGATGCCCGGTTTCCGCCCCCGTGCCTAGATATCACTTAGTGTCACATAGCGGTTACCCTGGGCAAACGAGCGGCGGCACGACTTGCCGTAAACCGTGGAATACCCCGTGCCGGGGGCGGCCGCGCAGTAGCGTGTGTCTTCGTATCGCGGCTCGCGGCCTCGCAAATTATCCAAGTAGGTAGCAGAGTGTCTCGTTTGTCGCGATGATGCTAGAGATCATTGACCTGCTGTACGGACAGAACAACAGGGGAGTGACCCGGTATATGAGGAGCGGTTCGCCCGCTAACGATGGCAGTGACTGGTCATCGGCGCAGCATCCCCATTCCGATGAGACCCTGGGCAGCCGGGGCCGCTACGGATCGGGGGCGAGAAGCGAACCGCAGGACGCCCTGGGGTCGGGACGGCGCGAGGCGCCGTTCGGGCCCGAGATCTCCTGGCCCTACGGCTTCCGGAAGCTAGACCCGGAGTCGCGTGACGTGCTCGAGTCGGCCTACGGCACGGGCCCGGCGTACCAGCAGCCGGCCATGGACGACTTCGGCTACGGCGACCCGGGATACTCCGACCCGTCCTACGAGGGCCCGAAGGCCCCGTACGGCAACTCCGTGTTCCCTGCCGGCAACCACGGGGCCGGCCACCACGGGAACGGCGGAGCGCCGCGGGACTTCGGCGGAGCCGGCTACCGGCCGCCGGGCCGGCCCGGCGGCGTGCCCGGGTACCAGGTACCGGAGGTCCGCGACCCCGCTCCCCCCGCCTACCAGGCACCCGGCTATCCGGGTTCGGGCTATCAGCCGCAGTCGTTCTCGCCGCCGCCCGGCAGCGGCCAGGACATCTGGCCGGTTACCGGCGCCCAGGAGGCCCTGCCTGACACCGGCCCGCAGCCGGAGCTGCGCGGTGGCTCCCCCCGGAGTAGCAGCACCGCGTATCCGGAGGAATGGTACGGGAGTCCGCGCCTGGACAACCGGGCCCTAGACGACAGGCCCCCGGGCGACGTGCGCCCGTCGCGATCGGCGGACCCGCGGCTGGTCGGCATGACCTACGGCGAGCTGCGCTACGACGAGCCGGCGCCGGGTGAGTCCGGCTACGTCGAGCCGCTCGACGACGAATCCTGGTATCAGGAGCTGCGGCGCAGCGCCCCCGCCTACCCCCAGACGCCCGGCGGCCCGCAGGGCCCCGGCAGCGGCCCCCAGCGCCGGGCGGAGCCCTCAGGTCCAGGTCCCGCGTTCGGCCAGCAGTCCGGCTATGCGCCGGCCCCGGACCGGGCTCCCGGTTACGGCCAGCCCCGCCGGGACGGATCGGGCCCGCAGAGTCCGCAGAGTCCGCAGATGAGCGCCGGGCGCCCCCAGCCGGGTCCGGCGGGTCCGGTGGCTCCGGGCGCCGGCTTCCTCAGCGCGCCGGTCGGCCTGCTCACCCCGCCCAACGGCACCCGGGTCGACTCCCTGCGGGACCCCGCCGCCCGGCCGGCCGCGCCCGCGGCCGGCCCGCGCGGCGGGACATCGGCGGCGACCCAGGTCATAACCGCCTCTAGTGCCCCCAAGGCCCCGAAGACCCCGCAGGCCCCGAGTCCGAAAACGCCGGGCGCGAGCCGCCCGGGCACCGGGACGGTGCGCCCGGGTCACGGCCTGGACGGCCCGGAGATCACCTCCTCCTGGCCGGCTCAGCCCGCGGCCGACGACCACCTCGACTCGTACCAGGACTTCTGGCGGGACGACGCGGACGAGGAATACACCGGCCTGTTCGGCGACCGGGAAGCCGAGTTCGAGCGCGCGGACGCCAAACTGGCCGCGGCCAAGCGCCGGATCGGCCGCCGCCGCAGCGGCAGCAACGATCACCGCCTCTGGCTGGGCCTGGGCGGCGTGATCGTGGTGGCCGCGGCCGCGATCGTCGGCGTCATCAAGTTCGAGTTCCCGTCGCACAGCGGTCCCGCGCACACCATGACCACCCCGGCCAAGATCGGCACCTTCGCGCGCACCGTGGACCTGGAGCACCAGGCCGACGTGGCCGCGCTGAAGCAGAAGGTCATCAGCATGAGCTCGGGCCAGGCCAGCAACGTGGTGTCGGCGGTCTACGAGTCGGGCAAGGCGTCGGCCGGCAACACCGCGCAGATCATCATGTTCATCGGCGGGCACCTGGCGAACGCCGACCCGGCCGCCTCGATCACCAGCTTCACCCAGCAGTTCCGCGGGGCCACCGTGGTCACCGCGGGCGCGCTCGGCGGCAAGGCGGCGTGTGTCCAGGACGGGACCGGGTCGAACAGCGTGGCCATGTGCGCCTTTTTCGACAACGACAGCTTCGGCGAGGTCGTCTCGCCGACGATGAACGCCACCGCCCTGGCCAGCGCGATGCAGCAGATCCGCCCGTCGGTGGAGCAGGTGAGCGGCAAGTAAGGAGCCCGCCCGCCCGGCGGCAGCCGCTCTGGAGGCGGCCACGGCGGCGTAGCCGTAGTCGCGCATCTGCCGCTCGTACTCGCCGACGGCCGCGATCAGGTCGCCGCCGTTCCTGGCCGTTCCGCGCCCGGCCCGGACGGTTCCGCTCCCGGCCGGGCCCGGAACGTCTCGTCCACGGCGGCTCGCGCGTGCAGCGCGCGCAGGTCCGGGTGCCAGCTCCTGATCAGCCGCGCGGTCAGCGCGTGCAACTCGGCCGGCGACATGGCGGTCAGCCGATCGTCCGGCACCCCGAACCTCCTGCCGTCCCCCGCCACCGCCCACATCAGGTAGTCCCCGGCGGGAGATAGCCACGGCGCGGCCTGCTCGGGCCGCTGCCGGAAGCGGACCACCCCGGTCGCCATGCCGACCTGGCCGCCGATCACCGCGGTGAAGCCGTCCCGCAGCGCCGACGGCAGCCGGTCCGCCTCGGCGGGCCCGAGCGGGATCGTGCCGTAGACGCAGCGCGTGCCGGTATCGGCCGGCGCGGCGGCGGGCAGGTACTGGCGGCGCACCGCCGAGCCGACGCCGTCCGCGCCGACCAGCAGGTCCGCCTCGGCCTGGCGTCCGTCGGCGAAATGCAGCCGCACGCGGTCCCGGCCGTCCCCGTGGTCGGCCAGCTGGCCGCTGGTCAGCTCGTAGCCGGTCAGCTCGCAGTCGAAGACGAGCCTGCCGTCCAGCCCGGCGGCCAGCACCTCGCGCAGCGTCTGGCGGTTGACCGACGTGGACAGCGTGGCGGGCGCGTACGGGTCGGCGGATCCGGTCCGGTGCTGCTCGTTCAGCACCCGCAGTCGCTCGCTCGCCACCGTGAGCCGCGTGCTCGCCTCGGAGCAGGTGGCCTGGAACACGGCGAGGGATCTGGGTGGCAGGCACTGCTCCAGGGCCAGCCCGGCGCGCGCGTCCACGTGCAGCCGGTAGCCCTGCCGCCGGCCGGCCAGCTGCGCGTCCCGCTCGTAGACCGTGACGTCGACGCCGGCCTTCAGCAGGCCCTGGGCCAGGCAGAGACCGCCGAGGCCGCCGCCGGCCACAGCCACCCGCAGCCCGCTCACCGCCCCGGTCCGCCCGCCGGCTCTCCGGGTGCCGGCTGGCCGGGTGGCGGCTGGTCGGGTGGCGGCTGGCCGGCCAGCGCCCGGGTGATCGCCTGCCGGATCCACCAGGTGGCGTACGCGGAGAACCGGTAGCCCTTGGCGTAGTCGAACTTCTCCACCGCCCGGATCAGGCCCAGGTTGCCCTCCTGGATCAGGTCGAGGAACGGCACGCCGCGGCCGGTGTACCGCTTGGCCAGGGACACCACCAGCCGCAGGTTGGCCTCCAGCAGATGGTTCTTGGCCCGGGTGCCGACCTCGGCGACCCATTCCAGGTCGATGCGCTCGCCCGGGGTCAGGCGGTCGTCGTCCTCGGCCAGCTTGCGCTCGGCGGCCAGGCCCGCCTCGATCCGCTGGGCCAGTTCGGTCTCCTGATCGATGGTGAGCCCAGGTATCTTGCCGATCTGCTTCAGGTAGTCCCGGACCGGATCGGCCCCGGCCGTCCCTTCCGCGTGCTCGCCGAGCCAGGCCTGAAAGTGAGCCCGCCCGGGCCCGGCGTCGTACCCGGCGGCGTGCTGCTCCGCGAGGTACTCGCCCAGTTCCGTCGCGGTGTCCGCCGCGGCGGGCTGGTACCTGCCCTGGATGTCGGGCTGCCTGCGGCGGAACGCCTCCTTGCGCCGGAAATCGCTGATGTCCTTGTTCGCCAGCGTGCCGAGCAGCCAGGCCCGTTGCCGGCCCTCGGCATGCCCGCGCAGCGTCGCCCAGGCCCGCGCCGCCGCCTCGAAGGTGTCCTGCACCAGGTCCGCGGCCAGCTCGCGGTCACCGCGGGTCCGCACGCACGCGTGGCCGAACAGCCATCGGTCGTGCGCCGCGAAGAAGGCACTCAGCTCGGCCACGTGACGCTGCGGGATCCTGGGCTCACCGCTATCGTCCATGCCGCACCTCCGCCGGCCGGGCCGGCCGGACCAGGCCGGAGTTCACCGAGCGCCTCATGACTATGTAGTCGCGTACCGGCGGCAAAACCTTTAGTCCCTTTAGTTCCTACCCCGGCCCGGGCGGGTTAGCCGCCTTGCTTGCGCGACCGGAACCGCCTGCGCAGGGATAGCCGGGTCACCGTGAGCAGGACGGCAACCGCCAGCGCGATCAGCCCCGCGACCTGGCCGGTGAGCCCCGGCTGGATGAAGGCGATGGCCGAGGAATCGGGGGCGGGCCTGCGCTGGCTGCCTGGTGCCGGGCTCCCCGGCGAAGGACTGGGCGTGGCCGACGGGTTGATCGCGGGGAACAGGCCGGCGGCGTTGCCGGCCCCGATGAGCTGGCTGGAGACGCCGTTGAGGTTCGGGATCGGGCCGAGCAGCAGCGCCCCCCCGGGCGAGACGCCGGCCGACGACGAACCCGCCGACGACTGGGCCGGGGAGGCCGAGGCGGCGATGACGGCGACCGTTTCGGCGGCCGACAGCGGCGTCCATTTCTCCGTGGTGGCGATGCTGGCCGTAGCGGTCAGCTTCACCGAGGTGACCGAGGTGGCGCCGGCCGCGACCGGGATCTGCGCCTTGAGCGAGACCGGCTGCTTGTCCGACACGGCGCTGACCGTGCAGCTGGCGGTCCCCGCGCCCTTGGCGCAGCCGCTGGTGAACGTGGGCTTCTGACCCGACGGCTGGGCAGTGAGAGCCACCGTCACGTTGGCCGCCGAACCGTTGTTCTCGGTCGAGACCCGCACGACGTAGGCCGCCTGCTGGCCGCGGCTGATGCTGGCCTGCGAGCGCTGGACACTCACGCAGAGTTCGGGCTGGTCCGCCGGGCTGGCCGGGCTCGAGCTCGCGCTGCTGGCCGGGCTCGCCGCGATGAATGCGTCGAGGGAGGCGGAGATGGTGGCCGCCGCTGAGCTCTGCGACGACGACGCAGACGCCGAACCCGTCTGGGACGGCGAGCCCGTGGCCGACGTGGATGCCGACGCCGACGCCGATGATGGCGAACCCGGGCTCGGGGTCGGGGTCGCGCTCGTTGGCGGGGGTGACTCCGGCGTCTTGCTCGACGTGCTGCCCGACGCCGGGGCGGTCGCAGAGGCGGAAGCCGACGTGGACGAGCCGGAAGGCGACGGTGACGGTGACGGCGTCGGGCTGGAGCTCGATGGGTGTGGCGTCGGCGTGCTCGCGGTCGGCAGGACCTCGCACTTAGTGTCAGTGTTCGCGCCGGCGGACGTGCTCGTGCTGGCAGTGGCGCTCGCGCGGGCGGACGTGCTCGCGCTCAGTGAGGCCGCGCTGGCCTTCACCGTGCCCGCCCGTGCGGCGCCCGGCCAGCCCGCGAGCACGCCGAGGGCCAGGAAGCCCCCGGCTAGCAGGCTCAGTACCGCGGCTCGTACGTGCACCAGACGCATGAATATCGCCCTGTCTACGCTGCTCATCGAGGTTACTGTGTGCTCTTTGTGGGATTCGGAGGCGACTGGGTGACGGATGGGTATGACTAGTCTTATCCGGTGCCGGGCGAGTTATGCGTGTGCCCCGCAATCCGGTCACAGCTGGGCCGCCCTGGCGATCCGGCGGCCCGGCCATGTGATGTGACGATCCTCGCCCCCCGATCGGTTCCCCTCATCGGCGCGTAATCTGCCCACCCAGGTGATTTCATGCCGATCCCGGACACGACGATACGCGATGATCGCGACCGTCCCCGCGCCGCGATACCCGCTCGCCCCGTCCCGCGCCTTGAGAAACATGGTCCAGCCCAGACTCCGGCCGCGATGCTGTGCCGAGTCTTCTGGTCACTTTCGTCTCAGCGGACGCTCCTGGGAGCGTGGTTGGCCCGTGAGTGAGGCCGGGATATCGAACACTACGGTCGAAACATCATCCGGAGCAGCAGCCTTCGCAGACGCAGGCGGCTCCGCAGCTGCAGTGGCTCCCGCAGCTGCAGTCGCCCTCGTAGCCACAGTCGCCTCCTCCGGAGCCGCGCCAAGCGACCATGGAACGGCGGGGTCCCACGGAGGCCTGCTCCCGGCCGCGGGCCTGGCCGCGGGCTCGGCGCCCGGCGCAGCCTCCGGCGCACGCGCAGCCTCCGGCGCACGCGCAGCCGCATGAGTAGCCGCATGCGCAGCCTCCCGCGCACGCCCGCGCGCACTCCCGCGCGCAGGCGCGGGCGCCGGAACCGGGTCGGCAACATAGTCAGCCGGCCTGGTCTCGTCGTACCCGTCCTGCAGGCCGAACCCCTTGAACACCACGCTCAGCACGGCCGACACGGCCAGGTTCAGAAGAAGCGCGGTGATCGCGATGTAGGTGGTGTGTCCGAACACGGGCGCGGCGGACGCGCCGAAGTGCGCCTGCCCCCCGCCGGTGGTGCGGTACGCCTGGACCGTTCCGTAGGCCATCCCCGCCAGCCAGCCGATGATCAGCGCGGCGCGGTGGAACCAGCGGGTGAACAGGCCGATCACGACGGACGGGAACGTCTGCAGGATCCAGATCCCGCCGAGCAGCTGCAGGTTGATCGAGAACGTCTTGTTCAGCTCGAGCGCGAAGCCCAGCGCGCCGACCTTCATCAGCAGCGAGGCCAGCCGCGCCACCCGGG
>WNGL01004557.1_pt1 | contig 16618 bp, 12 predicted proteins | sample 5400591 | NCBI WGS metagenome assembly WNGL01 (sample SAMN13153377, study PRJNA577476) | soil metagenome | isolation source: 80 cm soil or saprolite under Garry oak tree replicate 1 | place: USA:California | collected 2016-06-15
TGTCTGTTTCATATTCAACATGGGCGGTTGCGATAGTGATACCACGCTCGCGCTCTTCAGGGGCGTTGTCGATCTGGTCGAACGCCTTGTACTCGGCCTGACCCTTGCCTGCCAGAACTTTAGTGATGGCGGCGGTCAACGTGGTCTTGCCGTGGTCGACGTGACCGATTGTACCGATGTTTACGTGAGTTTTATTACGTAGAAATTTTGCTTTTGCCATGAGAAAGGCCCTCCTGTGCTACAGATTTAGAGTTGATTAACCCTTTACTTTTGCAACTATCTCTTCAGCAACCGACTTCGGTACTGGCTCATAATGGTCAAAGGTCATTGCATATGTTGCTCGACCTTGTGTAGCCGAACGTAAATCGGTTGAATATCCGAACATTTGTGCGAGTGGAACCATGGAAGTAATAACCTGGGCACCGGCCCGTGAATCCATGCCCATGATACGGCCTCGCTTGGAGTTAAGATCACCGATAACATCACCCATGTATTCTTCAGGAACAACAACTTCAACTGACATGATCGGTTCGAGAATAATCGGACCGGCTTTTGAACAACCTTCTTTGAATCCCATCGAACCGGCAATCTTGAAAGCCATCTCGGAGGAGTCAACTTCGTGATAAGATCCGTCAATCAGCGTCACCTTGACATCAACAACCGGAAAACCGGCCAAGACGCCATTATCGAGTGCTTCCTTGATACCTTTGTCAACGGCTGGTATATACTCACGAGGAACAACACCACCCTTGACAGCATCAACAAATTCATAACCCAGACCGGCTTCCTGTGGCTCAACTTCGAGCCAAACGTGACCGTATTGTCCGCGGCCACCGGACTGTCTTACAAACTTACCCTCTACCTTGACCTTCTTGGTAATCGTTTCACGATACGCTACCTGAGGTTTACCGACATTCGCTTCGACTTTAAATTCACGCATCAAACGGTCTACGATAATTTCAAGATGCAGCTCACCCATACCTGAGATGATTGTCTGTCCGGTCTCTTCATCAGTCTTAACACGGAAGGAGGGATCTTCGCTGGCAAGTTTCTGTAAACCAAAACCGAGTTTTTCCTGTTCGGCTTTTGTTTTAGGCTCGATTGCAATCGAAATAACCGGCTCAGGAAATTCTATGGATTCCAGTATTACAGCATTATCTTCATCACACAGAGTGTCACCGGTGGTTGTATACTTCAGACCAACAGCAGCTGCGATATCGCCGGCGTATACTTCCTTGACCTCTTCACGCTTGTTCGCATGCATCTTGAGGATACGTCCGATGCGCTCGCGCTTGCCTTTGGTTGAATTATAAATGTACGAACCGGCCTGAACAACGCCCGAGTAAACACGGAAGAAAGTCAGCTGCCCGACAAATGGATCGGTCATAATTTTAAAACCGAGAGCGGAAAATGGCTCGCTGTCTGAGGCGTGTCGTTCTACATCAGTGCCTTTATCTGCATCAATACCCTTAATGGCGGGAATATCCAGCGGAGAAGGCATATAATCAACAACGGCATCGAGAAGATTCTGTACGCCTTTGTTTTTAAATGAAGAGCCACAGATAACCGGACAAAAGTGGATCGCGATGGTACATGCACGAATTGCTGCCTTAACTTCGGCATCAGTCAACACTTCTCCGGAAAGGTACTTCTCCATGAGAGCATCGTCATGGCTGGAAATTTCTTCAATCATTTTTTCACGATACTCAACGGCTTCGTCCAGCAGGTCGGCTGGTATCTCTTCCGTACGGAAGGTAGCCCCCAGATTCTCATCATCCCACAGGATAGCCTTCATCGTAACAAGGTCGATTATCCCCTTGAAGTTTTCTTCTTTACCTATAGGCAACTGAATCGGAAGCGGATTTGCTTTCAGACGGTCTTTTATCATCTGAACGCCACGGAAGAAATCGGCGCCGACGCGATCCATCTTGTTTACAAAAGCGATACGGGGTACGCCGTACTTATCAGCCTGACGCCATACTGTTTCCGACTGCGGCTCTACACCACCAACGGAACAGAATACTGCAACCGCGCCATCGAGCACCCGCAAAGAGCGCTCAACTTCAATAGTAAAGTCAACATGGCCGGGAGTGTCTATGATATTAATACGATGGTCGTTCCAGGTACAGGTAGTTGCGGCTGACGTGATAGTAATGCCACGCTCCTGCTCCTGCTCCATCCAGTCCATCGTAGCAGTACCTTCGTGAACTTCACCGATTTTATGGGATACGCCGGTGTAATAAAGAATACGCTCGGTCGTAGTAGTTTTTCCGGCATCGATATGAGCCATGATGCCGATATTTCTATATTTATCTAACGGTGCTAAGCGGGGCACTTAATCCTCCAAAAACGAATAATACTATTACCAGCGATAATGGGCGAAGGCACGGTTTGCTTCGGCCATCTTGTGGACATCTTCACGTTTTTTCACCGCCGAACCACGATTATTAAAAGCGTCCAGAATTTCGCCGGCCAACTTATCTTTCATCGTTTTTTCGCTGCGAGCAGTCGAATACTTTATCAACCAACGCATTGCCAGCGACATGCGACGCTCGGGACGCACTTCGATCGGCACCTGATACGTGGAACCACCAACACGGCGTGATTTTACTTCCAGGGTCGGTTTTATATTATCAAGGCTCTTCTTGAGCACCTTTACCGCTTCATCATTTGCACGCTGCGCAACAAGCTCAAGCGCACCATACATAATGGACTCGGCAACACTTTTCTTACCCGCAAGCATAAGAGTGTTGATGAGCTTGGCAACGACCTTGTCGTTAAACTTTGGATCCGGCAGAATAATTCTTTTTGGTACTTCTCTTCTTCTCGGCATATAAATCCCCTCAACTAAACAGGTTCGGTATTATTTCGGACGCTTGGCGCCATACTTGGAACGACTCTGCAACCGGCCCTTCACACCGACCGAGTCAAGCGTGCCGCGCACTATGTGATAACGGACACCTGGAAGGTCTTTAACTCTGCCGCCGCGAATAAGAACAACGGAGTGCTCCTGAAGGTTATGCCCGACACCCGGAATATACGAAGTCACCTCAAGGCCATTAGTCAAACGAACCCTGGCAACTTTACGGAGAGCGGAGTTAGGTTTCTTAGGGGTTGTTGTATAAACCCTCGTACAAACACCGCGCTTCTGCGGACAACACTTCAGGGCGGGGGCCGTTGATTTATCTTTTTTGCTTTCCCTACCTGACCTGATCAGCTGGTTGATTGTTGGCATAGTCGTCAAATTCTCCAGATACAAAAATATCAAAACTGCTCCGAACAGGAGCGAATCCGCAAACTAACAAAAGAATAGAATCTTTGTCAATCTTTTTTATTTCATTTGTGGTGTTTTTTTGTGAGCCGCATAGACTCAAAGGGTATCAATTAACTACAAAATACAATGCTGTGCGTTTGTAGGCCGTGAATCGTGTTGGACGCTCTGATGATTGTTTCGGATGGGAATGGAATAATTGTAGGGCCGGAATCTCACCGACATCTCCATTCAGATCAGTAGCGTTTGTTGCCCCTCTATCGCGAGGAATTGGATTTGTACTCTTATTACCGATCGGTTGTCAATAAAAAAAGATGTGCCGCCTTTTCTTTTTTCTATTTCCAGGGTGGTTCTTAAAATCCGTCACTTAAGCCTTGTATTATATAATAAACATTTAGCCGCAACCAGCGCACCCGTATTTTCCGTGCGAGGACTTTTTTGCCATTATGTATATCATCATCACGCCCAGAATGCGATAGCGCAACTACCTTGAACCATCAGACCTCGTCTTTGTAACCATTTATTCATATAATCTGACAAGATACATGCCCAAAGGAGGCTCAATCGCGGCTGTTTTTTATTGACAATCCAGCTTGTAGCCATATAAATGACCATCTTGTCTTACCATTTAATTGTTTAATTTTATCAAATAAAGAGAAGCGGGGCACTTTTTTTTTACCGCCCGGCCCATGAGCGGGCAAAGCTGTTTTCAAGCCTGATCCCTTGACTCCGGCAGTTGCAGGAGTATTTTTCCTTGCAGGACATCACACCACAGGAGGTAACACATGAAAAGCAGTAACGTCATGGCAGCGCTCGTCACCCTGGGCCTGATATCCTGAGGGACCTTGAAAAACCTGGTGGCAAATAATTTAACCGGAAAAGGAGACACACCATGAAGTTCAAAAAGAGTGCAGCACTGTTTTTGTCCGCTATTTTGGCTCTGTCCGTAACCGCCGGCTGCAAAAAGAAAGAAGGTACACCGTCAGCTGAGGCACCCAAGGCTGCCGGCGACACCATCAAGATCGGCTTCCTGGGCGCCCTGACCGGAGACGTCGCCATGTTCGGCAAACCGACGCTGGAAGGCATGAAGATGGCTGCTGAAGATCTTAATGCCGCAGGCGGCGTGCTGGGTAAAAAAATTGAAATCGTCGAGGCCGACAACCGCGGCGACAAGCAGGAAGGGGCTTCGGTTACCCAGAAGCTCATCAGCCGTGATAACGTTATCGCTATCGTCGGTGACCCTACTACCGGCATTACCAAGGTTGCCGCACCGATTGCCCAGAAAGCCCAGGTTCTCCTGATCTCTGCCGGTGCTACCGGCCCCGGTGTTGTTGAGAACGGCGACTTCATCTTCCGCAACACGCTGCTCGACAGCGTTGCCATCCCTGCCTGTATCGACTACTTCGCCAACGACCTCAAATACAAGAAGGTCGCCATCATCACCTCCGACAACAACGACTACAGCGTCGGTTTCTCACAGACGTTCCGTGATGCCGCCAAGGGCAAGGGGATTGAGATTGTTGCCGATGAAAAGGTCAAGGACGGCGACAAGGATTTCAGCGGCCAGGTAACCAACATCAAAGCCAAGAACCCCGATGTAATCTTCTTCTCCGGTTACTACACCGAAGGTGCCCTGATCATGAAAGAAGCCCGCAAACAGGGCGTGAAAGCCAACATGTTCGGCGGCGACGGCCTCTTCTCTCCTGAATTCATCAAACTGGGCGGCTCGGCGGTCGAGGGTTCCATGTCTGCTCTCGGCTTCGCTCCCGAGCAGGCCTCTCCCGAAACCGCAAAATTCATCGAATCCTTCAAGAAGAAGTTTGCCGGTCAGGTCCCGGGTTTATTTGATGCGCAGGGTTACGACGGTGTCATGATGATCGCTGATGCCATCAAACGTGCCAACAGTGCTGATCCGAAGGTATTTAAAACTGCCATGGCCTCAACAAAGAATTTCCAGGGTGTATCCGGCACGATTACGATCCGCGCCAACCGCGAGCCGATCAAGACTCCACTCTGCCTGTTGGCAGTCAAGGACGGCAAGTTCGCCCTGAAGGCTAAAGTTCCGGTAAAGATGGACTAATCATCTGATTCTGTTTGCCGTACCATCATGCGGCGTCGGTTACCGCCGACGCCGCATTTGTATAAAATGAGTTTATAAATCGGTATTTTTTGCACTTCCCGGTGAAAATCTTCAACCCGGCTCAGATTTGCATCTTCAACGAGGAGCGGCAGTATGTTTTTACAGCAACTGATTAACGGCATCGCCCTGGGAAGCACCTATGCTCTGATTGCTCTGGGTTATACCATGGTCTACGGCATCATCGCCCTGATCAACTTTGCCCACGGCGAAATCTATATGGTTGGAGCGTTTGTCGGTCTGTTCGCTACATCTATCCTCGAGGTAAATTTTTTCGTTGCGATGCTGATTGCCATGGTTGTCTGCATATTGCTCGGGGTTTTTGTTGAGCGGATCGCATACCGCCCGCTCCGCAAGTCTTCACGGCTATCGGCTCTCATCTCGGCAATCGGAGTATCGATCTTCCTTTCGACTCTGGCTCAGATGCTCTTCGGGGCCAATGCCAAGGGGTATCCGGAAGGTGTCTTTCCGGTAAAACAGATCACCATCGGCTCCGCAGAAATTTCCACGCTCCAGCTCCTGATTATCGCGATCTCGGCCACTCTGATGATCGCCCTTGAATTCATCGTCCATAAAACGAAGATCGGCAAGGCCATGCGCGCAACCGCGGAGGATTACAACACCGCGGCCCTGATGGGTATTAACGTCAATATGGTCATATCCTTTACCTTCGCGCTCGGCTCGGCCCTGGCCGCCGCCGGCGGTGTTCTGGTCGGTCTGCTCTTCAACGCGGTTTCCTTCAACATGGGTCTGATGGCCGGATTGAAAGCCTTTGCAGCCGCGGTCCTGGGAGGAATCGGTTCAATACCGGGAGCAATGCTGGGCGGTCTGCTGCTGGGTGTCACCGAAGTAGCCGGTGTTGCAATCGGCTTCTCGTCCTATCGGGATGCGATCGCTTTTACGATTCTGGTGCTGGTGCTGCTGGTAAAGCCGACCGGGCTGCTGGGACGCAAAATTCAAAAAAAAGTGTAAACATTGGAGCCGGAGTAATCATATGGGTGATTTTTTACAACAGCTGATGGGTGGCATCAATCCCTACTACCTTCAGATCCTCGTCAATATCGGGATCGGCATTATTCTGGCGCTCGGCCTTAATATCGTCACAGGACTGACCGGGCAGCTATCCCTGGGGCACGCCGCTTTCATGAGCATCGGTGCTTTTACCAGCGCCCTGCTCACCATCAAGCTCGGCATGCCGTTCAGTGCCAACCTGGTCCTTACCGGCGTTATTACCGCGGCCGTTGCGGCGCTGATTGGTCTCCCGATTCTGCGCCTGACCGGAGATTACCTGGCGATCTGTACGCTTGGATTTGCCGAGATTGTCAAGGTTGTGTTCCTGAATCTCGACATCACCAACAAGGCCCTCGGCCTGACCGTACCCGCCGCGAACACAGCTGTGCCGATGCCGGTTGTCGTCTGGGCTGTTGTGCTGCTGACGATCATCTGCACAACCCTCATTCACAACTCCCGTTTCGGAAGGGCGCTCATGGCGATCAGAGGCGACGAGATCGCAGCCGAGGCGATGGGGATCAACGTAGCGCTCTACAAAGTACAGTCATTCGCCCTCGGAGCATTCATGGCCGGTGTCGGCGGCGGACTCTACGCCCATTTCATGGGATATATCAACCCCTCGGATTTCGGCTTTCTCAAATCGGTCGACATTCTCAGCATGATAGTTCTTGGCGGACTGGGGAGTATTACCGGCAGCGTCATCGGCGCAACCATACTGTCAGCCGCACCGGAGTTTTTACGTTTCATGGCATCCTACCGCATGCTGGTCTACGGCGGCCTGCTTGTCTGCATGATGATTTTCCGTCCCAATGGCCTGATGGGGAACATAAGCTTTACAGGACTGGTACTGCGCGCCTTGGGACGTAAACCGCACCTGAAAGCAATCATGGCACAAAAAATCTCCGAATCATCGAGACCCGGTAATGGCGATACTTGAACTGAATAATCTAACCATCCGATTCGGCGGCCTCGTGGCCGTCAATGACGTTAACCTGAAGGTGGAAGAAGGTACCATCCAGGCTTTGATCGGCCCGAACGGCGCCGGCAAGAGCACGCTCTTCAACCTGATAACCGGTATCTACCGTCCTACCAGCGGCTCAATCTCCTTCAAGGGGGACTCCGTCAGCGGAACTCCGACCTTCAAGATTGCCGCTGCCGGCATCGGTCGTACATTCCAGAACATCCGGCTGTTTACCGACCTGACGGTGCTGGACAACGTCCTGATCGGCGCCCACAGCCGTGGGCGGTGGAATCTGGTCGGTGCCCTGATGCAGTTCACCCCCTGGGTGCGCAAAGAAGAGGGGGAACTGCATGATCTGGCAAAAGACTGCCTGCAGATGGTCGACCTCTCCTATCGCGCCTTTGAACTGGCAGGCAACCTCCCCTACGGCGAGCAGCGCCGACTTGAAATCGCGCGGGCTCTGGCACTCAAACCGGACCTGCTGCTGCTTGACGAGCCTGCGGCGGGGATGAACCCCCAGGAGAAAGGCGAACTGATGACGATGATACAGCGCATCAGGGCGACCGGGATCACCGTTTTTCTGGTCGAGCATGACATGAAGTTCGTCATGGGGATTTCGGACCGGATTGCCGTTCTTGATTACGGTGAGAAGATTGCCGAAGGTCTCCCTGAAGAGATCAGAAGGAACCCGAAAGTTATCGAAGCATATCTGGGAAAGGGGGCTGGCGATGCTCACTCTTGATCAACTCTACGTCAACTATGGCGCCATCAAGGCGCTGAAAAGCATTTCCTGCCGGGTTGAACGAGGGGAGATCGTTGCTCTGATCGGCGCCAACGGGGCCGGCAAAACAACCATCCTTAATGCAATTTCCGGGATTGTCCCGACTCTTTCAGGCGCGGTAACATTTCTTGGCGAGACGATCACCGCCATTCCGCCGCACGAAATCGTCAAACGCGGAATCTCCCAGGTTCCTGAAGGACGGCGGGTCTTTGCCAATATGTCCGTTCTCGAAAATCTTGAGATGGGCGCCTACATCCGCAACGACAAAAGCGCTATCCTTGAGGAAATTGATCAGGTCTTTGCCCGTTTCCCACGCCTGTTCGAGAGGAAGAAGCAGCTGGCCAAAACCCTCTCCGGCGGGGAGCAGCAGATGCTCGCGATGGGGCGTGCCCTGATGTCCCGCCCCAAACTGCTGCTGCTTGACGAACCGTCCATGGGACTGGCTCCGATGCTGGTAGCGCAGATTTTTACCATTATCCAGGAGATCAACGCCGGCGGCACGACAATCATGCTGGTCGAACAGAATGCCAACATGGCCCTTTCGATTGCCAATCGCGCCTATGTCCTTGAGACCGGTGAGGTCGTACTGCAAGGACCTGCTGACGAACTGGCCGCCAATCCGGAAGTCCGCAAAGCTTATCTTGGTGAATAAATCAGAAATTCAGAGGCAATAGGACGCGGATTACGCGGATCCAGCGGATACAAACGGATTTTAAAATCCTACAACGCAGAAAAGCCTGAATCAATTGTAAAACCAAAACCAAACGAGAATCACTGGCACTGGATTTACCCTGAATATTTTAGGTTTAATCTGCGTAAATCCGCTCAATCCGCGTCATCCGCGTTCTATTGCAGTTCAGGTTTTTAGAGTATGAAAGGACTCCTTCCGGTGAGTAGCAAACCGATAGTAAACCCTTATTTGGCGGTGCTGGCAGGGGTTTTTGCCGTTTCATTCTCCGCCCTTTTTGTCAGGCTCCTGGCCGCGCCTCCCCTGATAATTGCCACCTATCGCCTGCTGTTTACCTTCCTGTTTCTGGCCCCATACACCCTGTTCCGCTACCGGACCGGTCTCGCCACACTGCCATGGCGGCAGCGCGGCCTTGCGGCAGGCAGCGGCCTCTGCCTTGCACTGCATCTTGTCTCCTGGTTTATTTCACTTCGCTATACCAGTGTGGCCAGTTCAGTCGTTCTCGTGACCACGCAGCCGGTATTTGTCGTGATCGGCTCCTGGATATTTTTCAGAGAGCGGGTAAGCCGGATGGCACTTTGGGGAGGAACACTGGCGCTGATCGGCAGTTTCATCATCGGTGCAGCCGATTTCCAGATAGGCAGGGAGGCGTTCCTGGGTGATCTTCTCGCCCTGTCAGCTGCACTTTTTGTTTCCGGATATCTCCTGATCGGCCGACGACTGAGAGGGACAACATCCCTGCCGGTCTACACCTTCTACACCTACGGCAGCAGTGCCGCGGCACTGATCATTACAAGCATCGCGACCGGCACGCCCTTTGCCCCCTACCCTGCTCGAGACTGGATTCTTTTTCTGGCACTGGCGATTGTCTGCACCGTCATCGGCCACACCGTCTTCAACTGGGTATTGCGCTATGTCCAGGCCTCGGTTGTGTCGGTAAGCGTCCTGGGAGAGCCGCTGGGAGCCATCCTGTGGGCCTCGCTGTTTTTGCGTGAATTTCCGACGCTGCGCCAGACAATCGGCGCCTGTTTCATATTTGGCGGCCTGTTCATCTTTACTAGGTTTTCAGCGGGACACGGTACAACGGCTCTCCATGCCGACATGTCTTCCAAGAGGTGACCGGCGTGCAGAAAAAAACTGACCCGCAGCACGGGGCGGCCACAGGGCTCTGGTACGGCATCCTGGCATATCTTATCTGGGGATTTTTTCCGGTCTACTTCAAGGCGCTTGCCGCTGTCCCCCCTTTGCAGGTTGTTTGCCATCGGATCGTCTGGTCGGTACTGTTCCTCTGGCTGATCATAGTCTGGCGCGGACGATGCGGCACCATCCGGAATGCTCTGCAAGACCGTCGGGCGGTGACACTGCTGGCCGTATCGGCTCTGCTGATCGCCACCAACTGGCTGGTATTTATCATTGCCGTGGGCCATGCCCAGGTCATCCAGTCCAGCCTCGGCTATTTCATCACCCCCTTTGTCAGCGTGCTGCTCGGGTTCTTCTTTTTTCAGGAGCGCCTGCGCCGGCTGCAGCTGGTCAGCCTGCTGCTGGCCGCGCTCGGAGTCCTGCTGCTGACGATTCAATACGGCCGTATTCCATGGGCGGCACTGGTGCTGGCGCTTACCTTCGGCTCCTACGGCCTGTTCCGCAAGATCGTAACGGTTGATTCGCTGACCGGCCTGACCGTGGAGACGCTGTTGCTCGGGCCTGCGGCGCTCGGCTATCTAATCTTTACCTCCTGGCAGGGGACCGGCGCCATGCCGGCTCAGGGTCCACAGACGGTCACCCTGCTGGTGCTGGCCGGTGTCGCAACCGCCGTACCGCTGCTGCTCTTCGCCTCGGCGGCCCGCCTCCTCCGTCTTGCCACGATCGGTTTTCTGCAGTACATCACGCCGACACTCCACTTCCTGCTGGCCGTACTGCTGTACAAGGAGCCGTTTACCCGCGCTCACCTGTTCAGCTTTCTGTTCATCTGGAGCGGGCTCTGTTGTTATTCTTATGATGCCTGGCGGGGCATGAGGGAGGCCAGACAGGGCAGCCGTTCATGCGAGATATTGTAAAATCGAAACGGCAGAATCACGTTGACGGTGGCTCAATCGGAGTGATACTTTTTTCGCCCCATAGCCGTTTGTGCTCGACCTTCATTCGTTGACAAGGAGAATACATGGACAGCACAGCGCTCGATCAGAAAATTATCGCTCGAGGCAGAGAATTTTTCAACACCGTAGCCGGGGAGAAGCCGTCGCTCTTCAACAGGGGAGCCTGGATGGGCAAGGTCATGGATTGGAGCATGCAGAACGAGCAGTTCAAGATCCAGATGTTCCGCTTCGTTGACGTCTTCCCGTCACTGACCACCGGCAAGCTGCTCACCGACCACATCCGCGAGTATTTTGGCGAAGAGAAGGATATGCCGCCCGTTCTCCAGACCGGGGCAAAGATGGCCGGCAGGTTCGGCTCTCTGGGCGGCACGGTGCTCAACAAGGTAATTTCAGCCAACATTCAGGAGATGGCTCGCCAGTTCATCGTCGGTGAGAACACCAGGGAGGCGGTCGAAAACATCGAAAAACTCCGCAAAGAGGGGTTTGCCGCGGTTGTTGACGTACTGGGCGAGGCAACCCTCACTGCAGAAGAGGCCGAAGGGTATGTCGCAACCTATCTGGAAGTACTGGAGAGCCTGAAAAAGGAGCAGCATGAGTGGAAGAGCCTGCCGGGTGCCGGCGGAGACGCCGACCTGGACTGGGGCCACGCCCCGCGGTTAAATATTGCCGTAAAGCCGACCGCTCTCTTCGCCCTGGCCAATCCACAGGATTTCGAAGGCTCGGTTGAGGCCATGCTGAAACAGCTCCGCCGCATCGCCGCCAGAGTCGTCGAACTGGGCGGCTTCCTCTGCATCGATATGGAGTCGTACCGCCACAAAGACATCATCATCGAGCTGTACAAACGCATCAAGATGGAATACCGGGATTACCCGCACATAGGCATCGTCCTGCAGGCATACCTGAAAGACACGGACAGGGACCTGGCAAACCTGCTGGCCTGGGCAGGGGAGCAGAACACGCAGATCTCGGTGCGACTGGTAAAGGGGGCCTACTGGGATTATGAGAGGGTCAAGGCCAGGCAGAGCGGCTGGGCAATCCCGGTCTGGACGATAAAGGCCGAAAGTGATGCCGCTTTTGAACGCCAGTCGCGGATGATTCTGGAAAACCACCAGATCTGCCACTTTGCCTGTGCCTCGCATAACATCCGCACCATCTCGTCCGTGATGGAGATAGCTGCCGAACTGAACGTCCCGGAATCACGATATGAGTTCCAAATGTTGTACGGCATGGCCGAACCTGTCCGCAAGGGAATCCTCAAAGTTGCCGGCCGCATCCGCCTGTACTGCCCCTATGGAGCTATGGTTCCCGGCATGGGGTACCTGGTGCGCCGCCTGCTGGAGAATACCGCCAACGAATCGTTCCTGCGGCAGAGCTTTGCCGGGGATGCCCAGATCGATCGTCTCCTGGAGGACCCGGCTGTCACCGCCGGGCGCCAGCGCGCCGAGCGCGCCGCACGGCCTATAAAAGCAGTCTTTGGTCCCGGCGGTCTGCCGCGCTTTGCCAATGAACCGATGGTGGACTTCACCCGCGCCGACCACCGCGCGGCATTTCCGCAGGCTATCGCGCAGGTGCGCAAACAGTTCGGCAAAAAGTATCCGCTCTATATCGGCGGCAGGGAACTCACCACGGCAGACACCGTCAACTCGGTCAACCCGGCACATCCGGCCGAAATACTCGGCATAATTTCTCAGGCCGGACCGGAAGAGGCACAGATGGCGGTCGAAGCCGCCAGGAAGGCCTTTCCGCCCTGGCGCGACACCGCACCTCGTGACCGGGCACAATATCTTCTAAACGGAGCCGAGGCGGCGCGCAAGCGCATCTTCGAGCTTTCCGCCTGGCAGGTACTGGAGATCGGCAAACAGTGGGACCAGGCCTATGCCGATGTCACCGAAGCGATCGATTTCCTTGAGTACTATGCCCGCGAGATGACCCGCCATGGCGAACCGCAGCGGATCGGCAACGCCCCGGGCGAAATCAACCAATACTTCTACGAGCCGAAAGGGATTGCCGCAATCATATCGCCTTGGAACTTCCCGCTGGCAATCAGCCTCGGAATGACTGCGGCGGCGATCGTAACCGGCAATACGGTAATATTCAAACCATCCAACCTCACCGGCATCATCGGCTGGAACCTCGTCGAGATCTTCCGTGAGGCCGGACTGCCGGCAGGAGTGTTCAACTATATCCCCGGCAAAGGCTCCGTTATCGGCGATTTCATGGTCGATCACCCGGACGTATCGCTGATCGCCTTCACCGGCTCGGTGGAAACCGGCCTGCGCATCATCGACCGCGCCGCCAAGGTGTACCCCGGCCAGGCCAACGTCAAGAAAATCATCGCCGAGATGGGCGGCAAGAACGCCATTATTATCGACGACGATGCCGACCTTGACGAGGCGGTACCGCATGTACTCTATTCGGCCTTCGGTTTCCAGGGGCAGAAATGTTCCGCCTGTTCTCGCGTCATCGTACTGGATGCGGTCTACGACCGCTTTGTTGACCGTCTGGTCAAGGCCGCTCGGATGTATGAGCTTGGCCCTTCTGAAAACCCGAAATTCCACATGGGAGCAGTGTCGGATGCAGCGGCGATGAAAAGTATCAGAGAATACATCGAAGTCGGAAAACAGGAGGGAAAGCTGCTCTACTCCAGCCCGGTTCCGGATGGAGACGGCTACTGGGTGCCGCTGACGATCATCGGCGGCATTACCCCTGATCACCGCATCGCCCAGGAGGAAATTTTCGGACCGATACTGGCGGTCATGCGAGTAAAAGATTTCGATCAGGCGATCGAGTGGGCCAACTCCACCCGTTTTGCCCTTACCGGAGGCATCTTCAGCCGCAGCCCCGAGCACCACGCCAGGGCTCGGCGTGAAATCCGCGTCGGCAACCTGTACATCAACCGCAACAATACCGGAGCCATGGTTGGCCGGCAGCCATTCGGCGGTTCACGGATGTCGGGAGTCGGCACCAAGGCGGGAGGGCCCGACTACCTGTTGCACTTCATGGACCCGCGGGTGGTTACGGAAAACACCATGCGGCGGGGGTTTGCACCGATTGAAGAGGATGAGGACTGGATGGAATAACTGCTGAAAGAATAGATCACAACTGACGGGCCGGCTTAAAGTCGGCCTATTTTTTTAGTACCATCTTTGAATAGATTATCCTTAAAACGGCAGTTAACCGCAGATAAATGGGATAAACGCCGATAAAACCAAACAAATCAGAACTTCAAACCGTTACCTTTTTGGTTTACCCTGATTTTGCTGTATTTTTTTGATCTATCTGCGTTTATCGGCGTTCATCGGCGGTTAACTGCATTTTATAGGATCATAGTTTCCGCCTTTAGTAATGACACTTGGCGCCGCCTCACAGCAGCCCAATATTATGATATTATAGCCAGAATTGACCGGTCAATAACGAGTTTAGGGGGCGATTCGAGGGCCACCATACTAAACAGCCAATCGAACGTGTCGAATTAAGTATGGATGTCTCCCGAATTCCTAGCTGATAATGCAAAGGTGAAAAATAATGCCTGACCTTTCTAAAATATTTGAAAAGGACGATGCATGACGCAGGGAAAAGAGGGGTTGTGCGGGCAGGCCTGGCTGCCGACTGCCGATCAGTCTCGGCTTTTTCCCGATCGGCCTGTCACTGGTGCTCTTGGCCCACCGTGACATATCCAGCCCCCGTTCACATAAACGCTGTTCATGATAATGACGAAAATCAAGCTGGGGGAAGAGACAACGCCTCTGAGGTCGCTGCCGCTGACGGAGCCCTGTAACCCGCACAGAATAACGGTTTGCGAGACAGCTATCCTAGCTATTATATATACATTATTGCCCAAACAACATCTTGATTTTTAAAAAATCGTTTGCTATATTAGCACTCGCTTGCATAGAGTGCTAAATGTATTTAGGTAGAGAGGTGAAGCGTCATGGTAGCACAACTGCCTGTTGTAACCGATAGTCTTAGGCTATATATGAACGAAATCCGTAAATTCCCCCTGCTGAGTGAAGAAGAAGAACATCTCTACGCGGTTGAGTTTTTTCAGAACAAGGATCTGACATCCGCCCATAGCCTGATCACCTCCAATCTGAGGTTTGTAGTGAAAGTTGCTTACGAGTTTCGGCACTACGGCCTGAAAATGCTCGACCTTATCCAGGAGGGCAATATCGGGCTGATGATGGCGGTTAAAAAGTTTAATCCGTATAAGGGCGTCCGCCTGATTTCGTATGCGGTCTGGTGGATTAAGGCTTACATCCAGAATCATATCATATCATCCTGGAGCCTTCTTAAAATCGGGACAACACAGGCACAGCGAAAGATGTTTTTCAAGCTTCGCCAGGCCAAAAGCGCTCTTGTCGGCACCAGCGATGACGGAGAAGAGGGTTTGAGCGCGGCACAATCGTTACACGTTTCGGAACAGGAGTTTTCCGAGATGGAACAGCGCATGCGCGGTGACTGCTCACTCAATGCGGAAATACCCGGCAGTGATGGCGCCACCGCCCTGGAGTCTCTTGCTGACAATCGACTTAACCAGGAAGAACTTCTCGCGGATTTACAGGAAAACCAGAACCTTCAGCAGAAAGTTGCCGCAGTCGTCAGCCAGCTGAATGAAAAAGAGCGCTACATCATCGAGAAAAGGATTACATCCGACGAACCGCTTACTCTACAGGAGATTGCCACCCATTTTTCAATCTCGCGTGAGCGGGTCCGGCAGATCGAAGAAGGGGCTCTAAGGAAAACGAAGCAGGCGCTCCTGCCCCTGTTAGCGAACTGATTTCGGGCGCTGTCCAGCCGAGCCTGTCAAAAAATGCGCTCCACAAAAGTGAGCGCATTTTTTTATTTTACAATTAGTGCTTGACTTCCACGGATATTTTCTTTAAATAAACAAGTTCCGTTTCATTCTACCAAGAAGAAAGCTTTGGCCCCGTTAGCTCATACTGGTAGAGCAGCTGACTTGTAATCAGCAGGTGATCCGTTCGATTCGGATACGGGGCTCCACATTAAATGCATTAAGCAACATTGTTCCGATCATCCCTGGAGGGATTCCCGAGCGGCCAAAGGGAACAGACTGTAAATCTGTCGTCAGCGACTTCGGAGGTTCGAATCCTCCTCCCTCCACCATATAAATCACCGGAAAACGGTGGTTCGTTACAACCCCAGGAGACTCAAAGTCGTTTGAACTGGTAAGTGATGGCTTCACGTTTTCCAAATATCTTCGTCTGGTAGTGCGGGAATAGCTCAGTTGGCTAGAGCGTCAGCCTTCCAAGCTGAGGGTCGCGGGTTCGAGTCCCGTTTCCCGCTCCAGTTAAAGTGCCCACATAGCTCAGGAGGTAGAGCACTTCCTTGGTAAGGAAGAGGTCTCCGGTTCGAGTCCGGATGTGGGCTCCATTATTTAATTGGTACAACCAACCCAAGCAGAACAATAAAAGCAACTATCCAGGAGGGCCTTTCTCATGGCGAAGGCAAAATTTCTACGTAATAAAACTCACGTAAACATCGGTACAATCGGTCACGTCGACCACGGCAAGACCACATTGACCGCCGCCATCACTAAAGTTCTGGCAGGCAAGGGTCAGGCCGAGTACAAGGCGTTCGACCAGATCGACAACGCCCCTGAAGAGCGCGAGCGTGGTATCACTATCGCAACCGCCCATGTTGAATATGAAACAGACA
>WNGL01005652.1_pt1 | contig 16616 bp, 16 predicted proteins | sample 5400591 | NCBI WGS metagenome assembly WNGL01 (sample SAMN13153377, study PRJNA577476) | soil metagenome | isolation source: 80 cm soil or saprolite under Garry oak tree replicate 1 | place: USA:California | collected 2016-06-15
CTCGGTCTGCTCGTAGAAGGGGTCGATCATCTCGTTGCGGATCTCGGGCTTGTTGTGCGAGCCCAGCTCGGTCGCGACGCCGCCAGGCTCGATGAGGCCGACGCGCACGTGCCGCTGGGTGACTTCCTGGCGCAGGGACTCGGTGAATCCGTTCACGCCGAACTTTGTGAAGCTGTAGACGCCGTAGCCGTTCCAGGCGACGCGGCCGGCGATCGAGCTGATGTTGACGATGTCGGCGACCCAGCGCGGGCCCTGTTCGGCGGCCTGCAGCAGGTGCGGCAGGGCGGCGCGGGTGGTGTAGAGCAGGCCCTGCACGTTGATGGCGATCATGCGGTCCCACTCCTGAGGGTCCGCGCCGGCGACGGGGCCCAGGAACATCAGGCCAGCATTGTTGACCAGGATGTCCAGCCGCCCGAATTGCCCGGCGGCCTGCTGGACGGCCGTCTCGGCCTGGGCGCGGTCGGTGATGTCCGCTTCGACGGCCAGCGCGGTGCCGCCGGCGTTCTCGATGCTGGCGGCGAGGGCCTGCAGGCGGTCGCGGCGGCGGGCCACGAGCGCGACGCAGGCGCCGTGTTGGGCGAGCCGGCGGGCGGTGGCGGCGCCGATACCGCTGCTCGCGCCGGTGACGAGCGCGGCGGTGCCGTGTACCGCTTCAGAACTCATCGCAGGTGCTGCAGCCTGCGGTTTGGCCGGATGAACTGGTTGCGGCAGGATCGCGGTTTGTGTCCCTTCGCCTGCTCTACCTGATCACGGTCCGGGTCTTCGCTTGGCTGGTGCTGCTGGGTCGCAGCCAAGCGTCCAAAGACGCGGAGATCATGATCCTGCGTCATGAGATCGCGGTGCTTCGCCGTCAGGTCGCCCGGCCCGCGCCGGACTGGGCCGATCGTGCCATCCTGGCGGCACTGGCCCGGCACCTGCCAGCCGTGCTGCGCGCCCGCCGGCTCGTCACGCCGGGCACGCTTCTGGCCTGGCACCGCCGCCTGATCACCCGCAAATGGACGTACCCGAACCGGCCCGGCCGGCCGCGCACCAGCCAGGACATCCACGACCTGGTGCTGCGACTGGCGCGGGAGAACCCCACTTGGGGATACCGCAGAGTCCACGGCGAACTCTGCCGGCTCGGTCACCGCATCAGCGCAGCGACCGTGCAGCGGATCCTGCGCGCCCGGCGGCGCAGACCGGCTCCCCCGAACATGGACACCTCCTGGCGAGCGTTCCTGCGCGCTCAGGCGCAAGGGCTGCTGGCCTGCGACTTCTTCCACGTGGACACGATTTCCCTCAGACGCCTCTACGTCCTGTTCGTGATGGAGGTCGCCACCCGGCATGTGCAGGTCCTAGGCGTGACCGCCCACCCTACTGGCACCTGGACGACCCAGCAGGCCCGGAATGTGCTGATGGACCTCGGTGACCGGACCGGGTCCTTCCGCTTCCTGATCCGAGACCGCGACGCCAAGTTCACCAGCGCCTTCGACGCGATCTTCGCCAGCGAAGGCGTGAAAATAGCCAAGACCCCGCCGCGGACGCCGCGCGCGAACTGTTATGCCGAGAGATGGGTACGCAGCGCACGTGCCGAGTGCACCGACCGGATGCTCATCTACGGCGAACGGCACCTTCTATCGGTCCTGGACGCCTACGTCGCCCATTACAACCGCCACCGCCCGCACCAGTCCCGCCAGCAACGACCGCCCGACCACGACGACCAAGCCGACGTTCCGCTGGACCTGCCGGTCCACCGGCGGAAAGTCCTCGGCGGCGTGATCAACGAGTACTACCGGGCTGCGTTACTCATCTCATGAAGCCCAGGTCAAACACCATGCGATCAGTTTTGAAGCGGTACAGGGATAAGGGGGTCTGACCTGGGAGAACGGCTACTTGCCTTCAAGATCATCGGTGGATCCAGGCTAAGCCAGGCCGAGCGCGATTGTGTGGAGCTGGTTTCGGGAGGTGATCTGGAGCTTGGAAAAGATCCGGTGGAGTTCGCGGTTGGACAGCCCGGTCGCCGCCAGGCGGGCGATCTGGAGCTCTTGCGGCGTCAGATGATCCCAGGCCTCAGGCATTCGGCGGTGGCTCGCCTCGCCGGAGGCACGCAGTTCCTGGCGGGCTTTCTCGGCCAGCCCGGGGAAGGAAAGGGCGTCGAAACTGTCCCGCGCTGACCGCAGCGGGGCGCGCGAGTCTGCCGCTCGCCGCTGGCGGCGCAGCCATCGGCCGTACCACAGCAGCATGCGGCCCCGGTAGCAGGGCCAGTTGGCGAGATCCCGTTCCAGCGCCGCTTGGTACAGCGATTCGGCCTCGTCGTCGTCGGCAGCCATTGGCCGTGCGTAGCCCGCCTCAGCTTGCAAAAGGGAACCCGACGTGGCCGCGGCCAGGGACTCCAGTTGTTCGAGGTACTCCTTGGCGGCGTCCCTTTTGTTCGTATGGACGGCGGCCTCGACCAGGTCCGAGAGCCCCCAGGCCCCGATGAAGGGATGGTAGGCGGGGTCGGCCGTGTCGAGGGCCCGGTGCAGGTGCTCGAATCCCTCTGCATAGCGCTGGTGGGCCACGGCACCGCGGCCCCGGACAAACTGCACCAGGGCAAGCATCGGGGTCGCGCCCATGGGCAAGAGCACCGCCTCGGCTTGACGTGCCAGTTGCTCGGCGACGGTGAAGTTTCCCCGCTCGGCGGCGATGGTGGCCTGCGCTAGCTGTGCGGTAACGGCCGACCGCAGCTGGCCGGTCTCGCGAGCCAGGCGGGAGGCTTCTTCGGCTGCGGCAACGGCGAGTGGTTCCCTCGCGAGGTGGACCGCTGCCCACGCCTGAGATACCAGCGCCTGGGCAAGCAAGCCGAGCCGACCTTGTGCCCGAAGGCCGTTGACAGCCGTATCGAGGAAGCTGAGCGACAGGTCATACGCCCATACCGCAGTGGCCGCGGAGCCGACCAGATACATCCCGGCGGGAGCCGCGGGAAGCGGGGTCATGCGCGAGATCCGGTCGATCACGAAGACTCCGCGCCCTACCGGGTCCGCGTGCGCGAGGATGGCAAGCATGGCCGGTGCGTCCTGCGGCAGTGGCATGCGTTCGGCGGCCGCGATGACTGCTGCCCGGGTTTCCTGGTCGGGGTTCCCCCACCAGCATCTCAACGCGGCGGCGAGCAGGCACTGCACAGCCAGGCGCTCGTTCCCGCGAGCCTTCATGGTGTTGGCGGTCGCCACTAGCGGACCGATTTTCGCCGCGCCGGACCAGTCGGCGTCGGCGTAGGTTTCGCGTAGCCATGACAGCCAGGTCCGCTCTTCGGCTGGCAGGTCAAGCCGTTCGGTCGCTTGCAGGAACTGGGGCCCGAGCCCTGGGCAGCCGAACTCGAAGGCCATCTCCGCCGCGCGTAGCAGTCGGCTTCCGCGGCGGGCCCGGGTCTCGCTGAGTTCTGCCGCGCGCTTCAGGGCAGTGACCGCCACCGCGGCCGCGCCGCGTTGCCTGGCGTGTACCGCGGCCTCATCCAGTTCTGCCGCCACTTGTTCGCTGGGCCCCAGGGTCGCCGCCGCCCGGTGCCATACCCGGCGGTCGGGCTGGCCCGCGAGCACCTGGACCAGCGCGGCGTGCGCGGCCTGGCGCTCCGGCAGGCTTGCCGCCTGGTAGATCGCGGAGCGCACTAGCGGATGGCGAAACCGCAGCCGGGTACCCTGGATCTTCACAAGGCCGGCCGCGATGGCCGGCGTGAACGCGTCGGCCGTGACCGTTCTGCCTTCAAGGATTGTGGCCGCGTTCAGCACTTCTCCCAGGACGTCGACGTCGACGTCATCGGCGGCGGCGGCCAGTAGCAGCGAGCGGGTAGCGGGCGGCAGGCCAGAGCCCTGCGCAGCGAATGCTCGTTCCAGGCGAGCGGTCAGCGGCAACCGCGACGGCAGCAACGCGCCCTCGTCGAGGTGCTCTGACCGCAAGGCGGCCGGCAATTCAATCAGCGCGAGCGGGTTGCCTGCCGCGTCCTGGATAATCCGCTCGCGCGGGACCGGTCCAAGGCTAGGCGCACAAGAATCCAGTAGTTCCCCAGCGGTCTTTTCGCTGAGTCCCTCCAGCCGCAACTCGGTCAACCCGGCTTCATCGAGCGGGTTCGGGAGTCTGTCACGGACCGCGATCAGCATCAGGGCCGGCTCGGTCATCAGCCGACGCGCGACAAATGCCAGGACGGAACAACTGGGCTGGTCGAGCCACTGGGCGTCATCGATGATCAGCAGTACAGGCGAGCTTTCGGCCGCGTCGCCGATTAGCTCAAGCGTCGCGAGTCCGGTCATGAACAGCTCCGGAGCAACTTGCTCAGACATGCCAAACGCCGCGAGCAGCGCGGCTTGCTGGCGCGTGGGCAGGCCTTCGGCCAGGTGAAGGACCGGACGGAGCAGCTGATGCAGGCCGGCAAACGAGATCTGCGCTTCTGATTGAACCCCGCCCGCGGACAGTACCCGCGTTCCCTGCTCACTTGCTTGCTCAGTGACCGCCGCGAGCAAGGCGGACTTCCCGATGCCGGCTTCGCCGCGGATGATGAGGGCGCCGCCAGCATCCTTGTGGAGCTGGCCAGCCAGGTGGTTGAGAACACCGAGTTCGCGCTCGCGCCCATACATGCGGCGCTCCGTGGTATAACGAGCCGCCGGCCGCGGGTTTGTCAATGTCTCGCCGACCGTCAAAATGCCCCTCCACGCATTTGTCGTGGGGTCACAGCCATGCAAACAGTAGACCCGACGCGGGAAGGGCTGGTCAACAGACTGGTCATTTGCTAGATCCGGTATCCGCCGCCTTGATGTAGGTTCTGACGTGCGCAGGCGGCAAAAAGTCGCCCACGCGGCGCATCCACCTGACACCGTGAGGGAGTTCCACCTGGTGGGGACCTCCGCCCTCGACAGCCCGCACGGCCTAGTCGGGCGCGACGCCGAGCTGGCTCGGCTGAGGGCGCTGGTTGATCCTGTCCCGGACGAAAGCCGCGTGCTGGTGGTGCTGGGAGAGGCGGGGATGGGCAAGACCGTGCTGCTGGCGGACGTGGCCAGCATAGCGGGCAATGCGGGGATGCGGGTGTTGTCGGTCACCGGGCGGGAATCGGAGTCCAACCTCGCGTTCGCCGGGCTCCATCAGCTGCTGCGGCCAGTGGCGGCCCAGGTTGCCGGCCTCCCCGAGCGCCAGGCGAGCGCGCTGCTGCGGGCGCTCGGCCTCGCACCAGATCCGATTGCCCCGGACCGGCTGCTGACCAGCATCGCCCTACTTACCTTGCTGTCGGACCTGTCGGAGGAATCAGCGGTTCTTGTCCTGGTCGACGATGCGCAATGGCTGGATCGCAGCTCGCTGGACGCGCTCGCCTTCGCCGGCCACCGCCTGGACACCGAGCCAGTCGTGCTGCTCCTGGGCGTACGCGGGAGCGCTCCGCCGGCGGGCTTTGACCGAGGCCTGCCCGAGCTGCACCTGAAGCCGTTGCCACCATCGCAGGCCGGTCGGCTGCTCGACCAGCAGCCCCGGCCGCCTCGCGGCCGCGTCCGCAGCCAAGTGCTCGTCCAGGCGGCCGGTAACCCGGTGGCGCTGATCGAACTGACCCAGGCGATCGCGGCCGACCCGGCGGCGGGACGGCGCTGGGATGTCGAGCCGTTGCCGTTGACCGGCCGGCTCACCGCCATCATCGCCGCCCAGCTCGGCGCCTTGCCCGCTCCCACCCGGCACGCCCTGCTGCTCGCCGCAGTAGCCGACAGCGCGGACCTCGCCGCGACGGCCACCGGGGCGTTCGGCCTAAAGCCCGGCGTGTTCGTTCCCGCCGAGCAGCTCGGCCTGATCAAGGTAGATACGAGCGGCGTGACGTTCGCTCATCCCCTCGTCCGTTCCGCCGTCTACCACAGCGCGCCATTTGCCAGGCGCGCTGCCGCGCACCGCGAGGTCGCCGCGGCGTTGCACCACTGTCCAGATCGGCGGGCCTGGCACTTGGCAGCGGCAGCAATCAATCCGGACGAGCAGGTTGCGTCGCTGCTCGCGGCTATGGCGTCCCAAGTGCAGCGCCGTGGCGGGGCTTCGGCCGCAGCGCAGGCGCTGGAGCGCGCTGCCGAGCTGAGCCCCGATCCGGAGGCGCAGGCCCAGCGGCTGGTATCTGCCGCCATGGTCGCGGCGCCGACCGGGCAGACGGAGTGGGTGCAAGACCTGGCCAGCCAGGCTCTGGCTCTGACCGCCGAACCGGACATGCGGCTTTCCGCCCGGCGACTAGTCGGCTGGGCGCTGGCCTGGTCAAGCCAGCATGCCGCAGCGCTGTCAGTCCTGATCCCCGTTGCGCGGGAGGCGTTTGGTTTCGACATGCTGGGGGCCTGGGACGCGCTAGCGTTCGCGGCCTCGGTCGCTTACCAGTCGGGGGAGCCCGAAGCACTGCAGGTGATCCGGGAGACCCTCGCGTTTCTCGAAGGTGCGGCGCAGTCATCTGTGGACCGGGCCCAGCTGCCCGCGATGGAGGTACTGCGGCTCTGGATACGGGCCTCCACCAGCCCCTACCGCGACAGAGCCGAAATCCTTTCACAGCTCGACAAGGTCGCTCCCGCAGCCCTCGGCGAGCACTACTTGTCCCGAGCGGGTGCGGCCGCGTGGCTATTGGACCGCTCGGACCTTGCGGTCAGACTGCTCCAGGCGGCGAGGAAGCTAGTCCCGGAGCCCGCCGTGCGGGCCGCCAGCGGCGGGTCACTGTCTCCGCTCGGCTGGGCCTGCTTGGACGCCGGACGGTGGGACGACGCCCTGGAAACCGCCGCCGAGGCTGACGATCTTGCCGCGGGTTACCAAATGGACATCGCCCCGGCCTCCGCCGACCTGATCACTGGCACCATCCTCGCCGCCCGCGGGGAAGGGGACGCGGCGCGTGCACGCATCAGCAGGGCGCTGGCCGGCGACCCCGAACACAGCCGGTCCGTCACTGCCCGGGCCCGGCATGCCCTGGGCCTGGCGGCCCTAGCCGACGGTGACTACGTCATGGCCTACGGCCAGCTCCGCCAGCTGTTCACCGACGACGGCGTACCGTGGCACTACCACGTCTCCTACCTGGGCGTGGCTGACCTGGCCGCGGCTGCTGCCCGCGCCGAGCGCCGGATCGAGGCGCAGGATCTCCTCGAGCGGATCCAGGCGACTCTGAACGGGACGCCGTCGCCCCGGCTTGACCAGCTCCTTTGCCGGGCCCAGGGCCTTGTACAGGACCCCAGCAGCCCGGACACCTGCTTTGACAAGGCGCTGTCGGACCCGGCTGGGGACTTGTGGCCGTTCGAACGTGCGCAGCTGCGCCTTGACTACGGCGAGTGGCTGCGGCGGCACCGGCGCATCAATGATGCCAAGCCCGTCCTGGCCGCGGCGCTGGAGGCCTTCCGGCAGCTTCATGCCCCGCCCTGGATACGCCCGGCCGAGGCGGAACTGCGTGCCTGCGGGGTGGCTGTTCACGGTCCCCCTCCCGGGCCCAATGCTTTGTGGCAGCTGACGCCGCAGCAGCGGCAGATCCTCTACCTGGCCGGCCGCGGCCACACCAACCGTGAGATCGCCGACAGGCTGTTCCTGTCCCCGCACACGGTCGCCTCGCACCTGTACCGGTCCTACCCCAAGCTCGGCATATCCGGGCGGCACCAGCTCAGTGACCTGATCGCGCGGGCCAGGCCGGCACCTGAGGCCGAACCCGGGGAATGACCTGATCGCCGCGTCGGGCCGAGGTCGAAGCCGTACTGGCGGTGCATCACCACCGCCTGGTCGTGCTGGACGACAGCGAGGTGACCGACGACATGGTCCGCGACATGATCGAGGTGCTGACGTCGTTCTGCGCCCGCCTGTACGGCCGCCGGTCGGCGCGGAACCAGGGGCTGAAGGCCGTTGGGTGCGCACAGCGCGACATCAGCCCGCAGGCCGTGCTGAAGGCTGGGAGGACCCTGCGCGATGGTGGTGCCGGGTGAGCGGGCTGCGCCCGGTCGCGGCCCCGTTCGTTGCCGCTGCCCCGGCCGGGGCGCGGGTGCGTACCCGGCTGCGCGTGTCGGCGCGAGACGAGGCGGTGCTGCGGGCGGTCGGCGCGGACGGGCTTCCGGCGGCTGGTCGCGGGCGTCCCCACCGGAAAGCTCCGGGACCGCCTCACCCAGATGGCCGCCAACGTCGGCCTGGCGGTGATCGCGGTCAACCCGGCCTATACCTCCCGCTGGGGCCGCGAGCACTGGCTCGCCCCACTGCAGGAGCAGGCGTCCCCGGTCCCCGCCAGCGGCTACCACGCGGCCGCGGTGGTGATCGGCAGGCGTGCGCTCGGCCACAAGCGCGGCGACAGGCCGGCGTGACCGGCGGCGACCAGAGGATCAGCCGCCGGGGAGCTGCCCCCCGAGCACCCGTCGCCAGGCAAACGACCAGGGACGGCAGGCCCCCGCGAGGCCCAGCGGCAGCCACCCCGGTGGCGAAAGACCGCGGCGGCCGACCGGACCCGTCCGCCCGACCAGGCGGCCCAGGACCGTCCGGGGCCGTCGGCTTGCCAGGACTATGTCCTGCTAGCTCAGTAGGAACGGTGCAGTCAAGATGCGGATACCTATGGCCGCCATCCACGTGCACGCTGAGGAAGTGCATCCGCCGCACGGGCAGGCATGCGACTGAGGAGGAGCCATGTCCTATGTCACCGTTGGCACAGAGAACGGCGCCGGCATCGAGATCTACTACGAGGACCACGGGGAGCGGCCAGCCGGTGGTGCTCATCCACGGCTACCCGCTGGACGGGCACTCCTGGGAACGGCAGACACGGGTGCTGCTGCAGGCCGGGTGCCGCGTCATCGCCTATGACGAGCGCGGGTCCCGCCGGTCCAGCCATCCGGGCATCGGGTTCGACTACGACACCTTCGCCGCCGACCTCAACGCGCTGATCGAGCACCTGGACCTGACCAATGTGATGCTGGGCGGCTTCTCGATGGGCACCGGCGAGGTCACCGGCTACCTGGGCCGGTACGGGTCAGCCCGGGTGGCCAAAGCGGCGATGCTCGGAGTCATCCCGCCGTTCCTGCTCGAGAGGCCCGACAACCCCGAGGGCGTGGACGAGCAGGTGTTCCAGGACATCAAGGCGGCGATCGTCGCCGACCGGTACGCCTACTTCAAGGACTTCTTCGACAACTTCTACAACACCGACAAGTTCGCCCCTGAGCGGATCAGCGACCAGGTCTGGCAGGCCTCGTTCAACGTCGCGGCCGGGGCCTCGCCGTACGCCACGTACGCGTGCGTGGACGCCTGGCTGACCGACTTCCGTGACCTGCCCAAGATCGACGTGCCGACGCTGGTGGCGCACGGCACCGAGGACCGGATCCTGCCGTATGAGGCCACCGCGGCGCGGCCGCCCGGGCTGATCAAGGACCTGATGCTGGTCACGGTGGAGGGCGGCCCGCACAACATCGGCTGGACCCACCCTGATGAGGTCAACGCTGCCCTGCTGCATTCCTGGCCCGCTGACCCACCGGATCCGCCGCGTGAGTCCGACCGCTTCCCGGAGTGCTCAATGCCGCCGACACCGGCCACGGCCCACAACGGCCTGCGGGGCGGCCATACAACTTGGTGAGGCCGGGATGCCTTTTATAACCGTCGGCCAGGAGAACTCCAGCGCCATCCAGCTGTACTACGAGGACCACGGGTCCGGCCCTCCTGTCGTCCTGGTTCACGGTTACCTTCTGGACGGCCGCTCATGGGAAATGCAGGAAGCCGCCTTGCTGGACGCCGGGTACCGGGTGATCACCTACGACCGGCGGGGCTTCGGCGCCTCGAGCCGGCCGAGCGTGGGCTATGACTACGACACCTTGTCAGCTGACCTCAATGCGCTACTCGACGAACTCGGCCTAGATGACGTGGTGCTGGTGGGATTCGGGATGGGGACCGGAGAGGTGACCCGTTACCTGGCCACCTATGGCTCCGGGCGGGTCCGCAGTGCGGCGCTGCTGGCCCCGCTGCCGCCATTTCTGCTGCGGACCGATGACAATCCCGAAGGTCTTGACCGCAGTGTCTTCCACGAGCTCATGGCCGATATTTCCGCCGACCGGCCAGCGGCGGCAAAGACGTTTCTGGACAGGTACTACAACATCGGGGTCCTTGGCGGCAGCCACGTCAGCGACCAAGCCTGGCAGAACAGCTTCCACGTCGCCATCCGGGCATCAGCCAGGGCCGCCATCGGCTGCGTCGCCGCCTGCCTGGAGGACTTCCGCGGTGACCTTCCCCGGATCGACGTCCCCGTCCTGGTCATGCAAGGCAACCAGGACCGCATCTTTCCCCCCGAGGCGACCGGAGACCGGCTGCCGCACCTGATCAGGCGCGTCCGCCACGTCATCATCGAAGGTGGCCCGAACGCGATCATCTGGACTCACGCTGACCAGGTCAACCGGATCCTCCTCGATTTCATCCCACGGCCGGGCATGTCCTAGTGCGAGCGGCGCCCGGTGAGACGGAGGCGCCGGTCCGGCGTAACACGCGCGGCCCAGCCGCCCAGACCGACCAGGAGATGGCCTGGTACCAGCAGATCGTGGACCAGACCATCGAGTCGTCATACCTCACGGGATTCGCCACGCTTGAGGAGCAGGCAGCACCCATGTTGACTGCACTCGCCGCCCGGCGATCAGGTGCAGTCAGGTTGCTGATACCGCAGCATGGCGTCGCGGCGCACAGTTGAAATGGGCAGAGAAAGGACACTCGCACATGGTTTTCGTCCGCGTACACGTGATCAAAGGCCGCCTGAGTGCCGCACAAAAGGATGAGCTGGGCACGAAACTCATCCAGGCCGTTTCCGATGTCGAGGGCCTGGTCAACAACGAACGTCACAAGGAAACCTCCTGGGTGCCGTTTTATGAGTTCGAGCCCGAGGACTGGTACGCCCCGGCCAATCTCGCGGGTTGCAGCCCAGACTCCCGGATCCAGCTCGACGTCGTCGCCCCGCAGAAGCTGCTCTCCACCCCCGAAGACGCCCGCGCCATGCTCGGCAAGGCCAACGAGGCCGTGCGGTCGGTCCTCGGGCCCGGCCTGTTGCCGGCGCACGGGCCGTGGGTGCACGTTTACGTCATTCCGTTCGACCGGTGGGCGATGGACGGCCGCATACCGGACTGGGAGGGCTTCCGCGCCCGCTTGCGCGCCGACACCCCGGAACAGGCCGAGGAGGCTCTGGCTATCGTCTACGGGCCGGGCCGCCACACCGGCACCGAACTGAGCTCCTACGCCCAAGCCCTCCCCGCGCGAGGACGTGGGTGATGAGTGCGGACCTCCTCGACCTGGCGATCGCCACGACCGGCGGCCGTGACCTATGGAACACCGTGTGCGGCCTGAAGGTCGACATCTCCATCGGCGGCCCGATCTGGGCGATGAAAGGCTGGCCACCAGGCAAGACGTTCGACCAGATCCTGACCGTAGACACGGTCAGGGAGCACATCGTGCTCAGCCCGTTCACCCGCCCCGACCAGCAGATGGTCTTCGACGCCGCCACCGATAGCGTCACGATGCAGACCCTCGGCGGCGAACCGGTCGCCACCCTCGCCCCCGCACGCGCGGGCTTCAAGGCAATGCTGCGCAACAGCGCCTGGGACGCGCTTCACCTGGGTTACTTCCTGGGGTATGCGTGCTGGAACTACTTCACCACCCCGTTCCTGTTCACCTACCCGGGCCTACGGGTCCGCGAGATCGAACCATGGCGGGAGTCCGGCCAGGCCTGGCGACGGCTGCAGGTGCGGTTCCCGCCCGCGATTGCCACGCACAATTCCGACCAGGTGTTCTATTTCGACGTCTCCGGAATGCAGCGCCGGATGGACTACATCGTCGAGGTCAACGGCAGCACCCTCGTGGGCCACTACACCAGCCGCTACCAGGCCTTCGATGGCCTGCTGGTGGCGACGCGCCGCCGGGTCTTCCGCCGCAACCCCGACAACACCGTCAACGTCAACCTGCCATCCATTACCCTCGACATCCGCGACGTCGAACTGGTCCGCTCCCGCGACGAACAGGCGCAGCCATGACCACGCACAGCACTGCCATCGACCACCCCGACCGCCGGCTCGTCGTGGCGTTGCCCCGTCCCTACGACCAAGCCCGCGAGCACTACGAGACCCTCGTCCCGGAGGCCGACCTGGCCCGCTTTTTCCAGATGGCCTCCTGGCCGGCCACGCTGGAGCTGGCCGAGATCAACGCCCCGCACGGGTTCATGCGCTATTACCGCAGCGACATCACCGCCGTGATGGCCGGATCGCCGTCCTTGTGGAAAGCCACGCAGTACCTGATGGGAAATCACACCATCGCCGAGCGGATGTTCCGGCACGACCCGTCGGTCATGCTGCACGCACCGCTGCGGACCCTCCTGTACGCCGATGCCGACGGCGACACCAAACTGGCCGTCGACCAGCCCAGCCTGCTGTTCGCCAGCTACGGCAACCCCCAGATCGCCGGCGTCGGCCGCGAACTCGACGCCCTGCTCGCGCAGCTGATCACCCTGCTCGGCGGCGACCCGCCCGCGCAACTGGCCGCCACTAGCTCGCCAGCACCTATGACGCGGGCGGCTTCCCGGTGACCATCGCAGCGGGGTGTCGGCCCCGCGGAATCGGACAGGAGGAGTGCAGATGCCGGAGTTGACTTATGAGGTTCTGGTCCTTGACGGGACACCGAGGGCGGGCGAGCAGCGGTTGCCCAGCGGCGAGTCGATTGTGTCGTCTCCGCTCTCGGTGGTGCTGATCGCCGGCGAAGAGACGGCTGTGCTCGTTGACGCGCCGTACACCTACGGCCAGGTCGAGCGGGTCCGCAACTGGGTGGCCGACTCGGGCAAGCGGCTGGAGTCCGTGTACATCACGCACGGCCACGGCGATCACTGGCTCGGAGTAGCCGAGCTGATCACCTCGTTCCCCGGAGCGGTGGTGTACGCGACGCCCGGCACCTTGCGCGTGATGGCGAGCCAGGCCGTTGAGGGGCGGGCCCAGTTGTGGGACAAGGTCTTCCCGGGCCTGATCCCCCCCTCGCCGGTGATCGCGCAGCCGGTGCCGGACGGCAGCCTGGAGCTGGAGGGCCACCGGCTGGAGCCGGTGGAGCTGGGCCATACCGACACCGACGACACCACGGCTCTGTGGGTGCCCTCGATCGGGCTGCTCGCCGCCGGGGACTCGATCTACAACGGAGTTCACCAGTACGTGCTGGAGACCCCGAACGGCGGCTTCGACGCCTGGCTCGCGGCCATCGACAAGATCGAGGCCCTGCACCCACGCGCCGTGGTGGCCGGGCACAAGGCGCCCGGTGCCGACGACGACCCGAGGATCATCGGGGAGACCCGTCAGTATCTGCTCGATGCCAGGCAGATCCTGGCGGCGTCCACTGAGCCGAAGGATTACTACGACGCCATGGTCCGCCGTTATCCGCACCGGATGAACCCTGGCCCCGTGTGGTACGGGGCGGTCGCACTGCTCGGGAGCGCCCCCTGAAGTGTCGGGCCGACATGACCGGCGGCGGCGCATCCGAAGGGAACGACCGATGACACAGCGCGTTGACATCGCGTTCACCGCGGAGGGCGGCGTCACGCTGCGCGGCTGGCTGTACCTCCCCGAGGGTCCCGGCCCGCACCCGGCGATCACCATGGGCCACGGCTACGCGTGTGTGAAGGAGCATGGACTGGAGCGTTTCGCCGAGGCCTTCGCCGCGGACGGCTTCGGGGTGCTGCTGCACGACCACCGGACGTTCGGGGCCAGCGACGGCACGCCGCGGCAGGACGTGGACCCGTGGCAGCAGATCGCCGACTGGCGCCGCGCGGTCTCCTTCCTGGAGAGCCGGCCGCAGGTCGACGCCGGGCGGATCGGCCTGTGGGGCACCAGCTACGCCGGCGGCCACGCCATCGTCCTGGGCGCCACCGACCGTCGCCTGCGGTGCGTCGTCGCCCAGGCGCCCACGATCAGCGGGTACGAGCAGGGCCTGCGCCGCGTCCCGCCGGACGCCGTCGCCGGCCTGGAGGACGCGCTCGCCGAGGACGAGCGGGCCCAGTTCCGCGGCGAGGCGCCCCGGATGCAGGCGATCGTCAGCGACGACCCCGCGGTCTCGGCCGCCTACCGGGCCAAGGACGCGATCGAGTTCTACCTCCAGCCGGTGCCCGCGGGCAGCTGGGAGAACCAGGTGACTGTCCGGTCCACCCGTGCGGCCCGCATGTACGAGCCGGGCGCGTGGATCAGCAGAGTCTCGCCGACACCGCTGTTGCTCGTGGTCGCCGACCACGACACCATCACCGTGAGCGACCTGGCGCTGGCCGCCTACCAGCGCGCGCTGGAGCCGAAGAAGCTGGTGCTGCTCCCCGGCGGGCACTTCGACCCCTACCTGTCCAGGTTCGGGGAGTCCAGCGCCGCGGCTCGCGACTGGTTCCGCCGGCACCTGTCCTGGCCGCGATCACTGCTCGGACCCCGGTTAGTCAACAGCCCCCCGCGCGTTCCCGCGCCCTCCGCAGAAAGCGAAGCCCGACATGAGCAACACCGAGATCGTGGCGGCACTCAAGACCGCCTTTGCCGGATACGAGAGCAACGACCGAGGACCGCTGACGGCACTCCTCGCGGACGACTTCACCTTCGAGATGTCGGACTCCGTGCCCTACGGGGGAACCTACGTCGGGCTGGAGGAGTTCGCCGCCTTCTGGCAAGAGGTCGGTAAGGAATGGCGGTACTTCCGCTACGACGCCCACGAGATCATCGACGCAGGCGACACCATCATCGTCCCGGTGAAGACGGACGCCCTGTCCACCCGCGGCATCACGATGCGCAACGAGCATCTGTTCCTGTTCAAGGTCAAAGACGGGCGGCTGGTATTCGGACGCCTCTACGCGGACACCGCCCGCGGCCGCGACGTGATCGCGGGCCTGGAACCCCGCCGGTACCCGCGCCCCCACCTCCGCAGCCAGACCCCCCGGTAACCAGCAGCCCCCCGCAGCGCGAAAAACAGGTCAGCGGCCCTCGAACACGACCTCGGCGTGGTTCTGGCTGAACTTCCGCGCGCCGTGGGTCAGCAGCAGGTCGACTGCGTACCGCATGTCGCGGCTTTCGAGCAAGGGAGACGCCGCATCGAGGATGTACCTGTCCGCTTGCCGGGAGCCGTAGTCAACAGCGTGCCGGACCAGTCGCTTGGTCACCGCGTGCGCGAGGGTCGGGCCCTTGGCCAGCTGCCGGGCCCAGGCCAGGGCCGCGTCGCGCATGTCCTGGTCGGGCACCACCCGGTTGACGATGCTCCACCGCTCGAAGGTCGCCGCGTCGTACGTCTCGGCACCGAAGACGATTTCCTTCGCCCGGGCCGGCCCGCACCGCTCGGCCAGGCGGTATACCCCGCCCAGGAAGGTCGCGGCGCCGATCTTTGCTTCGACCTGCGCGAACTTAGCTCCTTCGGCTGCGATGATCAGATCGCAGGCTAGCGCCAGCTCCAGTCCTGCCGCGAAACACACCCCGTGGACGGCCGCGATGACCGGGAACGGTGCGTCCTCCAGCGCGTCGACCAGCTGGAATCCCTCGGCGAACATCTGCCGGGCCTAACGGGCAGTGGTGCCGGCGAAGATGTGCACGTCGGCGCCGCCGCAGAACAGCGGGCCGTCGGCCTGCAGGACCAGAGCCCGCGCACCCTCGCTGACCGCCCTCCGGACCGCGCCCTCCAGGCCGGCGCTCAGCTCCATGGTGAAGGTGTTGGCCGGCGGATTGGCCATCGTGACCACCGCGACGTCGCCGATCTTGTCGTACTTCGTCTCGATCATGATGTTGCGATCTGCTGGCCGAGCCCGGTTAGAGACGTTCCAGGATGGTCGCGTTGGCCAGGCCGCCCGCTTCGCACATGGTCTGCAGGGCCAGCCGGGCGCCGCGGGAGGGCATGGCGTGGACGAGGGTGGTCATCTGGCCCCGCTGGCCCCGAGAGGATGGCCGATGGCTGCGTTGCGTGCAGTCATCTGTCCCTCCTTCCCATATTCTCGCGCGTGAAGGGTTGCGACCTCGCCTGTGCCCATCGAGCTGCCTGCCTCTTACCGGTTATGCACCCGGGACTGCGACCGGCGCGGCTAGGACTTGCCAACGACGTTCTGCAGGCGCAACTCGCCGTGGGCAATGAGCCTGCCTGATTCGTCGGTGAAATCGACGCGCCACAGCTGCTGGGTGCGGCCCTGGCTGAGGGCGGTGGCTTCGACAGTCACCCGCCCGGCGGTAACCGAGCGCAGGAAGTGGGTGGTGTTGGTCAGGCCGAGGGCGACCTGACCCTGATCGCGTACCGCGAGGCTTGCGCCGACACTAGCCGCAGTCTCGACCGCGGCCGTGTAGACACCGCCGTGCACAACCCCCCACGGGGTGTGGTGCTCCGTGCCTAGCTCCAGGTGGCCGGTTACTCGCACGGCGGAGATTTCATCGAAGACGAGGCCGATGGCGCGCAAGAACGGGCCGACATCCTCCAGGGAGACCTCGAGGAGTGGGGTAGCCGCGCTCCGGGTCGCCGGGGCGGCGGTCTCAGGGTTCATTGCCGTTTCCCTTCATGGCCTTGTGACCGGTATTGCCGGGTAGTACAGTCGCTGTTTCACGTTAAGTGATGTCGATATTGCGGTATGGGTTCGCTTGGCACGCAGCGCCGGTCACGCTGAGTTGCCGGTGGCTGGGGGGCGGCGAAGTTACACCAGTGAAATTCGGGGCGGCCGTGCC
>WNGL01009799.1_pt1 | contig 16611 bp, 13 predicted proteins | sample 5400591 | NCBI WGS metagenome assembly WNGL01 (sample SAMN13153377, study PRJNA577476) | soil metagenome | isolation source: 80 cm soil or saprolite under Garry oak tree replicate 1 | place: USA:California | collected 2016-06-15
TTGTCCACTTGCAATTTGTTCGCGCGCAATCGAGCGAGTGCAGGCCCAGCCAATTTCGCGGAGCGGCCGCCACCCGCGGCGGGGTTCACGATGGCAAAAAATCTCTCCATGCAGGGCGTGCACCCGTTTCCTGATTCTTGCAAAGAAGATTCACAGGGGCAGAACCGCTGTGGCGCTGTCCAATTTCTCCAGACGCTCCGCCAAAACGTTCCTTTTAATCTTGAGGGAAGCTGTCCGCGGAAAGTCCTCCTCAAGGAGAACGACCCCGTGAATCCGCTTATAGTTTAGCAGGCGCTGGTTGCGCGCGTTGATCTCGTGGCACAGTTCGTCACCATAGGATTGCCCCTGCTCCAGATGAAGGGCGAGCACCAGCCGCTCTCCGGTCATGGAGCGTTTGGACCAAATATAGTTGGCTGCAAACACGCAAAATTCTTTCACCGGCAGACCCTCAAAGACGCTCTCGATATCCTCGGGATAAATATTTTTCCCTTCCTCCGTGACGATCATGTTTTTCTTGCGGCCGCTCAACTGCAGATGGCCGTGTGCATCGAATTTCCCCAGGTCGCCGGTCATCAGCCAGCCGTCGAGAATCGTCTCAGCGGTGAGTTCGGGATCGTGCAGATAGCCGGCCATGACGGTTTTGCTGCGTACCGCAACTTCACCGACACCGTCGCTCGCGGGATTCATAATTCGCACTTCCATTCCGGGCAGCGGCTTGCCAACAGTGTCCGCGCGAAACGGCTTTAAGTCATTGACGGTGATCGCGGTTCCGGCCTCCGTGAGGCCGTAGCCATTGGCCACGGGAATTCCTAGATCATAGAAGAACTGCAGCGTCTGCGGCTCGGTAAAGGCGCCGCCAACGATGATCGCGCGCAGCTCACCTCCAAACGCTTCGTGGACCTGTTTGAGCAGTAGGCGGCTGATCCGGAGGCGCGGCCGCCTCTTCGTCACAGCCTTGTTAATGGCAACGAGAGCGTCGAACACCCTGCGTCTGCCTGCCGGCAAATCGTCAAAGCGCGCTTGCAGGCCCTTTTGCAGATTCTTCAGGACCAAGGGAACGAGGCTCACGTAGGTGATCTTGTATTTCGGGAAAGCTTCGCGCACGTATTCGGGCCGCAGCGTACGCAGATGCACGACGGCGGCGCCACAGGTAAACGGCCCGAAGAATCCCACCATAAAATCAATGGCGTGATTCGTCGGCAGGATGCTGAGGTAGCGAACGCCAGGCCAAAACGGGTAGAGCGATGTCAGCGCGACGCACTGCTCCAGGTAATTCTCGTGCGTCATCATGCATCCCTTGGGGCGGCCGCCGGTTCCGGAGGAATACACGATGCAGGCAGTGTCTTTGCGAGTGCGCGCAACGAAGGCTGGCTCGCCAGCGCCGCGAAATTCTTCCCAACGCTGGGCCCCAGCAAGGTCGGCGTTGAGCGGCGCCTCCGTCACAAGGACGGTTTGCACCTTTGCCGATGCGCGGCCCTCCGAAGGGCTGAGCTGTCGCCAGATCGGATACTCGGTAATAAGCACGGTTGCGCACGAGTGTTTGAGGAGTTGCCACTGTTCATCAGGCGTGAGTTTGTAGTCGAGAGGAACCACCACGCCACCTACGAAGGAAACGGCATAGGCCGAGATCAGCCACTTCGACTGATTGGTCATGATGATGGTGGCGCGATCTCCCGCGGAGAAACCTGCATCCTGCAAAGCTTTCGCCAGTGGATGCGCGCGTTCCTTGAAATCGCGGTACGTGAGCCGTTCTTTCTCCCGTTCACGGTCGGCTTCGATCAAACACACTTCCCCCGCAAAGCGGTCCAGCGCATCCCTCAACGCCGCTCCAATGGATTGATATTTGGACAGATCCAGCATTACAGGCGGGATTGAATGCGCTCGGCCAGGGTCTTGAAGTCGCTCACGCCTTGGACTTCGTAGTCGGGCAGCTCGATGCCAAAATGATTTTCCAGGCGCGAGAGCATTTCCAGCGTTTGCAGGCTGTCAATCCCGAGCTTCTTAAAGAAATCATCTTCCGGTGCAAGCGCGCCCGCGGGCAATTGAAAATGCTTCGTCGCCAGATCCAACACCTCCCGCGTAGTTTGTTCGAGCGTGCGCATGTCTCCCTGAATCTATCATTCTCCCCGAAAGAAGAAAAACTTGGCTCGCCGCTCAGGTGCTTTTGCCTTCGATGAGTTCCAGACGATTCCCAAAAGGGTCGAAGACGTGCACCCGCCGGCGCCCGTCGAACACTGCGTCCGGCTGTATCTGAATTCCCGCGGCTTCGCACCTCGCAAGAATTTGGTCCAATCCCTCGACGACCAGCGCTGGATGAGCTTTTTTCGCAGGGCGAAAGTCGTCCTCCACACCCAGGTGCACTTGCGCTTCTCCCGACGCAAACCAGCAACCACCGCGTCCCGCCAGTGTTTCTGGTTTCGGAATCTCTTTCATGCCAAGCGCTTCTCGATAGAAACTCCGCGCGCGGTCTTCGCTGCCTTTTGGCATTGCGAGTTGTACGTGGTCAATACTCAGAACCCTGCCCGTAGCTTTCATTCGATGTTCCGCCTAGGGCAGGTACGGCATGGGGCCCGAATCCTCGACGAATTTCTTCAGCGCCGACATAACTTCGGGCCGCGTGAAGAGTTCGCAAAAAATCTCAATTTCGCACTGCAGTTCTTCGTGCGGAATCGGCTTCATGAACTCTTTTGCGGCCGCTCGCGCCACGGGATCGTATTTTGCCACCTGCGCGGCGGTGGATCGCGCTATGCGAAGCGATTCACCTTCGCCGGCGAGCTGAGCCACAAGACCGACTGCATGCGCGCGAGTCGCGTTGAGGGTGCGGCCCGTAAACAGCAAGTCTCGAACGACCGCATTTCCTAAATCCCGCTTCAAGCGAGGAATTCCACCAAATCCCGGGATGAACCCAAGCCGCAGTTCCGGAAACGCAAAGCGCGCCATTTTGTCGGCAATGATGATGTCGCACGCAAGGGCGAGCTCGAGTCCTCCGCCCAGGCATGCGCCGTGAACCGCCGCAATCGTGACGAACGGTGCATCGTCAATCGCGTTCAGAACGGAATGAATGCGTTCCAAAAAAGTGCGAATTCCTTTCGGGCGCTCGTTTTCCGGAACAGAGATCGCCTGGTGATACAGCTCGCGCAGGTCTCCGCCTGCCGAAAAAACTGACTTCCGGGCGCTGTAAATAATGCAAGAGGAAGTTTCCGGGGCTAGCGCGCCAAAGGCTGAGACAAATTTTTCCAGCTCCGCGACCATGGCCGTGCCGATTTCATTGGCAGGCTCATGATCGAGCATCAGCTCGATGCGCCCCTCTCGCCACTCCCAACTCAACGTTTTGCCTTTGAAGCTCTTCATGCGTGTTGCCTGCCAGCCACCTCGTGTTCTTTCTTCTCTTCATACATCGCGCGGATTTCGGAGGCGAATCGCGTATTGACAGCATCGCGGCGGAGTTTACCGTTTGCCGTGAGCAGCCCGCTTTCAGCCATGAAAGCGTTGCCGATCACCCGGAAATTCCTGACCTGCCGGTAATGAGGGAGGTCTCGATTCACCACTTGCAGTGCCGCTTGAACCGCGGCAGGCTCCACGGTTCCTGCAATCAACGCGCAAAGATACCCGCGGCCATTCCCGACAATCACCACCTGTTGAGCCGCGGGCAGGAGTCTTGCAATTTGTTCCTCCATCGGCTCTGGCGCAATCTTGTGTCCCGAATTCAAGACGATCAAGTTCTTAATCCTGCCAGTGACGCGCCACTTTCCGCGAGCATTCACCTCGCCTTGATCCCCGGTGTAAAACCAGCCGTCCCGGAGCACGCGTGCAGTTTCCTCAGGACGGTTCCAATAACTCGGGAAAATGTGGGGCCCGCGCGTAACGATTTCGTCGTTCTCACCCGTTTTCATCTCGATCCCGGGAATCGCGGCTCCGACGCAGCCCGGCTCCGCGGCCCCCCGCGGATCATCCATCGTGCAGATGCCCGTAGTTTCCGTCAAACCATAGGCTTGCAAAACCGGAATCCCCAGCATTTGGAAGAACTGCTGCGTCTCCGGAGCAAGCGGAGCGGAGCCGCAAATGAGCGCGCGAAGATCGCGCCCAAAACGCTGCTTGATCTTGCTGAAGATGAGTTTCTCCGCAGTCCAAAGCTGAAGTCTATTCAATCCGCTGGCGCGACCAGCGTTCTTTCGGTGCCAGGCCTCCCGCGATTTCTCGAAGAGCGACCGGATGGGCGCACCACGCTTGGAAAGTGCATCTTCCACGCCGCGGCGTACGCGCTCGAGCAGCGTCGGCACATTCAGGAAGTAGTTCGGCGACGAGAGACGAATCTCATCCGCCAGCTTGTTCAGGTCCGTCGAGAGCGTCAGCGTTGTTTCACGCACAAGGCAAGAAAGCAGAAGCAGCCACGAAGCCGCAAAATTGAACGGCAGGTAATGAAAAACCCGGTCCGGGCCGGCGCCGGTCGCGCACATCAATTGCTCAAGGCGCTCCGTTGTTCGCGCGAGCATAAAGTTCAAATTTCCGACGTTGAGGCATGCGCCCTTCGCCTCGCCCGAGGTCCCGGAAGTGTAAATGATCGTGACGATGTCGGCATCCGTCCGCGATAGCCCGTAGGGAAGGGAAGTCCTAGGCGCATTCTCTTTGAGCGCCTGATCCAAGAGAACTCGCGGGGGCGCTTCTTGCCAAGCCTGCGCCACTTCCTCGCCCAGTTCTGCATCGCTCAAAAACAGCAGCCGCGGCTGACAGTCTCTCATCATCGCGGCAAGTTCGCCCGGCGCCTGCCGCGAATAAAGTGGCACGACCACCACACGTTCCGCCATCAGAGCGAGATCGAATACAACCCAATGGATGGAATTGCGTGCCAGCAGCGCGCAGCGGTCTCCGGCGTGAACTCCAGAATTGCGCAAGAACGCACGCACTCGCTGAACCTGGTCGAGCAATTCGCTCCCGGTCACGCTCATAAACTGTTCGCCGCGAATTTCACGCAGCACGACGCGAGTGCCTGCTTGTCTTAACTGCGCAAAAATGTTTTCAAGAAAATTTGCCATGAAAAGATCAGTGGCTTGCTGCCATCGTGACCGTCGAAGAATCGTAGCGTTCCAAAAGGTGAAGCAAGTTCTCGCTCAGAGGCGGGAGGTAGTCCTCCCAGGAAAGGACGCCGCTTCGAATCGGGAACTCTGGATACTGGCGGTGAACGGCATCCTCCAGGAAGGTGCCCATGCGCGCCATCACTTTGAGATTGCGGACAGCCGTCCTGGCGACGCCGTCACGGACGGAATCCGCTTCCACCACGAGCTTCTCCATCATGTCCAAGAGCTTGGGTTCAAGCTGAGGATCGTCGACGGTGAGAAAGAGATGCTGGTGGCCGCGCTCATTCATGAGGTTGCGGATGCGCTCGTCCATCGTCACTCCTGCGGAGGCCACGATCGCGGGCATGGTGGTGACAATGGCGTGGTAACGGGAAGAAACCATCAATGAGCTTTGACGCAAAATGCTAACGAGCTGGAAAATGTCGTAGTCTTCCGATGTGAAGACCGGCACTGCCCCCCCCGCTCCGCCAAGCTGCGCGGCAAATTCGCGGCACGCGCGCGCGTCCAGCCTTTCCATGGCCACAAGAATCGGGAAAACTTTATGACGTTGGAGAAACGCCGCCGTGGCCTTGGCAAAGGCTGAGAGGTAGCGCGAGTTTTCCGCATCGACTGATGGGCCGGATTTATGAAAATAGACAGTCCGATACTGGCTGTCCTTGTAAGCGCCGGTCGTTACGAGCGCGAAGTATTTCGCGAGAGAAGCCTTGACCGGCCACACGAACGGAAGAATGGGACACACTGCGAGAATGGGCGTCTTCTCGTCCCAGCCTGCGTTGCGAAGCACTTTGCGGCCATATTCGGGCGGAAGCGGCTCAAAAGTCCAGGCTGTGTCAGTGCCAAGCTCGGTGGGGATACTCAGTTTGCTCAGCAAAGCCTGGGACTCCGCACTGCGCGGAATGATCAGCGACTCCTTAACGTAGCGGGCGCACATGGACTCCACGAGGCCGTCCATGTGACCTGCCTCGCCGCCGTACCCGACCGACAGTTTGTTTTCTGCCGAGGCCAGCCCCAGTGACCCAATCATCATTGTCGTCAAAGCGTTCGCGAACTTGCTTTTGAACATTGAGCCTTCGCAAGCGATCACTCCGTGATTGGCGCGAACTTCCCGGAAGAGGAACGGTGGGAACACATCAGGAAGATGGACCTGCCGCGTGCCCTCAAAATAACCGCGGGTAAGATCAAAATTCTGGGTCATGACGCTGAAGTCCACGTTTTCAGCACCCAGGACATGGCGAATCTGGCGGAGCGTTTCCTGCACACGCAGGTCAGATCCGGTATTGCGGTTGCCGTTGTAGCCGGCAAAGAGCAGCTTCAGCTTTTCACCGGGTGTCCAGGGCTTGCCCAAACCCAGCATCCAGCCAAAGCGGCGCATTTCGATCAGCGCGCTGACCCAGGCGACCAAAAGAAAGTCAGTCATGCGCTCGCTCTCCCCACCACGACTTTCTCCATTCCTGACTTGGCGGGCCAGGGCTTTGCCGGATAGCGAAAATGGTTTTCCCGGCTGAATTTCAAGAGCCCCGCCGCATACGTCGAGAATTTTGCAGGCGGTTCACCCAGCTCCGCCACGACCCGCGAATTATCGAATACGGTGTTCCAATCCAGATACGGCCAAAACACTTTGAGCAGAGAACCGGCGTGCCCCAACGTCCCCCGCCGGCTCGCTGCCCAATTCACCGTTCCCGAAAATACTCCTCCCAGCCACGGCCAGAACAAGGGCCTGCGCATTCCACCCGCCTGCGCAATGGCTTCGGTTAACTCCACATACGTCTGCGATCCCATACCAGAAGACAAATGATAAATGCCATGCGCGGGCGCTTCATTTTGATGAATCGTCACCACCGCTTTGCCCACATAGTTTGCCGGCACAATGTCAATTTTATCGCGCGGGCGCAGCGGAAGCACGGGCATACGCGCCAGGAAATTTACCGCCTGCACCATGTCGAATTGCGAAGTCTCGGCGCGCCGGCTGTCTCCCAGCACGATGGCCGGTCGAAAAATCGTCTTCTGCACGTCGGGAAGCCAGCGGTTCGCCATGTGCTCGCAAAATTTCTTCGTGCGCGCGTACGGATCGAAGTCGGAACGCTCCCAGTCAATGGCTTTATCTTCCGTCACGACCTCGTTTTTTCTCTTTCCCGCAACAGCCACGGTCGAAACATGCGAATACCGCCGCAGCCCATGATGGTCCTGTGCGCGCCGCGCCAGTTGAATCACCTCCAGCGTTCCGCGCAGGTTCACGTTCAAACACTGCTTCTCCGATTTCCGATTCAACGAGGCCGCGCAGTGAATCACCGAATCCGTGGTCTCGACCAGCGCGTGATAATCTTCATCGGACAAGCCAAAACGTTCATTTGTCAAATCGCCGCCAAAAATAAAGACACGCGTCTCGAGATGTTCGAGGAATTCCGGAAAGTCAAAGTGCAATTGCAGCGAAGTCCAGAGGCGCTCGCGCGCTTCTTGTTCCGTTTTTGCTCGCACCAGCAGGTTCAGCTTGTCGCGGTATCCCGAGAGAAGTCCCGCCACCACATAGCTGCCCAAATAGCCGGTCGAGCCGGTGACGAAGATCGCCATATCAGTCGGACGACGGCGCGGCTTTGGAAAGTTCTTCTTGCTGAGCAGGCACGCTGTTCCCGTTCCATTCGATCGCTCGCGGCTCGCGAGACTCCAGCGGCCGGCCTTCCATCAGCGGGTAGCACCAGCGGCGCAGCGCTGGAATGTGCACGTTGATCCAGTAATCCCACCAGTCCACCGCTTCCGGCGTGAAATCAAAAAGCCTTCGCTCCTCCGGCGACAACGCCGCAGAAAGCAACCGCGCATTTTCGCATTCGAAGACATGTTCGTTGTGCAGAATGAACGGCTCGTAAAGCTCGATGAGCTTCTCCGCGCGAATCAGGTCGCGCTCCGCTTTGGCAAACGGCGCTTTCTTCATGCGCAGCGTTGTGGCTGCACGGTTGATTCCGGACACAACCGCCTTTTGCATGGGAATTGACAGCCGCTCGTACCGCTGCTTCGACACGGGAATCGTCTCAAACTTAACCTTTAGCCAGTTTTCCACGCTTTGGGAAGTGCGGTAATACTTCCGGTGCGCCAGTCCGGTCAGCTCAATGCTGCGCCCCATGTTCACCGGATTGATCGCTGAAGTGGCCAGCTGATAGAGCCGTGCGTTCCGCCGCGCCACGACCGCGGCCGCAATCAGCGTCATTCCACGGCAAACCATGTCCACGGGAATCACGTCCAGGCATTTTCGTTCGTTCGAAGGAAGCTGGCGAAAATTTGTGCCGAGCAAATACGACAGCGGCCCGGAAGTGTTGATCCCTTCGTTCCAGCCGCTAAATGGCGAACGCTCCGAGCTTTCCACGATCGAAGGACGCACGATCGCAATCGGAAGGTCCTCACCATGCCGCGCCAAAATCGATTCGCCCAGGCACTTCGTGAACGTGTAGGTGTTGGGCCAGCCCAGGTGTTGTGCGCGGCGCATGCCCACGTGCGTGAGCCGGTTGCGCACCCAACGCGCGCGGTTGCGCCGCAACACGCCCTCCAGCTCTGCCGCTGGCGCCGAAGTTTCGTCCCGGCCTCGCCCCAGAGCTTGCCGGCGAAGCGCCTTATTCAACTCGGGGCCCTCGGCGCGCGCTTCGATCCGCCGAATCCTCTCCCGCAGCGAAGCAATCTCGTTTTCCGCATCAAATCGCGGATCCCGGGCCGGATTGTAATTGTCTTCCAGTTGCTCCCCGACGCGCCCGTCGCGCATGCCCACCACGTAACAGGTGGAGAGGTGCATCAGGCCCGCACGTTTACACTTCCTCAGGAATTCCAGCAGGTGAAGCGTCGAATCCACATTCGAAGAAAGAGCTTCGCGCAAATCCGGGTTGAAATCGGTCAGGCCCGCGCTATTCACGACTACGTCGAGTGATTTCTGCAACCGTACCTGCGACTCCTCATCCAGGCCCAATCCCGGCAAACTCACATCGCCCTCCACCACCTCCACCTTTTCGCTTAGGAAAGCCCCGAGTTTTCTTCCGTGAAGTTCATGCAGCGGGTCGAGCGCGGGCGATTCCTCGACGATTTTCTCGAATCGCTTTTGTGCCGAAGTCGTGCGATTGCGCCGGATTAGCAGCGTAATTCTTCCGATGTTCGGAATCTTTTCCAGCAAGTCCACCAGCCACACCTTGCCGATAAAGCCGGTAACGCCAATCAGCAGAATGTGCCGGCCCGCCAGCGTCTCTCGCACTGAAAGTCTCTCGACGCCTGGAGCGTCTCCGAAAATGGCCACCGGCCTTCTAATCGTCGAGAACGACCGGGCCGTTGTCTGAATCCCGCTTTCCAATCGCTCTGGTTTGCGTGACCAGCCGAGCTGGCTCAGAAGTTTTTCCTTTGGAATTCGCCCATCTACTGACGTGCTCGTCAGCCACGCCAAAGGTCCGCGCGGCCGCACAACGGGATCAAGCAGTCGCCCAGTGGCTTTGCCGTCCCGGTATTCCAATCGGTTCGCCAGAAACGATTGCACGCCAAGATGGTGCGCCAGCGGGCGCTGGATATTCTCAAGAAGCTGCCCAACCAGGACGACCTGCTCTCCCTGGCGAATCGCACTCACCACCTTTTGCACCGCTTCCTCGCGCAATTGCGGCTTCAGGACGTAGTGAAAATATTCTTCTCCCAGCAGGTCCAACCGGTCGCGGCTGACGCCTCGCAACAACGAATGCAGAAACCGAGTGGCAAAGGTGCGGCTTGCTGCGTAGGCAAACGGCCGGGCCAGCGCCATTCCCGCCATCCCGGTCCGCCGCGCCCAGCGCTCGGAAAAGCTTCGCGCATTCCAGGTGAAAAAGCTTACAGGGCGCAATGCGCCAAGCTCCAGCAGCGAACCTTCCACGCGCCAATACGTCGGCTTTCTGTCGGTTACGGAAACGCCGCCATGCTCCGATTTGGGGATAGGATTTGTCATTCTTCCATGTGCGGGCGCAGACCGATCCGTTCCTCACAAGTTTCTTTGAAAACGTGATCCTGTGACACGCCTCTCATTTTTCAATCAATCGGTTCTAGGACAGAATCGCGGCCCGCTCCGGCTTCACACGACCGTATTCCCCGACTTAACCGGCAGAGCCGCTTGGGAAATGTAAAGGTAGCATCCTCAACGCCTTCCGGCAAGGCGACGCTAGGACTTGCGACTCCTAGCAGTCGCCAGCCGTCGCAGACTTGCTGTTCTTTTAGCGGAAACTCAATGGAAACAGCGCCTTACACGCCCCAGCCATACCGTTCGGCGTGTTCAAACGTCCGCTGCATCTCTTCTCTCAGGATTTCCGTGAAGACGGACCCGCCAACCGTGCGTGACTTTGGCTCCGCAATGTCCGGCGTGCGATAGCCTGCGGATAGTACGCGCGTCAGCGATTGCTCCACCCAATCTGCCTCAAGAGTCAAGCCAAACGCATCCCGCAGCATCATCGTCGCGCTCAAGATTGACCCAATCGGGTTGGCGCTATCCGTTCCCACAAGCGTTGGCGCGGACCCGTGAATGGGCTCAAACAGCGGCGCCCCATCCCCAAAACTCGCGGAAGGAATTAATCCGATGGAGCCGACCAGCGCCGCCGCCGCGTCGCTCAAAATATCCCCGAACATATTACTGCACAGCATCACGTCAAACTGCGACGGCTTCAGCGTCAACTGCATCGCGGCATTGTCCACATACATGTGTTCGAGCTTGACCGAGGGGTAGACCGCGTTCATCGCCGTCACCGTCCGCCGCCAAAGCTGCGAACTCGTCAGCACGTTGGCTTTGTCCACCGAGCACAGCCTTCGCGTACGGCTCTCCGCCCGCGTGTACGCAAACGTCGCAATTCGCTCGATCTCCGGCGTCGAATACGACTCCGTGTCCCAGGCCCGCTCCACGCCGTTTTCTGCCACGTTCCCGCGCTCTCCGAAATACATTCCGCCAGAAAGTTCGCGCACAATCTCCAGGTCCAAGTCCCCCAGCCGCTCCGCCTTTAGCGGCGAAAGCCCGCGCAGCGGCTCAATCAGCAGCGCATCCCATTTCGGCCCGCCCACCGCGCCCAGAAACACCGCGTCCGCTTTCCGGCAAATATCCAGCGTCTCGTTGGGAAGAGGCGTCCCCGCCGCGTCAATCGCCGCCCCGCCCAATGCCAGTTCCAGGAACTCAAATTCGTGATTGAATTCGTGAGCCGTCTCGCGCAGGATCGCCGCCGCAGCCCGCGTCACTTCCGGCCCGATGCCGTCTCCTGGGAGCAAAACAATCTTCTTCTTCATGACCATCCCGTGCTGATACAAAACCTGCGCCGCCGCAAGCCTTACAAGACTCTAACTGAATTCAGGCTTGCCGCTTCGCCATCTCGAGTGGGCCGAGTGAAATCAGGCAATGGAGGACGATTCCGCTGCCATGGCCGCCGGGCGCCGGCGGAGCACTTCATGCGCGATCCCTAAAATATCTCGCGCTCGCACCTGCTTGGATTCATCCGCCAGCGTGGTTACGCGTTTGTAGATTTCCGCGAGCTCCGTATCATTTGCCTCAAACCCCAAATCCTTCAGCGTCATCCGCAGCGCATTGCGCCCCGAGTGCTTGCCCATAACCAGCGAACGATTGGGCACTCCCACTGTCTGCGGCGAAATGATTTCGTATGTCAACGGATTCTTGATAATCCCGTCCTGGTGAATGCCAGCTTCATGCGCAAACGCATTCGCGCCCACTACGGCTTTGTTCGGAGCCACCTGCGCGCCGGTAATCTCCGTGAGCATCCGGCTGGCGGGGAAGAGCTGGTCTAGCCGAATCCCCGTGGTCACTCCAAAGCTTTCTTTCCTCACCGCGAGCGCCACTACTACCTCTTCAAGCGACGCATTTCCCGCGCGCTCGCCGATGCCGTTGACCGTACACTCAATCTGCCGCACGCCCGCGCGTACTGCGGCCAGCGAATTCGCCACCGCCAGCCCCAGGTCGTCGTGACAGTGCGCGCTCAGCGTGATTCCATCCGGATCGCCCAAGAATTCGCGCACTTTCGTGAACATCGCGCCATATTCTTCCGGCACCGCGTATCCAACGGTATCCGGCAGGTTCAAAACCGTCGCGCCCGCATCCACCGCCACGCGGCACACCTGGCACAGGAAATCGATGTCCGTGCGTCCGGCGTCTTCTGCAGAGAACTCCACCACGCCCACGTGCTGCCGCGCGTACCGCACCATGGCGTCGATCGCTTCCAAAGCCTGCTCGCGCCTCATCTTCAGCTTTACGCGCAGGTGCAAATCGGAGGTCGCCAGGAACACATGCAGTCGCGGCGCCGCCGCCGGCTTAAGCGCTTCCAGCGCCGCGCTCACGTCTTCTTTTCTCGCGCGCGCCAGGGCCGCCACCGGCACGTCGCGAATTTCCTTCGCCACCATCTGCACTGCTTCCAGGTCGCCCCGCGACGCGATCGGGAATCCCGCTTCGATCACGTCCACATTCAACGCGGCAAGCTGCCGCGCCATCCGCAGCTTTTCGCTCGTATTCATGGAAAAGCCTGGTGATTGCTCCCCGTCACGGAGAGTAGTGTCAAAGATCCGTACGGTATCCATAAGGTCTCCCAGCCTCTAGTAACGCACGCCGCCCCCTCACAGTCCAATTTATCTTTATTCTACTTTTGATAATCCTATCTTATACTAGGGCACCGTAGATGGGGATGGGGGACGCGTGGATCTCGGGGAACTCCAGGTTTTTCTGACCGTCGCGAAAGAGGGCAGTTTCTCCCGTGCGGCCGAGCGCCTTTATCGCACTCAGCCCGCCGTGAGCCTGGCCATTCGCAAGCTCGAAGACTCTCTCGGCCAGCCGCTTTTCGTCCGCGGGGCCCGCCCCGTCCGCTTAACGGACGCGGGCACCCTCCTCCGCGACTACGCCGAGCGCCTCATCAATCTCCGCGACGAAGTCAAAAAAGGTCTTTCTGAACTCGAAGGCCTCAAGTGCGGCGAGCTTTCTCTCGGTGTCAACGAAAGCTCCATCCACGCTCTTCTGCCCGCGCTCGCCACCTTCCGCGAACTCCACCCCGGCGTTCAGGTGCGCGTTCACCGCATGCTTTCACGCGACATTCCTCACGAAGTCCTGAACTACCGCCTCGATCTCGGCGCCATTTCCTTCGTCCCGCGCGATCCTCAGCTTCAAGCCACCGAAATCCTGAAGGACGAGCTGACCTTGGTCGTCCCGCCGAAGCATGTCCTGGCGAAAAAACGCGAAGTCGACGTCGCCGATCTCGCCAAAGAAACTTTCATCGCCCACAGCGTCGAATCGCCCTTCCGCCGCCGCGTCATCGAACTCTTCGCGCGCCATCGTGCCGCGCTCAACATGCCCATCGAAATGCCCACCATCGAAAGCATCAAGCGCTTCGTGCAGATGGGCATGGGCGTGGCTATCGTTCCGCGCATGTGCGTTCTTTGGGAAATCGAACACGGCTGGATGAAAGAATTGAAAATTCGCCAGCTCAATATCCCGCGCCACGTCTATCTCATCTCCCGCCGCGGCGCCCGCCTTCCCTTCGCTGCCACCGAGCTCACGCGCATCCTCCGCGGAGAATAACCCTCCGGTTGTCTGTAGTGGCGGGTCTTCAGACCCGCTCTTTTTCACCGGTGGCGAATTCACCCTCTTTCTCGATAGCCGCGCTTCAGTGCGCCCTCCTGTTCTGTCTTTTGTAAGAGCGCAGCACTGCTGCGCCCTTTCTTCTCGCGTGCAGATCAGTTGTCTTGTAAGGTATGCTTTCCCACGGAATTGCTGAATCGCCATGCATTCATCACTGACTAGCGGACTCGCCATTCTCGCCATCGGCTTTCTTCTCGGCATGCGTCATGCCACCGATCCCGATCACGTCATCGCCGTCTCCACCATCGTCAGCCGCGAACGCTCCATCCCCAAAGCAGGCCTCATCGGCATTCTCTGGGGCTGCGGCCATACGCTGACCATCGCCATTGTCGGCAGCGCCATCATCCTCTTCGGTGTAGTCATTCCGCCCCGCGCCGGGCTCACCATGGAGTTTTCCGTAGGCCTGATGTTGATTATGCTCGGCGTCCTCAATCTCACCGGCGCTATGAAATGGCTCAGCGAAAAGTTCTCACCCAGCCATCCCCGCGTCACCGGAACTCACGCCCACGTCCACGAGCACGACCACCATCTGCACTTCCACTGGCATTCCCACTCAGCCGCGCAGGAGCACCACGCCGACAGCCTCGTCAGCCCGAATTGGTTGCGCGGCACGCTCGCGCACCTCGGCCTCTTTCACGCTTTGCGCCCCCTGCTCGTGGGCATCGTCCACGGCCTCGCAGGCTCCGCCGCCGTTGCGCTACTGGTCTTAAGCACCATTCGCGATCCCAAGTGGGCACTGCTCTATTTGCTCATCTTCGGCGTCGGCACGATCGCCGGTATGATGCTGATCACCGCTGCGCTGGCCCTGCCTTTTTCCTTCGCCGGCCATCGCTTCGCGTGGCTCAACCGCAGCCTCGTCCTCGGCTCCGGCCTGCTCAGCTTGTGTTTTGGAATTTTTGTGTGTTACGACGTCGGCTTCGTCAGCGGCCTCTTCACGAGCCACCTGCACTGGACTCCCACGTAAGCCTGTGATTCGCTAAGCGCGCCGGGCAAGGGGTCTCCCTACCCCGCGCGATCCGACTTCCCCGGCAAGCACATAATCGTTGCCAGCATCGTCGCGCAATGAATTTCCTTGCCATCCTTCTTCGTGTGCACGTCCGCCGCGCAGACTTTCAAGGTTCTCCCCGAACGCAGCACCCTCGCACGCGCTGTCAGCTCCTCCCCGTCGTCCGGCGCCAGCAAATTCAACTTATATTCCACCGTCAGCACCGAGCTGTCCGCCGGCATCAACGTATACGCCGCATACCCGCACGCGCTGTCCGCAATCGCTCCCGACACTCCCGCATGAAAGTAGTTGTGCTGCTGCGTTAGCTCGGCGCGAAACGGCACGCGAATCGCCGCATGTCCCGCCGTCAATTCCACCAACTCCGCGCCCAGATGCTTCATCAGCCCTTGCCGGCTGAAGCTTTCCCGCACCCAGCCCGCAAACTCCGCATCTTCCACGTGAAACCCCGCCTCTTCCTTCATAGCGCAGCAGTATACCAGCCGTCCCTCCCACCTCAGGCTGGCGTCTAGAAACTTGACAGCCCAACACACGCCAATAGGGTGTCCGCCTTCCTAGCCGTCCTAAATCCCCAATTCCCATTTTGGGAATACTCCTGTTAATGATACCTGACTAATAATTTGTGATTGACTTTCACCCATCCCGGACTTACTTTCCACTCGGGACTGCTTCCTTCTCAAAAATCCAGTGTGCGCCGCTCGACTTACGGCCGGGGAAAGACGTGTTGCCACGCGAATGGGGCCTCTTCCATCTACGCATTGTAGTTTTCCTTCCAGCATCCCACTTCGCTCAATCTTACTGCGCCTCCTTTTCTTTCTAGCCATTTTCTTCACGCTCGCATCGCTAGCGTTGGCTCAGACCTCCTCTCAACAATACGTTTACGCTTCCGCTCCCGGCTCGCCTTCTCCCTCTTCTGTTCCTGGATTCGCCAAAGTCAGCCAGACGGGCTCGCTGAACCTGTTACCCAATTCACCCTTTAACGAGCGACTCGAAGGCGGCCTCCTGGCCATCGACGGCCAGGGCAAATTCCTTTTTGTCGTGAACCCTACAAGCGACGACATCTCGATGTTCCAGATCGATCCAACCACCGGGTCTCTCTCCGAAGTACCCGGCTCGCCTTTCGCCTATCCGCCAATCTTCTCGGTTTGGTTTCCACCCTGCCAGCCTTTGTCCATTACCACGGAACGCTCCGGGCAGTTTCTCTTTGTCAGCTACCGCTACGCCAATTGCGGCGACTTCCTCGCGGGTGGCGGCCAAGGATCGGGCGCTGTTGTTTCATTCGCAATTGATCTTTCCGGCTCCAGTCCTGTCTTGACTCCCGTTGCAAGCATTTTTACCCAGGGCTCCCCCATAAAACTGCTCACCGATTCCAAAGGTCTTCGCCTCTATGTTGGGATGGGCGTCAGCAACGGCGGAACACAGGTGAGCGGTGCGGAACTGTTTTACATTGATGGTACTGGCAATCTATCCGACCAGGGCTTGACTGGCGTCACTCCCATCAATTTTGGTGTCAGTTATGCGATCGACCCGCAAGATCGTTTTATCTTCGAACTCGGTGGTATCTCGAACCACGTAGTGAGTTGTGTCATTTCCCCTGTTGACGGTACCGCGAATCTTTGCGGTTCGCCTTTGTTCCTGGTTGGCTTAGGCGGTGAAATGCTTGTCGAAGGCTCGGGGCACTTTTTGTACGTACCCGCCCAAGGCGACGTCGACGTGTTCTCAGTGGATCAGAGCACAGGTGACGCCACTCCGGTTGCAACTCTTCCTGGGCTTGTCCTGTCCACTGGAAGTTCTGTGGCGGATCCCATGGGGCCGTACATTTACTCCGCTGATTCTTCTACCACTGCGGGTGGCGTTCACACCTATTTGGTGGACCAGCAAACCGGCAACCTCACCGAAATCTTCGGATCCCCATTCAGTGCCGGAGTTTCCGC